>Ga0310811_10000878_pt1 | contig 38842 bp, 64 predicted proteins | sample YCmetagenome_FD_207642 | JGI IMG/M metagenome (GOLD analysis project Ga0310811, IMG submission 207642) | Soil microbial communities from experimental microcosm in Duke University, North Carolina, United States - YC | ecosystem: Engineered > Artificial ecosystem > Soil microcosm > Unclassified ... | reverse complement strand
CACCATCAAGTGTGACCCGGCGTTGCAAGTGCCCATGAAGGTTGATGAAGCACTTTCCCTCCTGACCGCCGCGCAACCAGCAAGCGGAGGTGATCATGCCTGACCTCAGATTCACGCCCGAAGAGTTCGAGCGCGCGTGCTCTCTATTGCCAGAAGGAACGATGTGGGGCGATCACCTAAGCGTTGAGATCGTGTTGCACATCGCCCAAGCATCCCGCCGTGCTGCGATTGAGGAAGCGGCGCGACTCGTTGAGCTGAACGGATACGACGGCGCAGCGGTAGACATCCGCGCCATTGCCGATGGAGGCGCACATGGATGACCTGATTAAGCGGCTGCGTGTCCGCGCGCCTCTGATAGCCGATTGCGGAACTGCTGCGGACCTGATCGAGGAGCAAGCCGCCCGCATCTCCGATCTTGAAACGAAATGCCGCCTGTACGAGGCGGCGCTCGACAAAGCCGACAAGGAAGCGGATGGGCTTAGGGCGGCCCGCATCGCCTACGCCAGCGAGTTTGCGCCAGATGCTGAAGGGTTACCCGACGTCGGCAATATCCACGCGAACATTCGAGCCTTGAAAGCGCAGATCACCGCTGCGGATGGGTGGCGCAAGGATGCGGACGCTGCCTATGAAACGCTGGCGGCTATCGGAGACTATGCCCATGCACGAAGTACCGGACCTGCTGTACCCGATGCGCTGTGGGAAGTCCGCAGAATGGCATATGAGGCAGTCTACCCCGCCATCGATGCCGCTCTGGCGCAACAGGAACCCCAATGACCCAACACGACCGCGAACAACTGGAATTCATCGTCCGATGCAATCCGACATTCCTTATCCGCCACATCAAGGAAGCAACCAACTATGACGCGAAGATGCTCGAAGTAGTGTTCGAACTCGCCAAGGAAAAGGCCCACGCCGCTCTCGCATCGAGCGATGCGCAAGCCGATGGCGGGAAGGGTGAGGCGATCTATCAGACGCAGATGGTAGGTAATGCGTGGGCCGACGTGAGCCGCGAGGAATATGAGCGCACGTTGAAGCGCTTTCCGCAATGGGCGCGCGTCATCTACACCGCCCAGCTAGCCGAGTGCAACGGCGAGGCGGTGGCGGCAATTGCCTATCAGACCGGTACGCCACCGAAAACCGGCATCTATGCGTGCCGCGTTCCGTTCGATGCGATGGAGCGCCCCGAGAACAATCGCCTGATGCGAGACGAATTCCTTCTCTGGTATGACGGTCGATGGAGTTACTGCGGTAGCGATCAGATCTACCGGGGGACAGTGCTCGGATGGATCGGCCCGCTGCCGCGTCCGATTTTCGATGTGTCGAAGGAGAAATCGAATGGCTGAGTGGCAGCTGATCGAGAGCGCGCCGACTGATCGCGAAATATGGGCGTTCAACGGAGAGCAGGCCCGGATGATCTGGTCGCAAGGTAACCAGTGGGCGCTATGGGTTTGGGCCGACGAACTTCTGAGTGAGGTCGATCCCTCGCCAGAGCAGCCCACGCATTGGATGGAACTGCCAAGGAACCCGATATGAAACCCTACGCGGTAGAAGTCAGCTTCACGATGATCGTGATGGCTGAGGATGAAAGCGACGCATATCAGTGTGCACGCGAGAACGCTTCAGAAGCGTGGGGCGACACCTACGATCCGCAGTTCGATGTTTGCGGGCAAATGAAGACCGAGGCCGATCTGAAGCGCCACAAGTGGGACGGCCAGTGCATTCCCTACGGTGGCGACGGCAATACGCGGCTGAGCGACATTCTCGGGTCCGTCGAGCCCGAACCCGAGCGCGACACGAAGACGATCGACATGTTTTCACCGGAGTATCAATGAGCGATACCGAGAATCGATCCCGCACATACAGCATGAGCATGAACATCGACGGCTTCATCCGAAACAATCGCTACCCGCGCGACTATAACGTGTTCGAGCATGACGATGGCTGCCCGATGAGCCCGGCAGAAGCGCGCACATTCCTCGCACTGGAGAAGGCAAAAGGCCGAGTCGTCATTCCGTGCTCGTCGGAGTGCGGCAATCCCTGCCAGCATGCAGACAGCGGGTGCGCTGGATTCGACTATGCGGGCGGCGGCTGTTCGGGTCGCTATACGGAGCGCACATCATGAGGTGGATCACATCAACGCTAATGGCTTGGTCATTCCGGCGAGGCTACTGGTTCCAGCCATTTTTCGAAGGAAAGAACGATGGCATCGACTGGATGACGTGGTGCGGCGGCGGTCCTCTGGATAACGAGGTGGCGCAATGAACCAGATAGTCAACCGCCGCAACGCCAAGGAAACGCTGGACGCCTACACACGAGCCGTCCGTCCAACTCCGCAGCTGATCGCGGGGCTATGTGACGCATTCGCGCAGATGATGGCCGATGACTTCGAGGGGCGGGTAGCGGTGGCGTTGCCGGATGGGATTAATGTGATTCGGGTGCCGAGAAGAGGGAGGGCGGCATGAGCAGCCTGCCGACATTATTTCTGCCCCTGAAGGCCGAATACTTCCATGCGATCCGATCCGGCGAGAAGGTCGAGGAATACCGGCTCGTCAACGACTACTGGCGCAAGCGCCTGGAGCATCGCCACTACGGCCGCATCGTCCTGACGCTTGGCTATCCCAAGGCCGACGACTGGGAGCGACGCATCATCAAGCCGTGGCGCGGCTACATCGAACGAACCATCCAGCATCCGCACTTCGGGCCTGAGCCGGTGCGGGTGTTTGCTATTAATGTGGGGGCGTGAAAATGAGCAGAAGCGGATATAGCGACGATTGCGAGGGGTTGGGATTGTGGCGCGGCGCCGTTGAGCGATCGATTCGCGGCAAGCGGGGCCAAGCGGCGTTAAAGGAATTGGCCGCGGCAATGGATGCGATGCCGAGCAAGACGCTCGCAGCCGAGTCGCTTGTTACCGAGGACGGCGAGTTCTGCACCCTGGGCGTGCTAGGGCAGGCGCGCGGACTCAACATGGGCCCGCTAGACCCCGACGACTGGGACGCTGTCGCGAAGGCTTTCAACATCGCGCCCGCGATGGTACGGGAAATCGTCTATGAGAACGATGAGGGCATCATGTCCTACGAATGGGTTGACGTCGTGTTGTGCGGCCCCATTCGCCCTAGGTACCCGCATTGGGAACGTCATGTCGGCACCGTGCGCGTAGCCATACCGGAAGAAGTACTTGGCGCCCAGCGTTGGGCACGCATGCGCCAGTGGGTCGAATCGAATCTGATCAAGGAGGCCCAATGCTAGGCGAACGCTGTTCCCACGGAAAGACATGGGCTGAGTCGTGCCCGGAGTGCGATCTGGTATCGGCTCGCGAGTTCGTGCAGCGCTGGGGAGTTCTGGTCGACGATGCCAGGGCGGTGATTGCCGAGGCCGAAGCGGTCAAGACGCATGCGGAGGCCACCCCATGACGTTCTTAACCTTATACCTCCTCATCGGCCTCTGCATCTCCCTCATCGAGTCGCCAACGCGTCCATCGATTGACCTGGCGTTGCTGTGGCCGCTGGCTTTAGTGGCGGTTTTGGGTGGGGTGGTTTTGGGGAGATTGGAAGGGGAATGATCGAAGCAGCGCAACGCATTATTGAAACCACGCGACGCGAATGGTTTGGGAGGTAGGGAATGAAAATCAGACTTGATGAATGGCTGAAGCGCAACTTCGATCCGCCGCCAGCGATCAGAACGGCCCGGCTTTGGATAAAGGCTGGCAAAATCTATCCGGCACCGGTCAAGGCGGGGCGCGCCTATTATGTTGAGGACAGTGCCGTTTTCCGCAATGGAGTCGAGCGCCCCCGACTCGTTCACCGAGTCTTCGGATATGGCAGCCCGGCCCAGAATTAGAAAACGCGCCCATTGGCCGCCCAATCTCCATGAGGCGCGCCCCGGTTATTACGTCTGGCGAAACCCCATCACCAAGAAAAACATCACGCTTGGCTATATGGCGGTCGAGCAGGCGATTTTTGAAGTTACTGAGGCAAATGCAAAAGTCCAAGAACACACGCCGGCACCAAAGCGGCTCGTCGAGCGTATGCATGAAGGACAGGAGACCATCGCCGATCTGCTCAAGAAGATGCCGACCGACGACGTCAAACCTTCAACTCTTAAGGCGCGCGGCAACCACGACAAGGTCATCCGGGAGAATCTGGGGCATATCCGCTGCCGCGAGCTCACAACCAAACATGTAGCCGACTTGCTCGAGGGAATTCAGGCTCGCGGCGCAATGCAATGGTCAGTTCATATCCGCAGCCGCCTTCGGGCGGTTTGCCGCCGCGGCATGGCTTTGGGGTGGATGGACAAGAACCCGGCGGATGCGACCGACAAGGCCAAAGTGAAAGTCCAGCGCAAGCGCATGTCGCTGGAAATTTTCAAGGCCACGATGGAGAAGGCGCCGGAAGTCGCGATATGGCTTCAGAACGCAATGTTGCTGGCGCTCGTTTCCGGCCAGGATTTGTCGACGGTCGGGCGGTGGGAACGGTCAGCGCAGGAAAACGGATATGCGGTGCTGACGCGCGGCAAGACCGGTGTTCGGATTGCAATCCCGCTGGCGCTCAGAATGGATGTCATCGGGCTGTCATTGTCTGACGTGATCGTGCAGTGCCGAACGACTGGCGTCGTCAGCAAATACCTGATTCATCACGTGAGGGGAAATGTCAAGGCGCCCAAGGGATCGCCCATCAAGATCAAGACGATCTCGGAGAAGTTTCTGGAGGCTCGCAGGCTGGCCGGCTACACGGATGAGAACGATCCGACGTGGCACGAGATTCGCAGTCTTGCGAAGCGCCTATACGATGAGCAGGGGGGAGTTGATACCAAGGCGCTGCTTGGTCACATGTCGGACGTAACGGCAAATCTGTACGCTAATTCGCGCGGACTGGAGCCCATCAGAGTCAAGGTTGCGGGTATCTAGTTTCACACAGATTTTCCACAACAGTCACACACACCCCGCAAACCCGCATGAAATAAGGGTTTCGAGACGTTGGCGAGTACCACTTCGGTAGGGCCTTAGCTAGGTCGTATTTTGCAATATAATCAAATGCTTGCGATGGATTTCAGCCCCAGGAATAGAGCCGAAATTTACCGAATACGTCCCAATGGATTCAAGTACTTACGCAGGGTTTTAAACAGAAAATGCCGCTCACCAACCCGTACGGAACCGATAGACCCTGTGTCGAGTGTGAATATTTTGGCGGCTTCATCGCAGACGGGTTACATGCGGTCTGCATGTACGGCGGCCGGAAGCAAATTCAGGCTCAGCCGGAGCGCGGTTGTGTCTACTGGATTCGCGCAACCGGAAGCGACGACGAGCCAGGAACGGCCAATGCTCCCCCACTCGACAGGAGGCCACCATGACCGATAGACCAACAGATGACCACGACAAGCCGCCGATCGTCAAGGCGCTGCTTCTCGCCCGCTACACCCTAGTCATCCACAACGGCATGACCGCCACGAGCGAGGGCGAGTCCTGGCGACTGGATTTCACTGGTGAGCTGGCAGAGATTGACGCGGCGTTGCAGAGTGCGGGCGTGGACACGACAAAGCCGATGGTTGCGCCGGTCAAGTGGACAGATGCCGACTGAGGGCTAATGCAAAACATGCCCAGAAAATATATATCTGGAAATTGCAGATAATTTCTTGATGATCTACATATGTCATACGATAATACGCGCGCTACGAATTAATACCAAAAAACAAAGGGGTAGAAATGAATAAGAAAGCTATTTCGGGTGTATTAGTAATGTCGTTTATTTTGACAGCTTGTGGAGGGGGAGGCGGTGGCAGTGGGTCGCCCGGATCTGCAAACCAGCAGCAACCTGCACCAGCCGCATCGGTACCGTCTCCGGCATCAGCCCCAACGCCGGCATCAGCTCCTACTCCTCAGCCGAAGCCGGTCACGATCGATGCCGAGGGGGATAGCACAATATACGGGTACGAGATCGTAAATGGAGTTGGCGTGCAGACGCCTAACAATCCGCCTGTGATTCTGCAATCGCTTCTACGCGCTCAGCTTGGAAGTGGCATCACTGTTCAAAACAATGGCATGGTTGGCGGGGCAGCGTTTCAGTCTGTTGGCGGCATAGGGCATTACACGATGACCCTCGCTCAGCGCCTCGCAACAAATCCCGCACAAATCGTGCTGGCGAACTACGCAATCAATGACTCTGTTGAGCGCACGACTACCAGCTATCTCAATGACCTTACTTCATGGGTCAATACGGTGCGCGCGGCCGGTAAGGTTGCAGTTCTGGAAGAACCAAACCCAACATGCAGCACAACGCATACAAACGTCGGAGCGTATGTCCAGATTATGCGATACGTTGCGCAAACGATGGATGTTCCGCTCATCCAGCAGTATGACTACATTCTTAGCTTACCGAACTGGGAAAGCATGATGAGCGCTGATTGTGTTCATCCGACCGACGCACTCTACGCTATCAAGGCACAGCGGGAATACGAGGCACTGGAACCTGTCGTCAAGTCGATGCAGTAATCCAGAAATCCCCTCCCGATAGGGGAGGGGGAACCTCAACTAAAATCTGACTCGACCGATACGACGAACTTACCAGCTGTGGGGGTGAGGTTGTTAATCCAAAGATTATCGGAAGCTCTAGGCCATACGTTCAGATCACCCGCGGTACCGGTCGTACCTGACGGCGTATCAATTCGGAAAGCAACACCGGAATTCCCGACTGTCAGTATAGGCGTCGAATTTCCAACTTGAATGATCCCAGAGAAGTAGTTCGTCACAGCAAACAGTTTCTCGAAGATTGTCAACTTATAGACAAGTTGGCCCCCACCATTCGGAACCGGGACTGGGCACACGGTGTTCGGAGGGATTGTACATAACCACTGGTTGAGCCCCGTCTGAATGGTCATCGGTCCGGCTGGGGTCAGTGCATCGATGAACGGGTATTTGTTGATATTATCGGCTTTGATTCCACCCAGAATCGCCCCGCCTACCCGAATCAAATTGTTATACACAATCAGATTCTGAATAGAGGGGACTGCAGTCCCGTCATGTTTCAGGACTGCCATGATCTGTGGCTGCTCCGTCACACAGGAAACATCATTCTCCGTAAGCGTCAATGACCAAGGGTTACCAGTCGGAGTCGGGTTCGTCACATAGGCGAAAGATTGATTGGGCGACTTTGCCCTGTTTCCTTTTGCCACGATGGTTGCATTGGGGACTAGGGTAGCCTGTCGGATCCCTAGGAATGCAATTGCCCGGTTGGAGAAATTCGATACCATCTGCGGACCATCATCTCCGTTCACATCTCCGTTCATGCCGCTACTAGGATCGACGGTCATCCCATCTTCATAGGTATTGCCGATATACGTAACACTCGTGCAATACGAGGCTTCCACGCAGAACCAGACCCGCCCACGAATAGTGTTGCCTTGGAAGGTCTGCCCAAATCCCTTCTGCATGCTGTTGTAGACATCGCAAATCTGGTTTCCAATGTCCGTGATATAGAAAGAGCCCGTATGGCTTGAGATGCCAGAGTTCGGGTAATTGGCATTCTGGGGCCAGAACTGGTTGCCGTCGTATGTGAGGCCGCCACCGGTTACAGTATTGCCCTCGCGCAGCAGATACATCTCCCCATTGTCGCTGTCGAAGCCGGTATGACAATTATCAGCCGTATTGCTGCTCACAATCTGGCCAAAGTTGCCAAGGGTAAAGAGTCCATAACCAAGGCCGCCGCCTCCAGGCGTCACGTAATTTGCACCCGTGAAGGTGTTTCCGATAACTTTCGGCCGGTAGTTGTGATATGTGTAGAGTGCGTGATTCGAGAATCCAGAGATTTTGCTGTTTTCAATCACTGGGCTATCGCAGTAGGAAATCTGTACACCACGAACTGCTACACCGCTCGTCGGATAGCCTTGTATCTCCAGGCCAGAAAGACTGGCTGATGCCGTCTGCATCACGAGCGCCTGACAGGTAGCTGTGACGGAATACTGTGACGTTGCATCGGGGATGGTTGTCCACGGTGCCTGCGGGAAGCCGGTATAAGTCGTGCCGATGTCGACAACCTTCGTCGTCGGGTTGTAGGTGTTGATGTAGCGCGTTTGCCCTGCACCCGTACCTGCCGTGATGGTGAGCAGGTAGTTATCGAGCTGCGCTGCTGTCGAAGGATCACTCGCGGAAAGCGTGATCGTACCGCTCGTTCCGCCTTGCGCTGTTCCTGTAGTAATGGTGGAGACCGGCAGATCGAAAACTAACGGGTCTTCGAGCGTAACAACGTTGCCAGAGACCGACGCCACCTTAACTAGTTGACCCAAGCAATTGTTCGGATCGAAGCGATGATCACCATACGCCAATCGATCGGTCAGTAGGCGGATTGTATTGCCGGGCGCCACTTGCGTACCATCGGATATTGTGATGACATTCGACTGCGACAGTGCGGTAGCGATCAGTGTCAGGGTGGCGGACTGAATCCCGTCGAGTTCCAGGCCGTTTGCAGCTGCATTGCGAGTAGCAAGTTGCGTCAACTTTGGGGTTCCAGTCCAATGGAATATGCCCCCTGCCACAGCACAGAAGATATTCGTAAAGGAATAGGTCTTCCCCATGGGCCAGTCGAGTGTAAGGCCGGCTGTAGCGGTCACCGTGATTACATTCGTAAGCCCAGTAGTTTCATCTGAGCCATCGCCCTTGAGCCCGAACTGTGCTACCGAGATGCTTCCTGTCGTGGCGAGTTTCCAGCGTCCACCGTCTGCGGCAACGATTATCGTTCCGCCGTTATCAGATGATGTCGTGTCGCTTGAGTCCAGATAGTACAAACCACCGCCGCCATCTCCCGGCGTGTAATAACCAAGTACGGATACCTGGCTGTAGTTCACCTTACTTTGAGCGCGCAAAGCGCCAATCGAATTAACTGCAATAGGGACTTGCGCCATAAGAGACGCAGAGGCAGCGCTATCGGTTACTTGATCCCAAATCAGATTGCCAAATGCATCATTGACGACCTGACGGTATAAGCCAGTGCCCCAGATGGTTGCCCGTCCTGCAGCATCTAGCCTAACCGGGTTAGTGTTGAGAACTGTTCCCGCTTGGTCTTGATACGTGTTCTTCGGTGTGCTGGTGTTGGGGATGTAGAAATGGACGAATCCCCCAGCAAGGGGCCTGCCGTTGAAGTCTAAGAACTGAGATTTACCGTTTAGAACTTGGTATGCGGACATTTCTTATGCTGCCTATTTGGTCGGGGCAAGGGCTGCAAGGACTCGATCGAGCATGTGATCTTCGACATTGGGAATCGGCAGGGCAGCCTTTCCAATATGTGTCAAAAGTGCGGCATGATTCCAGCCAAGAGGGATGTCAGGGACTGCATCGTTTCCGTTCTTATACAGATGCACCGGTACGTTAGTGAGGAGAGCCCTAACACCGATATCCTTGCTGACTCGTGGAGGCTCGAATCCATATACAGCGATAGGAGGCTTATCGAGCAGCGTCAGCGATACTGCAGCACAGATTGCAAGAGCGGCGCCGAGGGAGTGGCCTACCAGCGTTACAGGCTGATCATCGATCGCATCCATCACTTCATCAGCAATGGCCGACCATGCCTCAAAGAATCCCCGATGAACTTGGCCGGCTCTGGGGATGTTGACTGTGAGCGCATCTAGATCGGCCATCCAGCAGGACGCGTTATCTGTGCCGGGAAACGCCACGACTAGGCCTACATCAGTCTCACGCACGATCGCTCGAGAAGCGCTATTCGCTTCGCCGATATCTGGCGTCGCGGTGTACGCCTCTTGAGCAATCAGTGCGTAGGCATACAGCGTCATTGCGATGCGGCAACCGGGGCCGAGGCGGCAACTGGGGAAGTCGCTGCAATTGCTTTATTTACAGCGCAGAATACGCCGTTCCCTACTGCAATTACGCTCAGCGATGGGTCCGCTACAGATGCAGCAGTAATGACGGATTGGCCGACTGGGCACGCTGCAGATACTGAAGTTGCAGTAGTTTGGAGCGCGCCGACTGCTGCGCTGTTCATGGCCGCGACATTAGTCGCTGCAGTCTGGATTTGCGTAGCCGAGCAAGCGGAAAGAGTGCCGGCGATAGCGCCGATTACACCATAGAGAGTCATATTGCCAATCATTGCGCATCCTTCAGTGGAACGGTGGGCAGCTTCTGTTCAGACGTAACAGGACCAGCGCTGCTGGATTGGATCTGTTGTAAGTTAGTCGACTGCAAATTGGCGATAGCGTGGTAAAAGCCGAGTGCACCGAGCGCATATTTGATTGCATCGATGAGATCGGCGTTTTCGTGACCCGTGATAATAAGTGCGGTCCACAAGCCAAAAAGCAGTACGCATCCTGCAAATTTGAGATATGCGGTCATGATGCGGCCTTAAGTAAATTTGATGCGATCCGGCGAGCCCATCCCTTCCCGAAAGATGGCCATACATCCAGTGCAGTCATATATTCCAATCGGTAGGCGTCGAACTTCATGCAGACTTTCATCGGATCAAGCGCATTAGCCGCGGCGATGGTAGCGGGGCCGATAACCCCATCAGCCTTGACACCGGACGCCTGCTGCAGCCAGAGTGCGGGCTTGCCGCCGTTATATGCTGCATCGAACACTTGCAGAGCTACTTCCGCGTTAAGTTCGTCGCAGTGATAGCGGTCCCAGTAGTCGCGCTTGGCGATTGTTTTCGCCTGATCGAGCGTCAGATTCTTGATGTCGTAATCGGGATAGGAGGCGGCGCTAATCCCGTACTTAGTGCCCCGGCACGTACCGACACCGACTCGGCCACCAGTCCAATTTCCGGAATCGATCGGGTTATCGGTGAACCCCTGTTCAATGCCTACTACGAATGCAAATGCATCATCGAAAGCGCTCATTTTCCAGCCCTATACCGTTTGATCGAGATGTATGTTTGAATCACGCTGTAGACGATTGCCACGATAGAAGCGACACCCGAAAGGGTGAGATCGCTGGAGATGTGGCTGACGCCAATCGCTACCCATGCTGGAGCGGTCTTGGCTGCGTCAATAACGTGATGGCTATCCATGCTGTTCCCCGAGATTCTTTTGATACGCGGGGCGGCGATCGGTATTGACCGGTCTACGGATAGAGAGAAGAATCTGTGACATGTCTCGCCCCAAAGCAGATAAAAGCAAGCTTTCGCTTACCTTGTCTCTGCCCTGGAGAGACTTCTTGACGGGCAACTACCGCGAATTAGAGGTTCGCTACACCATGACAACTGAACAGATTCTGCATGCCATCGGAACGTCCGCTGGCATTTCCATCGTCTATGCGCTCAAATGCTCAGCGGCTGCCCGAAAGGAGCGCCGGCAAGCTGCCGGGTACGACAAGGCGGCCGATACCCGTAACAGCATTCCCTACCGGCTTGGCAAGTTGTGGGCGCGCTGTCAGAAGCGCCGCGGCTAGCTTGCCTCCAGTCTGTGTATAAGGCAGCGAACCAATTCCGATTCCTCCAAGAGTCGCCAATGTCGAAGTCGGAGCTGTCGCGAGCCCAGCCGCTACCGATCCCGGTGCGAGCAGCGACATTAGGCCGCGACCCACTGTGCCGGAATCCGGGTATTTCGATCCCAGCACACTTTGTCCAGCGCCGGAAAGGTCTTGCATCAGGGCATTGCCCGTTGCCGTTGCCCCCTTTCCTGCCGACTTATCTGCACCGCGCACCGCACTTTGCAATTGCGCACCAGTGAAGACGCCACCGTTGTTCATCGCACCGGTCGAAGATGCGGCGGAACGCAGCCGCACAAAGTTTGCCCAAGCCTTATTCGCATTCAATAGTTGATCAGCCAGATCAGATGGATTTACGCGCGCGAGGTTACTATCAACGGCATCGCGTAGAGAACTGACTGCCGCGCCGAGTTGTCGGTTATCGAATGATGGATCTTTCAGGTAGCCGCTCGATGTGCGTGCGAGTTCGCTCTGAACGCCCTTAAGCGTCTGACCATCCATGTTTCCCTGTGGGCCGAGCTTGTCGAAGATCTGCGTTTTTAGGACGTTCATGAACGTCTTCTGCTGCGAATCCGGGAGGCTGTTCGCCATCTGCCCGAGATTCGTTACATCTGCCTGAAACTGCGGATCGACCTTCATCTGCATTTTCGGCAGCACCGAGTCATAGGCCTGACCGATGGTCTTGCCGACCTGATCGATACCCTCCTGACCAACATTGCCGCTGAACGTCTTACCGATAGGCGCCAGTGCATCGTTGTAGGCAGCAGTGTTAAACTGTCCGACTGCGCGCTGCTGCGCGTTCTTAATCATGTCGCCAAGGACCGGCAAGCTGGTAAGCTTGTCTTCAGTACGCGCGAATCCACCACCGAGAATCTGTCCCGGTGTGGGAGTTACGCCGCGGTTCATCAGTGTCTGTACATCAGGCGAAATATTGGGTGAGATAATGTGGCCTGCGAGACCCGCCAATGGTGACAGGACACCGCCAGCCGCAGCGCCAAGTGCAGTTTGCTGGCCTTTATCACCCCAATAGTCCTGGCTGTTCGGATCGACAGGAGCAAGTGCGCCGGTGATGCCGCCAAGGCCGGCGCCGACCGCTGCCATTCCTGGAAGCGTACGCGCGACAGGAGCAAGCGCACCGAGTGGCGCAGTCGCGGCAATCGAGCCCGCCACATTGCCTGCACCCGTAGCAATCGGATGTGCCGCCGAGTATGGTGCGACTTCCTGTGCGCCGTGTGAGAGGCCCTGATTAGCGTCATTGACTAGCCAGTTACCGACACCATTTAGGCCGAGAGCTTGGGCACCATGACCAAGCAACTGTTGCGCGCCAAGTGCCGTTTCTTGGACACCACGACCCATACCCGCTAGGAATGATGTAACGCCACCCGGTTGGTTATTCTGTGATGCCGTCTGCGGCTGTGCTGCCTGTTGTTGAGAATTATCCGATACAGCCGGTTGTGCTGCTGGAGCCTGCGTGAATGCCGCTAGAATCTGATCATCATTCGGTCCCTGTTGCGCTTGTGGCTGAGCAGCAAGGGCTGAAGTCTGCTGCGCCTGTTGTTTCGGCTGTGCAGCGGAAGCACCCTTATTGAAAGCAGCAAAGATTGCATCATCGCTCTGATTGCTCGAGGGCGCGCCAGGGATTCCCGGAAGTACTGACGTAGCCTGATTATTTTGTGTCGGCATATTTACTCCTGCTGCTGCCAGAACCTTCCCAGGGTATGCTGCATTTACCGGTCCCCATTGAGACGTATCATTGCCCCCTTGGTAATGCCGCAGTGCGGTCGAGACATCACCATACTGATCGAGCAGCCCGGAAAGCAGTTGTGCCCCGCCAAAGATGTTCTGCTTCGGGTCGGTAGGATCAGTGATGCCCAGCGACTTGTAATTCGACGGCATGATCTGCATGAGGCCCGTCGCGCCCTTACCCGAGACAGCACCTTTCTGGCCGCTCGATTCGGTGCCGATGACGCCGCGGATCAGATTAGGATCAAGATTCCATTTCTGAGATGCCTGCTGGATAATGTCGTCATACTGACTCACTGCGGAACTCCGGAAGCCGGGAGCGGTGCCGCCGAAGCTTGCGGTGCAACCGCTGCTGCCTGCTGTGTACCTGGCATCTGGATAATCCCCTGGCGTACTAGATTACCGAGACTGGCCTTGAACTGAGTCATCTCGGCTGGCGATTGACGCTTGAGGAATGCCTGCTGCTGAGTCGGGTTCATACTTGTGAAGACGAACGCGTTGGGATCAACCGCTTTATTCCATTGCGACTGCCACTGGTTGAACTTGTCCGGCGTGTTGCCTGAGTTCTGCCATGCGTAATCCTGTGCTTGACGCATCTTCTCGGCTGCGATCGTCTTCGTGAGAATGTCCTGATTGGCGAGGTTAGAAATTCCTGGGTTTGCGTTTCCAGTGACTGCAGCATTAAGACGTGCATCAGTTCCCGACCCGATCGACCCGGAGACGGACGAAGCATAGTTCGTCAGGATCTTCTTGAATTCGTCATAGTTCTGGATATCGCCCGTCCAGCCTGCTGCCTTGGCTATGCCTGGGCTGAGCGAATTGACAAACGACTTTGCCGTATTACGCCAATCGCTATTAGGACCTGTATCAAGCGGAGGAGCATTGCCATCTGCGCCCGTCAGTGCATTTCGAGCCGTCTCCAGCAAGTTAAGGCGCATCGGCGCATCGGCTGCTGCATTGTGCAGATCCTGCGCTGCTGTAGCAGACTGCGTAGCCTGTGCACTCGCGCCGGCAGTCTGCGATGCCTGAGCAGCAGGCGATAGACCTGTCGCAACGAAACCCGACGGCGAACCACCTGGAGCGGCGCCCCCTTGTTGGTTATAGCGCCCTGTATATCCGCCTTGGGCACCTTGAGAGCCCTGTGCACCGGGAACCGTAGAGCCAAGCGAGATCGTGCCGGGAGTACCATCGGGGCCGACTGCGGAGATGCGCTGTGCTGCCTCGCCAGGGGTAAGGGTATTCGCAAGGGCGCCGCTGACAGTCAGTCGGCCGGTCATCGGGTCGACGTTCATAACATCTGTCTCGCCGCCGCGATTAACCGTCATTTGCTTCGGCATCAGCGCCTGCAACTGTGCCTCGCCAGACAAAGAGTTGATGAAGTGATTCTTGATCCATCCAGCTTGCGCTTGCGGATCTTGCGGAATTTCCTGAATTTCTTTGATTCCCCGATCAAGCGGCAGTGTCCCAGCCTGCACCGCGCTGGAAATCTGTCCGGCGATCTTGCTGGACATATCTGCTTTTCCCATGTCCGGGTCTTGCATAAGCGAACCGATCATGCCGCGGATATTCTGCTGCTGCTTGAGGTGCATATCAAGCTGGCTAGTGTCGTACTGCTGCTGAGCATTGCGCTGCTGTGCGATCTGGCCCATGAACTGCGGCAGGAATGCACCGGCGCCGTTTTGTGCCGCCGTCGATTGCAACTTGTTGAAGTCGACTGAGCCATCAGGGTTGATCGCCTGCGAATAGGCTTGCGAAATAGCCTGGTTCGCATTGAGTTGCATTGTGTTCTGACGCAGCGCGAGCAGACCTTGAGCCGTTTGTAGCGGCTGTTGGAGAGCCTGCATAGGATTTTGAGGCTGTTGTATTCCAAGAGAGATAGTCGGATCGAGCGGCATTTACTGCCCTCCTTGAGCCGGGGTCCAATCCGGTACGCCAGCATTGCTTCCGTAGAACGAACCGCCTGCAGCAGACGGCTGCATGAGCGAATAGAGAAGCGCATTACTTCCAAGCCCTGATATCCCGCCACTGATTGCGTTCGCCGCACCGACCGTACCAGCTGCCTGCGCTGCCGCGCCTGACATCATTGTGTTACCAGCAGAGGCTGCCGTTTGCATGCCGGCATTACCGACGCCGGCCGCTGCGTTCTGACCGAGCCCAACCAGACCAGATAGTCGGTTGTATGTATCCGACTGAACGCCATAGTTTGTCTGGAACTGTTGGAGTGCGTTCTGATACTGCTGCTGATACGTTTGGCTGGCTAGTCCAGTGTCATAGTTCGACAGCCCCATAGCCTGAGCTCCCGAGAGATTCAATCCCTGAGCCGCCAACTGGTTATTGACGTTCTGTTGGCCCTGTTGCAAGGTGAACTGATACCCTGGCGTCTGCTCCAGTTGCTGCTGAGTTGGATTGAAGTTGAAATTCATCCCCTGCAGCTTGCTAAGCTGAGACTGCATCCCGGCAATATTGTTTGTGCCAAGCTGCATGTACGGCTGCTGATTCTGCTGCATCTGCTGGAACATCTGCCACTGTTGCTGCGTGGCATTATTTGCTGCGTTTGCCTGCGTGTTGGCTGCAGAGTCAGCCGCACTCCCGCTGATAGCAGCACCAGCTATGCTTCCAACAGCACCCACTCCAGCTGCTACTGCTGCCGCGACGCACATAGCTAATCCTTCTTAATGTCTTTGAGTTTGAGTTCCATAACCACGTCATCGGCTATATAGCCGCGACGCTGAAGAATCTCATACAGCTTTCCAGTCAGCGTGACGGGCCACGCAATGATGCTGACGCCGCGCGAGCGGAGTGTGTCCTCAATTTTTGACATGAAGCGTGGCATATAAAACCGGTGATCGGGCTGAACATAGAACGTATCTATATTTCCGCACAACTCGGTTTTTAGATGCAAGCTTTTGTAGAGGATCAACAGAGCGTAACCACGCAAAATACCGCTCTCTTCACGCAACGTCATTGCTATCAAAGCACCATGATCAGCAAGATGAAGGAACTGATCAATGTTGGGATCAATCTGAAGCCCGCGTTGTCCGTGATAGGCGCAGGTATCTTTTTTTATCTCTGAACATTCATCCCAACTTTGCTGACCGAGCGGAATAATCTCGTCTGCAAGTTCGCGCGTGAAAGGTTCGATAGAAATTCGCATTACCGAATGCCGCCCACCTGATACGTTTCGCCGGCAGTCGGCGTGATCGCGGCCGCGGTGTTGTTCGAGAACGTGATCGCCAGCGTACCGGCTGCGCTCACACGGACATTAACGACGCCCAGGCCAGCCTGCGCGCTCGGCTTCGTCACCCAAACCACATCGCCAACTGCAACACCGGCAAGCGGGAATGTCTGTTCGGCGGTCGTGTTGGCTGCAACTGCGGCCGGCGTGAGCGCTGCGCTCGCGTGGTAGATCGCCGTCAACGGTTTGCCCGGCGCGTTTACAAAGTTGATCTTTGTGATATCGACTAACTCGTCACTCTCAACACCTTTACGGTAATTCGGCATTTTTAGCTCCCTGAAGTTTCATAAACGCCGCCCATGAGCGTTACCGCAGCCGCGGTTCCGGCCAGAGCCTGCAAAGTCGAACCGGGCGCAAGTTGCAGCCCAATAGCTTGCGGCGGCACATAGGTTTGTCCTGCCGCCAGTGAAAAGGCCGATAGGAACGCATTCGTTACCCCTGCGGTCCCTGCAGATGGCACGTTGTAAAGCGTCACTGTTACTGGGCTTACCGAGGTATTCGTCAGCGAAAGGTTATTGACCGTCGACGTCGTGCCAGCAGGCGCGGTGTAATAGGTCACCGCCGTTACGGTTAGCTGCGCTGGGGCGATTGACTTTGGAACTCGCTGCATCCCTTACCTCGATAAAATTGTTACTGGTGGCGCGACTGAATAAGTCACGGTCACTGAATCCCCGGGGCTCATCTCGATCAGTTGCCCCGTCCCGAGATAGTCAATCGCCAACGTGGTCGAGCCACGCGAGAGCGACAGCGCTGAAACAGTCCCGCCAGTGATGTGCATTGCCTGGCGAGCACTTGCCTTATAGGTCCACGGCGAAGTACCTGCCGTTACCACTTGAGGCGACCGAGTGCTATCCGTGCCATAAACTGGCGCGAAGGTCATTTCAGAGATGGAATTGGCATCCTGTCGCGGTGCAGCAATCACTTCCATAGCCAGCGGGTCTACATGTGCCGATAGAGCAGGGGCGGAAATCTCCCTGCTAAGCGGATCGATATGCACAGACACTGCCGGCGCGGTAACCTCGCCTTCCAAGCGTATGCCCTGATTAATGAGTTGGCTCGCTATCGTTTCGAGAGACAGGATTTCGCTATTTTGAGGCGCTACTGGTGAGGTGAAAGTCTCTTCTACACTAAGAACTGCCGCTACGGTTATTTGAGATGGAATCGATGCGGCATCACCGCCAGATCTCTGGAATAACTGAATCAGGAAGAGAAACCATGCCTCATTAATCATCCCTGTTGTTGGATCGACGAGGGGGATGTTTATGAGAGGTACACTGGTCTGTAAGTTAAGGCTCATTGGTTATTCTGCTGAGCTTGCACCCATGCACCTAAAAGAGCCGTTTTGCATGGCGCGGACCATGACAGTTCAAAGACTCGATCGCGAGCCATGCCAAGGCGCTGAAACTGAAGGGATGTCAGGTACTCGCCTTCCATGCCGAGGCTTGTGCTGATTGCGTTGCCCCAGGACTTACCACGTGTGTCGCTCCAGCGAAGATAGACGGGAACTGGTCCGTTGTTTGTGCCATTACCGACTTCCATATTGGCAATGAACTCGCGGTATCTAATGCGGTCGCTGTTGTCGTCGACGCTATGAGCGAAGGATCGGATGCGCGGAATAGGGTTTCCGTTATCCGTGTAGTTGTTCACGTCCCACAGATACAGGTTGCCGTTCTGCCAGTCACCGACGATCGGTTGCCCATAAGCCGACGCATAGCAGTTCGCGCGGTGACGGTGGAGATGTCCGTTATCATCAATCCACGAAAGTTCATTCCATTGACCCGTACTCATGTCGTACTGCCAGGTCTTGTCGGCAGTCGGAAACGTGATACAGTAGAAGAAGTGGCCGTCTATCTCATACGTCCAGCCGATCGCGTCAGAGAGAGTTCCATAAGACGCGAGTTCATTATCGATGGCGAACGTTGAGATATGCTGCGCATTGAAGCTTTGCGAGCGGCAAATGAATGCATCGCCCTGGGGAGATTGGGCCAGCCAGTAGATATCGCCGTCCATCTGTGCAAGAGATCCGACAGCAGCGAGACCATAAGGCATAAAGATGCCCGGCATACGGCTGAAGGGGAACGGCGTACCGCCTGCGCTCCCGAAGTCGTACCAAACCTCTGTTGTTGATGCACCAAACAGGTAGATGTAGCGCTTTGCCACCATCAGGCCTACGAGGGTATCGGAATAGCCCGTCTTGCCTGCGAAGTAGAGTGCGTTAAATACGGTTTGGTCGACCAGCGATGAATACCACTGGTTCTGCCCGGGCACGTTGGCGACGAGAAAGCCATCGACATAATCAATCGTGTTGCCGCCCATGAATGAATCAGTAGAATCGAGCGTCGAGAATGCACCACCCGAAAGCACAACCTGATAACCGATCGGTGATCCGTCAACGATAACGAGATCGGTCCCGTTGTCGACCATCGATACCTTGCCGACTTGCGTCCCAATATCTCCAAGCTTTTTCAGTGTCCACGATGCATTTATCGAGTACACAGACGAGCCGCACACGCCGTACAGGACGCCATTGGATGCCATAAATAGGCCACGCCAACCCGAGCCATTGGTCGGCGTAGCAGATGCGAGTTGAGTGAGACCTGGAGAAGGGTAGAAGGTGAAGGGAAAGGGCGAGCCTTCGATTCCCTTTTCGCCGTACAGGTTGATCGACCGTTGAGCCTCGGCGACGAGGGACTTTGCGGAATAGGCGCCCGTAGTGAGGGCTACCTTCACGGAGTGCTCCCGATCTGGAAGTCCCCGTAAATATTGTAAGTTGCTCCTCTCTGCGGCCTAACTGCTACCGGCAACTGAAGCTGGGGTATGGCTGCATTACTTTCCTCGATGATACGTAACGATGCCTCAGCCTTACCCTGAACCTGCGGATTCGGAGGAAGGCCAAACATCACATACATCTCGAGCGCAAGATTCCACATCAGCGCTGCCGAATACTCAGGCGGCATTGCAATCACATCGCTCACGGTCCCGAACTGCTGCAACTGCTGCATGACCGTGATGTGAATCTCGTACATGTTGTTCGGCACGGGCCAAACGAACAGATTGCCGATCGGATACGCCATGTCGTAGAAGGCGAATCGCGGGAAGGCGTTGAGATTCTTGATGCTGATCCGGTTGTAGTCCTCGGTCGAGCGGAGGATTTCAAGCGGATAGTCGACGGGAAGGGGAGTCTGAACGTTCTGCCGGAAAAAGGCAGACTCGAGCTTGGAGGGGCGCGCGATGTCGAAATCGCCACCAGGGCCGACCGTGTACGAAAGCTGACCTGTTGCCTGCTTGGCGACCGTCACAAGCTGGTAGATCATGTAACGGCGGCGCTGAAGCTGCGCCATCAGCATGTTCAGCAGCGAGAATGAATCGCTCAAGTCCTCGGCCGATGCTGCTTGCCCAACACCCAACACGTTAGCCGTCTTCAGCGCCAGATTGATGATATCCAGTACTGTAGTTTGCGGCGGGGCAGTGTTGAGTGAGACAGTCATGAAAGGGACCTGTGTTTAGTCCCTTCCGATGGTAGGCCGTGAGTTATTTAATGCAATTGATTCTGATTAGTTGCCGATGCACTGATACGCGATAACGTCCGTGCCTGTCCCGGACAGAGTCAGGCTAGTTCCGCTCTGAGGCGCAGCCATTACTCCTCCCGAACCGGACGAGCTCGTTGCGGTGCAGAGATAGCTGGTTGCGTTCGTGAATGCACCAGCGCCACTAAACGTCACGGTTGCCGTGCCACCTGTGAGCGCCTGGTAGCCTACCGTCATGTGCTGAGCGGTGAAAGCCGTGCCGGTGTTGCCGTAGACAGGCATCGTGCCGGTGCCGGTTGCGGTGATATTTCCCGTAGCCGTCAGGTTACCCGTTACAGCGGTAGCGGACAGCAGGTTAATGCCGCCGCCGCCTTGCGTGCCGATATTCATCGAAACGTTGACGTTGCTGCCGCTAGTCATGAGCGACGGCGTTGCGCCATTGGCCGCCCCTGACAACACCATATTGTTCCCGCTAGGAAATGCCGTGCTGATGGTGCCTGTTGCCGAGAATGGACCAGTATGCGCCCATGCGCCGGAGCCGCTATTGGAAGTGATGCCAGTGATGCCTTTGGCGTAACCCCCCGTACCGCTCAGCCATGCAGTAGCAGCGCTCCCGTCATCCTTCGCAAACCGGAAAGTATGGGAGCCAAGGAAAAATATTTCCTGTGAATTTCGATTGTCTAAGGTCTGCGTCTGGTCTGAGAAAGTAGCAATCGAATAGTTCGGGCCGCCGCCAATCGCGACACCCGTGTTCGTCGGACTCGCTGGCTGCAAATTACTAGTGGAGCTCAGAGTGCCTTGGACGTTGACGTTACCCGTCACACCCAGCGAACCGGTATGAATCCACGATCCACTACCACTATTGGACGTGATGCCAGTAATGGCATAGCCCGAACGAGCCGCGCTCAGCCATGTAGCATTCTGGCTGTTTGCGTCATCACTGGTCCGGAAGTCTAGGGACGCTGGGTTCTCGTAAATATCCCACGTCTTCTGGTTAGCGCTATTCGTGGTATTTGTGAACCCGATGGCTGGGCCGCCACTCGCGGATGTCCCTTGGGCCAGAATTGTGGAAAGTGCACTTCCGGCTGAAGAACTCGTACTAGAAACGAAAGTCGGCCCAGTAATGCTGTTCTTGGATACGGTAAAAGCGGGTCCGCCAGTGGATGTTACGACCCCCGAGTTCCCCGTCACCGTCCCACCTGTCAGCGGCAAGTAGTTGCCGAGCGCAGCAGTAACAGATTGTGTAGTCGCAATGACAGCACCCAATCCTGCCCCAGATACAAACGGGATATTACTAACATATGTAGTGCCATCGTAATATCCCTTTACTGCTGGTCCAACTTGCCCAGAGGCAAGCGGCGATACAGAAGCCATTACAACCAACGCAGCCATAGTCAGCGCAAGAATCTTTTTCATCTTGTTACCTTCACGAAACGTTTATAACTGTTATGGCAGCGGGCGACATGCTCGTGATTTCATACATGAAATCAACCGATGTTAGCGGACCAATCTGGTTATTAGTATCCATCGTGACGCCAGTCCCCCCGGCAAACGTAGCAAGGAAATTGGTCCTATTCATATACCGGAGCGTCCAGGTTAGCCCAACCAGATTGAGCGCAGCAGGCCCAGGAATAGCCGCGATCATGTTCGCTGCAGTGTCCGTGGTATCCGTGAAGTTTGCTGTCGGACCCGTACGCGCCATGTATTTCAGATCAGATGGAGCGCTGAAAGGGATTACCTCTTCCGTTGTTGCAGTGACGGGGTAATACAGCGTCGGTGGATAGTTGATCAGACGCGATGCATTGACTGCATTCATCGTAACCGTAGTCGGACTGGATTGCGTCACGACGAACGTAAGCGAAGACAAGCGCGGTACTAGGGCATTCGCTGCGGCGCCAGATGCGATGATCGTTACGCCAGTACCGGGGGCGATAGTCGCCTGATACCCAGTCGTATTGATATAGGTGAAGATCCACGATGCACCGTTCGCAGCAGCCGTCGAGAAGCCCGAAGGAATCGACGAAATGATAGTCGCCGCTGTATCGGTCGTATCCGTGAAGTCTGCAGTGACTGCGCCCTCACGGTTAAAGATCGATTCAGCCGCCGAGATGATATCCGGGCCGATGATCGTCATACCGGCTGTGGAGTTGGCGATCGTATCCTTGGCTGGAGCCAAGGTTCCACCGCCTACACTGCCTCCCCCGCCAGATGCAAGGGTCGCGATCAACTTCTGAAAGATGATCAGATCCTTCTGGAACTCCCCAAGAGTCATGCACATTATTGCCTCATCCAGGTAGTTTCAGACGTAAGGTTACCGGTTGTATAGCCGTAAGTCTTCGTCCAGCTATTGACGCCATCCGTACAGGTATCGCTGCCAATCGTCCCGTCACCATTGAAGACATAGGTATGAGCCAGGAAGCAAACGCTCACCCACGTATTACGGGACACGCTCCAGACGCTGTTTCCTTCCTGTGTATAGCTCATCTCTTTTATCCAAGGTATTCCAGACGGACGCGCAAGGTGTACACGCTCCCGGTCGTGACGTTGATCATTGTCGTGCCGTAGGTAATCGGCGTGCCTGCTGCGGCATAGAAAACAAGAGGCCCACCATTCTCATTACCTGCTGTCGATGTGCTCATAACGGTATCGAATGTCTGCGTATTCGTCACGATCCCATTGTTGTTACCAATCTGGATTGTGATATCACCAGTGCCTCCGCCAGTCGTGATGATCAGGTCGACGGTTGCGCGATACATGCCGGCGCCCGTTGCGGGAACCGTATAGAACGTCGTGGGAGCAATGTTTCCGCTTTGGCTCGTCAGGTTGACGGACTTGAGGATCTGTGGTGTCGAAGAGGAAAAATTCGACTCATCGAAGATCTGCACGTCGGTCAGATTACGGAGAGAAACCCCGTTGACCATGTACTGAAGGTTATAGACTCCATCGGCCACGTAGAACGAATAGAAGCCGGTGGAGTCCGTTGTGAGCGGGTTATCAGTCGGCGTGACGCCATCATCCGAATACAGCGTCACCAGATTCCCGCTCTGATCAGTGACGAAGACAAGCGCGCCAGCTACAGGGATGCTCGTGGTGTAGAAGACGACATCGAAGTATTTGCGCATGTCTTCGGCCGATCAGTGATTCGTCCAGGAAACCCCGTTACACAGCACTTCCACGACAACAGCACCGCCACCAGTCGCCGTGGCGTTGTACACCGGAGTGGCCGCACCATCCGTGGTGACAGCAACGAGACCAACCGTCGATGCGCTACATGCCGGCAGGCTGGCGGTCACGTACTTAGCCGGGATCATGACAGCCGCGCTGGAGCTCTGTGCGCTGAACGGTGGAACGCAGACCGGGAGCGAGCTACCGATGCTTGCACCCTGAGCGTTGTAGTACGTACCGTTCTGCAGAAAGTACGTGCCGCACGTGTTGTTGATCGTCTGAAAGCCGGTCGACGGGTTAAACGTGCTCGACTGAGCGAACGAACTAGCCGACGCGAAAATGCCCATCAGGGCGACGAGAGCGAGAAACAGTTTCTTCATGGAATGCTCCTTAAGATTGGGATTCGATCAATTGACGCAGACGGGAGGCCTTCATCTTGTGATGCGGATTCAGGCCGAGTGACTTGGCTTCGGCGAAGAGGCGTTGGCGCTCCTCGACATCCTCACGGATGCCATCAAGGTCACCCTCTTCGGAGCCGACAGCCGCGGCTTCCTCATCCTCATCGTGCACGAGAAGTTTCGACCCATCGGCAAGCGAGACCCACTTCGGGTATTCGATGAACCGATAGGGCGCAGTGAAGTTGCGGCCGTTGGAATGGTTGATGTGTTGCATGCGTTACTCTCAAAAAAGGAGCCGAGGTCGCCCCCGGCTCCAAACCGCACCGGAGGAGAACCTTACAGCACGTCAGCCACGATCGACGACCATTCCGGACGAATCGCTGCATAGCCGTACAGGCAGTCGATTCTGGTAACAAGTTGGTCACTCATCACGTCATAGGCGGTCAGCAACCTGAGCGAAACCCCATCGAACTCGGCGCGTGCAGCTTCCACCACGCCAGTCGTCGGCATTTCTAGGTCAGCCGTGGCCAACGTGAACGCTTCCGGGTAGTACGCCAGGTTCATACGGTACTGCGAGCTAGCCGGCATTACCGTGCTGATCGCTGCACCGTTGGCCGGCGAGACCGTTACCGTGTTGAACGGTGCCGGTGCCGGGACGATTGCCGGGTAGATCGGGATCGACGTAGCACCCGAATTAACCGGAGCGGTCACGACGAACTGACGAAGCGTGCCTTGATCGTCACCGGTCAGGCGGTTGATAGCATTCACGCCAGCGATGGTGATAACGTCACCCTGGTTCAGCGTGCCAGTGATCGCGCTCACGACGAGCGTGTTACCCGTCTGATTTGCGCCGTTCACCGTGCCAGCCGAGAACGTACCGACCGTCTGAATGCGGACCGTCTGATCGGCCATCCAGTCGAAGCCGAGGGTGTCGGTCGTGAGCATGCCAGACTCGAACTGGTCGCTCACCTTACGTTGCGGGTTGAACAAGCCAGCCAGCGACGAGACCGTACGGGCCTGCGTCATCGGATCGAGAATGATCTTGCGGTCCATTTCCGGCGCCAAGTTCTGCGACAGAGTAGCGCCGGCCATGAGCCACGTACTGGCGTCCGGCGACACAAGACCCGACGAGTTCTTGTAGACCAGGTTGCACGACTGCTGCGCGACGCTCATCAGGCGGCTGGCGATCTTCGCTGCCAGACGGTTGATAGCCGGCGCCAGAATGCGCTCGCTGTAGTCGTCCAACGACATCGTCTTTTCAGCCGTACCGAACGAGATAGGCACGTTCGATTGCTGCGCGACGGTGAGCGTGGTGTTCTGCTCGTTCGTACCCTGCGGCGTGATCGCGGGGCCGTCGTTCACGACATAGTCGTTCGGCAGCCGGATACGGAGGGTGTTGCCAATCTTCGCGCCCGATCGTGCGAATTGGTCGTCGTACTGACGCGAGACGGTGCGGAGGAATGCGTTGGACTGCGTGAAGAGGCGGACTGCCTCATTGGTGATCGTATTGATTGTGAGCAGACTGTTCCCAGCCATGTAAATCTCCAAAGGCAAAAACAAGAAAGCCATTTCTGGCGCTCGTCCCTGCCCTGCGGAGACCAACTTAACGGGCCAATCCGTCGAATAAGGTTCGACTGAACCCGGCGATTACGGCTCGCCGTTACCTAGATCCACATGCTATGCCTTGAATAACGGGATGCAATAGCGGTTAAAACCTCTCCCAAACCTTTGCGCTAACCGCCCAACTCGTCGCATCCTTCTTCACCTCAACGCTGCCCGTCGTCGCCTTCGACGCCTCCCAATACACGATGCAGCAGCCGACATCCAGATTCTGATCGAATGTCGGCATGACTTGAACACATCCGGATAGCAGGAGCGCAGCGAAGGCGACGCGCAGCATTAGCGACGCTTACGGGAGTTCTTTGCGCGCCAGGCAATCCATGCCTTGTGATCGCTCGGATCAGGCTCAGCACCATCCGTTGTCGCATTGCCGCGGCTTGCTACCGTCTCGATCGGGGGCGGAGCCTTGCTCACCTGTTTAGAGAATGCCTTCGTAGCCTTACCTGACATCTTCATCATCTCGATACCCATCTGAACCGGGTCGAGCGAGCCGATGCGGATGGCTTCGTTGATGTTCTCCGACTTGCCAAGGTACGTCACGATCGTGGCTGCATTGTCGATGTTCGCCAGCACCTTCAGAAACTCCGGGCCACCGATGCCAGCCATTTGCAGGTTCTGCACTGACTTATCGAAGTCCGCACCGAATTCCTTTGCACCGGCTTCATTGATAGCGCCGATCTTCGAGTTCAGCGATTCCGTCTCACGCTGCTCGCGGACCATCTTCTCGGCGTAGGAGCGGGCGAGCTGTTCCATCGATTGATTGCTCTGCGGCGCGGCCGACTGTGTCTGCTGACCTTCCTGCTGCGCTGGTTGCTGACGCTCAGCCTTCATACGATCCAACTCGGCCTGCAACTCTGCCGCGCGCGATTCAGCCGCACGACGCGCCGCGGTGATCTCGCTGATTCGCTTTGGCACCCAGCTCGTATCGGGCTGTTGCGTCTGCTGTTCCTGCTGCGTCGATTCCGTCTGCTGCTCCAGTACCTCTTCAGCTTGCGTGTTGCCGAGTTCTTGCGTCACTTCTGCCTGTACGTCGCTCATGGTTTCTCCGGTGGTTACGATTGTTGTGACTGCGCCAACTGCTGCGCGGCCTGATTCATCTTCTGTTGATGCGCTTGCTGATCGCCTGCCTGTTGCTGCTGTTCAATCTGCGGAATCGGTTGCATTACACTATTGATGCCTGCCGCATAGGCGTTGGCTGGGTCGACGTTATCGGGTGTTACGCCACCATCAGGCGCAGCGGCACGAAGCATCTCGGCGATTGCCTTGCGCACGATCGGATCAAGCGCTTCAGGCGTCATAACAGGAGCCAGAGCCTTCAACCGATCACTTTCAGCCTTGAATGCATCGAGTACAGTTTTGTTGTCGTTCTCCATGCGCAGCGCCAGGTGATTGAGCGCATCCATGTCGACACGCTTCGACTCAAGCTGCTGCTGTACACCCTTGTCGTTAAGCTGCTGCGTGAGTTGCTGGATGTGCCCCATGGCCTGCTGCAGCTGCTGCTGCAGTTGCATGACCTGCGGATTGACCTTGCCCAGCACAGCCGGATTCGTCGCGCTAATCCAGTTCCGCATGCGCTCCTGCAACTTGTCCGAGGATGGGAAGTCAGCCGAACCCATGTACAAATCACCAATCACGTTCGCTAGCTCTGCATTCGTGGCCAGCATATTCGTCATGGCGTCGAATGCCTGCTTACGCCGTGTCTCGAAGTTCGGGCCAACAGAGGCCATCACCTCATAGGTACCGACGTTCGGGTTGAAGATCGCAGCTATCTTGGCGTCTTGCTCAGCGTCCTGCTGCTGCAATGCCTGCTTGGCCTGCGGATCAATCTGGATCTGCTGCTCTTCGCCCGACTCCGACATGATTTGAATGACACGCCGTGTGTCGTAGTACTTCGGGATAAGGTCGATCAACTGTTTGCCAGTGAACTTGATAGCCTTGGCAAGATTGTCCTGAAAGTGGAACGTGACGCGCTCGCCCTGTTTCTGGCGTTGCTCGATCGATACGCCGCTAACCTCGTTACCTTGTGCGCTGAACGTGGCTTCATACTGGCCCGATGCCATCATCAACTCATGCTCAGCCGTCTGCATGCCTTCCATGAAGACGGGCGCACTAGCGGGCGCCGGCTGACGCTGCGGCGGCGGAATCGGTGCACCGTTCTCGTCCGCGTTGTTGTACGGCAGATAGGAGTGGTTCTGCGTGTTCGCCGTGGCCCAGTAGTTCTCGAGGCCTTCGATAGCTTCGACTGGAGCGATATAGGGAGATTTCGACTGAAGCGCACCATACTCAAGCGCGGCCGATGCGTTGTAGTTGAACGCGCGCTGAGCATCCTTTAGGTAGCGTACCAGCCCCTTACGGTCGAGTCGGCCCTCAATGATGACTTCTTCGCCCGGAACACGAACGATCGGGATGTACTTACCGAGCCACTCTGACTTTTCTGCGATCTCATCACCAACGATCAGATACCAGTCGACCGAGTATTTCGGGATACGACGGCGCTGGACATTATCGCCACGCTCCATCGCCATCTTGAGCATGTCGCGGCCTTCTGGCGGCATATCTGACTCACGCATGAGACGCGTACTGCCATCATCGGTCGGGATCGCATACAGCCATTCCTTCGACTCGGCACGCTCGTAATACTCCGCTACCCGGATTGTGTCCTGGCGATTCCACGACAGCGCATCGCTGCCGCCTGCAGTCTGCTTACGAACCAGACTCGGGTACTTCTTCTCGGCCTCGTCGCGCGGCATGTCGTCGAAGATGAAGGCGAACCGTGCGTCCGATCCATCCTGCTTCTTGATGTGCGGGTCAATATAGACCGAGAGCGGATCGGGAACCTGATCGATAAACAGCTCCTGGTCGAACGTGTTGTCATCCGTGTACCGGCTCACGATACGCCAGTAACCAATGCCGCCGCCCACCTGAAACTCGCTCGCCTTATCGTAAGCCGTCTGAGCATCCGAGATGTACTCGATGCGCCGAATGACCTGCTCGAATATTTGAGCAGCCTCATACGTTGCTTCATCGCCAGTCGGGGTCACACTAACTTGCGGCTTGTTCTCTTTGCCCTGGTTGACGACGTGGAGCCAGTGCGTATGCGTCTTGTTGATCGTGACCATTGGCTGGCCGGCAAGCGAGCGCTGGGCGCGCACCGCAGCATTCCATTGCTCCTGATTATCAGGATCGGCGAACAAGAACCGGATGTCATCCTTGAACTTCTGGCGGGTATCGGCTTCCCACTCAACCGCGGAGCGGTATCGATCATGGGCGCGGCGGATGATATCTTTTTGTCGTTCAGCCATTTATGCCATCCAGTTGCCGCCCAATGAGCGGCCAGTGTTCAGAGGGTTCTTCTTCGGCATCGTCTGGAAGTCTTTCTTATCTTTCTTCGCCCGAACCATGCCGGGGAAAATCTCAGTCAGCGCCCAGATCAATGCATCAGCGCGGTTTGGCGATCGTTCGCCCATATAGCCGGTTGTCGAGAATGCTGTGAGTTCGTCCTCTAGCTCGCGATATGCACCTACGTGACGAACCTTGCCTTGCTCATAGAGCGACGAGAATGGCTCAGCCCGGACGGCCTTGCCGCGCGATGCTGTAACCTGCTTGAATGGTGTACGGGCGCGAGCAGTCTGAATGACGTGCTGCACCATTGCGCCGCCGTAGTTTGTTTCGCCTACCACGACGTCTGCTGCGTGACGGTCGAATGCGCTAGCAGCGATGCTGCCCCACGTGGCGGGGCCAGCTTTGACCGTGCAGTCTTCTAGAACGTATGCGCGGCCATCCGTACCGAGACCCACCACGACGATGCCAATCGCATCATTGTCTGCGTTATCGGCATCTCCAGAGCCAGAAGGATCAACAGCCACAACCACGCGCACAAAGTCAGGAAGCGTATCGCCGGGACGATGGCGCCACTTCTCAATAGTCTCTTCGGCAAATAGCTGGTTAGGCGTGGCGTCGCTGAATTCTCCCTTCAGAAAGCGCTTCTGGAGCCGCGCGCTCATGCCTTGGAGCGTCTCCAGATACGTCGAACTCAGGTTCTCGGAGTTGTCCTGCGGATTGATCTGGAAGCTGGCGTAATCGTCGGGACGGTTCAGCGGCTCGCCCGTCTCCGGGTCGACCTTCTGAATGAACCGCTTGTATGTCCAGTGCGCTTTCGACGGCGGGTTGCAGTCATACAGTGCGCGCATCTTGAGCGGCGCCGGCTCGCGCCCTTCGATGTTCGTCATGACCTTCTGCGCGAGACGCGTCACGGCAATGTCCACCGACGACATGGGGATCTGCGAGCACTCGTTGAAATAGAGCGTGGCAAATTCCTTGCCAAGCACCTTTTCAACGCGTTCTTTATCGTCCAGACCTGAGAACCAGACCTCAGAATCTTCACCGCCGGTGTGGATCGAAGCGTAGCCATCGCCCTTGTGCATCGTGTAGGCCACATTGGGGAAGGCCATTTTCATCATTTTTGGCCAAGTATCGAGAACAATCGATTCGTGCACATGCAATGCCCGAAACCGAAAAATCCCGTGCCGACTTCCTGGAGCCTTCAATGCACGCATCGCGATATTTCTGCATTGCAAAAACGTCTTACCCGACCGTGATCCCCCAAACAACATGAGATGGGTGGCAGTCCCAGCCAGAACCGCTTGGGCTTGCATCTGCTTCGGGGTTAGATTGAACGTCATGGCATATCCGGCCAGATGGAATTGCCTTTGCTACGGTTCTCGGCGCGCTCAATGACGCGTAAGTTTCCTTCCCAATGGAGTCCGCAGACCTTGCGACCTTGAAGCGGAACAATATGGTCCACTTCGTGCCATATGCCTGTGACCATATTCAAAAGATCAGCGGCTTTGTAAAACGCCTTCACCTTGTCATGGTTTGCCCATGCCGGAGTAGCGCTTAAGAGTGACGCTCGCCGTTTAGCAAGCTTCGCGGCAACTGAATGCTTGTTCTTGTTTGCATAGTTTCGAATGCGCGCGCTGACAATCTCTTTGTTCTCGCGGTAGTACTTGGCCTTGCGCTCCGACTCCTTGACGCTGTTCTTCCGGTAATGCTCATCCCAGTACTCGGGATTCCGGGCTCGGTAACTCGCGTTCTCAGCCAGCACCTTGTCAGGGTTATTTCGGCGCCAGATAGCCCGCTTTTCAGCGCAGCATGTCTTGCAATGGGATTGTTTCGGGCTGAATGATGCCAGTTCCTTGGCCGAGAGGCAGCGCGAGCAAATCTTCATCACAGCGCCTCATCCAGCGGAGGAACAATGAGTTGGACTGCACCACCCTTCGGGCCAGTCAATTCGAGCTTCTGCGCCTCAGCAATGCCGTAAGCCTCACGCTCCAAACCAATCAGCGTCTTCAGCGTATCGCTTAGCTTCTTCATGCTGTCAATGCGGCCGGCGCTCGATATCACCTTGTTGTAAATATCATTGCGCTTATCCTGACCCTTGTCATCCTCGTTGCGCAGCATCTCGCCAAGCTGCTCGAATAGCTCTCGGTTACCGGTCTCAGCTTCGAGTTCGCCCAACAGATCCATTGCGAGCGTTCTACCGCGGGCAATATCCTTGCGCTGAGTGATCTGGACGCTGGCTACCGTTGCAGCAACTTCATTAACAATCTCTTTATCCGAGTACGCTCGTTCTGTGCGTACCGTGCTGCGTACCAGATCCTTGCGTACCAGATCCTCAGCCTTAGCTTTAACCTTAGCAGCGAGGTCTCGCGTCCACTCGTCACGCTTGGCCCTCTTACGGATTGCCCCTTCGGTAACCCCTTGCGATGCAGCTATTTCACGCAACGACAACACGCCTGCCCGGTAATCGGCCTCGATCCTTTCCCAGTCTGGAGCGGATTTCTTTTCCTGCGTCATACTCTTTCAGGCAAGTACATCTTGATACGCATCGTTGCGTGAACCGGATCAGCGCCACACGACTCACGCAGCTTGTTCACGCGATCGGCTGTTTCCCATTGCTCCATGAGCTTGCGGGTCTTTTCATGCGAGTCGATGAATACGCGTACCGCCTCTCTAGTGATCGTGGCGATAGATAGCAAGCCGCTATTGAACTCAATCGAGCCGTCCTTACGTACTGTGGCTGTCATACACGCTCCCTCACCCACCCCGCGTGATGCACCGAGCGTGCCACATACGCCCCAATCACCTCAGCCGCAACACGAGCGCGCGATTGCTTCGCCTCTTGCTCGAGAAGATCACCGATGTCGGCACCCATGAACTCGGTAAGTTCCGACTTGCGGCGAACGCGATACTCAAGACTATTGGGATTCATTTGCCACCCTTGGCGACTTTTGAATAGCGCTCTGCCTCTTCGCCTGCGTACTTCTTGGCGCCAGCGAGGCGAGCGCGATCGGCTTTGATAGCTTCGGCCGCGGCCAGCGTGTCAGCGTCAGAGCGAGCGCGCCACTTAGCCTCATCGGGGCTGACGCGGGGTACGGATGCTTTACGCGTCGCCATCACAGCCCCAGATGCGACTTCGACCGACCCAGGACGCTTTCAAGGTGATGCGAGATACCGCGCGCGTCACGGCTCACCACATCAACGAGTTCGGCGAAAAGAGATGCGGTCGTAACCACGGCTTCGACGACTTGCGCCGGATCAACGGGCTTTCCGGCAGAGAGTTCAGCAGCTACCTCGGAAACGGAAGCGAGTTCAGTAACTTCGGTAGCGAGCGGAATCGGTGCGTCCTCAGTAGGAGCGATAGGGGCGATAGTTTGCGGTGCGGTTTCGTCGGTCATTTCTTTTTCCCTTTTCCGAGGATCTTGTTAGCCTTAGCGTCGATCTTCTCTTTCGAGGATTCGGAGAGCTTGCCCTTCTTCTCCATCTGGCTAGCTCGCGCCTTCGCGTTCCCGGCGTGACTTTTATCCGGCATCGGGTACTTCTTCTCGCCTGGAAGCCCGAATTCCTTCTTCGGGATCTCTTTACGCGCCTTAGTGGTCAGCTTCGCCATAGCATTACTTCTTACTGACGCCGCGTTCCTTCGGGGCCTTGATACCATTGGTGCGTACCGGCTCAGCCTTCGGGCCAGGAGGCGGCTTTCCACCGTGGAAGCTGCCAGCCTTATCGCTGCGCGCACACTTTGCAAAGTCCACCGCGCCCTTCAGATTCGATCCATCGGAAATCGCCATTTCAATTGCTCCAAACGTGGTTTATCCGCCGAATGGCGGCTTCTCTCTTGATTGTCGGCCTTGAATAACCGTATGCAACTACTGCCGCCTAAATCCAGCAGCCAGCCGAGCATGCGCATACAAGTCGTACTTGAGTTCGCCGGCGGGCGCCAGTGGCGAGATGCGGGGGCCGGCAACATCCGACTTATTCCGGCCGTCAAATGCCCATCGTGCCTGTGCTTTGCGCTGCGGCGGGTAGTAGATGAGATAACCTGACTCAACGGCCAGGAAGAGGGCATATTGCAATTCCTCTTCTGTGCCGGCGAAGAACAGCATCAGCTCTTTCAGGGAACGTGGCGGATTGACCTTCAGGAAGTCGCGTAGGGCGAGCGGCGAGAGTTCGATTTTGTTTCGGCGTGGGCGCATTTAGGATGCCTCCAGCATTTCCGGCGAGATCGTAAGCCGCCCGACCTCCCCAAACTCTTTGTGATACGTGATGCACTTGGCGCTGCGATTGCTCATCCAGCCACCACGGCTCGCGTGGCTGTCCGGCGCGGCCAGCGTCTCATGCTGTTCGATATGCATCGTGTTCGTTTCCTTCATCCAATCGTGGTGAAGGTGGCCAGTGTGCGCATAGCTGAATTTCGTCCGACCGAACACATCGCGGAACTTCGCGATCAGCGTCGTTTCTAGGTTCTCTTTCTTCTTTTTATGAGAGTGGTGGAAGAACAGTGATGTTTTACCGTGCTCAACACAGTAATATGGATCGGGCCGCGTTTCCACGAAGATGCGCGGCTCGTTTTCGTATAGCGCGGCGAACGCTTCCCGACCCCAGGCGCTTGATGCCAAGTCATGGTTTCCTTCGCCATCGATGAAATACACCTGTTCGTGCTTTTGCAGCAGCATTGCAAGGATGCGGCGCTTCAATCGGATATTGACGCGAACCAGTTTCTGAAACCGTGTATCAGCATCGAGAGTGAATCGGTGGGTAGGAGTAACAGCCTCCAGGCCGTCCCAATGCATGAAATCGCCCAAGTTGACGAATACTCCGATTTTCGCGTCAGGCGACTGTGCCATAGCTGCTGCGAACCAGCGAATCAACAGATCTTCCGCGATCTTCATGTCCCAATCTGTGCCAGTCTCCTCTCCCCATGCGAGAGCGCCGAGGTGAAAGTCCGTGATCGGGTAAAGATTCAGCAGATTTTCATTTGACGCGAGTGGGGATGGCATCGGTTCCGCTGCCGGAATCTCCTCTTTCATCGCATCGACAGCGGCACGCATCGCGTCTTCCATCTGCGATGCTTCAGGGTGTTGACGCTGCCAGTAGCGCTCGACTTCCCCTGTCTTTGCATTGACGGCAACAGTGACCTTTCCGGTTACGAATCCAGGCGCTACACCTCCAGTCCAGTGACCCGGCGCATACCCCATCTTCGCCGCCTTAGCCCGAACTACACCAACCGCATCACTGATCGTTCCCCGGCTTACGCCAAGCGCCTCAGCTGCCGCGCGTTGCGTGCCGCATTTTTCTATTGCGTCGAGATATTCACGCTGTTTTTCAGTGGAAAATTCTTTAAGCTTGGGATCGATCATTAGTAAATGAGTAGCTGGTTTGAACAACTCTATCATTTACAACGTAAATTTTCACAAGTGCGTGAAACACTTTTGGTAGTACTCATTTTATGAGCAAAATAAAACGGGGCATATAGCCCCGAAAAGAATCAGATTAGATATCTCTCCATGAATACAAAGAGGATGACCCTCTAACCTCAGATGTCGTCACTTCGACTTGCTTACTCTCTTCCAACACCTTCAAAACCCGCCATACTCCTACGCGAATAAACCGGCGATGTTGCTTATCGTCTCGCGCAATGTGATTAACGATGTGCCGCTTCTTAAAGGTTTGGCCTGGGGCAGAGGATAGAAGGTCGATCACTTCAGCGGCGTAGCGCATGTTAGTCCTCCGGAATTTGGATTCCTCCGCCTCGTCGGCGCCGTGTACCGTGGCCGATGCAGCATAATCAGCGCGTAGAAGATGCCCCATGCGAAGGTGGCGAGGGAGAACCCGGCTAGGAAGATGGTGAGGGTTGTCATGCTTCCTCCAGCAACTCGGCGCCGCGAAACGCCTCGGCGACAGCATCGGCCACCGAACAATCCCAATGCGCACGCCACCAGCCGTCATACAAGTAGCCGCCGTCAGGATGGTTGACGCGGATATACCAGAGGCCATCCGTATCTTCCTGTTTGACCCAGATTAAGTACCCGCGCCAATACCCGCATACCTCGTCGGGTTCATCAGTGTCTATCTTCGCTTCTGCACGCATGCGCTCCATTGGTGTTGGGGTGCTCATGCTTTCTCCTTGGCTTGGGCTTCGTCGAATTCAATCACCGCCTTGATGCGGCTCTCCAGCGCTTCGGCTTTGCCGGGCCATCCACCTCCGCGCAGCATGCCGCATACGCTGTCGGCATACCGAACCACGTTTTGAGTGAGTTGATTTCGCTCCCGCAGCGCACGCACCTCTGCGACCAACTCGAGGATTGAGGCGGGGTTGGCGGCAAGCGCATATGCTTCGTTCTCGGCGTTGGCAAATCCGTATCCTCCATCGCATGCATTGCCGTTGTCGCCATGGCAAACAACCGTGTATTTTCCGTTCGGATAGTCGCCGGCAACGATGTCGTATTTCACGGTTCCGTCGATGCGATCACCACGCCACGGTCCGGGAGTGGCCGCCTTCGCCAGCCGCTCCAACTCGTCTAGATTTGTCATGCTGCTTCCTCGTCATTCATTTGAGAGTAGGGTGAATGCAAGTCGCACCACTCCTGGAATCTGGCCATTTCCAGAGGCCTTAAGTCTGTCCACGCTGAAGGGAACACCATCAGCCAATCCTGGAAGTCCGCATTCACTGTGCGCCCCGAGACTACTTGGCCGCCATGATTGAGGCTTAACCAGGCGAGGTAATCCTCGATCTGGCTGCGGTGATCCCCGCTCTTGGCCCGCTTCCAGCAGATGCCGTGCGTTCCCACGCTCGCCCGCGGTGTGGGCAAGTATCCAGACTCGTTCTCGACGCTGGGCGGCTCCAATGTGGTTACCTCCCAGCACTCCCCATCTAGCATCGAGCCCCATCGCGGCCAGATCACCGAGGACTGTTCCGATGTATCCAGAAACAATGAGCCCTGTGACGTTTTCCAGCAGGACGCATCCCGGTCGAACACGGCGAATGACATCTGCCGTTGCGGGCCACATGTTTCGATCGTCGTCTTCTCCATGTTGCTTTCCAGCGAGGGAAAACGGCTGGCAGGGAAAGCCTGCTGTAACCACATCCGCAATTCCTCGGTATTGGTCGGCTGCACCGGACTGTGCGAACTCACGCACGTCAGTGAAGATTGGTGCGGCTGGCAGGATTCCATCTCGGATTCGGGCTGCGATGATTCGCTGGCAGTAGTCGTTCCATTCGACGTAACCCACAGGGCGCCATCCGAGTAGATGGGTTCCAAGCAACCCGCCTCCAGCACCAGTGAAGAGTGAAAGCTCATTCAAGCCGCCTCCTTTTTCAACCTGCGCACTTCCGCGCGATAGAACGCTTTCATTTCCAATATCTCCGTAACGGTGAGCTTTTTCGGGACATGCGGACCTTCGATCCATTCCACACGATCAATCCCGATCTTCCCGATCAGATTGACGCGGTAAGCGGCGAGGTTTCCATTCATGTAGACGTTGCATCTGGCGCATTGCCGATGGCAGTTGTCCGGCTCCAGGCGCAGCGCTGGCTCAGAACCTACCGACCGGTAGTGTCCAGCGTGCCACTCACCCTGATAGGTACCGCACGAGATGCACGGCTGGGTCGCATCGCGAAGCCGTACCCATTCGTTAAACGCGGCTTGCAATTCTAGAAAGTGCGCGCCGCGGGTCTTTTCCTTCTTCGCGACTACCCGCCCCTTCGCCTCCTGGTTGCGCTCGAATGTTTGGCGGTCGGGCGAGAAGGGTGAGCCTTTGCGGGAAAATGGCGACCGGGCCATCGGCTTTTTGCGGGTGAGGGTCATGCCACACCTCGCGCAATCTGGCCCTGCGCCTTCCTGTTCGCCGCCTCGATCTGATGCATGCGGCTGATGTTGTGCTTGACGCACCACAGAGGGCTCCAGGCTGTTCCTGCCGGCCCATTGCACCCCGCGACGATGCAGCCCTTGCCAGTCATATAGGTGTGCGAGTTTCCCTCGCTGTACACATCTTCGTAGTCAGTCATGGCTTGCCGCCCGTCCAGCCGACAACGCGATAATGTTTGCCGACGATATGCTCCAACACCGGCTGCAGCTCCTCTTCCCAAACGCACTCGCCCTTGGCATCGAGCCTATGGCCGCCTTGCGCCCAACGCGTGACGGCATGCCAGAACGGTGAGCGTTCGCCGGGTTGCGTCGGCAAAGGGTCGAGCGATTTATTCAGCACGATCGGGCCACAGTAGTGGTGCATCTCGAATGTCCAGCGCTTGCCTTTCGCATCAGTGATGATGCGAGTCGGGCCCGCGTACGAGATATGGATGATGGTCATTCGAACTGCACCCCCAACGTTTCGCCTGCGTATGCCTGCACCGAGTCAAGGTAGGAACTGAACTCGCCCACGCTCATCTGAGTCGTCGACTTCCGGCGCGTGATGATCTCGCCATCGGGCAAGGTGAGTTCGTCCATGACGCCGTACCTCCGCGCGAAAAATTCGTGCCATGTGTCCTTGTCGTATTGACGCCCCTCGATCCAGGCGCACTCGGCAATCTGCTTGAGGACAGCGCCCCAGTAGAAGCGGTTCTGCTGTGCGTTGCGTTGCCGCTCCTCAGCCGTCACGATCAGGCGAAGCGGCTCGCCCTTGTCGGCGAACGTCGGAGCATTGGCCTTGATGAAAGCGACGACGGCATTCCAGACGCCACCGTTCTTTAGGGTGAACTCGCGGTATAGGGCGGTGCTCATGCCTCCACTCCCATTTCCCGTAGCCAATTTTTCGCCCTCCATGCAAACTCCTTGGCGGCTTCTTCGCGCCCAACCTGCCGGGCTTCGTTCAGAAGTTGGGCCACAGCGTGATACTGAGTAAATTCAGCAAACGGGATATCGCGCTTGATCGTGCCGACCTCGAATGTAGCGGTGCCGCTGCGGTCGGTTTCGTTGCCTTTGAATTCGGAGCGGAAGGTCATTTCCCCACCCCGACCGGATTAAGGACGGCAAACTCGCCGAAGTGCTGGATCGCAGCCTTGTTATAAGCATGTGCGGCTTCGTCTACGTCATCAAATGAGCCGACGTAAATTGATTTCCGTGCCAGCCCGATTCGCACATACCATTTCTGGCTTCCCTTGCTCCAAGACACGCCTTTGCGTCCAGAGACATTCCCAGCCCGCACGGGGATGTTGAACATATTTTGGCTATAGGTTGCGTTGCGCAAGTTGCTCCATTTGTTATTCGAGCGATTCCTGTCTTCGTGTTCTGACATATGCTCAGGGAACCTTCCTTCCATGTAGAGGAAAGCAAGCCGGTTCGCGCGATATTCGCCACCATCGATGCCGATAATGATGTAGCCATAGTCTGCATGGATGCGACCCGCTATATCGCCCTTTTTCATCGGGCCGCGACGATTGACGCGCCAAGTGAAGACGCCGGTCTCAGGGTCGTAATGCAGCAATTCACGCAGGCGCTCTGCGGTTAGGATTGTTTTTCTGCGCGTCATACCGTCGCCTCATTCATTTCGGCTTTGAGTGCGTCGAAGGCGCGAAGGTGTAGATCGAGAATCGAACTGTCGTTAATCAAGCCGCGCATATCGGCATAGTGATCCGCGAGCGAGCCCTCGGAACGATGGCCGGGAATCGAAGATCCCGCGTGGTCGGGGCGATAGACGTGCCAAAGTACGCCCCTCATCTTTTGCACCGCACGCATCTCGTTCTCGAAGCGCACGTCGTCGACCACAACCACATGCCCCGAGTTGATATGCGCCGCCGCCTCTTCCTGCCAAAGCCCAGCCCAAAAGTCAGCGCCGATCTGGTCGCGACCCCACTCGGTGCCCAGCGTGACCATCGCATGGCGCGGTGTCTTCCCACACAGCAGATCGCAAGGCACTTCCTTGCGTGAGCCTTCGATCTCTTCGTCATCGAGTCCAATCGCGCGCAGCATGGTCTTCAGCGGACCGGCGAACTTCACAACCTGATACCCGTGCACCTTGACAAGATATTCGGCCACCGTCGATTTTCCGGCGCCTGCGTTGCCCACCAGGGCGATGATTTGCGGAAGGTCCTTCATGCTTCCTCCGGAATAAGATCGGCCAGGTGGTAAATCTCCAGTCCCAGCTTGTCGGCAGCCAGGCGCTCGATCTTGGCGCCAAACGAATTCGTCCAGCCCGGCAACAAACAGATTGCCGTGCAGCCGTCCATCGCCTTCAAATCGGCGGCAATGCAATCGAGCCACTTGGCTTCGGGGTCGGGGTTGATCTCGACCGGGTTGACCACCTCCCATCGTTGATTGCGCAGCCGCACAGCTGTCCGGTTGAATAACGGGAAGTTGAGTCGGTCGATTCCGCTCATGGGCCCGCTGATGTAGATGCGCTTCACTCTGTTTCCTCCTTCTCTTCCTTCGTAGTGGTGTGGGCGAGAGCGCGACGCTGG
>Ga0310811_10000877_pt1 | contig 38848 bp, 38 predicted proteins | sample YCmetagenome_FD_207642 | JGI IMG/M metagenome (GOLD analysis project Ga0310811, IMG submission 207642) | Soil microbial communities from experimental microcosm in Duke University, North Carolina, United States - YC | ecosystem: Engineered > Artificial ecosystem > Soil microcosm > Unclassified ... | reverse complement strand
CTGCCGAACGGCGATCTGGTGCCCATCACGGGCGAGAAGGTCGGCCTGAGCTACTTCGGCTCGTTCATCGGCGGAAATGGCGACAACTTTCGTGACGGCAAGCAGTTCGGATTTTCACCGGCGCTGGATCGCTACGCCTTCAATCTGATCGGCCATTATGAAGTGTCGCCGGCGATCGTGCCGTTCATCGAAGCCAAGTGGGTCCGCACCGACTCGCTCAGCAATAGTGCGGGACCATTCTTTACCTCGGCGATTGGTGAGAGATGGGGGGCGGCCGGCCCTCATCCCGGAAGAAACCGAGAGCTGCTTTTCTCCGACAATCCATACCTTAGCCCGCAGGCCCGCGCCGTCATGGGCGACCCGGCGGGCAATGGTTCGTATAGCTTCTTACTGTACAGAAATTATATTGAGCTGGGTAACCGCGAGGAAAAAGCCCGTCGCGACACCTTCCGCATCGTCGGCGGTCTCCGCGGCGATTTCAACGACGACTGGTCGTACGAAGTTTCGCTGAACTATGGCAAACTCAAGGAACGGACCGATATCTCAGGTAACGTCAACACCCAGCGCTATTTGCTGGCGCTGGATGCGGTCGACGAGGGCCTTGCTACCGGCGGTCCGGCCAATGGCCACATCGTCTGCCGATCGCAGATCGATCCGGGCGCGGCCCAGGCGCTGCGCAATAACCTGGACCCGGCATTTGCAGCGAGCCAGCTTGCTGCCGACGTGGCAGCCTGCGTCCCGATCAATCCGTTCGGTAACGGCAATACGAGCCAAGCAGCCAAAGACTATATTTTGCGAGACGGGCTGGCCAAGGGCTGGATCAAGGAGTTCGTAGCCAACGCCTTCATGTCTGGCGACACCGGCGACTGGATCAACCTGCCGGGCGGCCCGATCGGGTTCGCGATCGGCGCCGAACATCGTAATTATGATGTCAGCTACAAGCAGGATGACTTCACCGTCGCCGGCATGACGTTCTACAACGCTATCCCCGATTTCACTCCGCCAACATTCAAGGTGAATGAAGTCTTCGGGGAGCTTCGCCTTCCGATCCTCAAGGACCAGTTCATCGATGAGCTGACCATTTCGGGTGCCGCCCGCTACGCGAAATACAAAACCTTTGGCGGCGTCTGGGCTTATAACCTCGGCGGCGAACTTGCGCCGATCAAGGATATCAGGTTCCGAGCCAATTACTCGCGAGCGGTCCGCGCGCCGAGCCTTGCGGATGCCTATACGCCGCTGGGCACCAACTTCACGCCGGCGCCGACCGACCCGTGCGATATCAATAGCATTAACGATACGCCAAACCGGGCAGCGAACTGCGCGGCAGACGGCGTCCCTGTGGGTTACACCTTCCAATATTTGAGCTCGCTGCGTTACCAGTCCGGCGGTAATCCGGACCTGAAACCGGAAAAGTCGGACTCCTGGACCGTCGGCGGCGTGGTCCAGCCGCGATTCATCCCTGGGCTGGCGATCTCGGTCGATTATTACAACATCACCGTGAACGACGTGATCACTTCGCCGTCGGCACAGTCGGTGATCAATTCCTGCTACGATCTGCCGACTATCGACAACCAGTTCTGCGCAACGTTCGAGCGCAATCCGGGGCCGGGCAATGGTCCGTCCGGAGAAATTCCTGGCCGTATACTTGAAGGCAGCCTGCATCTGATTCCGTTCAACTATGCGAAGCTGAAGGTCCGCGGCATCGACACCGAGGTGACGTATAGAACGACCATCGGCAGCATCGGCCGGCTCGATACACGGCTGATTTGGACCCATGCGCTGCAGAACGACTCATTCCTTGATCTGAGCGCGCCTGACTTTGCCGACCAGACCCTGGGCGAGCTTGGCGACCCCAAGGATGCGTTCAACTGGAACGTCAGCCTGAAGCACAGTAATCTCACGTTCGGCTACCAGATGCGTTACATCGGCAAGATGACGATCGGACCGTGGGAGGCAACCCACAGCAAGAACGGTCTCGATCCGCAGGATCCTGACTATGCAAGTAAGGAATGGTACCCGGCGGTCTTCTATCACGACATTCGCACATCAGTGGACGTGACGCCGCAGTTCAACTTCTACGTCGGCGTGGACGACGTCACAAACAAGAAGCCACCGTTCGGCCTCAGCGGCGCGGGCGGCGGCAGCGGCATCTATCGCAATATCGGCCGCTTCTTCTACGCGGGCGCGATCGCCAAATTCTAGGTGATGGCCGTCGAAAACGGGGGGCTGGGCTTTTGCCCAGCCCCTTTTTTTGTCCGATGCGGGTATGCGAGAATTTTTCGCTTTCTTTCCATGCCCTTGCCGTGCTGTGGTTAAGCCAATGGATCAAGCAACTGCCCAAAAGAATTCCACCGTTGGCGAGGCGTTGGCCAATGCCCGTCAGCTGCTCCAAACCCACCCGGATGCCGCTGCGCGACAAGCAATGGCAATTATTTCTGTCGAACCGCGAATTGCCGAAAGCCATCTGATCTTGGCTGCGGCGCTGCGCCAGCTGGGTCGGTTTGACGAAGCCGAACTGGCGGAACGGCGAGGAATCGACCTGTCGCAGTCGGATGAGGTGCTCCAACGTGCACAAAGCCTGCAGGCCTCGGGGCGTCATGGTGACGCAGAAGACTTGGTTCGCCACTATCTTAGAGACACCCCCAACGACCCCATGGCCCTCAGCCTTTTTGCCGAAATGGCGGCTCAGGCAGGGCAGCTGGAGCATGCCGAGCAGCTGTTGTGGCGGGCACTTGCCCTCGCGCCGGGCCTACGCCACGCGCGCAGGCAATTTGAACAACTGCTGGTCAAGCAAGCGGGAGCCTCTTGGCATGACGACGGCAAGCCATCCGAACCGCCCAAAGGCGAAGAAGAGCTTGGCAACGCCATCCGGCTCAACGAGCAAGCGATCGCCGAACATCCGGAAAAGGCATCAGTTTGGCTGAGCTACGGGCACGCGCTGCGCCTGGCTGGCCGTCGCGACGACAGCATCGGCGCATATCGTCGTGCAGTGGAGCTCAAGCCCGAAAATGGCGAAGCCTGGTGGGCGCTAGCCGACCTTAAAACTTCGGTTCTCGGCGAAGGCGACCGGCAAGCGATGCTTGCCCAGCTCGCAAAGCCTAAAGTGTCGGAGCTACATCGGACCGGGATCAATTTCGCGCTGGGCAAGGCGCTAAACGACGCCGGCAATTACGCTAAGGCATTCCATCATTACGAAGCGGGCAATGCGCTAAAGCACAAGACCGTTCGCTACGACGTCGCCGATACCGTGCGTTACGTCGAGCAATGCAAGACCATTTTCAACCCGCAATTTCTCTCCAGCCGCCAAGGTCAGGGTCACCTGTCCAGCGATCCGATCTTCATCATCGGCATGCCTCGTTCGGGCTCTACCCTCATCGAGCAGATGCTGGCATCTCACCCGTCGATTGAAGGAACGGAAGAGCTCATTTACTTCGGCAATCTAGCTGGGTTCCTGGCTGACGGGCGGCGGGTTGGCCTCGATCCTAGCGACTTCGCTAACGTCGTTGCCACGCTGCCGGGGGACAAGCTTCAAACGATTGGTGGTGCTTATCTTTGGCACGCGAACCGTCATCGCCGCTCGAACCGCCCGCGCTTTATCGACAAAATGCCGCGCAACTGGCTCTACCTGCCCCTGATCCGGCTCGCTCTGCCCAATGCCAAGATTGTCGACGTAAGGCGCAATGCGATGGATTGCTGCTGGTCGAACTTCCGGCAGCTGTTCGCCGATAGCGGCGAATATAGCTATGACTTGACCGAGCTCGGCCGATATTACCGTGCCTATGTCGACTTGCTCGACCATTTCGAGGTCAGCGATCCTGGCGCAGTTCATCGGGTGGAATACGAGCTGCTAATAGCCGATCCCGAAGCCGAAATCAGGCGGCTTCTCGGTTATCTCGACCTACCATTCAATCCAGCCTGCCTCGATTTCCATCGCAATCCGCGCGCAGTGAAAACCGCTAGCTCGGAACAGGTCCGTCAACCAATCAACCGTGACGGGATCGACCAGTGGCGGCCCTACGCAAAATGGCTCGGCCAGTTGCAGCAGGCTCTCGGACCATTGGCGGATCATTAGGCATGACCGTCGGCGGCGCTGCAGTTGGCAGCATGGAGCAAGCCCTCGCCAACGCCAGGCTTCTGCTTCGCTCGAGGGATTTTGATTCGGCGATCCAGCAAACTCGTGAAATCCTGGAAGTCGACGATCGCTGTGTGGAAGCGTTGCGTGTTTTGGGCATGGCGCTCCGCGCTTCCGGCAATAATGCGGAGGCCCTCGACGCAGAGATGGCCGCAATCCGCGAATCCAACCACCATCCCGACGTGTTTCAGGCGACGCTTGAGATAGCCGACAACAAGCTTGACGAGGCCGAACATCTGTTGCGCGATTACCTCAAGGATCAGTGGGACGATGCGGTAGCGTTGAGATTGCTGGCGGACATCGGCGCACGCCTCGGCCGGCTTGATGCCGCGGAGCACCTGCTGGAAAATGCACTTCAAGTTGCTCCAGACTATCCGGCGGCGAGATCCCTGCTGCGCCGTGTGCGGGAAGCACGTGCGAACGCCGCGGGCAAAACGACCGAGTTTCCACGAGGATTGCGGGCCGAAGGCACTGACGGGGCCGAACAATATGCTGAGGCGCTCGATCTTTTTGAGCAGGCCGTCGAACGCTTCCCTGACAGCCCACGGACATGGATCGGCTATGGTCACATCCTTCGCACGACTGGCAGACGGGAAGACGCCATTGCTGCGTACCGCCACTCCATCGAGCTGAAGCCGGACGCAGGCGATGCTTGGTGGGCGCTGGCGGACCTCAAGACTGTCGAACTTGGCAGCGGGGACATAGAACAGCTGTCGGAAATTCTGGCTGCTGGCAATGCGGATGCGGCCGACGTGTCCCAGCTTCATTTTGCGCTGGGACGGGCGCTCGAGCAGGCAGGACGATTCGAGGAGTCATTCGGCCACTATGCGGAAGGCAATCAGCTCATAGCTGCCTGCGATCCCTATGATCGCACCGCAGTCACTCGCCACGTCGACGAGTCCATCCGACTTTTGGATGGCGACTTCTTCCGAGCACGGGAAAACGCCGGGTTCGACACATCCGAGCCGATCTTCGTCCTGGGAATGCCGCGCGCAGGATCGACGCTAATCGAGCAGATCCTTGCGAGCCATTCCGAAGTCGAAGGCACGATGGAGCTGCCCAACGTCATTGGGATTGCCAATTGGCTTGCCGGCGGCAAACGGGCAGCGTTGGAGGTAAGTGACTATCTCGCGACGCTCGCGGCCCTGCCTCCGTCCGAACTGCTGAAGCTCGGCAAGGGCTACATGTGGGGCACGGCCCTTCGACGTCAGACGGACAGGCCTTTCTTCGTCGACAAGATGCCCAACAACTGGCTTCATCTGGGCTTGATCCTGGCGATCCTGCCGAAGGCCAAGATCATCGACGCCCGCCGGCATCCGATGGCGTGCGGCCTGTCGAACTTCCGCCAGCATTTTGGCGCGGGTCAGGCCTTTAGCTACGATCTCTCCACCATTGGTGCTTTCTACGCTGACTATGTGCGGATGATGGACCATTTCGACCGGGTGTTACCGGGGCGCGTGATCCGCGTGATCCATGAAGAATTGACCGCCGACCCGGAAGCCGAAATCCGTTCTCTGCTTGACCGGCTGCGCCTGCCATTTGACGAAGCATGTTTGAATTTTCACGACAACAAGCGAGCGGTACGGACATCAAGTTCGGAACAAGTCCGGCGCCCAATCAGCCGGGAAGGCGTCGAGCAGTGGCGTGCGTTTGAGCCATGGCTTGGGCCACTGAAGCGAGCTCTCGGCTCGATAGCCGACAGCTATCCAGAGGTGCCAAATCGCGTTTAAGCCGCCGACTTGCGGGCAGATCACTACGTACTTTGGCGCACAGCCATTGATCGGGATTAAGATTTTTGAGCGTCCGGCAATCTGAATGTGTCATTAATGTAACATCGCCGTAGGAATCTCTTTTTTGACCCCATCTGGCGGTAGGAAATTTCTGCCGGTTCGCCGATGAGGGACTGGGAATTTTACACCTAGGGGTCTCAAAATCATGACTAAGAGGATGCTGTTGGGAGCAACGGCTCTCCAGACATTCGCCGCTTGCGGTCTTGCCTTCATCGCCACACCGGCTTTTGCCCAGGACGCTGCTCCGCCAGCGACCACGGAAGAGAAAGCCACTGACCAGACCAATCCTGCACAGGACGCTGCGTCCGGCACTCAGGAAGTGTTGCAGCAGTCGGCCGAGGGCGAGGACAAGGCTATCGTCGTTACGGGTTCGCGTATCCGCCGCCCTAACCTCGAATCCCAGGTTCCGATCACCTCGATCAGCGGCGAATCGTTTATCCAGCAATCGTCGACCAGCATCGGCGACACGCTGAACGAACTGCCGCAGCTTCGCAGCACGTTCGCCCAGTCGAACCCGGGTCTCGGCATCGGTATCGCCGGCCTCAACCTGCTCGACCTTCGCGGCCTCGGCACCGTCCGCACCCTGACGCTGGTCAACGGCCGCCGTCACGTCGGCGCCGACATTCTGAACAACGCGGTTTCGCCCGACGTCAACACCATCCCGAACGACCTGGTCGAGCGCGTGGACATCGTGACCGGCGGTAATTCGGCCGTGTACGGTTCGGATGCCATCGCCGGCGTCGTCAACTTCATCCTGAAGAAGGATTTCCAGGGCCTGCAGGTTCGCGCTAACGCCGCTACCTCGTGGGAAGGCTTCGGCGGCAACCAGTACGTCTCCGTGATGTACGGCCACAATTTCGGCGATGGGCGCGGCAACGTCACCGTCCATGGCGAATTTGCAAAACAGGACCGCATCTTCGCGTCCGACATTCCATGGCTGCGCACCCAGCGCGCTTTCGTCATCACTGACGTCGATCCGGCCCTTGCCGCCAGCGCACATGGCAGCGACGGCTTCCCGGACCGCAACCTGATCAACGATATCCGCAGCGCCAGCATCAACCGCTTCGGCTTGGTCCCGATCACGCAGGGAACAGCAGATAATCCTGCCACGATTGGCATCGATACGCCGTCAGCATGCGGAATCGGCCTGGCCGCCAGCAACGGAGCTCCCAGCACCGTGGGCGGCACGCCGTTCAACTGCACTTTCGTCTTCACCCCAGATGGCGCCCTCACCCCGCAGACCGGTACCCGTGCGGGCCAGGGCGTGATTGGCAGCATCATCGGCGGCAACGGCCAGACCGGCCGTGAAGATAAGCTGCTGTCGGTGCTCCCGGGCATGAAGCGCTACAACGTCAACCTGCTGGCTCACTACACCATCAGCGATGCGTTCGAGCCGTTCGTCGAAGCCAAGTTCGTTCGCGTCGACACGCGCGGTTCGAATGCCGGCCCGTCCTTCATCCAGGGCACGTTCGGGCAGTTCGACATTCGTGAGCGCGTCCGGCTCGACAACCCGTTCCTCGACCCGGCAGAGCGGGCCACCATCGCCAGTGCGATCCTGGCCTCTGGCTGCAACCCAAGTCTGACCGCAGCGTGCGACGTGACCGGGATTTCGAGCTCGTTTACCCGCGGTTCCTTTGGCGGTCAGGGCATTAGCGGCCCGCTCAACGCGGCCGATATCGCCGCGATCGGTGCCGGTACTTATCGCTTCGTGATCGCCCGCCACCTGGCGGACTCCGGCATCCGCGACGAGAAGTTCCAGCGCGACACCTATCGCATCGTCGGTGGCGTCCGCGGCAATTTCAACGACGACTGGAACTATGAAGTCTCCGTGAACTACGGCAAGATGAAGGAAGACACGACGACGTTCGGCTATGTCGATCGTCAGCGCTTCATGCTTTCGCTCGACGCTGGTCGGAATCCGGTCACTGGCCAGATCCAGTGCCGTGCGCAGTTTGCTCCGCAAGCTGCCAATGGCGATGCCTTCCCGTCCAACGCCGCCAACATCGCTCGTTTGCCGCAAGACATCGCGGCCTGCGTCCCCTACAATCCGTTTGGCGGGGCCGACAACAAGGCGGCAGCGAAGTATTTCACCTACAATGCGACCCATCATGCATGGATGAGCCAGTTGGACATCCAGGGCTTCGTGGCCGGCGATTCCAGCCAGCTGTTCGAACTTCCGGGCGGACCGGTTAGCTTCGTGCTGGGCGGCGAGTATCGCAAGGAAAAGAACAGCTACAAGGAAGACCCGTTCGTCCAGGGCGGCTTTACCAACGCTGTCGTGATCCCGACCTTCTCGCCGGATCCGTTCAAGGTGAAGGAGGTCTTCACCGAAGTTCAGATCCCGATCCTGAAGGATGAGCCCTTCTTCGAGGACCTGACCGTCAGCGGCGCAGGCCGACTGTCGTGGTACGGCGGATCGATCGGCACGGTGAAGACCTACAACGCCGGTGTCGAATGGGCCCCGATCCGCGATCTTCGCTTCCGCGCCAATTACGGCCGAGCGATCCGTGCGCCGAACGTCTCGGAAACCGGCTTCCCGCTGGTTCCGAACTTCGCGCCGGGCTTCGACGATCCCTGTAAGCCGGGCAACATCGGCCAGAACCCGAACCGTACCGCCAACTGCCTCGCGGACATCGGCGCGGCCAACATCGGCAACCTCGGTAGCCTTGGTGTCTACTCGCTGCCGATCATCAGCGGATCGAACCCGAACCTGACGGAGGAGACTTCTGACTCCTACACCGTCGGCACGGTCATCCAGCCGCGCTTTATCCCTGGCTTCTCGCTCAGCATCGACTGGTACAAGATCAAGGTGTCGAACGTGATCGTCTCGCTGAGCGCGCAGCAGATTGTGAACAACTGCTACGACTCACCGAGCCTGAGCAATGTGTTCTGCGACCTTTTCGACCGTTGGAACGGACCGGGTCTTGATCCGGTTGGCGGTGGCAATCCCGGCCAGGTCCAGGGCAACTCGCTGATCTCGGCTGGCGTCAACTTCGCGTCTCGAGTCCGCAAGGGCATCGACACCGAGGCGGCTTACCGGACCGACCTGGGGCCGTTTAAGCTCGATACTCGGATCATCTACACCCACAACTTCCAGATCAGCAATTTCCAGGATCCAGCCAATCCGAAATTCGAAAACCGGATCCTGAGCGAACTGGGCGACCCGAAGGACGAGTTCCGCTGGGATGTGGCCGTAACCCATGGTGCGGTGACGCTGGGTTACCAGATGAGCTACATTGGGCCGATGGTGGTCAACCTGTGGGAGGATATCCACTCGCTGCCGGCCGCCTGCACCGGCGCGAGCTGCCCGCCGTTCAACGCCGACTGGGCGGACATCGAAGAATATCCGTCGGTGTTCTACCACGACGTTCGCCTCGACTGGAATTTGAAGAACCTTGGCGGGATCGGGAAGGACTATCTGTTCTTCTTCGGTGTCGACAACTTCACCAACAAGAAGCCGCCGTTGGGCTCGACCGCGACTGGCGCGGGCAGCGCCATCTACAACGTCCTCGGCCGCCGGTTCTTCGCCGGCTTCCGGGCACGCTTCTAGTCCATACGAGGACCACTCAAACTTTTGGCCGGGGCGTTTGCCCCGGCCTTTTTTTTGTGGCGGGAGCGGCAAGCGACTGCCAACAAGGACCGATGGTTGAGGGCGTGGTCGACAAGGCGCGGGAGCTTTTTGCTTCGCGGCAGCTGCGGCAGGGAATGGACCTGTTGAGCCAAGCCGCAAGGGGCGGAGATGCCTGTGCGCTTGAGATGCTCGCCGGGATGGCACTGTCCGGCGATCTCGTAAACCGGGACCTGCCATTGTCGCGCGATCTCTATGGCAAAGCCGCCCAGGCCGGCAGCGCCACAGCCGCCTCGACCTATCGAGCCTTCGTCGCCAATGGAACGGGCGGCCCGGCAGATTGGGGAGCGGCAATCAGGCTGCTCGGCGATGCGGCGACGGCCGACGGCGAGGCAGCGCAGGAACTCAAGATAATCGCTGGGATGCATCTCGGGGACGCAGGGGAGCCGAAGGGCCCCTTCTCCAACGAGCTACTCGCGTCGTCGCCCGAGGTCCGCATTTTCCCCGGTCTATTCTCGACTGAAGAGTGTGATTTCCTGATCGAGCGATCGTCGCCATCACTGAGGCCATCCCTGGTGGTCGACCCGCAAACGGGCCGGCAGGTGCCCAACCCGGTACGGACATCCGACGCCGTCGGATTCCCGCTGGTAAGCGAAAGCCCTGCAATCCACGCGCTTTGCCGGCGCCTGGCCGAAGCCAGCGACACCCATGTCAAACAGGGAGAGCCGCTGCAGGTGCTGCGCTATCGGCCAGGGCAGCAATACCGTCCCCACTTCGATGCGATCGGCGATTCCGACAACCAGCGGGTGCTGACCTTCCTCGTTTATTTAAACGACGATTATGAGGGCGGCGAGACGGAGTTCCTGTCGACCGGGCTCAAGGTCAAGGGCCGTAAGGGCGACGGACTACTGTTCCGCAACGCCGATTCATCAGGCGTTCTCGATCCGCGTGCCCAGCACGCGGGCCTGCCAGTGCTGGCCGGCGAGAAATATCTCGCCAGCCGCTGGATCCGCGAGCATCGTTTTACGCCCGAATAGTCCGCTCAATAGCGGTAGTGGTCAGGCTTGAACGGGCCTTCCGGCTCAACCCCGATATAGGCCGCCTGCTTGGAAGTGAGCTTGGTCAGCTTGACGCCGAGCTTGTCCAGGTGGAGCGCCGCGACCTTCTCGTCGAGGTTCTTGGGCAGGACATAAACATCGTTCTGATACGCCTCGGACTTGGTCCACAGTTCGATCTGCGCCAGCACCTGGTTGGTGAAGCTCGAGCTCATGACGAAGCTCGGATGACCGGTCGCGTTGCCGAGATTGACCAGGCGTCCCTTCGACAGGACGATGATGCGCTTGCCGTCAGGGAAAGTGACCTCGTCGACCTGCGGCTTGATCTCGGTCCACTTGTAGTTGCTGAGCGCTCCGATCTGGATCTCGCTGTCGAAATGGCCGATGTTGCAGACGATCGCCATGTCCTTCATTTCGCGCATGTGATCGAGCGTAATCACATCCATGTTGCCGGTCGCGGTGACAAAGATGTCGGCGCGCTTGGCCGCCTCCTCCATCGTCACGACCTCATAGCCTTCCATCGCCGCCTGGAGGGCGCAAATCGGGTCGACTTCGGTTACCAGCACGCGGGCGCCGCCGTTGCGCAGCGACGCAGCCGAACCCTTGCCGACGTCGCCGAAGCCGGCGACGGTCGCGACCTTCCCGGCCAGCATGACGTCCGTGGCCCGCCGGATGGCATCGACCAGGCTCTCCTTGCAGCCGTAGAGGTTATCGAACTTCGACTTGGTGACGCTGTCGTTGACGTTGATCGCCGGGAACGGAAGCTTGCCCTGCTTGGCGAGATCGTAAAGCCGGTGAACGCCTGTGGTGGTCTCTTCCGATACGCCCTTGATCGCTTCGACGGTCTTGGTGAGGTAGCCCGGCCGCTCAGCGAGGAAGCGCTTCAGCGTCGCGACGAAGATTTCTTCTTCCTCGTTCTGCGGCGTGAATAGGCTCTCCCCTGCCTCGACCCGCGCACCCCATAGCGCGAACATGGTGGCGTCGCCGCCGTCGTCGAGGATCATGTTGCAGGTCTGGTCCTGACCCCAGTCGAAGATGCGGGCCGCATAGTCCCAATATTCCTCAAGTGTTTCGCCCTTGACCGCGAACACGGGGGTTCCGCCAGCGGCAATGGCGGCGGCCGCATGATCCTGCGTCGAAAAGATGTTGCAAGAGGCCCAGCGAACATCGGCGCCCAGTTCCTTGAGCGTTTCGATCAGCACTGCGGTCTGGATCGTCATGTGCAGCGAGCCGGTGATCCGGGCTCCCCTCAAGGGCTTGGCCGCGCCATATTCCTTGCGAAGCGCCATCAGGCCGGGCATCTCGGTCTCGGCAATCTCAATTTCCTTGCGGCCGAAATCGGCGAGGGAAATGTCCTTGACGATATAGTCGCGTGTCAGCGTGTCGGCGGTGGCCACGGGTAGAGTCTCCGATGAAAATGAATTGCGCCGCCCCTAGCCGCAGCGCGGGCCCATGGCAATTGCTCGCCCTTGAAGGGTTCGCGATCCTTACGTCTGCGCTCGCCATGGCCAGGTTTGTGCTGAACAGTCAGGCCGCTCCCGCGCCGCTGTCGAGCAGCCGCGGATCGATTCCTTCCGCCTTGAAGGTTGCGGCCCACCGCTCGGCCGTTGGAGTCTCGAACAAAATTTCCTTGCGTCCGTCGGCTGCAAACCAGCCCGGACGGGTCATTTCCTCATCCAGCTGGCCTTCGCCCCAGCCGGCATAGCCGAGGGCGATCAGATAGCGGCTCGGCCCTCGCCCTTCGGCGATCGCCTTCAACACGTCGATGGTCCCGGTCAGCGCACCAAGACCGGTGACCTGGATCGTGTCCTGCCCGCCCCAATCGTCGCTGTGCAAGACAAACCCCCTGCCCGGCTCGACCGGTCCGCCGTGAAGAACCGGCCCATCCGGCGCTTTTCCGGGATCGATTCCCAATTGCTCGAGCAGGCCGCGGATTCCGATGCCGGCGCGCTGATGGCCGATGCCGATGCCCACCGCGCCATTTTCATCGTGGACGCACAGGGCGATCACGGCATGTTCAAAGCGCGGGTCGCCAATCCCTGGCATGGCCAGGAGCAGCTTGCCCGACAGGAACCGAGGCGTTTCCATCGTCATGAAAATGCGCCTGCCGCGAAACGGCTGCAAGCCTTGTGAGCGTAATGCGCCGCGCCTATGTCGCGGCCTGACCTTTCAAAGGAGATTACCCGATGGCCATCCAGGTTGGCGACCGCATTCCCGATGTTCAGTTGACGCTGGCCACGCCAGAGGGGCCCGTGCCGGTAAAGAGCGGCGATTATTTCGCCGGCAAGCGGGTGGCGCTGTTCGCAGTGCCAGGCGCCTACACCCCGACCTGCTCGGCCCGGCACCTGCCCTCGTATGTCGAGAAAGCCGCGGAGCTGAAGGGCAAGGGCGTCGACGAAATCGTCGCGACCAGCGTTAATGACGCTTTCGTCATGGGAGCGTGGAACCGTGAGCAGGGATCGGAGGACATCACCATGCTCGCCGATGGCAATGGCGAATTCGCCGAGGCGCTCGGGCTCACCATGGACGCGTCCAAATTCGGCATGGGCAAGCGCAGCCAACGCTATTCGGCGATCGTCAACGACGGCGTCGTCGAGCAGCTCAATGTGGAGGCGCCGGGCGAATATTCGGCTTCCAGCGCCGAAACGATGCTCGGCCAGCTGTAAATTTCGTCGCAGGCCTCCTTCCCTTCGCCTTCCGGGGGCAACGTGCTCCCTGTTGGCGCGTTCCCCCCAAGGGGAATTTGAAGGAGGCCTGTGATGCCTAACAGACGAAGAGATTCGAAAGGCCGGTTCAAGGACGCGGCGTTTTTCACCAGACCGAGAGATAACCCCGGCGCGACGGCGGCGCTGGCCGCCGGGATCGCCGGCGTGGCGGCGGCCGGAGCGTTCCTTTGGTCGCGGCGCGAGCAGATCGGCGAGGCGCTGAACAGCGGGATGGACCGCCTTAACGAGTTCAAGGCCGAGCGCATGGGATCTAGTTCCGAAGCGGCGCAGGAAGACTTCTCCGAAGAAGCGCTGACACTCAAGGAAACCGGCAAGAAATCCCGGGGTCCGCGAGGCCCCCTGGCCCAGCAGGACATCAAGGCCGGGATGGCCACGGCCGAATAGGCGAAGGGGGGCGGACCATCCGCTCCCCTTACCTCTTGATCAGCTCACCAGCCGCACTGCTTGCCGGCGTTCTGCTTTTCGAGCCATGCCTGCAGCGGCGCGAAATATTCCAGCATCGGCTTGGCGGACATTTCACGCGTTCCCGTGAACGCCTGCAGCGCGTCCGGCCACGGCTTGGACAGCCCCATGCTGAGCATCGTATTCAGCCGCTGGCCGACCTGCTTGTTGCCGTAGAAGCTGCACCGATGCAGGGGTCCCTTCCAGCCCGACATGTCGCAGGCCGCCTTGTAGAACTGGAATTGCAGGATCCGGGCGAGGAAGTAACGCGCATACGGAGTGTTGCCCGGAATGTGGAACTTGGCGCCGGGGTCGAAGTCGGCCTCGCTGCGCGCGACCGGCGGGATGACCCCCTGATACTGGCGCTTCAGGTCGACCCAGGCCTGGTTGTAGTTGGCCGGAGTGATCGACCCGTCGAACACGCCCCAGCGCCATTTGTCGACCAGCAGGCCGAACGGCAGGAAGGCGACCTTGTCCATCGCCTGCCGCAGCAGCAGCCCGGTGTCCTTGTCGGCCGAGGGCACCTTCGATTGGTCAAGCAGGCCGATCTGCACCAGGTACTGGGGCGTGATCGACAGCGCGATGAAATCGCCGATGGCTTCATGGAAGCCGTCGTTGGCGCCGTTCAGATAGAGGAACGGCTGCTGGTTGTAGGCGCGCTGGTAATAGTTATGGCCCATTTCGTGGTGGATGGTGACGAAGTCGTCGGCATTGACCTTGGTGCACATCTTAATGCGCAGGTCGTCCTTGTTGTCGACGTCCCAGGCGGAGGCATGGCACACCACTTCGCGGTCGCGCGGGCGGGTGATCTGGCTGCGCTGCCAGAATGTGCCGGGCAAAGGCGCGAAACCGAGCGAGGAGTAGAAGCCCTCGCCGATCTTGAACATCGCCACCGGGTCCTTCTTCTTGGCCTCCAGCAGCTCGCCAATGTCATAGCCGATGTCGCCGGCGCCCTTGGGCGCGACGATGTCGTAGATATTGCCCCATTCCTGCGCCCACATATTGCCGAGCAGGTCGGCGCGGATCGGGCCGGTCGCCGGCTGGATCTTGTCGCCATATTTCTGGTTGAGCTTGGTCCGCGTGTAGCAGTGGAGCTGGTCGTAGAGCGGCTTGGTCTCCGCCCACAGGCGGTCGTACATCGCCGAGAACTCCTCGGGCGTCATGTCGTACTGCGACCGCCACATGGCCCCGGTATCGGCATAGCCAAGGTCCTTGGCGCCGGCATTGGCGATCTGGACCATGCGGGCATAGTCGCCCCGCATCGGCCGGCCGACATTCTCATGCCAGCTCTGCCAGATCTCGGCGAGCTCGGCCGGACTGCGAAGCGTGCCCATCAGCGCCTCGGCATCGTCGCCGGTGATTTCCTTGCCGTTATGCCGGGCTCGGCCCTTGCCGTAGGTCGACTGGAGCTTGGTCGCGATGTCGTTGAGTTCGGCCGCGGCGCCAGGGGTGCTGGGCGCCGCCAGCACCAGCGCGCCGCGCAGAATGTTGAGTTTGCGCGCCGTGTCGAAATCGAGGCCGGGAACGGCGGCATATTTGGCCGCCTCACTGGCATATTTGACGCCCTTTTCAGTGCCGATCGTCCCGAAATAGGCGGCCAGCGCGTCGGTATCGTCGGTGATGTGGGTGGCGTTCACCCAGGCCGCGCGCTGCGAGATGACGTTGAGGTCGGCCAGATCCTTCTCGACCGCGGCGACGAACGCCTGCGCGTCGGCGACGGTCGGCGCGGCGCCTGGAGCTGGCTCGGCGGCAGCGGCCGATGCGACCGGCGCCGCCGGAGTGGCAGAGGTGGAAGCGCAGCCGGCCAGCGCCAGCGCGGCAAGCGAAACAGAAGCGGCAAATTTCATCATCAGGCGTCCTCGTCCCTGGAGTATTTTTCTTTTGTCGCGTGGGCTTAGCAGTGGAACTTGCCAGACCCATTCGTCAAGCGGTCATGGTCCTTCGTCAGCCGGTCAAGAAAGCCGCAATCGCCTCTCCGAATTCCGGTTTGGTGATGCTGGTCATGTGCGTTCCCGGGATCTCGCGGAAGGTGGCGTTGGGCAGCACGTTGGCGAGCTCCTCCGCCGACCCGTTATCGTCGTCCTCGGCGCCGCACACGACGAGCGTCGGCATGGCGAAGGCCTCGAGCCAATCGACGAAGGCGTCCTCGAAGCTGTCGAGTAACTGCGCGGCAGCCACCCGGTCGACCTTCTGACTTTTCATGAACTGGATCGACAGCCAGTGCGGGTCGCCGCGTTGTACGGAGTCGAACCGGTCGATCGCTTCGAGGAAGAAATTCTTGCGGCGTTTCCAGTTGCGCAAACCCTCGAGCCCGGCGCCGCCGAGGATCGCGCGGCGCGGGCGCATCCCTTCCCCGATCGCCTCAACCGTGGTTCGTGCCCCGAGCGAAAAACCACCGAGGTCGAACTCGGTAAGTCCGAGTAGCGCCACCAGTTCGCGCACGTCGCGCGCGAGGACGCCCTTCGGATAATGCTTTACGCCATGCGGCTTGGCGCTGAGGCCATGGGCGCGATGGTCGGGCATGATCACCCGAAAACCTCCGGCCGCGATCCGTTCCGCCGTACCGAACTTGATCCAGTTCATCTGCGCATCGGAGAAGAGGCCATGGAGGAGGATCACGGGCCTGCCCTGCCCCACCTCGCGCCAGGCAAGTTCGACGCCGTCGGAAGCGGTCCAATGGTGGCTGGCGGCTTCGGTCATGATCGCCAAAAGTCACAAAAAGTCACACCCCTACGGACGCGCGCGTGCGCGTATGCGCGTGAGAGGCGCAGGAATTTGCAGGAGGGCGTCAAAGCCATGCATCGCCGATGACAAAGCGGCTCTTACAATGCAACGTCCAATGGGGCATCTGACCGGAGGTGTGGGATGATATTGTTCGCGCTCTTGATGGCGGCGTCGCAACCGGCGGAAGATCCGGCGGCGTTCATCCGCCGCGCCTATTCCGGCTATGCGCACAGCGGCTACAGCCCGCTACTGCATCCCGAGAAGCTTTTCTCGCCGACACTGACGCAGGCCATCCGCACCGACAGTTCCGGCGGCGAAGTCGGCTATCTGGACGGCGATCCCTTGTGCGACTGCCAGGATTACGACCGCGTCACCGCGCGCATCGTCAGCATTCAACGACCGACCTCTCGCTCGGCCAGCGCCATGGTTCACGTCGCGCTGGGACCGAAGGAGGTGCGCGACCTTAAGCTAAGCCTGGTCCTGACCCGATCGGGGTGGCGCATCGCCGACATTGTTGGGACCGATGGCCATAGCCTGCTCAAAGAACTTCAGCGTTCGAATGCGAAAAGATGAGATTTTCAGGTCCGAATCATATATTTTCATTAGAAGTTGGGACGCACCTAATCCTATGTTTGATTGCTTGATTAAATAATGCCAAAGATAATTCATAATAAATCCGCGGTATTTTATTTTCCAAAAAGACCTATCTTATTGTTCGAATCGGGCTCATAACTGTGTGGCTACCAGTCGCATTGACGGTGCCAGGCGCTAAGCCGCTCCTTTATCCATCCTTACGTCTCTCTAGCCGCACAGGCCGATTTCCGGCCGAGTGCGAATTGAAAGGAGCAAATTATGTTGTTCGGAACCATCAAGAATTTTGACGAAACCAAGGGCATCGGATCGATCAAGCCGGAAAACGGTCACAACGACCTGCCGTTCGAAAAGAGCGCAGTGCAGTGGGGCAACGCAACGACCCCGAAGGCCGATCGCCGCTTGTCTTACGAAATCGGCAAGAACAGCGACGGCACCGATTGTGCCGTGAACCTTCGCGCCGCTTAAGCTTCGTCAGGGATGGGCTTAACCGCCGGTCCCGCCCGCGCTCCAGAGGGAGCGCGGGCCGCTTATTTGGGAAGGATTAGAGCAGTGGAACCGATTTATTGGCTCACCCGCCAGCGGGAGAAAGCCGAAATGGCTGATGGCGCCGCATCGGCCGAGGTACGGCTGGCCCACCACGAATTGGCGGCCCGCTATGGCGACACGGCCAGCCAGGTCGAGGCCGACGCCCTTGCCTGCTGGGGGATAGAGCGAGTTCCATCCGGCCAATATTGGGTCAATGGCTTTTGCCACACCAATCCCGGCGACGTCATCGCCGAACCGCCCCGGGGCACAACCCGGTGAGGCATTCATTACGCTGCGCGGGGCAGGCGTGAAACGAATGTCGCGCGAGTAACCTCAACGGTCAGTCCGGCTTTCGCAGGAGGCTCGGCAATTTGTGCGTCCAGCTGCTTCGCCAAGGCCCCGATCAGGACCGTGCCGAGACCAGTAGACGGCTGAGGAGCCCGGGTCCCTTCCCGCCCGATGCCGTTGTCAGACACGGTCAGCTTCCAATCCGCCTCCGCCTTCTCGAACGTCACGCGGATACGCGCGGCCGTTTGGGCCACCGGGAAAGCATATTTGATGGCATTCATGATCAGCTCGGTGACGATCAGGCCGACGCTGACGGCATGGCTGGAAGGCAAGGCACCTTCGCCGGAGTGAACGACGATATCGATCTTCTGCTTCGGTCCGACCATGGACGAGGCTAGCCCGGCACTGAGCTTTGTCAGATAGGGGCCCATTTCGATCTGCTCGATGCCCTCGGATGCGTGCAAATGGCTCTGCACGGCGGCCACCGACATCACCCGTTGGTGCGCTGCGCGCAACTCGTTCTTGGTTTCCTCGGACGACACCGAGCCGGCCTTCAGGAGCAGGATGCTGGCGATAATCTGCAAGCTGTTGGCAATGCGGTGCTGCATCTCCCGGAGGAGGGTCTTCTGTTGCTCGAGCAGTTCCTCGGTGTGCTCCAGCAGCCGCTGCTTTTCCTGCTCGGCGACGCGCCGCTCGGTTATATCCTTGATCGCGAGCAGGACCATCCTCGCGGCCATGCTCTCGTCCCGAATCGGAAGGGCGTTGAGCTGGAAGGTGCGCTTTCCCAGCCCGGCAAATTCCCCCTCGAACTCAAATCCCTCCATTGCCATGTGCTGGGGGATCACGGCGTCCAGCAGCTGGCGCAAGCCCGGAATGTCCCATTGACCATCGGACAGGTCGAACAGGGAGCGGCCGTGGGCCTGAATCGGGTCCTCTTTGAAGGCTTCATAAAAGCATCGGCTGCCAGCTAGGAGGCGCAGCGTATCGTCCAGCACGAGGAAGGGCTCGGGCAATGTATCGACGATCGCCAACGCGAGGGTCTGCGCCTCGACCACATCTTGAAGCATATTCATGGTGTTGCTCCGTCAGGCGGGAGCGTCGCACTTCTCTCGCCACCGACACATCTATGGCCGGTGATATAACCATCATACACCGTCCGGGCTTAACCGCCTAACGCTCGTTGCCGCGTCGCTTCAGCGCTGGTTGCCTAGAACCATACGCCAGACGCCAGAACGGCTGCCACGACGCTGATGCCGACCGCCGCCAGCAGCAGCAGCGCGGCAGCTTCAGGATTGACGGTAAGAGCGGCAGTACGGTCATTCAGCGATCGAAGCTGCGAACGGCCTGCCGGACTGGCCCACGCAACCAATGCCGCGATCAGCATGATCAGCGAGACGCTGGCGAAAATCCGCGCGATCTCAAGTTTTGTGGACATGTTTCACTCCCGGCGTTGCGCGAGCAGGGTCAATATGGCTCGGCCTCGCATCGGCGACGCCGGCCGTCTGAGATTCTGCCGAAGTCGCCTTCACACTGTAACGCCCGGCAAGATCGTAATGTACCAATCTCGCTTGAGAGCCTGCCGCGCTCCTCGCCAATTGGAGGGATTCCCTCTGACGGCTGAGCCAATATGCCTTTTCCACGATCATCTCCTGCGAGCGAGAGCACGGACGTGTCTCTCAGTCACAGGGGGCTCGGTTTCGATTCTCAGGTGATGATCCCATATCGCACGCTGCCGATGAACGACGCGTGACGATAACCGGGCGAAAGCGGACATTAGCCGTTGGACAGGAACCCCGTCGCGCGGCGTGCGAAACAGGCGTTGTCGCGGGCATCGCAGACCTTCAGCGTTTTCTGCACCTTCTGGACCAACGCCAGGTCGGCATTCGTCATCGATCGGCGGAACGCCAGCTGGACCGACAGGAGATTGACCTCCCCCTGGATGAAAATGACGGTCAGACTCTCCGGCTTGCCGGTCTGCGGATCGACCGGACAGTGGAAAGTCGCCTTCAGCGCCGGCCTTCCATCAACCGTGCCTCTCGCGACCGCTTCGTTCGGGCCCGGGCAAGTGCCGCGATACCCGTCCCGCCACATCGGGTAGAACTCATTCAGGGTCGTGCCTTCGGTGGCGTGCATGATCGTCACGACCGAGATCAGCTCGGACCATGAATCCACCGTTTCCGGGGGCCGCACCAGCTCGACGAGGTTTATTCTTCCATCATTGCTTCGATTGCCGACAACGAAGGTGGCAGGCGCATCCACGCTGATCCCCTCCGTCTCGGCGGTCGGAGTGCGAACGCCTTGCGACGAAGCGAGAGCAAGCGCGGATAGTAAAATGACTGGCAACTGCATCGAAAACTCCCCCGATCCTACTTCGATGGAAGACGACAGTTTATGTGAATGACATGAATGCGTTAAAATGCATTATCCGGCCCGTTTGAAACCATTGGCAAAAAGAGGCTTGCGGGATGGCGAAGCTGGTGTTTGGAATGAACCAGTCCCTGGACGGCTATGTCGACCATTTAAAGTTTGCGCCGGGCCCCATCCTCTTCCGTCACTTCATCAAGGAGGCCGAGGGCCAGGCGGGCAGCCTGTACGGCCGCAATCTGTACGAGCTGATGCGCTACTGGGACGACGATTATCCGGAATGGGATGCGGATAGGCGGGCCTTCGCTTTGGCATGGCGCAGGCAGCCGAAATGGGTCGTCTCGCGCACATTGAAGGAGGTCGGACCCAACGCCACGCTGGTTGGGGACGATCTTGAGGCCGAGATCCGCGCGCTGAAGGCCGAGCGCACTGGGGAAATCGAAGTTGCCGGGCCGGCTTTGGCGAACAGCCTGACGGAGCTTGGTCTGATCGACGAATATCGAATCTACCTGCATCCGGTCGTGCTCGGCCGCGGCACGCCATATTTCGCCGGACCAAGGCCGCCGCTCCGCCTTATGTCCCACGACCGGATTGGCGAGGATGTGCTCCGGTTGACCTACGTTCCGGCGTAAGAACGGCTAGCCCGGAAAGGAGCCGGTTGCCTCGACCCATTTGTCGACCAGCTTCTGATAGTCCCCGGTGCGCATTTCCGTCAGCCCGTCTGTGTTGAGCCAAGAGCGGTGCATGCTCTCCGCACCGAAATGATGGTGCGGCTTGAAGTGCGACGGGTCGTCGAAACTCGCGACGGTCAGGTCCATATTCTCGCTGCCTTCGCGGAATTTGAAGCCGAGCGAGGTGCCGCACTCCCGGCAGAAGGGACGAACGGCGATGGGCGAGCTTTCGTACCAGTCGGGCTCGCGGCTCCAGCGAACCTTGGCCTGCTTCACGTTGGTGAAGGCGATCGAGACGTTGCCGCTGGCCTTCTGGCACATGCGGCAGTGGCAGAGATAGGCTTCGTCGCTATCGACTTCCGCCTCGTAGCGCACCCGGCCGCAGGCGCAGCCGCCGGTCATCGTCTCAGCCATGGTCAGGCCGCCTTCTGCAAATGCCTCCGGCCGAGCAGCTCGGCGATCTGCACGGCGTTCAGCGCGGCACCCTTGCGGAGGTTGTCGCTGACCACCCAGATGCTGAGGCCGTTGTCGACCGTCGGGTCTTCGCGGACCCGGCTGACGTAGGTGGCATATTCGCCGACGCATTCGACCGGGGTGACGTAGCCGCCGTCCTCGCGCTTATCGACCAGCATCACGCCGGGAGCCTCGCGCAGGATGGCCTGGGCCTGTTCGGCCGACAGCTCATTCTCGAACTCGATATTGACCGCTTCGGAGTGGCCGACGAACACGGGCACGCGGACGCAGGTCGCGCTGACCTTGATCTTTGGGTCGAGGATCTTCTTGGTCTCGACCACCATCTTCCATTCTTCCTTGGTCGAGCCGTCGTCGAGGAAGCTGTCGATGTGGGGGATGACGTTGAAGGCGATCTGCTTGGTGAATTTGACCGGGGAATTGGCGTCGCCGACGAAGATGTTGCGGCTCTGTTCGAACAGCTCGTCCATGCCCGCCTTCCCGGCACCGGAGACCGACTGGTAGGTGGCGACGACCACGCGCTTGATCGTCGCGGCGTCATGCAGCGGCTTCAAGGCCACGACCATCTGCGCGGTCGAGCAATTGGGGTTGGCGATGATGTTCTTGGCACGGTAGCCGGCAATCGCTTCGGGATTCACTTCCGGCACGATCAGCGGGACGTCGGGGTCCATCCGGTAGAGCGAGCTATTGTCGATCACCGTGCAGCCGGCGGCCGCGGCGCGCGGCGCGTGGGCGCGGCTGACTTCCGAGCCGGCGGCGAACAGGGCGATGTCCCAGCCCTCGAAATCGAAATGATCGATGTTCTGGACCTTGAGCTCCTTGCCGCTATCGCCAAGGTCGATGATGTCGCCGGTCGAGCGCGGGCTGGCCACCGCCGCTATTTCCGAGAAGGGGAATTGGCGCTCGACCAGGACGTTCAAGATTTCGCGGCCGACATTGCCGGTCGCTCCGACCACAACAACCCGATAGCCCGATGACATTCCTTCATTCCTTCAAAAAGCGACGGCCGGACCCTCCATGTTGGAAAGCCCGGCCGCGTTTCAAGCCATTTCGAGCCTGAGGGGCGCTTAGCCCTCCTTACTCTCGGTGCGATGCTCGCGGCGCTCGGCGATACGGGCCGATTTGCCGCGGCGGCCGCGGAGATAATAGAGCTTGGCGCGGCGCACGGCGCCACGGCGCACGACCTCGATCGAATCGATGATCGGCGAATAGAGCGGGAAGACGCGCTCGACGCCCTCGCCGAACGAAATCTTGCGGACGGTGAAGTTCGAATTCACGCCCTTGTTCGAGCGCGCAATGCACACGCCCTCGTACATCTGGACGCGGCTGCGGTCGCCTTCGACGACCTTCACGCCAACGCGCAGCGTGTCGCCGGCGCGGAACTCGGGGATTTTCTTGCCTTCGCTGAGCGCGGCAACGGTTTCCGCCTCAAGCATCTGGATAAGGTTCATTGCCTTAACTGCCTTGTTCTTCTCGCTGCGCACCAGAGGGCGGTGCCTCCCGAGCACCCCCATGGCGCTCGATCAGGTCCGGCCGCCGTAGCCGTGTGTCGTCGATCGCGCGTTGCTTTCGCCACGCCGCGATCTTCGCATGATCCCCCGATCGCAACACTTCAGGGATCGTGCGCCCTTCCCATTCAACAGGTCGGGTATAGTGCGGATATTCCAGGAGCCCTTCTTCGAAGCTCTCCTCCTCTCCGCTGGAGGCCGCGCCCATTATCCCGGGAAGCAGCCGAACGCAAGCGTCAAGCAGTACCATCGCGCCCACTTCGCCGCCCGACAGCACATAATCGCCGATCGACACCGGCTCGACGGCCCGCCCCAGGAAGATTCGCTCGTCGAAGCCTTCGAAGCGGCCGCAGAGGATGATTGCCCCCTCGCCGTCGGCCAACTGGCGGGCGCGGGCCTGGGTCAATGGCGCGCCCCGCGGGGTCATCGCCAGTATCGGCCGGCCGTCCGAAACGGCGTCCAAGGCGGCGGCCAGCACATCGACCCTCAAGACCATTCCAGAGCCGCCCCCGGCGGGCGTGTCGTCCACGGTCCGATGGCGGTCGATCGCGTGATCGCGGATGTTGCGCGCCTCCAGGCTCCAGATGCCGTCGGCAAGGCCGCGGCCAGAGAGACTGGCGCCAAGCGGGCCAGGGAACATCTCCGGGTAAAGCGTCAGGACAGTGGCGCGGAAAGTCATGGGCGCCGATTAGAGCCGATTGCAGCCCAACTGCAATCCGTTCGAACGCCTGCGCGACACCCGCTACATGTTCGGCCGCAACGGTGGCCATTGAGACCCGAGCTCGCAGCGAATTTGAGATTGGCTGGGGCGGCAGGATTCGAACCTGCGAATGCCGGTACCAAAAACCGGTGCCTTACCACTTGGCGACGCCCCAGCATTGGCGCCCATCGGGAAGTGGGCGCTGGCTCGCGCGGCGGCTTATAGTGGCATTGGGCCGGTTGAAAAGCCGTAATCCGGAGCCTCGCGGGCCTCGCGTGAAAATAGGCTGGAGGGCGCAGTTCGATTAAATTTATACTTGGTTGCGCGAAGGAAGAGAAGGCGCGGAAATCAGGGAAGGCCCATTCCCGATTCTCCTCCCTCCCTTTTCGTGCCTTGGCGTACCTGAAACTGCTCTCGCCGCTAACTCCATGTCGGGCACGATCGCTTCGATCCGTGATTGCACGGAAGCGGTGGCCACGGAAATCGACAGCGTCAGACGCGGCAAATGATTTATTGGGTTTAATCAGCACATTTGCGAGTGCGCCCGACGGGAGCGACTATTTTTTTGAGGCCGTTGAAGCCCGTTTGTCGGCGCCCTGCCCTCAAGCGCTTCGGCGCGCGCGCTCTGCCGACTGACCAACAAACTCGCTGGCCGGCATGGGACGGCCGAAGTGGAAGCCCTGAAGCTGGGTGCAGCCAAGCTGCCGCATCACATCAGCCTGCTCCGCCGTTTCGACCCCTTCCGCGGTGGTCTCGACACCGAGCCCGCGCGACAGGGCGAGAATGGCGTGCACGATTGCAACGCAATCCTGGGCCCCTTCCGCGGCACCGCGGACGAAGGACTGGTCAATCTTGATCTTGGAGAAATGTGCGCGGCTTAGGTAGCCGAATGAGCTGTAGCCCTTGCCGAAGTCGTCGAGCACAAGCCGGACCCCGAGAGCGCGGAGCCGCTCGAGCGAGGACAAGGTCGCGGCATCGTCGCCGAGGAAGACGCTTTCGGTCACCTCGAGCTCGAGCCTGCTCGGTTCGAGGCGGCTGGCCGCCAGCGCCCCGAGCACCGTCCGGGCGAGGCCAGCACCGGTCAGCTGCGCAGCCGAAATATTGACGGCGATCCGCATTCGGCTGTCCCACTGCGAAGCCTCCGCGCAGGCTTCGCGAATGACCCAGTCCCCAATCTGGTGGATCAGGCCGGAATCCTCGATAATCGGGATGAACTGATCGGGTGGAATGTCTCCCCGCCGGGGATGGCGCCAGCGAAGCAATGCTTCGCGGCCGATCACAATGCCGCTCGTCGCGTCGACGATGGGTTGATAGGCCAGCGTCAGGCCGTCGGTGCGCAGCGCCTCGCGGACGTCCTGTTCGAGCAGGCGATGGTCTTCGGCCTGCTCAAACATGTAATGCTCGAAGAAGGCGTGGCCGCCACGGCCGTTTTCCTTGGCGCGATAAAGCGCAAGGTCGGCTGCCCGCATCAGTTGCTCTTCAAGGACGCCGTCCTGCGGGCAAATGGCGATGCCGATGGTCGCGCCGACGTGCAGCGTCGCGGCGCCAATCGTGAAGCTCTTCGACAGTTCGACGATGATCCGCTCGGCCGCGCCGGCGAGCTTGTCGCGATCGGCCTCGGCGCCCCATACGATGGCGAACTCGTCGCCGCCGATCCGGCCGACCTGCCCGTCGTTCCCAACCGCTTCCCGCAAGCGGCGCCCAACCTCGACCAGCAGTTGGTCGCCGATCGCGTGGCCGAGCGTATCATTGACCAGCTTGAACCGGTCGAGATCGACCAGCAGCAAGGCACAGCCGCTATTGTCGGCCCATTGGCGGAGCGCCGCTTCCTCGAGCAGCTCGCGCACCAGCAGCCGGTTGGCGAGACTGGTCAGCGGGTCGGTGCGCGCGGCGCGAACCGCATCGTCGCCGCACAGGCGCGCCTCGGTAATGTCGGATGCCACCCCTCGCCAACCTACCAGGTGGCTCTTTTCGTCATGGATCGGCTTGGCCGAAATCGACCACCAGCTCTGGCGATCTGCCGACAGGATGGCACGGTCACGAAACGGGATGCCATTATCGAGATCCTCGAACAGGCTACGCATGCCGCTGGATAGCGTCGCAATCTGCCCCACCGGGTCGAGAAACGTCTTATAGTGGAGCCCGATCACCTGCTCTTCGCGCAACCGCATCGCGGCGAGCAGTTCACCGGACATGTTGGCGATCCGAAGATCGCCGTCGAGCTCCCACAGGCCAGCCGATCCGGTCGTCTCCAGCTCTCGCAACAGCTTGATGATTTCACCCTGCTCGCGAAGTTCGAGCCGATCGCGGCTGTGGGCAATGAACTGGCGCGCAGTGCTGAGGATGTTGATGGTGAGAACACCCGCATAGACGATCACCAGGCCGAACATCGAGGGGCTGCCCAGCTTGAGCGTCAGGGTCACACAACCGATGGTCAGGAAACTGACGTACAGAATTGCGGCCTGGGGAAGGGAAACCAGCGTGATGCTGCCGGCGCTGATCAGGGCGGCCATGACCACGCACATGAAGATCTTCTGGGTAGGCTCGGCAGTGTCGAACCAGAAGATCGGCGGGATCGCCCACATCGCAGCCAGAGTCGAGACGAGCAGGCAGATGGTACCGGTCCGCGCGGGATGCTGTTCGGCATATTCAGGATCTTGGCGAAGGCGGACAGCCCGAACTCCTCGCATGAAGCAGATCAGCAGAGCGCAGCCAAACCAAAGACCAAGCTGAAAATTGTCGGTGGTGTCGCGCAGGCCAACGACGATCACCGCCGCGGTCAGCACCTGGATGGCGACGGTCGCCGGAACCAGCCTTACCAGCGCGTCAATCTGGGATTGGCGCACTGCACGGCCGATGCGGTCGCGGGGCGTCTCCAGCGACAGCATCTCGCGGCAGCTCAGTCCGCGCGGTTGCGCGCGGCGATCATCCGCTTTCCTGTCCAAAACCCCCGCCACTTGTGCCTTACCCGCTCATCCCAAAAAGATCCGGCAAGACTGGCTTAAGCGGGACATTGCGAAGAAAGAGTGAATGGCCGGGTGCGGCCCTCGATCAATAGTTGAGGCGGCGGTTGACGAGGTCGTCATAATCCTTCGCCATTTGCCGCGAGAGGTCGCCGATCTCGAAATTCCACGGGCCGACCGACTGGATGAAGGTCACCTCCGCGGCAGAGCCGGTGATGAACATCTGCTCGAAGCTTTCCAGCTCGTCCGGCCAGATCGCCCGCTCGACCACCTCCACGCCGCGACGCCGGGCGAGGTCCATGACTGTCCGGCGAGTGATGCCGTCGAGGAAGCAGTCCGGGGTCGGCGTGTAGAGCGTGCTGTTCTTGAAGAAGAATGCATTGGCGCCGGTGGCCTCCGCTACCTGACCGCGCCAGTCGAACATCAAGGCATCGTCGTAGCCGCGTTCGTCCGCGTGCTTTTTCGACAGGGAAGCGATCATGTAGAGGCCGGAGGCCTTGCTGTGCACCGGCGCGGTGTAAGGGGCCGGACGGCGCCATGGCGCGATGTCCAGGCGGAGGCCCCTGGCGGCGATCTCCGGAGGATAGTATTTGCCCCATTCCCACGCGGCGATCGCCATGTGCGGCTTGGCGCCCTTGGGTGATACGCCCATTTTCTCCGACCCCAGCCATGCGACCGGGCGGACATAGGCGTCGGTAAAGCCGTTGGCCTTGACCACTTCGTTGCAGGCTGCGTCGATTTCATCGACCGACCAGGGCAATTCGAAGCCGAGCAGTTCGGCCGATTTCCTGAGGCGCGCGCTGTGCTCGGAAAGCTTGAAGATCACGCCACCGTAAGCGCGCTCTCCTTCGAACACCGAAGATGCATAGTGAAGCGCGTGGGTCAGGACATGGACGTTGGCTTCGCGCCATGGGACCATCTTACCGTCGATCCAGATCCAACCGTCGCGGTCGTCGAAGCTTCGGGTCTCGGCCATATCTTTCCCCTCGTGATTGCCGCCGCGCCTAGGGCAGCTCCCTCGGGCCGTCAATTACGGCGGGCGGCTTCCTCGGCCAGTTCCTTGCCTCGTCGTACAGCCGCGGCGAGCGTCTCTTGCACAAGCGGCTGCAGGCCATCCGGCGCGTCCAGCACAGCAAGCCCTTGCTCGGTCGTCCCCTTTGGGCTGGCAACACGGCGAGCGATTTCGGCCATGGAGGCGCCCGTGTCAGCGGCGTAAGCGGAAGTACCAACCAGCGTCTGGACGGCAACCTGCTGCGCCAACCCTGGCTTCAGTCCAAGCGCCTCACCGCTCTTTGCAAGAGCATCGGCAAAGCGCGCGACATAGGCAATTCCGGCGGACGCCACGGCTCCGATCACGCCAAGCTCTTCCTCCGTGTCGCACCAGGCTATCATGCCAAGCGACGCCATCAGCTGCCGTACCTCTGCAAGGCGATTGTTGTCGCCGTCGCGGGAATAGATTGCAGTCACGCCCTGGGCCTGCGCGACCGGAAGATTGGGCATGATCCGCACTATTGCCTTGGCGTTCGGGAACTGCTCCCGAAGGCCGGCAGCGGTGACGCCCGCCAGCATCGAAACCAGGATGGTGTCGGCGCCGACGCGGCTAGCCAGCCCGGGCGCAATCTCGCCAAGTTTTTGCGGCTTGAACCCAAGCATGACGAAACGCGGCTGCTCGTCGGGATAGCCGGTGACGGTGAGGACGCCCTCGACCTGCTTTCCGCTCGGCCGGATGACCGTCACGCCGGAAAAATCAGTTCCGCCGGCACGCCAGCCCTCGACCATCGCTCCGGCCATATTGCCGCAACCGACCAGCCAGGCGGGCGTCGGGAAGGCCGACGTCATAACGTCAGGCTTCTCCGGCGGTATCGATCAGCGCGGCGGAAATGGCCTCGGTCGGCGACTTGCCGCCCCACAGCACGAACTGGAATACGGGATAGAAGCGCTCGCACTCCTCGATCGCAGCCTCGCTGATCGCCTCGGCCTGCTCGAAGCTCATCGACTCTCCCTCGCCGACCATCGCGGCGTGGCGGAAGACGATCAGGCCCGACCCCGACCAGAGTTCGAAGTGGCCAAGCCACAGCTGCTCGTTGATGAGGCCGATCGATTCATAGATGGCGGCGCGCTTCTCGACGCCCACCTTGATGTCGGGAAAAGCCAGGAACTGAAGCACCTGGTCTTCCTGCCGCCACACGCCGCGCAGTTCATATTGCGCCCAGCTGCCGGTAGCCGAAGCGATGATCTCGCCCTCGCCGGCGCGCTCGCAGGCCCAGCCGCGCGCTTCGAAATATTGCTCGAGGATCTCAATCGGCGCGCCGTCGTCGCGCTCGTCGGTGTCAGGCTGGTCGGTCAGTTCTTGGCTCCCTTGGCCGGCTTGGCCGGTTTGGGCTTGGCGGCAGCGGTCGCGGCCGGCTTGGCGCCCAACTCGAGCGCCTCGATGCGCTTCCTCAGCGCCTCATTCTCGTCCCGGGCGGCGATTGCCATAGCTTTGACCGCGTCAAACTCGTCGCGGCTGACGAAGTCCATTCCGCCGACCCATTCGCGCATCTTCTCTCGCATCGAAGCTTCGGCCTCCCGGCCGACGCCGGCCATCGTGCCGGCCACGCCGTTCATCATCTTGACGAGATCGTCGAAAATCCTGTTCTGGGATTGCATTATGATTTCTCTCCAGTGATCCCGAGGGGCGCCGCGTCTGCGCCGGGATTCAGTCTGCCAGTCTCATAGTTTAGCGCGGTCGCCAGACACAACCACAGAAGATAGGGAAGCATCAGCCATCCTGCCACTTTCCTAATCCGGCGGAAGTAACGAGCTGCCGTTAGCGCCATTACCAGCATGACAACGACGACGATCAGCGCGACGTCGATCATATGCATGCCGAAAAACAACGGCGACCAGGCAAAGTTGATCGCCAGCTGCCCGCCGAATAGCCACAAGGCGTCGCGGCGCTGCCTCGACTGCGGTTCCTGGAGGACAATCGCCAAGGCCAGCCCGAGCAACGAGTAAAGGATCGTCCAGACCACACCGAACATCCAGGCCGGGGGTTGGAAACCGGGCTTCGTCAGCGGCGAATACCAGCCATTATCGAATCCACTGTTCGACAAATAGCCCATCAGCGATCCGACGATCACGATGGCGGGCACCGTGATGAGTGCGGTCTTAAGAACATTGCGGCTATCGTGCATCACTTCGGTCATCAGGCCTCCTTCACTGCCCCCAGCAGGAACTCGACATTGCCCTCCGGGCCGGTGATCGGGCTCTGTTCGACTCCCAGGACGCGCCAGCCCTTGGAGCGAACCCAGTCCGATGTTTGGTCGCAAACGCGCTGGTGGACTGCGGGGTCCCGGACCACTCCGCCCTTGCCCACTTCCTCACGGCCTGCCTCGAACTGCGGCTTGACCAGCGCGACCAAGCTGGCGTCCGGCCTGGCCAGGTCAAGCGCGGCATCGAGCACCTTGGCCAGCCCGATGAAGCTGGCGTCGCACACGACGATGTCGATCGGTTCTGGGACAATTTCCGGCGTCAGGTCACGGGCATTGGTCTGTTCGTGAACGAGGACGCGCGGATCGCTCCTGAGCTTCCATGCCAGCTGGTTGGTGCCAACATCGATTGCATAGACCCTGGCCGCACCGCGACTCAGAAGCACGTCGGTGAATCCGCCGGTCGAACTGCCGACGTCAAGCGCGACGGCGCCAGTCACATCGAAGCCGAAATGGGTCAGTCCATGGTCGAGCTTGATCCCGCCGCGCGATACCCAGGGGTGGTCCCGCCCCTTGACGCTCAGCTCGGCATCCTCGGCCAGGAGATCGCCCGCCTTGGCGACGCGCCTTTCGCCCGCGAAGACGTTGCCGGCGAGGATCAGGGCCTGCGCCCGGGTCCGGCTCTCCGCCAACCCCCGCGCAACCAGCAGCTGGTCGGCGCGTACCTTAGCGGTCACTGGCTTCCTCCCTCCGTTCCGCCTTGCCTTGCTGCAGTTCATTCTGCGCCTCGGCCTCTACCGCCGGCGATGCCGATGGCGCCACCTTCCGCTCCGACGGATTCTCCTTGAGGCAGAGGCGGAAATAGATCGGGAAATGGTCCGACCCGATGTCCGGCAGAAGGTCGATCTGCATCAATTCGAAGTGCGGCGACACGAACAGATGGTCGAGCGGCCAGCGAAGCAACGGATATTTGGCATTGAAGGTCGGGTACAGGCCGCGGCCCACGCGGGCGTCATTCATTCCACCGACGCGCCTGAACAGGCCCGACGTGCGTGACCAGGCAACGTCGTTGAGGTCGCCGAGGACGATTGCGGCGCGTCCCTCGTCACGCACCTGCCGTCCGACCAGGACCAGTTCCGCGTCCCGCTCGCCGCTGTCGTCGCCAGGAAGCGGCGGTTCGGGATGAATCGCGTGCAGCCTGATTTCGCTGCCGTCACCCAGTTTGACGGTCGCGTCGGCAGATGGGACGCCGGGCTGCAGCCGATGCAGAATTTCGCCGCTCATCGGCAGACGAGACATTAGGATTAACCCGTATGTATTTGGAATCGCTTCGGAAAGACGATAAGGATAGCGCGCGTGCAAGGGCTCGACCGCCCTCGCCCAAGCTTCATCTGTTTCCAGCAGCAGGAGGACGTCCGGCTGTCGCTGGTCCACCAATTGCAGGAGCGATGAATAATCGCGATTGGTCATCAAAATATTGGCGTTGAGTAGGGAGAATTGGCGCCGGGCCGGGCAATTCGAAGTGCTTGCCACCTGCTTCGGATAGGGCGGGAAATAGGCCAGGAAATGGCTGACCTGCCAGGCGAGCGCCGCAAATACCCCGGCCATCAGCGGCCAACGCCAGCGGCCAAGCTGGACGAAGAACAGGGCGGTCCCGACGATGAGCAGCATCCCCGCGACTTGCAGCCGCGGGAAGTCCCACATCCGCACCCACCAGCGGTCGGTCCACCAGAGCGGCAGGATGGAAACGATGACGAGGCCGATCGCGAGCGCAGCCAGCGCCCACCTGCCCCATTTGCGCCAGCCGCTCACGCCGCGCTTCGCACCGTCCAGCCGGCCATCAGGTCGAGATGGCGGCCCAGTTCGGCAACGGTCGGATCGGCGTTGAGCGGCGAGAAGGCCGGCAGCGGGTCGCCGCCGCGCATCGACCGCCAGAAATGGATGATAAGGCCCTCGATTTCCGGCCGGTCAATCATGATCTGGCTCTCTAGCCGATCCTCGGGCAGCGGCTTCAGCGGTGCATGGTAATAAGCAGCGAGCTCGCGCCACAGGAAACGGGTGGTGGTCGGCGAAACGAAGGCGCGCGCCATTGCGCGCTCGAAGCGCTCGACTTCGATCCGGCCGCGCTTCCTGGCCAGCCGGGCGTGGCGGCGGCGCGACATCGGCATGGTCACGAAGAACATAACCAGCATCCCGACAAACCCGGTGACGATCCACCAATCGAGAGTCAGGCGATCGCTCCCGCGCCAGAATCGACAACGCCGCCAACATCATTGCGGCGCAATGCCTTCAGGACCGTCTCGACGATGTGCGGCGCATTGAGGCCGGCCTCGTCATATTGCTTCGCCGGCGCCTCCTGGTCCTGGAAGGCGTCGGGAAGCCGCATGGTTCGGAGCTTGAGGCCGGCGTCGATTAGCCCCTCGTCGCTGGCCATGGTCAGAACGTGCGCGCCGAGCCCGCCGATCGAGGCCTCCTCGACGGTCACCGCCACCTCATGGGTGGTGAGCAGCCGGCGGATCATTTCCTCATCGAGCGGTTTGGCAAAACGAAGGTCGGCAACGGTAGTCGACAGGCCTTTCGCTTCAAGCAAGTCGGCGGCCTTCTCCGCCTCCTCGAGGCGCGTGCCGAGCGACAGGATGGCGACTGTCTTGCCCTCCCGGATGATGCGCCCCTTGCCGATCTCCAGCGCCTGCGGGACCTTCGGCAGCGCGAGGCCGCGGCCATTGCCGCGCGGATAGCGCACAGCGATCGGGCCGCTGTCGTGGAGAGCCATGGTGTGCACCATGTGCACCAGCTCGGCCTCATCCGCGGCGGCCATCACCACGAAATTGGGAAGCGTGCAAAGGTAAGCGAGGTCGAACGAGCCCGCATGGGTGCAGCCATCGGCGCCAACCAGCCCGGCGCGGTCCATCGCGAAGCGCACCGGCAGGTTCTGGATCGCAATGTCGTGGACCACCTGGTCGTAGGCGCGCTGCAGGAAGGTCGAGTAGATGGCGCAGAAAGGCCGGTGGCCCTGCGCGGCGAGGCCGCCGGCAAAGGTGACCGCGTGCTGCTCGGCAATTCCAACGTCGAAGGTGCGGTCGGGAAACTCCTTTTCGACCTTGTCCAGGCCGGTGCCCGAGGGCATGGCGGCGGTGATGGCGACGATCTTGTCGTCCCGGGCCATTTCGGCCTTCAGCGCTTCCGCAAACACCGCCGTATAGGCCGGTGGGCCGCCTCCCGGTCCCTTGTCCTGCTTGCCCGAGACAATGTCGAACTTGACCACGCCATGATATTTGTCGGCGGCATTTTCGGCCGGGGCATAGCCCTTGCCCTTCTTGGTCACCGCATGGATCAGGATCGGGCCTTCTTCGGCATCGCGGACATTCTCCAGCACCTCGACCAGCGCTTCGACATTATGACCGTCGACCGGGCCGACGTAGTAGAAGCCGAGCTCCTCGAACAAGGTGCCGCCGATGACCCAGCCACGAGTATATTCCTCAAACTTGCGGGCAGCTCGGTGGAGCGGATCCGGCATCGCCCGGGCCAGCTTTTGCGCCAGCCGGCGGGGACCCAGATATTTGCCTGACGAGACCAGCCGGGCGAGGCTGTTGCGCAAGCTGCCGACCGGCGGCGCGATCGACATGTCATTGTCGTTGAGGATGACGATCAGCCGGTTGCCGGCCTCATGGGCGTTGTTCATCGCCTCATAGGCCATACCGGCGCTCATCGCCCCATCGCCAATTACCGCAATTGCACGGCCAGGCTTGCCGGCGAGCTTGTTGGAGATGGCGAAGCCGAGCGCGGCCGAGATGCTGGTTGAACTGTGGGCGGCGCCGAACGGGTCATATTCGCTCTCGGACCGCTTGGTGAAGCCGCTCAGCCCCCCGCCCTGCCTGATAGTGCGGATGCGGTCGCGGCGGCCGGTGATGATCTTGTGCGGATAACATTGGTGGCCGACATCCCAGATGAGGATGTCGTTAGGCGTGTCGAACACATAGTGAATCGCAACCGTCAGCTCGACCACGCCAAGGCCGGATCCCAGATGCCCCCCCGACTGGGACACGGCGGAGATCATTTCGGCGCGAAGCTCATCGGCCAGCTGCGGCAGCTGGGCCTTGTCCAGCTTGCGGATATCGGCCGGATATTGGACCTGGTCGAGCAGCGGCGTATCGGGACGGTCAGACATTGAGGGGCACTTATCCCCTAGAAGCAGGCCTGTCACCAATCCGCCTGCGATTTCAGCGATTACTCAGATAATGCTCAGCCAAGGCGGGCGCGGCACAAATCGTCGATTGCGCGGCATGCAGCGTCGAACCGTTCGTCCCAATTGCCCCAAATCTCGACCTTGTTAGCTCGAGCGATCGTCAGCACTTCGCGAGCAACGCGGTCGAACCGGGCCCGTTCGCCCGGCTCGCCATAAACCCTGGTCCCATCATCGATGAACGGCGCGTCGGTGCCGAGGATGAGGTAGAGGTCTGCCTGCCGATGACAGATAAGCTGGTCGGGCGCATAGCCGATCATCATTTGGGACCAGGCGGCCGTCATCAACGCATCGGTGTCAGCAATCAGCAGCCGGTTGCACCATGGCCGGGCGGCTTCGATCATCGCTTGCTGGGATTGGCCGATAAGCAGCAGGTCCTGCTCGCGGCAATCGGTGCCGTAGGTTTCGCAGTGGATGCGCCCATATTCGGGCACCAGCACGGTCGAATAATGCGCGGCGAGCCGTTCGGCGAGCATCGACTTGCCGACGCTTTCGACTCCGTGGAGGCAGATGGTGACGGCATAATGGTCGCGGACCGGTGCCGGCAGAAAGTCCCAATAGCGCCATGGCTGTTCGCGAATGGCGGTTGCGGTCAGGCCGCCGATCGCGGCCTGGTCGGTTTGCAGGATACGGGCGCCAAGCGGGACGAAAAGGCCGCCAACCTGACGCGCCAACTCATTGCCGTCGCTTTCGCCGGCGAAAAGATAATCGATCGGCTCCGGATGGGCGCGAGTCACGATCCGCCGCCAAATCGGCCAGAAATGCGGATTTTCCTCCGGAGTCTGCGGCGCGGGCGCCCCGTGCCAGCGAACCCTGCAGTCGGGAAACAGCGTTTCCATCCATTTCACTCGAACCTCGCCCGGGATCATGTCGTCCGGAAGCGAGCAGACCAGGATCGTCAATTCATCGACCAGCCTCCGGCCCGCCTCGATCAGCGAGATATGCCCGGCGTGCGGAGGCAGGAATTTGCCGAGGACAAAGCCGCGCTTCACGCCGTCACCGCCTTCTTGCGCCACTCATTGAGTCCAATCACCGCCAGTAGGAAGAACAGCGCATATAGGCCCGACGTCACCGCCAAGCCCCGCCAGGCAAACAGCCCGATGGCGAGCGCGTCGACGGTGACCCACAGCACCCAGCTTTCGACCTTGCGCAGCGACTGAAGGATTTGCGCCGAGACGCTAAGCCCGGCGATCGTCGCATCGGCCATTGGCGCCACAGCGTCTGTAAATCGGGCCATGCCGGAGCCCCAGATGAGTATGGCGATAAGCGTACCGACGGCCCATTTGACCCTGGCCCCGGGATCGAGCCACTCCACAGCCACGCCATGGTCGACCTGGGCGGCGCGCAGCCATGCCCACCAGCCGTAAAACTGGATCAGCAAGAAGAAAATCTGGAGGAGCGAATCGGAATAGAGTTTCGCGTGCCAGAACACGAAGAAGTAGAGCGCCACCATGGCGATGCCGAACGGGTAGTTCCACACCGACCGGCGCACGACCAGCAGGACGTTAATGACGCCTAGCAGCGCCGCTGCGACTTCGATGCCCCCCATCTGAAGTTTAAGTGGCTAGCTGCAGTCTTCGCAGCGACCGCGGACTTCGATCACTGGCCGAACCTCGGCGAAGCCGGCGTGCTCGGCGGCTTGGCGAACGCCCTCCGACAGCTTGTCGTCATCGATATGCGTCGCCTGCCCGCAAGTATCGCAGATCAGGAAGATGCAGTCGTGCAGGCAGCCCGGGTGCTGGTTGGCGACATAGGCGTTGGCGCTCTCGACCCGGCGGGCGAGGTTGGTGCCGACGAACAGGTCTAGGATGCGGTAAACGCTGTTGGCCGCGACCCTCTTGCCGCGCGCCTTGGAGACCGCCTCGGCGATGTCATAGGCCGAAGCCGGCCGGTCGAATCCCGCGAGGGCATCGAATATCGACGCCCGCATATCGGTCCATTGCTCGCCGCGTTCGGCCATCCGCCGTGCGGCGGCGTCGCGAAGGGCGTTGCCCTGATGAAGCTGGTGGGAATGTGCGGACATGTCGGGAAGATAGGACTTGCGGGGATTAGCCGCAAGCAAACAGCGCGCTTCTCGCCATGCCCCTGGCATGGCTGCGCGGAACGCTCATTCCGCGGCGATGTGATTCAGCCGATGCCCAAAAGCCAGGATGCCGACGCCAAGCACCGTGTAAACAGCCTCGGAGCCATCATGTGGAAGGGTCAGTGCACCGGCCATGACGCCCAGGCCCAACCCGCCGATCGCGCTGGGCATGGAATAGCCGTGCTCGAGGATGCCCCGGCCGAGCGCGATCGCTCCCATGATCATCGCCAGGCCGAGGCCAACTTCGTGAATGATCGGGGCGCCAAGGATGCCGCCGGCGGCCGACAGCAATGCCAGCAACACCGACGTCGCCAGGCAATGCACAAGACAAAGGCCGGACAGGCCAATGGCCATCCGGTCGAGTCGATTGGTGGGAATCGCAAGCAGCGACATGGCGCAGGATATAACGTCGCTTGTTTGACGTGACAATATCACATTCATCAATTTTTCGAGGTTGTTGGCAAGCTGTTGTTATCCAGCCATATCGCGGCGCCATATGGACTCGGCCCTCGCCCAGCCCGCGGCATCCGCGGCAGCCACTCCCCGCCCGCTCGCCATCGCCAACTGGCTGCTGGCGGTCGCCGCCATGGTGTTCCTGATGGTCGTGGTCGGCGGCATCACCCGGCTGACCGAAAGCGGGCTTTCGATCACCGAATGGAATCCGATCAGCGGCGCCATTCCTCCGCTGACCCACGAGCAATGGCAACATGCGTTCGACCTCTACAAGCAGACGCCGGAGTTTCGCGAGATCAACGGCCCCGCCGGCATGGACCTCGCCCAGTACAAGTTCATCTTCTTCTGGGAATGGATTCACCGTCTGATCGGCCGGCTGATCGGCGTCGTTTTTGCCCTGCCGCTGGTCTGGTTCGCGGTAAGGCGGTCGATTCCGCGCGGTTACGGCTGGAAGCTGGTGGCGCTGCTGCTGCTCGGCGGAAGCCAGGGGTTGCTCGGCTGGTACATGGTGATGTCCGGCCTGGTCGACCGCACCGACGTCAGCCATTTCCGCCTGTCGGCACATCTGCTGCTCGCCCTGTTCATCATGGCTGCGCTGATCTGGACTGCGCTCGATCTCAAGTTTCTGGCGAAGACGGGCGAAAACGGCCCTTCCCGCCTCACGCGGCCGTCGATCCTCACCGGAACAATCCTGTTCGTCCAGCTGCTGCTCGGCGCATGGGTAGCGGGCCTGAACGCCGGCTATGTTGCGAATGACTGGCCGCTGATGCAGGGCAAGCTCGTTCCCGACGGCATCGACTGGGCGCTCGGTGCCGGATGGGCATTCACCCACGATCCGTTTCTGGTCCATTTCCTTCATCGCTGGTGGGCCTGCGTGGTGGTTGCGGCGCTGGTGATTTTCGCACGCAAGGTGAAACTGGTTGATCGTCTGGCGTCAAAGGCGATCCACATTGCTTTCGGGACGCAAATACTGCTCGGCATTGCCACAGTGATGAGCGGAATGAACATTATCCTGGCGGTCTGCCACCAGGCAGTTGGAGCATTGGTCGTCGCTTCGGTCACCTGGGGCGCCAATAGCTTGGGCCGGAGCCGTTGAGCGTCGCCACCGTATATGCGGTATTCGCCGACCCCGCTGAAGCGCAGCGGATCGGCATGGCAATCGTCGAGGAACGCCTCGCGGCATGCGTCAATATCCTCGGCCCATGTAGATCGATCTACCGCTGGGAAAGCGCGATTGAGACGGGCACCGAGACGCCTGCACTGTTCAAGACGACGCTGGCCAAGGCCGATGCACTGATCGCGCGGATCACCGAGCTGCACAGCTATTCGGTCCCGGCGATCGTCGTCTGGCCGATCGAGCGGTTGCCAACGGATTATGGCGCCTGGGTCGAGGATAGCGTCGGCTAGGGCCGGTTCAATTCGCGCCGCGACATGATCAGGCCGGCAAGCAGCGGCAGCCACAGCGTGAAACCGCGGTAAAGCAGGGTTGCCGAAAGCGCCGCCTCGAACGGCACCCCCATCAGCCTGAGCGTTGCGATCGCCGACGCCTCGAACGAGCCCAGTCCGAGCGGGACCGGCCCGATCGTCGCGATAATCGAGGCGATGATCAGGCCGACGAACGCCGCGTCGAGCGCGAGCGGCTGGCCCAGCGCGAGCAGGCAGACCTGCAGCGTCAACGCGTCGGCGATCCATACTCCGCAATTGATCAGCGCCATCTGCCCGACCAGCTTCGGATCGCGGACTAGCTGGTCGGGAGCTTCGCCGATCATGTCGAACAGTTCGCGCACCGGGCCGAAGCGGCCGAGCCAGCGGGGCATCGCCGCCCGGCCTTTCCCCTGCAGCCACAAAATTCCTGCCGGAATTGCCGCCGCCAGAAGCAGGAAGATGCTGATCGCGCTGATCAACAGCCAGCTGATCCCGCCGTGCAGCCACAGCAGGATCGCGGCGGCCAGAGCGCAGCTTGCGTAGGAGGCGTAATAGGCGAAAATCGCCAGAATTGCGGCGGCGACTGCATTTCGCCGCGACACTTTCCGGGCCATCAGCCTGTCGACCAGCAGGATATTGCCGCTCATTCCCGAGGTCGGCACCACTTGGTCGGCGAACAACTTGCTGATGGTGATCGGGAACAGGGCCTTGAACGGAACCTTCGTGCGCCCGTGCTCCAGCACCAGCCACCATTGCGCCGAGAGGCCGGCGTAGGTCAGCAGCTGCAGGACCAGCGCGGCCGCCAGCCAGGCGGGCTGGGCGTGGGCAGCAAGCTCGGTGAATTTCTCGACGTCGCCCCAGTGCATCGCCGCAAAGACGACTGCGCCCGCCAGCAGGAGGGCGAAGATCCATTTCGCCCAGCGGCCAGCGCGC
>Ga0310811_10000876_pt1 | contig 38856 bp, 32 predicted proteins | sample YCmetagenome_FD_207642 | JGI IMG/M metagenome (GOLD analysis project Ga0310811, IMG submission 207642) | Soil microbial communities from experimental microcosm in Duke University, North Carolina, United States - YC | ecosystem: Engineered > Artificial ecosystem > Soil microcosm > Unclassified ... | reverse complement strand
TACAGCACGCTGCGCCACGGCATCGACCGGGTGCTCAGCGTGGTGGCCGGGGTGCTCGTCGCCTACGGCGTGGCCAGCCTGACCGGCCTGACCTGGTGGAGCCTCGGCCTGGTGGTCGCCCTGTCGATCGTGACCGGACGGCTGCTGCGGTTGGGACCGTTCCTGCTGGAGGCGCCTATCTCGGCGATGCTGGTGCTCTCCGCCGCCGGGCTCGGTACCCGGACGGGGGTCTCCGACACCGGTGCCGCGCTCGCAGCCACCGGGCGCGTGGTCGAGACGCTGGTCGGGGCCGTGGTCGGGGTGGTGGTGAACCTGGTCATCGCGCCGCCGCTGTACATCCAGCCGGCCGGTGAAGCGGTCGACGAGCTGGTCTGCCGGATCAGTGCCTTCTCCCGTGACCTCGCGGCCGCGCTGCGCGGTGACTGGAGCCGGGCCCGCGCCGACGAGTTCCTCGACCGCGCACGTGAGCTCGGTGCGGAGGTGGCCCGCGCGGACCGGCAGCTCGAGCGGACCGAGGAGAGCGCGCGGCTCAACCCCCGCGGCCGGCTCGCACGCGAGGCCCGGCCGAGGTTGCGGGTCGCCCTCACCGGCCTGGAGCACTGCTACATGTCTCTGCGTAACCTCTGCCGCGCCGTGCTCGACCGGACGTACTTCGTGCCGGAGGACGACCCCCACGGTGCCTACAGCCGGGCCGCGCTGGACTCCCTGGCGAACGTTCTCGAGGCGTTCGCCGACTCCATCGACACGGTGGCGGAACGCCCGGTCGACAACGGGGCTGAGTCCACGCCCGGCCAGGAGGGCAGCGACATCGGGGACTTCGCGGAGCTTCTGGCCCGGCGCGACGAGCTGGCCACGCACCTGCTGGTGGATCCCTGGGCCGACCCAGCAGGGTGGGAGCAGCACGGCGCGTTGCTCGCGTCGGTGGACCGGCTGCGGGTGGAGGTCGCCGCCGCCAGCCGACCCGGGGTCGAGCCCTGGCGCCCGGAGGGCGTGAGCACCCGGGGCCGCGCGGCGGTCCGCGAGGCCCTGGAGCGCATCCAGCGGCGGCGCAACGCCGAGCGAGTCTGAGCCCAGCTGGACCGCCCCGGTCAGGGGCGGTCCAGCCCGGACCGCTCAGCCGTCCTTGCCCGACTTCTCCGAATCGTCCGACCCGCCCGACTTCGCGGACCCGCTCGACCTGGTAGATCTGCCGGACGAGCCGGAGCCGCCCGACCCGCTCGTCGAGGATCCGGCCTTGCCCGATGAGCTTGACCGGCGCGTGGATGCGGAGCCGCTCGACCTGGTCGACGACCCGGTGCCGCTCGACCTACTCGACCTGCTCGACGTCCCGGCGCTGCTCGACTTGCTGGACGACCCGGTGCCGCTCGACTTGCTGGACGACCCGGCGCTGCTCGACCTACTCGACCTGCTTGAGGAGCCGGACTTGCTTGAGGAGCCGGACTTGCTTGAGGAGCCGGACTTGCTCGAGGAGTCGGTCTTGCTCGAGGAGTCGGACTCGTCCGGCTCGGGCAGCTCGCGCGCCAGCACCTTGCCGGTGGGGTTGCGCGGCAGCTCGTCGAGGAAGACGACGTCCCGAGGGACCGAGAAGCGGGAGAGCTTCTCCTTGACCATCGAGCGAACCTTGTCGGCGTCCAGCGACGCGCCGTCGTTGAGCACCACGTACGCGGCCAGACGCTGGCCGAACTTCTCGTCGTCCACCCCGACGACGGCCACCTCGCGCACCTCATCGGTGCTGGCCAGCAGGTCCTCCACCGGCCCGGGGTACACGTTCTCCCCACCGGAGACGATCATCGAGTCGCCGCGACCGCTGAGGAACAGCCTGCCGTCCTCGTCGAGGCGGCCGAGGTCACCGGTGGTCATCATCCCGTCCTGGGTCTCGACCTCGTGGCCCTCGCGGGTGTAGCCCTCGAACATCATCCCGTTCGAGACGAACACCCGGCCGATCTCGCCGGGTTCCACCGGGTTCCCGTCGTCGTCGAGGATCGCCAACTTGGTCCCGAACGGGGCCTTGCCCGCGGTGCTCGGGTCGACCCGCAGGTCCGTGGGGTCGGCGATGCTCACCCAGGACACCTCGGTCGAGCCGTACAGGTTGTAGAGCACGTCACCGAAGCGGTCCATGAACTTCGTCGCCAGATCGCCGGGCAGCGCCGACCCGCTGACCGCGACCACCCGGGGCCGCCAGTCGAAGCGGGCGGCCTCGTCCTCTGGCAGCTCCAGCAGCCGCGACAGCATCACCGGGACCGCGATCAGCGTGCCGCACCGGTGCTCGGCCATCGTGCGCAACGCGTCCGCCGGCTCGAACTTCCGCCGCAGCACAGCGGGCGCGCCCAGCAGCATGGCCAGCTGCAGGGCGGCGAAACCCCAGGTGTGGAACAGCGGCGGCGCGATGAACATCGGATCGCCGGCCTGGAACGGGATACGCGACAGGATGGCGCCGGCCGGAGCCCAGCTCTTCGGGCGCGGCCGCTCGGCCCCCTTCGGAGTGCCGGTGGTGCCGGAGGTCAGCACGATCAGCTTGCCGTGCGGCGGGCGCAGCGGCAGCGACGAGCCCCCGCCGGAGGAAATGAGCGCCTCGACCGTGTCCTCGTCACCGTCGGACCTGTCTTCGGCCCACGCGATGATCAGGCGACAGCCCGACGGCAGCTCGTCGAGGGCGTCGGAGAACTCCGAGTCGGCGACCAGCACGTCGCACTTCTGCTCCCGCAGCACCTCGTCGATCGTGCTCGCCGACAGCGAGGTGTTCAGCAGGGCCACGTTCGCGCCGAGCTTGGCGGCGGCCACCGCGACCTCGAGCGGGCCGCGGTGGTTGCGGCAGAGGACCGCGATGGAGGTGTCACCGTCGACATCGCGGTCGGCGAGCGCGGCGGCCAGCCGGTCGGTGCGTTCGTGCACCTCGGCGAAGGTCAGCACACCCCGGTCGTCGATCACCGCGGGGCGGTCGGGATGGCGCGAGGCGCCGGCCGCGTAACCGGTGGCCATGCTCAGGCCCCAGCGCAGGTAGCCCCCGGCCACGCCGATCGCCCGGTCCGGCCGCATCGGGGCGACGATCCCGGCCTTGGCCATCAGTCCCAGGCCCCAGCCGAGCTCCGCGACCTGCTGGAACGTGTTGGACGCCCGATCAGACAGCGAGGCGGCCACTTCACCCGGGTTGGTTGGAATCTTCATCCGGCAAAGCATGCCGGAACCCGCGAGCCTTGGCCAACTGGACGCAACGTGCCGTCCCGGCCGCCGGCCGTGGGCCTACCAGTGGATGCCGGGCAGGACCCTGGCCATGGCCCGCGCCCCCCGCGACAGCGTCGACATCTCCGTCGCAGCGGAGTGGTCCTCACCCCTGGCCGCGGCCGAGTCCGGGAACATCCGGAACGCCACGTGCAGCACCTTGTCGGTCGCGCTCGGGGCCAGGGTGTAGGCCAGCGACCCGGCTGTGCCCAGGGCCGTACCGATGTGCTTGGGACGGTTCTTGAGCGCGTCCATCACCATCTCGGCCGCCTCTTCGGGCGAGCGGGTGGGGAAGGCGTTGTAGATGTTCGTCGGCGCGATCATCGGTGTGCGCACCAGCGGCATGTGGATCGTGGTGAAGGTGATCCCGTCGCCGTAGGTCTCGCTGGCGACCACCCGGGCGAACGCGTCGAGCGCGGCCTTGGAGCCCAGGTACGCCGAGAACCGGGGCGGGTTGGTCTGCACTCCGATGGAGGAGATGTTGACGATGTGGCCGAACCGGCGCCGGCTCATGTACGGCAACAGCGCCAGGGTCAGCCGCACGGCACCGAAGTAGTTGATCGCCATCGTGCGCTCGTAGTCGTGGAACCGGTCGTAGGACAGCCGCACCGAGCGCCGGATCGAGCGCCCGGCGTTGTTGACCAGCATGTCCACCCAGCCGTGGTCCCCGATCACCGCGTCGACCAGCGATTTCACCGAGTCGCCGTCGGTGATGTCGCAGGAGTAGACCGAGGCCTGCCCACCGGCCTCCTCGATCTCCGCGCGGACCTTCTCCAGCTCGTCGACCCGGCGCGCGACCAGCAAGGGGATCCCGCCCTCGGCGGCCACCCGCAGCGCCGTCTCGCGCCCGATGCCCGACGACGCACCGGTGATCATCACCGTCCGGCCGTCGAGCGGTCCACCGGGTCCGGTGCGCCGGGCCCGGTTCGCGTCCAGGTTCTCCCGCCAGTACTCGTAGAGCGTCTCGGCGTAGTCGGCGAACTCCGGGCACTTCACCCCGCTGCCGGCGAGCTCGGCGCGGGTCGCGCTGTCGTCGAACACCGTGCGGAAGCCCATGTGCGGCAGGACCTCCGGCGGGATCCCCAGCTCGGTGAGCACCGCGTCGCGCACCTGGAGGACCTCGGGGACCTGGCCGAGCAGCCCGCCGACCAGGTCGGCCAGCCCCCGCAGCGGGGCGGCCACCGCGTCGGGCACCACCTTCATCAGGCGCGGGGCCCCGGCCGCGGTGGCCAGCGCGTTGAACACCTCCACCAGCGGGATCGGGCGGGGCGAGGTCAGGTGGAACGCGCGGCCGTCGAGCCCGTCGGCGTGCATCAGCACGTTCATCGCGTCGGCCACGTAGTCGACCGGGACGATCGTGGTGGAGCCCAGGTCAGGTACCGGGAACGTCATGAACCGCCCGGCGGGGCCCACGGTGCGGGCCAGCAGCTCGATCGAGGGGAGCAGGTAGTACGGGCCGTCGACCTTGTCGATCTCACCTGTCCGGGAGTCGCCGACCACGATCGCGGGCCGGTAGACCCGCCAGGGCAGCGAGGAGTCTCTGACCAGGGCCTCGGCCGCGAACTTCGTCTCGTGGTAGGGGGAGTGGAAGTGCTGCCCGGTGTCGAAGTCGGATTCGGTGAAGCGCCCCGGGTGATCACCGGAGACGGCCACCGAGGAGACGTGGTGGAACCGTCCGGCGCCGATCCGCTCGGCCAGCTCGATCACCCGCCGGGTGCCCTCGACGTTCGCGGCCCGGTTGGCCTCGTCGCTCGCGGTCATGTCGTAGACCGCGCCCAAGTGCACCACGTGGTCGACCCGCGCGATCGCGGCATAGTCCTCGTCGCCCAGGCCGAGCCCGTCGACGGTCAGGTCGCCGCGGATCGCGTGCAGCCGCTTGCGGCCGATGAGGTCGGCGGTGCGGGCCGCCAGCCGCTCGGGAGACCGGACCAGGCAGTAGATCTCCGCGGTGTCGTTCTCGGGCCGGGCGAGAAGTCGTGCCAGCACATGACGTCCCAGGAACCCGGTGGCTCCGGTGACCAGGTATCGCATGACCCTCACCCCTGTCGACGCTTCCCGGCGGGTGCCTGTGCACCGGCTGCACACCGACGCCCGATCCAGGGGGTTTAGTGTGCCACGTCGATCTTCTTCGTTGGCGGGATGCGCCTCTCAGGATGAGGTGGTTACGCTCGCGCCCGTGTCTCACAGGTCCGGCACAGCACGGTGCCGTCGATTCCTCGGGTGCGGCGTACTCCTTCTCGCGGTGGTGAGTGGTTGCTCGCACGCGCCATCGGACGGGGCGGAGTCGCCGCCGCCCGACCAGGCGGGCATGTCGGGCATGGACATGCCCACCGACACACCGTCCCCGGATGCGCCCCAGCAGAACGGCCCGGTCACGGGCCCGTCCCCGGTCGCCGACCCGCTGCCGGGGATGCCCGCTGTGCCCGACCCTCGCAACGTCTACGCCGACGCCGGGGCGAACATGCTCAACGACGTCACCCGTAAGGCGAAGCCGCTGGTCTACGTGCCGCACACCAGGTCCGGCGACGTATGGGTGATCGACCCGAAGACGTTCGCCGTGGTCGGCAGGTACCCGGCGGGCGTTGAGGTGCAGCACGTCGTGCCCTCGTGGGACATGAGCACGCTCTACGCCACCGACGACCGCGGCGACACCGTCATGCCGTTCAACCCCGAGACCGGCCTGCCCGGCCCCCGGATCCCGGTGATCGATCCGTACAACATGTACTACAGCCCGGACGGCAAGGCCGCGATCGTCGTCGCGGAGGCCCGGCGCAAGCTGATCTGGTACGACCCGCGGACCTGGAAGATCGAGAAGGAGCTGCCCGTCCCGCAGTGTGCGGGCATCGACCACGCCGACTTCACCCCGAACGGCCGGATCGCGGTGTTCAGCTGCGAGTTCGACGGTCGGGTGGCGGTGATCGACGTGGCCGCCCGCTCACTGCTGCGGATCATCGACATGCCGCACCGCAACCACCACATGGGACCCCAGGACGTGAAGCTGGCCCCGGACGGCTCGGTGTTCTACGTGGCCGACTCCGACCAGAACGGGGTGTGGGTCATCGACGGGGCGGCCACCAAGGTGCTCAGGGAGATCCCGACCGGTAGGGGCGCCCACGGGCTCTACCTCGACCGTGAGGCCAAACGGCTGTTCGTGACCAACCGCCACGACAGCAGCGTCAGCGTGCTCGACCCGTTCACCGGCAAGGAGCTGACCAAATGGCGCGTTCCCGGTGCCACCTTCGACATGGGAGGGCTCAGCGCCGACGGCAGGCAGCTGTGGCTCTCGGGCCGCTACGACAACCACGTCTGGGTCATCGACACCGTCGACGGGCACCTGATCCGCTCGATCCCCGTGGGTGCGGGACCGCACGGGCTGTGCGTGTGGCCGCAGGCCGGCCGGTACTCGCTCGGGCACACCGGCATCACCCGCTGACCTCGCGCTCAGCGGTTGCGTCTTGATCGCCTCGGATGGTGCACTGCCTGCTCGCCGGAAACAGCGTTGAACCAGCCAGCGCCACCCACCATGAGCCGGCAGGGGCAGGGTCGATGCGATTCACGATGCCGAAGGGCGTGCGGCTCCCGCGCTCTCGCGCGTCGTCCCGGCATACCAGCCCGGGCCTGCTGGCCTTCGCCTGGCACAGCCTGAGCTCCAGCCGCCACACCCTCTCGTCAGGGGTGCAGCAGGCGGGGGAGATGTTCGATCTGCTGCTCCGGATGCTGGCCAGCGCCGCGCGCAGGCCGGTCGGCTTCTGGGGTGACGTGCGGGTGCAGATGTTCGACGCCTTGCGGACCTGCTGGTTCCCGCTGGTCTTCTCGACGTTCGTCTTCGGCTTCACCGTCCCCGGGCTGGAGGGGGCGAACGCGTTCCTCCTGCTGGGGATCCCCGACCGGCTCGGGTCCTTCTTCCTGATCGCCGGGGTCCGCGAGTTCACACCGTGGCTCAACGCGATCGTGATCGCCGGGGTGGTCGGGACCCGCCTGACCGCCGATCTGGGGACCCGGCGGATCCGCCAGGAGTTCGACGCCATGGAGGTCATGGGCCTCGACCCGGTACGCGAGGTGGTTCTGCCCAGAGTCCTCGGAGTCACCCTGATCACCGGGTTGACCAGCATCGTCGCGTTGTTGTGCGGGGTCGCGGCCGGCTGGGGAGCGGCCCAGGTGGTGGGCGCCGCGCCGGACGCGTTCTTCTCCAGCTTCTGGACCAACGCCACCACGACCGACCTGGCGGCCAGCCTGCTCAAGGCGACCCTGTTCGGGCTGATCATCGGGACGGTATGCGCGTACAAGGGCTACGCCGCGCAGGGCGGCCCGACCGGGGTGGGACGGGCGGTGAACCAGGCGGTGGTGATCGCGTTCGCCGGGGTCTGGGTCACCAACCTGCTGTTCTCCAGCCTGCTGCTCGGCACCCACCCGGAGCTGTCGTACTCCCGCTGACACGGGAGACCCGCGTCAGCGTGCCCGCCAGTACCCGGTCGCGTACACCTGCCGGCGGGAGAGCCCGCGCTCGTCGATGAGGAACGCACGTATGTCGCGCACGGCGGCCGCCTCGGCCGACAGCCAGGCCTGGCAGCGTCCCGGCGGGCGCGGCGCGGCGAGCACCGCCTCGACCAGTGCGGCGCCGGGAGCCCGCGACCCCCGGTGCAGCCAGTGCAGCCGAACGGTCGCGGGGGAGGGCAGCGGCTGCTCCTCATCGGCGTCCGCGACCTCGACGAACACCTGCGCGGACGTCCCGGCGGGCAACGCGGCCAGCACGGTGGCGATGGCCGGAAGGGCGGACTCGTCGCCGATCACCAGGTGGGTCTCGGTGGCCGGGTCCGGCTCGTAGCGCCCGCCGGGCTCGGAGACCCCGACCCAGTCACCGGGTTTCGCCCCCGCCGCCCAGGCCGCGGCCGGACCGTGCGCCCCGTGCAGCACGAAGTCGACGTCCATCTCGCCCGCCTCGGGGTCGTGCCGGCGGACGGTGTAGGTGCGGATGATCGGGCGGGCCTCGCCGGGAGGCCAGACCGGGCCACCGGAGGACGCCCTCGGCATGGCCGGGCGGTCCTGCCCGGCCACCGGGAAGAACATCTTGATCCGCTGGTCGGGGCCGTGGCCCGGGAACCCGGCGAGCTCGTCGCCACCCAGGGTCACCCTGGCCATCTTCGGCGTCACCCGGCAGGTGCGTAGTACCCGCAGTGTCCGGTGGCCGCTCTCCCGCTCGTTCATCACCACCGATTGTCCCTCAACCCCCGCCCGGACCGACGGCCTGCCACCACGGATGTGAACAGAGGGCTAACACTGCGCCGTCCGCGTGACCGGTGCGTGCTGAGGCCGTTCTCAAGAGCATGGGTACGACGAGGTTGATGCGCAGGTTCAGCGGCCGGATACGTCCGTGGCACGCGGTGGTGCTGGCAGCGGCGTTGCTGGCCGGAGTCGGCGGTGTCGTGGGCGCGCCGAACGCGGACGCGGCCACCTGCAAGTACCCGGCACAGGCTCTGAACCTCACGAACTGGAAGCTGCAGCTGCCGATCGCCAGGGACTCCGACAGCATCGTCGAGATCAAGCAGCCCCAGCTGGCCACCTACTCTAAGGACCCGTACTTCGTCACCAAGTCGAAGACCTGCAGCGACGGCGTGGTGTTCCGTGCCCCGGTCAACGGTGCGCACACCTCGGGCTCGCACTACGCGCGCTCGGAGCTTCGGGAGATGACCAACAACGGCAAGGACAACGCCTCCTGGTCGTCCACGCTCGGTACCCACACCTTCACCGAGACCATCGCGTTCACGGCACTGCCCAAGGTGAAACCGGACGTGGTGGGTGCCCAGATCCACAACGCGACCGAGGACATCTCGCTGCTGGTCCTGCGGGGCAGCAAGCTCTACATCAGCGACGGTGACAACTCGAAGGCCAAGCTGGTCACCGACAACTACAAGCTGGGCACCAAGGTCGACATGAAGTGGGTCGTCAGCGGAGGGGTCACCAAGGCCTACGTCAACGGATCGCTGCAGCTGACGATCAACCGGGCCTACGACGGCGCCTACTTCAAGGCCGGTTCCTACCCGCAGGCCAGCTGCGACAACTCCAGCCCGTGCAGTTCGGGCAACTACGGCTCGACGACCATCACCAAGCTGTCCGTGAGCCACTCCGGGCTCACCACCACGCTGAACCGGATGCTGGCCCCGGCGACGGACACCATGGAGGTGGACCCGATCCTGCCGGGCTGACGCCCGCGCCCGGTCCTACCGCGACGGATCAGCGCTTCAGGCCCGCCAGCCCCGTCCACACCAGGTCCATCAGGTACTCGGTGGCCTGCTCGGCGCTGACCCCGGCGCCGGCGGCGCCGCGCCGCCACAGGGCGAGACGCTCGCAGGCACCGACCATCACCTGCGCCCAGGCCTGCACCCGCACGCTCCCGGCCTCCGGAGCCTGGGCTGCCAGCATGGTGGCGATGAAGTCGGTCTGCTGGGCGCGGATCCCCTCCAGGGAGTCGGCGCCTTCGCCGGTGGGCAGGGAGGCCTCCTGGTACAGCAGTGTCCAGGCGGGGGCGTTCGAGTCGAGGTAGTCGAAGAACGCGCGGAAGCCTAGCCGCAGCATGTCCTCGGGGCTCGTGGCGGCGGCTGCGGCGGTGCTCGTCACCTCCAGCAGTTCCTCCCGGGCGCGGGCGACGCAGCCGAGCAGCAGGCCCTCCTTCGAGCCGAAGTGGTCGTAGAGCACCGGCTTGGTGACCCCCACCCGCATCGCCACCGCGTCCATCGAGGCCGCGTGGAACCCGCGCTCGGCGAACACGGCGACGGCGGCGTCGAGGATCTGCCGGGCACGCTCTGCCCTGGTGAACCGCTTGCGGGGGGTGTTGATGCTCGTCACGGGACCAGCCTACCCCGGCAAGTTACTCAGGGTAACCGATCTGGCGTACAGCTGATGGCTCGGAGGGTGGCGGCTGGTGCGGTCACGGGACGAGGATGGGGTGATGTCCGCCGATCCGATCATCGCTACGCCGGGCCACCGCGCGCAGCCGTCCACCGGCGAATCCGCCGCTGCCGGGCCGGGTTCCACCGAGCCGCCGATCCTGGTGGCGTTGCGCGAGGTGCTTCCCGCCGACCGCATCCTCACCGACCCCGGTGTGACCGCCGCCTACGTGCACGACGAGGCCGAATGGGCGGAGTACGGGCAGCCGGCCGCGGTGGTGCGGGCGCGCTCCACCGCGGAGGTGGCCGCCACCGTCACGGCGTGCGCCGGGCTGGGGGTCCCGGTGGTCGCCCGGGGCGCGGGCACGGGGCTGTCCGGTGGCGCCAACGCGGTCGCCGGATGCGTGCTGCTCAGCCTGGAGGCGATGCGGGAGATCGTCGAGATCGACGCCGGCGAACGGCTGGCGGTTGTCCAGCCGGGGGTGGTCAACGACGAGCTCAGGGCCGCCGTCGCCGAGCACGGCCTGTGGTACCCGCCGGACCCGGCGAGCGCGCCCTGGTCGACCATCGGCGGCAACGTGGCCACCAACGCGGGTGGCCTGTGCTGCGTGAAGTACGGCGTGACCAGGGACTACGTCCTCGCGCTTGAGGTCGTCACCGCGTCCGGGGAGGTGCTGCGGCTGGGGCGTCGGACCGCGAAGGGTGTTTCCGGGTACGACCTGGCCGGGCTGGTCGTGGGTTCGGAGGGCACGCTCGCGGTGGTCACCGAGGTGACCGTGCGGCTCCGGCCCGCCCGCACCGCGCCCACCCGCACGGTCGTCGGTTTCTTCGACACCCTGGCGGCGGTCGGCGAGGCGGTGGCCGGCGTGACGGAGCGAGGGCTGCAGCCGGCGATCTTCGAGCTGATCGACCGGCACTGCCTGCGGGCGGTGGAGGAGTGGAAGCGGATGGACCTCTCCACCGACGCCGCCGCGCTGCTGCTGGCCCAGACCGACCTGCCCGATCCCGCCGGGGCGGACGAGGCGGACGCCATACTGGCCGAGTTCGTCCGGGCCGGCGCCCGTGACGCGATCGCCTCCACCGACGAGGCGGAGGCCCAGGCCCTGTTCGATGCCCGCAGGCTGGCCTACCCGGCGCTCGAGCAACGTGGGGACGCCGTGCTGACCGAGGACGTATGCCTGCCGAGGGGCAAGCTGGCCGCGATGCTGGCGCGCATCGAGGCCATCGGCACCGAGCACAACGTCCTGATCGCCAACATCGCGCACGCCGGTGACGGCAACCTGCACCCGCTGATGATCACCCCGCACGGTGACGCCGACGCCCGCCGCCGTGCCCAGGCGGCCTTCGAGGAGATCGTCGACGCGGCGATCGACTTCGGCGGCACGGTGACCGGTGAGCACGGTGTCGGTCTGCTGAAGCGGCGGGGCATGGAGCGTGAGCTGGGGCCCTCGGTGGTCGCCCTGCAGCGCGCGGTGAAGGCGGCCTGGGACCCGCACGGGATCCTCAACCCGGGCAAGTTCGTCTGAGAAGGAGCACCGCCCGGATGCCTACCGACCCGTTCGCCGACGAAGTCGACCTGCTGACCTACTCGACCAAACCCAGGGGTGGGGTCGTGCACACCCTCGCGCTGGCCGAGGCGCTAGCGGAGTCGGGCGTCGCGGTGACGGTGTGGAGCCTCGGGCGGGGTGGTGACACCGGGTTCTTCCGCCAGGTCGACCCCCGCGTGCGGTTGCGGGTGGTGCCGCTGCCGGAGATCGAGGACGAGACCGTGGGCGAGCGGGTGCAGCGGTCGATCGAGGTCCTCGGTGCCGCTGTCCGGGCCGACCCGCCACGCGGAGTGGTGCACGCCCAGGACTGCATCAGCGCGAACGCCGCCGGCCGGTGCATCCGGACGGTGCACCACATCGACCGGTTCACCACGCCTCAGCTGGCGCGCTGCCACGAGCGGGCGATCCGGGAGCCCTACGCGCACGTGTGCGTGTCCAGCGCGGTGGCGGCCGAGCTGCGGCAGGGCTGGGGGATCGAGGCCGCAGTCATCAGCAACGGGGTGGACTCCGCCCGGTTCGCCGCACCGGACCCGGACGCGGTGCGGGCCTGGCGGACCCGCCTGGGGGACTACGTGCTGGCCGTGGGCGGCATCGAGCCGCGCAAGGGGTCGCTGGCGCTGCTGGAGGCCTACGCGCTGCTGCGCGGCGCACGCCCCGACACCGCGCTCGTGATCGCCGGCGGGGAGACCGTCTTCGACTACCGCGACTACCGGGCCCGCTGGGACGCGCGTGTGGTGGAACTGGGGATCCATCCGGTGGTGCTCGGCCCGGTGGCCGACGCCGGGATGCCCTCGCTGGTGGCCGGCGCCTCGGCGTTCGCCTTCCCGTCGGAGAAGGAGGGCTTCGGCCTGGCCGCGATGGAGGCGCTGGCCGCCGGGGTGCCGGTGGTCGTGTCCGATCTGCCGGTGCTGCGCGAGACGTTCGCCGGCGCCGTCGAGTTCGCCTCCGACGCCCACGCCCTGGCCGCCGCCCTGGAGCGGGCCCTGGCCGGCGGAGATCCCGGACGGGCCGAGCGTGGACGGGCCCTGGCCGCCCGCTACACCTGGGCCGCGGCCGCCGCCGCGCACCTGGAGTTCTACAGGCGGGTCCGGGCGGAGGCTGCGGACCAGCCGGTGTCGCGGGCACTATGAGGGCATGAGGGACCCGGTCACCGACCTGCGACGGATCGCCTTCCTGCTCGAACGCAGGCACTCCTCGACCTACCGGGTGCGCGCCTTCCGGACCGCGGCCAACGTCCTGGCCGGCCGCGACGACCTCGACCTGCTCGCCCGCAACAAGGGCCTGACCTCGCTGAAGGGCGTCGGGGACACCACCGCGAAGGTCGTACTGCAGTCGCTGGCCGGTGACGAGCCGGCCTACCTGCGCGAGCTGGAGGACACCGCCGGAGAGCCGTCCGCGGAGGCGGAGAAGTCGGGGATCCCGGCCATCCCGGTACTGGAGGGTGCCGCCGCCGAACTCCGCGCCGCGCTCAAGGGCGACTGTCACAGCCACAGCGACTGGAGCGACGGCGGCAGCCCGATCGAGGAGATGGCGCTCACCGCCCGCGACCTGGGCCACCAGTACCTGGTGCTGACCGACCACTCGCCCCGGTTGACCGTGGCGAACGGGCTGTCCGCCGACCGGCTGCGCCGCCAGCTCGAGGTGGTGGCCGAGATCAACACCCGGCTCGCCCCGTTCCGCATCCTCACCGGTATCGAGGTGGACATCCTCGACGACGGGTCGCTGGACCAGCACGAGGACCTGCTCGCCTCGCTCGACCTGGTGGTGGCCAGCGTGCACTCGAAGCTGAAGATGCCGCACGCGGAGATGACCGAGCGGATGCTCACCGCCGTCGCCAACCCGCACGTCGACGTCCTGGGCCACTGCACCGGCCGGATGGTCACCGGTTCGCGCAAGCGCCCGGAGTCGGCGTTCGACTCCGACGCGGTGTTCGCGGCCTGCGCGGAGTACGACACGGCGGTGGAGGTCAACTCCCGGCCCGAGCGGCTGGACCCGCCCCGGCGGTTGCTGCGCGACGCGGTCGAGGCCGGCTGCCGGTTCTCCCTGGACACCGACGCGCATGCCCCGGGCCAGCTGGACTGGCTGCCCTACGGCTGCTCCCGGGCCGCCGAGTGCGAGGTACCGCTCGAGCGGGTCATCAACACCTGGACGGCCACCGAGCTGCTGGACTGGACCGGCGACTGAGCCGGGCACCGGAAACCCGGGCCAGGGTCCTTGACCCGACCTCACGGCCTCGGCTCAAATGAAGTCATGGTCGCCCCGCTGGACACGAATCCCGAGGTGCACGCCGTCGCGGACCTCCACACCGATCTGGCCCGCAGTCACCGGATCGAGCCGGGGGGCGCCCGGGTCCCCGACGAGGTGGTGGAGGCCGATCTGGCCGCCGTCGAGCGCGACGGCTACGTGGTGCTGCCGGGCCTGCTCGGCGCCGACGAGGTGCGGCGGACCCGCGAGGAGCTCGCGGAGCTGCTCGGGCCGCTTGGCCGCAACAACTTCGAGGGCCACCTGACCCAGCGGGTCTACAGCGTCCTGGTCAAGACCCGGGTCACCGACGCACTCGTCCAGCACCCCCGGGTGCTGGCGCTGCTGGACCGGCTACTGCTGCCCAACTACCTGCTCTCACAGCTCCAAGTGATCAACATCCTGCCGGGGGAGAAGGAGCAGCTGCCGCACGCCGACGACCTGTTCTACCCGGTACCCCGGCCCCGGCCGGCGCTGTCGGTGTCCACCATCTGGGCGATCGACGAGTTCACCCACGACAACGGCTCCACCGTGGTCTGGCCGGGCAGCCACCGGTGGGCCGAGGGCCGCCAGCCCGACGGCAGCGACCGGCGGGAGATCGCGGTGATGGCGCCCGGCTCGTGCCTCCTGTTCCTCGGCACGCTCTGGCACGGCGGTGGGGCGAACGTCTCCGACCGGACCCGGATGGCGGTCACCGCCCAGTACTGCGAGCCGTGGCTGCGCACCCAGGAGGCGTTCGCGCTGTCGGTGGACGCCGACACCGCGCGAACGGTGTCGCCCGAGATCAGGCGCATGATCGGCTACAGCATCCATCCGCCGTTCATGGGTTCGGTCAACGGGCTGCATCCGGGGCGTGTGCTCGAGTCCTGAGCCGTCCGGACGGATCAACCTGTTCGTGTCATTGCGCGAACAGGGCGCTGACCTGGAGTGATCGACGGCCCGGCACTCTTGACACCCCTTTAATTGACGGTACAGTAAAAACATCGTTGGGTTAGTTCCCCGGACGCTGCCGCGCAGGTCGACAAAGGAGTTAGGTATGGCGCCACCCGCACCCGTCCCACAGCCGATAGCCGACTGCACGCAGCACGGCATCTTCCCCACCGGTGTGGTGAACCACGGCATCCTGCCCGACGCCCCGCTGGCCCCGGGCTACCCGCAGATGGTCTGCACCAGCCCTCCGCCGTTCGAGGCCTCCGAGTTCGCCATCCATTTCTTCTTCTTCTTCGCCGGGGCGGCCGCGGTGCTCGCGGCGATCCCCTGGGCGATCTACGCCGGGATCAAGAAGGACAACTGGATCCCGATCTTCGTGGTCGCCGGCGGGTTCTTCACCTCCCTGTCGGAGCCGATGCTGGACTTCCTCGGCCACCTGCGCTGGGCGCGCAACCTGCCCATCGCGTTCACCAACTTCGGCATCGACGTGCCGATGCTGATCCCGCCGTGCTACGCGGCGTTCTTCGGCCTCGAGGCGTACTTCGTCTACTTCATGCTGAAGAAGGGCATCACGGTCAAGCAGGCGATCGCGGTGTTCGCCGTCGGCGGGGTCACCGACGCGATCATGGAGACCATGGGCCTGAACCTGAACATCTACGAGTACTACGGCCTGCAGCCCTACACCCTGTTCAAGTTCCCGTACTGGTGGGGCTTCATCAACGGTGCGGCCATCTTCACCGTCGGTTTCCTGCACTGGTACTTCGTGCCGAGGCTCAAGGGCGCCCAGCACCTGTGGCAGGTGACCTTCGGCCCAGCGGGCATGATGATGCTCTACTTCACCGCCGGCTGGCCGCACATCCTCGGCCTCAACTCGACGCTGCCGGAGTGGATGAAGTACGTCCTGACCACGATCACGATGGTGCTCTGCGTGCTCGCGGTGAAGCTCATGGCCTCGTTCGCCGCCATCGACACCCCGACGCACAACTGGACCTTCCTCCGGATGTTCTACTACCGGGCGCTGACCCCGGGTGCGCGGGTCAAGCTCGACGCCAAGATGGCGGCCGAGGCCCAGGCCAAGTACGGCAAGAGCGCCACGCCCGTCGCGGTCTAGTTCAACATTCAGCGGTAGCTGTCCGCCCGACGCGGTCGTACGGTCGTAGTTCCTGACCGTACGACCGCGTCGCGGATGGTGTGCCGTCCCATCAGCGTGTGCAGGACTAGTTCCGGAGGACTCAGAAGATGGACGAGCGGTTGCGTTCGGCGGACGTCGTTGTTGTCGGCGCCGGCCACAACGGGCTGGTGTGCGCGGCCTACCTGGCCAAGGCGGGCCTGGACGTGCTGGTGGTCGAGGCCTACCAGACCCCGGGCGGCATGACATCCACCAACCCGATGGCCCCTGAAGCCCCGGACTTCCTGATCAACGAGGCCTCGCTGCAGGCGTCGCTGTTCCGCACCACCACCATCGACAAGGACCTGGGCCTGGCCTCGAAGTACGGGCTCAAGCAGCGGGTGATCGACCCCGCGCACGTGCAGCTGAACTACGACGGTTCGTCGCTGGCGCTGTGGCGCGATCCCCGCCGTACCGCCGAGGAGCTCAAGCACTTCTCGCCGCGCGACGCCGACTCCCTGCTCGACCTCTACCGGGTCATCGACTCCGCGGTCGCGCTCGGTCTGCCGATGATGCAGACCCATCCCACCCGGCCGGCGCTGTCCGCCATCCTCAAGACCGTGAAGGCGGCGGCCAAGGGCCGCAAGGAGCTCTTCGCCATCGCCAACTGGGCCACCTCCTCACACGCGGAGGCGCTGGACGAGTACTTCGAGAGCGACGTGATCAAGGCCGCGCTGCTGATCGGGCTGCCGTTCATGCCCTTCAACTCGGACATGAGCGGCTGGGCGCTGATCTACCTGGGTGTGCTGTCGAAGTACGGCGTGGCGATGTTCGAGGGCGGCACCGGCGCGTTCCCCAAGGCCCTGATCGCCTGCATCGAGGAGTACGGCGGCCGGGTGCGCTGCAATTCCCCGGTCGAGGAGCTGATCGTGGAGAAGGGCCGGGTCACCGGCGTGCGGGTCAAGGGGGGCGAGGAGATCCACGCCCGCCGCGGTGTGGTCACCGCGTTCAGCCCGGCCAGCACGCTGAAGTACCTGCTGCCCAAGGGTGTGCTCTCGGAGAAGATGCAGAACCGGGTGGACCACATCCCCACCAAGGGCCGGGGCATCACCGACTACAAGCTCAACCTGGCCCTCAGCGGCAAGATCACCATGCCGCTGCACGAGAAGTGGCGCGGTGACGGCCTCGACCTGCGGCTGCCGTGCAACTCCTACCACGACTACGAGCAGACCCTGCAGGCCGGACGCGACTGCGCGCGGGGCGAGGTGCCCAAGCACGTGCCGGGCCTGGCCATCGCACCCACCGCGTTCGACGAGTCGATGGCGCCCCCGGGTTGCGACATGTTCTGGTTCTGGACCGGGCTGACCCCGTCCGACCCCAAGATCGGCTGGGAGAAGGCGCGCGAGGAGATCACCGAGACGGTGATCAGCCAGAGCGCGCACTACTACAAGGGCATCGACACCATGGAGATCGCCCGGCGCCCGCTGGCCCAGCCCGACATCGCCGAGCGCTTCTTCGCCATCGACGGCAGCGTCTACCACGTCGACCCGATCATCACCCGGTTCGGGCCGCGCCGGCCCGCCCCCGGCCTGGCCGGGTACCGCACACCGGTGCCCGGGCTGTTCCTCACCGGTTCGGGCACGCACCCCATCGCCGGCATCAACGGCATGCCCGGCAAGAACGCGGCCGAGACGATGATCAAGTTCTTCCGTAAGGAGGACCGCGAGGGCAAGGCCAACCACGCCACGGCACAGGCCCGGGCCCAGGAGGCCGCCGAGTCGTAGGCGCACGAGTCGTCCGTCACCCGACGGCTCGAGAACCGGGCCCGATCGGCCCCGGAGTCGTAGAGTGGGGGCCCGTGTCCCCACCCGTCGGATCCGTAGTCGTACTCACCCAGGCCCGCTCGGCGACCGAGCAGGCATTGCTCGCCCGCTGGGCGGCGGCGGAGTATCCCGGGGCCGCCGTCGTCGAGGTCGATCCGCGCAGGGCGGGTACGCCCGAGGGTGGCCTCGAACGGCTGTTGGGCGACTCCGGCCCCCCGGACGCCGAGGCTGCCCGGTTGCGGATCGTGCCGGCCCGGGTCGCCTGGATGCCGGTTCACGACGACCAGACGCGGCGCGGCCAGGTCAGGGACCTGTTCTCGGTGGCGGCCCTGCGGCGTCCCTGGACCCCGCTGCACGGACCGCTGAGCCGCCTGGTGCCCGACTCCGCGCGGGTGGTTGCGGGCGAATCGGCGACCCTTGACGAGCTGCGGGCCCGATTCGACGCCCAGGCCCGCCCGGACGGCGTCGACCGGGGCAGCTTCGCCCGCTACGTGGTGCGCCAGGGGACGCTGGCGTGCGACCGCGCGGAGCGGCGCATCGTCGGCGACCGGTACAAGGTGCCCCGGCTGATGGTCGAGCAGATCACCGCCTCCGGGCGGTTCGCCGAGCTCGTGCAGCGCCTGGCAAGGCGGACCGGACGGGCCCCGGCCGCGGTGGAGGCGCAGTTTCGGGAGTGCCTGACCGAGATGGTCGCGGTGCAGAGCCCGCTGGCCATCGACACCTTCCGCGCCCTGATGGGGCCGCTGCACTCCAAGGCCTGGAACGTCGACGTCGACGAGGCCGGCCTCGAGCGGCTGCGCGCGCTCAACCAGGAGCACCCGCTGGTGTTCCTGCCCTCGCACCGCTCCTACGCCGACCCGCTGCTGTTCGCCGAGGTCCTGCACGCCAGGAACTTCCCGCGCAACCATGTGCTGGGCGGCAACAACATGGCGTTCGGCCCCATCGGGCCGCTGGGCCGGCGCGCCGGTGTGGTGTTCATCCGCCGGGCCTTCGGCGACGACGTGATCTACAAGGCGGCCATCCGGGAGTACCTCGGCCACCTCATGGAGAAGCGTTTCAACCTGGAGTGGTACATCGAGGGCGGCCGCACCCGCACCGGGAAGCTGCGCCGGCCCCGCTACGGGCTGCTGCGGTACCTGGCCGAAGCGCTCGAGGATCGTCCCGAGCTGGACGCGATCCTCGTGCCGGTGTCGATCGTCTACGACCAGCTTCACGAGGTCGGGGCGATGGCCGCCGAGCAGCACGGTGCCGCCAAACGGGCCGAGGGCATTCGCTGGCTGACGCGCTACATGCGTGACCAGCGCGGCGACTCCGGGATGGCGAGGGTGCGGTTCGGTGAGCCGTTCTCGCTGCGCGCCGCGCTGGAGGAGTCCGAGCCCGGCGGGGCGCGGCTGGAGAAGATCGCCTTCCGGGTCTGCGCGGGGATCAACAAGGCCACCGCCGTCACCGCGAACTCGCTGGTCACCTACGCGCTGCTGGCCACCCGGGACCGGGCGCTGACCCTGGACCAGGTGGCCGACGTCGTGGCGCCGATCGCGGAGTACCTGGAGAGCCGAGACCTGCCGGCGCCGATCCAGGAGCTGCGCACGCGCGCCAGCCTGAAGGAGACCCTCGACCGGCTGGTCGAGGCCCGGGTGGCCCGCTGCTACGACGAGGGCACCGAGCCGGTGTACTCCATCGAGCCCGGCCGCCACCACGTGGCGGCCTTCTACCGCAACGGCGCGCTGCACCATCTGGTCAACCGCGCGTTGGCCGAGCTGGCGATCCTGCGCACCGCGCGCGGCGAGGTGGGTGACGATCCGGTGCAGGCCGGCTGGGCGCACCTGTGGGCCCTGCGCGATCTGCTGAAGTTCGAGTTCTTCTTCTCCGACAAGCGGGAGTTCGCCCGGCAGGTGATCGCCGAGCTCGACCTGATCCACCCCGCGTGGCGCCGGCGCTCGACCCGTCCGGAGGAGGGGGAGCAGGCGCTGCGATCGGCCCCGCTGCTGGTGGCCCACGGCACCCTGCGGACCTTCTTCGACGCCCAGCTGGTGGTCGCCGAGGCGCTGGCCGACTTCGACCACGACGTCCCGGTTGATCGGGCCGCACTGCTCGAGCAGTGTCTGGGCCTGGGGCAGCAGTTGGTGCTGCAGCACCGCCTGGACCGGGCCGACTCGGTATCGGGCGAGCTCTACGCCACCGCGCTGCGGCTGGCCGACAACAGGGGCCTCGTGGAGCCCGGGGGACCGGAGCTCTCCCAGCGCCGTCGTGCCTACCGGGACGAGGTGGCCGCGGTCCTCGACGACCTCGCCTGGATCGGCCGTCTGGAGTCCGAACGGCTGGAGCGTGTGCTCGGCGGTTCGGAGCACGGCGTGATCGTGGACCTCCCTGTCGGCGCTACCAGAGGATCCGATGTCACAGCCTGATCAGCCGGCCCGCCCCGGAGCGGACGCGCCCGTCCACCGGGGCGGCTCGGGTTCGCCGCTGGTGCTGCTCCACGGGATGAACATGTCCTGGCGGGCGTGGCGGCCGGTGCTGGCGCTGCTGGAGCCCTACCACGAGCTGCATGTCCCCACCCTGCCCGGCCATCGCGGCGGCAGACCCATGCACCCGGGTGGCATCACCGTCGAGGCGCTGGCCGACCGGCTGTGTGAGCAGCTCGACGAGGCCGGTCTGGACACCTTCCACGTCGCGGGCAACTCGCTCGGCGGCTGGCTGTCGCTGGAGCTCGCTCGGCGGGGCCGGGCGCGTTCTGTGGTGGCGCTGTCCCCGGCCGGCGCCTGGACCTCCATGCGCGACGTGCGCCGGCTGATCCGGAGGTTCCGGCTCGGGCTGGCGATCGGCAACCGCCCGACGCTCGCGCGCATGACCGAGCGGCCCCGGGTCCGGCGGATGATGCTCCGCCAGGTCGCCGAGCACCCGGAGCGGTTCACCGAGGCCCAGGTCGCAGAGATGTTCGAGGACGCCGCGGGCTGCACCGTGGTGGGCGAGCTGCTCGAGCGGGTGCGCGACGGCGGGTCGTTCAAGGCCTTCGACGAGCTGCCCTGCCCGGTGCGGCTGGCCTGGTCGGAGCATGACCGGACGATCCCGTTCCGCCGCTACGGCCGCCCCATGCTCGACTCCCTGCCGGGAGCGGAGTTCGTGGAGCTGCCGGGCGTCGGGCACGTACCGATGATCGACGACCCGGCGCTGGTGAGCCGGACGATCCTGCAGCTCACCTGGTCGGTCGACGAGCGGGAGGCCTCCGGGGCCGCCTGAGCCGGCCGCCGGTCAGCGCACCGCCGCACCCGCGGTCACCGGGTGCAGCTCGAGGATCTTGTCGACCACGATCTTGGCGGTCTCGGCGCAGGCCGTGGTGCCGCCGTTGGCGTACTCCTTGACCCCGTCGCCGACGTTCCACAGGTTGGCGATCGGGGTGGTGTGCGGCAGGTCGTGGCCGGCCACGGCCCGCTGCGGGGGCCAGCCGTCGCGGGTCACGGTGATGCTCAGGATCCGCGCGTCGTCGAAGCCCTTGACGTGCTCGCGCAGGTCGTCCTTGAGCAGCTCGATCTCCTCGGCCTCGTCGAAGGCCCCGACGGCGGGCTTGGGCACCGAGGTGCCGACGTAGAGGTTCCAGCCCGGGGGCGCCATCTCCGGGCAGGTGTCGGTGAAGTTGGCGATGTAGCACAGGCGGCGGCTCTTGGAGAACAGCAGCATGCCGGGGACCTCGATCAGGCGGTCCTGGCTGGCGAAGTTGACCGAGATCATCGCGGTGGGGCGGTCCTTTGCGGCCACCTGCTCGCGGTAGTCGGCGGGCAGGTGGTCCTCGCCGACCAGCTTGACGGTGCCGCTGGGGCCCACGTCGCTGACCGCGAACCCGCAGCCGATCTCGAGGGTCTCGCCGTCCCGGACGACGGTGGCCCCGGTGACCCGCCCGTCCTGCACGTGCAGTGCGGAGACCTCCGAGGACAGCCAGATCTGGCCGCCGTGCGCGGTGACCGCCGCGGCCAGCGCCTTCCACACGCCGATGGTGCCCTCCGGGCTGAAGCCGAAGCGCTTGAACGCCGACTTGCGGGTGAAGTAGGTCAGGAAAACCCGGGCCGGGAGTTCGTCGGAGCCCACCGAGAACACCGAGGCGCACATGTTGCGGAACACCCCGTGCACGGCCTCGTTCTTGGAGTACTTGGCCACCCAGTCGGCGGTGGACAGCTCGTCGTCCTCGGGGAGGCCCTCGTCCTTGCGCGCCGCGCCGATCCCGGACACCAGCTTCGCGCCCTGGCGGGTCAGCGTGGACAGCAGCATGCCCCAGCCGCCCCGGGTGACGTCGAGGTCCTTCGAACCGACCCGGTAGAGCACGGGAGGAGTGGGGGTCCGGACCTCGAACTCCGCGCCGACCTCGGCGAACGTCTGCTCGGTGATCCCGCCGACCTCGATCACGATGGCGCCGTCGTTGACCTTGAAACCGTCGATCTCGGTGGTGGAGGCGCGGCCGCCCACCTTGTCCAGCCGCTCCACCACCAGGGTCCGGTAGCCGGCGTGGGCCAGGCGCGCCGCGGTGAACAGCCCACCCGCGCCCGCTCCGACGACGAGGGCGTCGAAATCGTGCTCGGTCCCGTTGGTCGACACGGCGAGCCTCCAGTTTCTAATGGTCTGTAGAAATTCTAATGCATAGTAAACAACTCGCCCGGACCGGTGTCAAACCCGCAGATCCGACGGGTGGATGGCCGGGGCCGATCATGCTCCACCGTACGATGGCGCCCCGTGGAGCGGCAGCGTGAGCGGGGCCCGGTCGAACAGGGCACGGGTGAGCGGGCCGGTGAGGCCGCGCCGGAGCGGGAACGCAAGTCCGACCGCACCCGGCGCCGGATCCTCGACGCCGCCGCCGACGTGCTGAACCGCAAGGGTTACGCCGGAGCGCGCCTCTCCGAGATAGCGAAGCTGGCCGACCTGCAGGTGCCGGCCATCTACTACTACTTCGGCTCCCGCGAGGAGATCCTCGAGGAGGTCGTCTCCATCGGCGCCCGCATCACGATGGAGCACGTCGAGGCCCGGCTGGCCGAGCTGCCCCCGACGGCGTCGAACATGGACCGCATCTGCGCCAGCGCCGGCGCGCACCTGCAGATGGTGCTCCGGGAGGCCGACTACGCCGCCGCGGCCGTCCGATCAGTGGCGCAGATCCCGGCCGAGGTCCGGCAACGGCAGCTGACCGGGCAGCGGGAGTACGGCGCGCTGTGGCGGTCGCTGCTCGCCGACGCGGCGGCGACCGGGGAGCTGGACCCCGGCCTGGACCCGCACGGAGCGCGGATGCTGCTGATCGGGGCGCTCAACTGGGCCCCGGACTGGTGGGACCCGGCCCGGGGCTCGGTCGAGGAGATCGTGGCGACCGCCGAGCGGCTGGTGCGCAACGCGCTCACCGGCGCCCGGGGTGAGCGCCCCCGGGTCGACCCGTCCTAGACGATCAGGTCCTGGCGGCCGTCCTCCTCGAGCATCGCGAGGTAGATCGGTACCAGCTTCTTCGACAGCGGGGAGAGGGTCAGCAGCTTGGCGACGTTCCCCTCGACCTTCACCTTGCCCCTGGCCATCGCGAACGGCAGGTTCACCTTGCCCTGCCAGTAGGCGTTGGAGGTCTCGGTGCTCATCAGCAGGGCGGCGTCCTCCGACCCGTCGGCACCCTTGCTGACCTTGAGGTCGACGAAGTCCACGGTGATCGCGGAGTCCGGCTCGGTGCACTTCACGGCGAACACGAGTGCCGCCTCCTTGATCTTCGGGAGCAGCTCCGGATCCTCGAAGGCCTTCAGGAAGATGCCACCGGTGTAGCGGTACAGCTCGTCCTCGTTGGCGTAGCTCGGCATGGCGATCCCTTCCTCCCGCTGGCGAGGACCGCCGAGCGGTCCGGCGGTGGCATCCTCGCGAAATTGATACTAGATTCGAAGACCGTCGGCATCGATCGTCGGGTCCATCCCGAACGGTCGGCGGCACCCGGGATGACGTTCGACCGGAACCGCCCGGGGCCGACCCTTCGCGTACCAGGAGCCCGAGCCGATGTATCCAGGCAAGCATGCCGCCGAGACGCCGCACAAGGTGGCCGCCACGCTGGCCGACACCGGTGAGTCGATCACCTACGGCGAGCTGGAGGGCAACTCGGTACGGCTGGCCCACGTGCTCCACGACGCCGGGCTGCGGCGCGGTGACGCGGTGGCGCTGTTGACCGACAACAACCTGCGTGCCTTCGAGGTGTACTGGGCGGCGATGCGGTCCGGGCTGTACATCACGGTCGTGAACCACAACCTGGCGCCCGACGAGGTGAGCTACATCGTCAACGACTCCGGGGCGCGCGCCCTGGTCGTCTCGGCGGCCAAGGCGGAGCTGGCGGCCTCGGTGGAGCACGCGGGTGAGCCGCCGTTGAAGCTGGCCTTCGGCGGGTCGGTCGCCGGCTACGCGAGCTACGAGGACGCGCTGGCGGCGGCCTCGGACGAGCCGTTCGCCGACCAGCCGCGCGGGATGACGATGCTGTACTCGTCGGGTACCACGGGCCGGCCCAAGGGCGTCCGCCCGCCGCTTCCGGAGGATCAGCTCCCCGACGGCGCCAACATGCTGGCCATGATCATGAGCCAGATGTTCGCGGTGGGCCCGGACACCGTCTACCTCTCGCCGGCTCCGCTCTACCACGCGGCACCGCTGGGCTGGTCCTGTGGCGTGCAGGCGCTGGGCGGCACGGTGGTGCTGCTCAAGAAGTTCGACGCCCGTGCCTGCCTGGCCGCGATCGAGACCTACCGGGTCACCCACGCCCAGTTCGTGCCGACCATGTTCGTGCGGATGCTGCAGCTCCCCGAGCAGGAGCGGGCCGATCGGGACCTCTCCTCGCTGCGCCTGGCGATCCACGCGGCCGCGCCGTGTCCGGTCGAGGTCAAGCAGAAGATGATCGACTGGTGGGGCCCGATCCTGGTGGAGTACTACGCCGGGACCGAGGCCAACGGCATGACGATGATCGACAGCGCCACCTGGCTGACCAGGCCGGGCACCGTCGGCCGGCCGATCCTGGGTGTCCTGCGCATCTGCGACGACGAGACCGGCGACGAGCTGCCCGCGGGTGAGGTCGGCACCGTGTACTGGGAGCGCGAGACGATGCCGTTCTCCTACCACAACGACCCGGAGAAGACGGCGTCCGCGCAGCACCCGAAGCACCCGAACTGGTCCACCCTGGGCGACGTCGGCTACGTCGACGAGGACGGTTTCCTGTTCCTCACCGACCGCAGGTCCTTCATGATCATCTCCGGTGGGGTGAACATCTACCCGCAGGAGACCGAGAACGTGCTGGCGCTGCACCCGGCGGTGCACGACGTGGCGGTGATCGGGGTGCCGGACCCGGAGATGGGGGAGTCGGTCAAGGCGTTCGTGCAGCCCGCTCCCGGTGTGGAGACCGGCCCGGAGCTCGAGCAGGAGATCATCGCGTTCGTGAAGTCGAGGATCGCCGGCTACAAGGCCCCGCGCAGCGTGCAGTTCGTCGACGACCTGCCCCGCACCGAGACCGGCAAGCTGGTCAAGGGCGAGCTCAAGAAGCGCTACGTCCAGGCCTGACACGCGGTCGGTGGGGAGTCCCGTGCGGCTCAGATCTCCGGCGGGGGGACCAGTCCGGCGAGCACCGCACCGGAGATCCCGCCGTCGGCGATGAGCGTGGTGCCGTTGATCCACCCCGAGTCGCGGGAGGCCAGGAAGACGATCGCCGGCGCGATGTCCGCGGGCGTCGCGTGCCGGCCCAGGAACGCCTTGACCCCGTCCAGGGTGTCCTTGCCCATCGACTCCTCGAAGTCGGCCAGGATCGGGGTCTCCACCGGGCCGGGCATGACCGCGTTGATCCGCAGCTCGGCCATCTCGCGCACGGCCCCGCCCATGGCCAGGGTGTAGACCGTCGTCGCCTCCTTGGAGAAGTTGTAGGCGTTGCCCTGCTGGGGGTTGGCCCGGAACCACTCGAGGCCCTCGTCGAAGGTCTCGGTGGTCATCAGGTCCTTCAACGCGTCCAGCCGCAGCGCCCACTGGAAGCCGGCCGTCGAGGCGACGTTGACGATCGAGCCGCCCTGGTTCATCCGCTCGAAGGCCAGCGCCTCGGTGAGGTGCCGCAGACCCAGGAAGTTGACCTTGAACACGAGTTCGGCGGGTGCGGTCCCGGGGATGCCCGCGACATTGGCCAGCACGTCGATGTTGCCCTCGATCTGCGCGAGCGCCCCGTCGATGCTCGCCGGGTCGGCCAGGTCGACCTCGATGTGCTGCTCGAGCGCGGAGGCGATCTCCGCGCCCGGCTTGTTCCGGTCCAGGCTCAGCACGGTGGCACCACCGGCGAGAAGCAGCTTCGTGACCTCCTCGCCGATCCCCGATGCGGTGCCCGTGACCAGGCAGCGAAGTCCAGAGACATCCACGTCGACCTCCGAGGGTGGGTGTGTACGGGGTGGATCAGGGGCGCAGCGCGTGCAGGATCATCGACTGCGCGGTGCTGATGGTGTCCTCCAGCGGGCCCCGGTCGGGGCTCCACCACTCCGCCGCCCAGTTCAGCGCGCCGAGCACCAGCATCCGGGCGACCGCGGGGTCGACGTCGGCACGAAGCTGGCCGGCCGCCTCCAGCCCGGAGATCAACCCGCGCCATATGTCGTTGTAGGCGCCGATCTCGGCCAGGGCGCGGCGGCTGACGTTCTCCGGTAGCTGGTTGGCGTTCCGGATGATCGCGGTCGAGTACTCGCTGATCTCCAACTCGTGGCGCAGGTGGGCCTCGACGCCGGCGGCGATGCGGTCGGCGGGTTTCGTGTCCGCCGGGAGCGCGGCCAGCACCTCGAGCAGGTTGGTGCGCATGGCCGTCGCCCCGACGTACATGACCTCCTCGATGAGGTCCTCGCGCGACGAGTAGTAGTAGTAGATCGCGGGCGCCTGCACCTGCGCCTGCTCGGCGATGTCCGAGAGCCGGGTGCCGGCGAAGCCCTTGCGGCTCAGGACGTTCGCCGCCGCGTCGAGCAGCCGTTCGCGGGTGCGGGCCGACTTCGAGGCCGTGCCGGCGGGCTCGATGCGGTCTGCTGTGCGGCGGGTCACAGGGGAGATCGTAGGCGGTCGGCGCTCACGAACGCGCGCGTGAGGCGATGTCCCGGCCGACGATCTCCTTCATGATCTCGGTGGTCCCGCCGTAGATGGTCTGCACCCGGCTGTCGATGAAGGCCCGCGCGACCGGGTACTCCAGCATGTAGCCGTAGCCGCCGTGCAGCTGGACGCACTTGTCGGTGATCCGCTTCTGCAGCTCGGTGATGAACCACTTGCCCTTCGCCGCGTCCACCGGGGTGAGCTCACCGGCGTTGAAGGCCAGCACGCACTTGTCCACGTAGGCCTCGGCCGCGTCCAGCTCGGTGGACATCTCGGCGAGCACGAACCGGTTGTGCTGGAAGTCGCCGATGGCCTTGTCGAACGCGGTCCGGTCGAAGCAGTACCGCACCGTGTCCTCGTACACCGCGCGCGCGGCGGGGTATCCGATGGCGATCAGACCCAGCCGCTCCTGGGGCAGATGGCTCATCAGGTGGGCCAGGCCGTGCCCCTCGGTGCCGATCAGGTTCGCCTGCGGCACCCGGACGTCCTCGAAGAACAGCTCGCCGGTGTCCTGGGCGTGCAGCCCGACCTTCTCCAGCTTGCGGCCGCGCTTGAAGCCCTCCATGTCCCGCTCGACCACGAACAGGCTGAACCCGCGCGAACCGGCGTTCGGGTCGGTGCGGGCGGCCACGATCACGAAGTCGGCGCTCAGCGCGCTGGAGATGAAGGTCTTCGACCCGTTGAGGATCCAGTCCGCGTCGGGTTCGTCACCGTCGCGGTGGGCGTTGGTCCGGATGCCCTGCAGGTCGCTGCCGGTGCCGGGCTCGGTCATCGCCAGCGCGCCGATCAGCTCGCCCTTGACGAACCCGGTCAGCCAGCGCTTCTTCTGCTCCTCGGTGGTGAGGTCGAGCAGGTAGGACAGCACCAGGTCGTCCTGCAGGCCGAGTGTCATGTTGAACGAGGTGGCCCCGATGCGGGCGGTCTCCTCGCAGACCACCAGCCGGTAGCGGTAGTCCGTCTCGCCCGCGCCGCCGAACTCCTCGGGCACCGCCAGGGCGTAGATGCCCTGCTCGGCGGCCTTGGGGAAGATGTCGCGGTCGATCAGGTGCTCGGCCTCCCAGCGCAGGAAGTGCGGTTCGACCTCGCGGGCCAGGAACTCGCGAACCGTGTCCCGGTAGGCCTCGTGGTCCTCGGTGTACAGCGTCCGGTGCATCTCCTCGACCGTTCCCTTCCGCTGACCACTCAGCTGTTTTAACCGAGAATAGATTACTCACACGGTGGTCGCCATCAGGGCGGCCCCGATTCAGGGCATGAAGGATCCGCCGCCGACCGCCACCACCTGGCCGGTGACCTGGCGGGCGGCCACCTCCGAGGAGATCCACACCACCGCGTTGCCGATGTCGTCCGGTGTGGTCAGCCTGCGCAGCATCTGGGTCTTCAGCACGTGGTCGATCTGGTCGGGGTTGAACATCGCGTCCTTGCCCCTGGCCCACACGCTGCTCGGGCCGACGCCGCCGTCGTCCGGGGGGACCACCAGCCCGGGGGCGATCACGTTGGACCGGATCCCGTGCCGGCCGTGCTCGCGGGCCACGGTGCGGGCCAGTGCGATCAGCCCGGCCTTGGTGGTGCCGTAGATGCCCTGCCGGACCACCCCGGCCGACGAGTCGCTGGAGATGAACACCACCGAGCCGCTCCTGGCCTCGCGCATCACGTTGAGCGCGGCCTGGGTGCAGTCGATGGCGGAGAACAGGTTGATCTCGATCGTCTTCTGCCACAGCGCCCGGTCGGTCTGGTCGGTGAAGAACCCGGGCTCGCTCCAGCCGGCGTTGTTGACCAGCACGTCGATGCCGCCCCAGCGCTGCGCGGCGCGCGAGGCCACCTCGGTGCCCGCGCCCTCGGCGGTGAGGTCGATGGCCAGCGCGTCGGCGTCCTGGGCGCCGAGCTCGAGCAGCTCGCGTCGGACGGTCTCGGCCTGCGCCCCGTCGATGTCGACCACGAGCACCTTCGCCCCCTCGGCGGCGAAGCGGTGCGCGATCCCGCGACCGATGTTGGCGGCTCCGCCGGTGACGATCACCCGCGCCCCCGCGTGTCCCAGGTCCATCGTGGTCCCCTCTCATCGGTCGACTCCGGCGCCGAGGCTAGCGTGAGCAGCGAGATTCGAGATCGGCGTCACTCGTCCGGTCTGTGATGTCCCGGGATGTCCATGTCATCGAACCGCACGTCCTTGACACTCCGCGCCGACGCGGATGTATATTAATCACGGTTAAAAACCACGGTGGACCACACACTCAGGTCCACCACGCAGGACCACACAGTCCCGAAACCACCACCAGAGGGCGGCCATGGCACAGGACAAGCCCGAATACGACCCCGTGTCGGTCAGTACGCTGGAGTTCTGGGGACGCACCCCGGCCGAGCGCGATGAGAGCCTGAGGATCCTGCGCACCGAGCGCCCGGTGAGCTGGCAGAAGCCCGCCGAGGGCTCGATGATGCCGCAGGCCGACGGTGCGGGGTACTGGGCGGTGACCAGCCACGCCGGTGTGGTCGAGGTGTCCAAGCGCCCGGAGGACTTCTGCTCCGGTCAGGGCATCCAGATGGAGGACGTGCCCGAGGACATCCTGGAGGCGGTCTCCTCCTTCCTGGCCCTGGACGCGCCCCGCCACACCGCGCTGCGCAAGCTGATCAGCTCGGCGTTCACCCCCCGCCGCGTGAAGCTGATCGAGGACCAGATCCGAGACCAGGCCCGCCGGATCGTGGACGACCTGCTGGTCACCGGCGACTGCGACTTCGTCGACGAGGTGGCCCGCAAGCTGCCCATGTGGACGATCTACGAGATGTGTGGCCTGCCCGAGGAGGACCGCCTGCCCGCCGCGCACGGCGCCGACGGCATGGTCTCCTGGTCCGACGATGAGGTCCTGGCCGGACGACAGCCCGCCGAACTGCTGCTCGAGTCCGCGATGAGCCTGATCAACATCGGCCTGAACCTGGCCGAGTCGCGCCGGGCCGAGCCGCGCGACGACCTGATGACCGCGCTGGTCAAGGCCGAGGTGGACGGTCAGCGCCTCACCGACGAGGAGATCGGCGCGTTCTTCGTGCTGCTGTCGGTGGCCGGCAACGACACCACCCGCAACACCATCGCGCGGGGGATGAAGGCGCTGACCGACTTCCCCGACCAGCGCAAGATCCTGATCGAGGACTTCGACAACGTGGCGCCGACCGCCGTGGAGGAGATGGTCCGCTGGGCGAGCCCGGTGATGACCTTCCGGCGCACCGCCACCCGGGACACCGAGCTGATGGGCCAGGAGATCAGCGAGGGCGACTGGGTGGTCATGTTCTACGCCTCGGCCAACCGGGACGAGAAGGTGTTCGCCGACCCGTGGCAGTTCGACGTGCGGCGCAAGCCCAACAACCACGTCGGCTTCGGCGGCGGCGGTCCGCACTTCTGCATGGGCAACATGCTCGCCCGCACCCAGCTCCGCGCGATCTTCTACGAGCTGCTGCACAAGGTACCGAACCTGCAGGCCGGTGATCCGGTCCAGCTCACCGGCAACTTCGTCGACGCCGTGAAGTCGATGCCCTGCACCCTGAACCTGTGAGGTCGGCGGAGCCGTGCCGAACCGTCAAGCCGAGTACAGGTAGGAGCCGATCATGACCCTGACCGACCTGCCCCGCACGGGCATCCCGTACGACCAGCTCATCGAGCCGTCCCGGGTGCACGGCTCGCTGTACACCCGCCAGGACGTCTTCGCCGAGGAGCTGGCGAAGATCTGGTACACGACGTGGGTGTTCGTCGGCCACGTCAGCGAGGTCGCGAAGCCCAACGACTACGTCCGCAAGAACATCGGACCGCAGGACGTGGTGATGACCCGCGACGCCGAGGGCGAGGTGCACCTGCTGCTCAACCGGTGCGCGCACCGGGGCAACATGGTGTGCGAGGCGGACAAGGGCAACTCGAGCTCGTTCCGCTGCCCCTACCACGGGTGGACCTACCGCAACAACGGCATGTTGGCCGGCTACCCGTACAGCAAGGGCTACGGCGGCAAGGGCCAGCTCGACCCGGTGACCATGGGCATGGGCCGGGTGCCGAGGGTCGGGGTGTACCGGGGATTCGTGTTCGGCAGCTTCGCCGAGGACGGCCCCAGCCTCGAGGAGCACCTGGGTGCCGCCGCCGGCGAGATCGACCGGCTGGTCAACCTCTCACCGGAGGGCGAGATCGAGGTCAGCGCGGGCTGGCTCAAGCACCGGGCCAAGGCGAACTGGAAGCTGCTCGCCGAGAACGAGACCGACGGCTACCACCCGCAGTTCGTGCACTCGTCCATCTTCACGGTGGCCGACAGCGGCATCGGCGACCTCTACGCCGACGGCGCGGAGTCGGTGACCAGGGCGCTGGGCAACGGCCACAGCGAGAACGACCTGCGCCCGGAGTTCCGCAGGCTGGGCAAGCCGATGGGCTGGTTCGGCACCACGGAGAACAAGGTGCCCAAGTACGTGGCCAGGATGCGCGAGAAGTATGGCGAGGCGGCCGAGAAGCTGCTGATCGACGGCGCCCCGCACGTGATGATCTTCCCGAACCTGTTCATCGCCGAGATCCAGATGTTCGCGATCCAGCCGCTGGCCGCCGACCTGACCGTGCAGCACGTGACGGCGGTGCAGCTCAAGGGCGGCGAGGAGATGAACCGGCGCCTGCTGCAGCAGACCGTCGGCTCGGTCGGCCCGGCCGGGATGCTGCTCGCCGACGACACCGAGATGTACGAGCGCAACCAGGCCGGGGTGGCCGAGCTGCGTCCGGAGTGGCTGGACGTGCGCCGGGGTCTGGTCCGCGAGCGCCAGGACGAGAACGGGTTCACGATCGGTTCGGCCAACGACGAGACCGGCATGCGCGGCTTCTGGGCGCACTACAAGGAACTGATGACCAAGGGAGCGGCCGGGTGACCGCCACCGTGCAGGCCGGCCGCGAGGCCACGGGTGGCCTCGACATCCGGACGATCGAGCAGTTCCTCTACCGGGAGGCGCGGCTGGCCGACGAGTTCGAGCTGGAGGCCTGGGAACAGCTCTGGACCGACGACGCCATCTACTGGGTGCCGGCCGGCGGAGACGACCCCAACACCCAGATGTCGGTGATCTTCGACAACCGCAGCCGGATCGGGCTGCGGGTCCGGCAGCTGAACACCGGCAAGCGGCACAGCCAGCTCCCGCGCTCGCGGATGCGGCGGGTGGTGTCCAACGTCGAGGTCATCGGCACCGAGGAGAACGGCGACACGGTGGTCGAAGCCAACTTCGTCCTGGTGGAGTCGCGGGTCCGCGGCCGCCAGGTGTGGGCCGGGCGGTACACCTACCGGCTGCGGACGGTGGACGGGCAGCTGCGGATGTCGTACAAGAAGGTCGCGCTGGTCGACCGCGACCACGACCTGCCGACGATGTCCTTCCTGATCTAGGGTCGGACCGATGGACGACGCGGACGCCGTGGTCAGCAACGAGTTCGCATCGGTGTCGGTGCGGGTGGACGGCGAGGCCAACAGCCCACGGCTGCGGCTGGAGGACCTCAAGACCGGTCGGGTCCGGTACCTGGACGCGCTGGAGCTCGAGACGCTGGTGTGGCTGCCCGACGGGCACCTGCGGGCCCTGCTGGACCCGTCGGCCGACCGCTGGCGCGAACAGGACTAGTCGCCCCACCGTCAGAGGCGACGTACACGAGGAGCGTTTGTGAAACTGATCGACAGTGGCCCCGTCCTGCTCTCCCTGGATGACGACGGAGTGGGGCACCTGCGGCTGAACCGGCCGGAAGCGCTCAACGGGATGAGCGTGGAGTTCCTGCGCGCGCTCTACGACGCGATCATGGCGGCCTACGGCCAGTCGACGCTGCGGGTACTGGTGATCAGCGGTGAGGGTGCGCACTTCTGCGCCGGTGGCGACGTCAAGACCTTCGCCAGCAAGGGTGAGCAGCTGCCCGACTACCTGCGCGAGACCACGACCTGGCTGCAGAACTGCGTGCAGGCCCTGCTCAACATGCAGGCGCCGGTGATCGCCTCGGTGCACGGGTTCGCGGCCGGTGGCGGTGGCTTCGGACTGGTCTGCGCCTCCGACATCGTGATCGCCGCCGAATCGGCGAAGTTCATGTCCGCCGCCGTGCGGGTCGGGATGGCGCCGGACGCCGGGTCCTCGGTGACGCTGCCGCAGATCGTCGGCGTCCGGAAGGCGCTGGAGATCTTCCTGACCAACCCCACGCTCACTGCGGCCGACGCTCTGGACATCGGTCTGATCACCCGCGTCGTGCCCGACGACCAGCTGCACGAGGAGACCCTGAAGGTCGCGCGCACGATCGCGGCGGGGGCCCCGCTCGCGATGGCGGCCACGAAGCGGCTGGTCTGGTCGGGTATCGGTGGCAGGGTGGAGGCACAATTGCCTGAGGAGGCCCGCACGGTCTCCGAGCTGTCCGGCACGGCTGACTCCCGCGAGGGGCTCGCCGCGGTGCTGGAACGGCGGACGCCAAAGTTCACCGGCCGGTAGGCCGGCAATCGAGAGGGGACTCCTCGTATGACCGCGGTTGCGTCCGAGAAGACAGGCACGGCATCGGCGGCTGACGAGGTCGCCCGGCTGCGGGCGACCTTCGCCTCGGGCCGCACCCGGGACATCTGGTGGCGCAAGCGCCAGCTGGCCGGGATCGAGAAGCTGATCGAGGAGCGGGAGGCCGACCTCGCGGGGGCACTGGCGGCTGACCTGGGGCGCGATGCGCACATGGCGTGGTTCGGCGACTTCGCCTCCACCGCCGCCGAGGCCGCCTACGCGCGGAAGCACCTGAAGAAGTGGATGCGGCGCCGGCGTACCTCGCTGCCGTTGTCGATGCAGCCCGGCCGCGGCTTCTACCAGTACGAGCCACTGGGTGTGGTGCTGGTGATCGGGCCGTGGAACTATCCGGTCTACCTCACCCTCGGCCCGATGATCGGCGCGCTGGCCGCCGGGAACGTGGTCGCGGTGAAGCCTTCGGAGCACGCCCCGGCGACCTCCGCGCTGCTGGCCCGGTTGCTGCCGCTGTACCTGGACTCCGACGCGATCGCGGTGCTCGAGGGCGATGCGGGGGTGACCCAGGAGCTGCTTGCCCAGGGTGTGGACATGGCGTTCTTCACCGGCGGCCCGGAGATCGGCAAGAAGGTGATGGAGGCCGCCGCCCCGCACCTGACCCCGGTGATCCTGGAGCTGGGCGGCAAGAGCCCGGTGATCGTCCTGGACGACGCCGACCTCGATGTGGCGGCCCGCCGGATCGCCATGGTGAAGCTGCTGAACTCCGGTCAGACGTGCATCGCCCCGGACTACGTGCTGGTCCAGGAGTCGGTGAAGGACAAGCTGCTGGCGAAGATCGCCGAGACCGTGACCGCGTTCCAGCGGGAGGAACCGGCCGCCCAGCCGATCGTGAACACCCGCCAGTTCGACCGGCTCTCCCGGCTGCTGTCCAGCCATGGCGGCCGGGTGGCCCTGGGCGGAGGCACCTCCAGTGAGGGTGCCGCCCGCCCGGCGATCGAGCCGACGGTGGTGGTCGACCCGTTGCCGGACTCCGACCTGATGACCGAGGAGATCTTCGGCCCGATCCTGCCGGTGCTGCCGATCAAGTCCCTGGACGAGGCGATCACGTTCATCAACGCCCGGGACAAGCCGCTGGCGCTGTACCTGTTCAGCAGCTCGTCGAAGGCCCGCGAGCGGGTCCTCGCGGAGACCTCCTCGGGCGGGGTGGTCATCAACCACCTGGCCATGCACGTTCTGGTGCCGCAGCTGCCCTTCGGCGGCGTGGGCACCAGCGGCATGGGTGCCTACCACGGCGAGTGGGGCTTCCAGGCGCTGAGCCACCGCAAGTCGGTGCTGTCCAAGCCGGCCAAGCCGGACCCCTCGCTGATGTACCCGCCCTACACGGAGACCGCGAAGAAGATCATGCGCAAGCTCCTCTGACCGATCCCGGGCCGCCGTGCACGGGCACGGTGGCCCGGCCTCGGCCGGTCGGAAGCGGGAAGGGACACCATGAGGATCGCGGTCTACGGTGCGACCGGTTACACCGGCCGGCTGGTGGCGGCGGAGCTGCGGCGGCGCGGGATCGAGATGGTCGTGGCCGGGCGCAACCGTGCCCGTCTCGAGTCAGCGGTGACCAACCTGGGACTGACCGCGGCGCAGGTCCGCACGGCCGACGTCGACGACCCCGCCGGGCTGGCCGCCGTCCTCGACGGCTGCGACGGCGTGGTCAACTGCGCAGGCCCGTTCACGTTCTTCGGCGAGCAGGTGGTTCGGGCGGCGATCACCGCCGGCTGCCACTACGTCGACACGACCGGCGAGCAGCGGTACATGCAGCGGATCTTCGAAGGACGCCACGAGGACGCGGTGCGGGCCGGGGTCGCGGTGGTTCCCGCGATGGGATTCGACATCGTGCCCGGAGACGTGATCGCGCACCTCACGGCCGCGGGGGTCGAACCCCTGGAGCGGCTCACGATCACCTACCGCACCGCCGGCTTCGGCGTGAGCCGGGGAACGATGCACTCGGCCCTGGAGATCCTCTCGGGTGGCGACCTGGTCTACGAGGACGGGTCCTGGAAGCCGGCCGGTCCGATGGGGCGGGCCGGGTCGGTGGTGTGGCCCGGGGAGAACCGGCCGGCGCCCACCATGCGCTTCCCCGGTGGCGAGATCGTGACGGTGCCGCGCCACGTCAAGACCCGGCGGCTCGAGGTACTGATGGACGCCCGGTCGTTCGTCCCCGGTCCGCTGGGCGGCCTGAGCCCTCTCATGGCGCCGGGTCTGGGGGTGCTCCTGCGCACCCCCGTCCGCGGCCTGCTGGACCGGGTCATCACCCGGCTGCCGGAGGGGCCACCGGAGCACAAACGCCGAGCCGCGAGCTTCACGATCCTGGCCGAGGCGACCGGTACCGACGGCAGCGTCGCCCGGGGCGAGATCCGGGGGACGGACATCTACGGCAGCACCGCTGCGCTGAGCGTCGAGGGCATCAGCCGGTTGTGCGCGGGCAGCCGGTCCGGGGTGCTCGCTCCCTCCCAGGCGTTCGAGCTGGACGACTTCATGCCGTTCCTGAGCTCGATCGGCTACAGCTGGGTGATCAGCTAGCCGTCGTTTTTTAATGTGATGTAGACCACATTGTCCGGTAGCCTCTTCGAGCCGGCCCCAACCGGGCGCCGGATCGGGCGGGGGTGCAGGCGTGCTGAGCGACCAACTGCTGAGCGATCAACTGCTGGGCGAGCAGGTTCTGAGTGAGCAGGTTCTGGGTGACCAGGTGCTGGACAGCCGATCGTCGAGCGACCGGCTGCTCGACGACCGGCCGGCCGGGGACGCTCCTCCGCTCACCGGGTTCGGGGCATGGCTTGCCGGAAGGCTCGTGCCGCTGGCTCAGCGGCGCTGCGTGTACGGCGAGGTGGAGGAGTTCCTCGCCTGGCAGGAGACCGAGTTCCCCTACGACGCCGCAATGCAGCGACCCGCCGTCTGGTGCTACCTCCTGAAGCGTCAGCGCGAGGGTTGCGACGACTCCGAGGCCCTCCGGTTGTGGGGGGCACTGGAGCTGTTCCTGTCCTACGTCGAGTCCCAGGGGATCGAGCACCCCTGATCGGGGCGGCCGCCGGTAGTTGACCGTGGTCGGAGCTCACCGACCGCGTGGATACGATGCGGGTTCAGGCTGGGACTGACTTCCAGGGGGACTCGCGTGCGGACATCGGCCGACTACCTGGAGTCGCTGCGCGACGGCAGGGTCACCTACTTCGAGGGCCGGCGGGTGCCGGATCCGACGGCCGAGCCGCTGCTCGCGCAGGCCGCACAGGTGGTGGCAGCCGGGTATGACCAGTGGTACGACCCGGGTGCGAACGCCCGTAACCCGCTGATGACGGCGCCCGCAGACGAAGCCGACCTGCGTGCGCGGGTCCCGATGCTGCTGGCCTCGGACTTCGCCCTGGACCTGAGCTACCAGGCGCTGATGGCGCTCTCGACCGCGGGCGCGGCACTGTCCGGAGTCCCCGGACCGTGGGTGGAGCGGATCAAGGCCTACGTCGAGGCCGCACAGCAGGCCGACGACCGGGTGGCGGTGTGCGTGACCGATGCCAAGGGCGACCGGTCGCTGCCGCCGGGGGGCCAGCCCGATCCCGACGCCTACGTGCGTGTGGTGGAGCGGCGCGACGACGGTGTGGTGATCCGGGGGGCGAAGCTCCACATCTCCGGAGGGTCCTTCGCGCACGACCTTCTGGTGATGCCCACGAAGGCCATGAAGCCGGGGGAGGAGGACTACTCGGTCTGCGCGGCGGTCCCGGTCAACGCCCCGGGCGTGTCGATCGTGAACACCACCTTCGCGCCCCGGCACGAGGATGCGCGCACCTTCCCGTACAGCTCGCGGCACCACATCCCCGACGGGTTCGTGGTGTTCGACGACGTGTTCGTGCCCGACGAGCGGGTCTTCCTCGACGGGCAGTCGCGGTACGCGGCGGTCTTCGCCCACAACCTGGGCATGTGGCAGCGGCTGGGGTCGCTGGCCTTCATGGCTGCCGACGCCGACCGGATGGTGGGATTCGCGCAGCTGATCGCCGAGGCCAACGGGCTTGCCCGGGTGCAGCACGTGACCGAGAAGATCAGCGAGCTGATGATCCACGCCACCATGGTGCGCGCCGGGCTCGAGGCGGCGATCGCCAACTGCGAGACCACCGCCGACGGGGTCTGCTTCCCCTCCGAGCTCTACACCAACGCCGCGAAGTACCACGCCGCCGCGAACGCACCGATGATGACGCGGCACATCCACGACATCGCCGGCGGTTCGCTGGTCACCGCGCCGTCGGTCGCCGACCTGGAGAACCCCGAGATCGGGCCGGCCGTGCGCAAGTACATGACCACCGGTGAGCGCGCCGACGGCGAGTACCGGCTGCGGCTGTTCCACGCCCTGCGCGACCTCACCGCCGACGCCTACGGGGCCTGGCGGCTGGTCACGAACATGCAGGGCGGCGGCGGGCTGTACGCCCAGCGCATCGTGACCCGCAAGCACTTCGACATGGCGGCGGCCAAGGACGCGGCACTGCGCTACGTGGGCCTGGAACCGCCGGTCTGACGGTGGTTCGGGCCGCCCACCGTGTGACCGGCCCGAACCGGGTCTCAGAAGGTCAGGACGAGGCGGCCGCGCACACCGCCCGCCTGCATGCGCTGGTGGGCTTCGGCGGCCTTCTCGGCCGGGTAGGTGCCCGCCACCCGCAGGGTCAGCTGGCCCGCCTCCACCTGCCGGGCCAGCGCGTCCAGGCGGGGCCGGTCGGTGAGGTACTCGTTGACGTAGATCGGGATCCAGGAGATGCCGCGCTCGTCGGGCCCGACGTAGTTGCGCACGGTCACGATCGCACCGCCGTTGCGGACCGCGTCCAGTACCGCGTCGTCCTGCACCGAGCCGTCCACCAGCGCGTCCACGCCATCGGGAGCCACCTCGCGGATCGCCTTGGCGACCTCCGGGCCCCGCCGTACCACCACGTCGGCACCGAGCTTGCGGACGAGCTCCTCGTCGGCCTCGGACGCGTCGGCGATGACCCGCAGGCCGTCGGCCTTGGCCAGCTCCACGACGTAGCCACCGAAGGTGCCCGCGGACCCGGTCACCGCGATCGTCGAGCCGGCCGGCAGCGCGAGCTTGTCCAGGGCCAGTCGCGCGGTGAGCCCGTTCATCGGCAGCGTGCAGGCGGCCTCGTCATCGACGTTGGAGGGTGCCGCGACCACGGAGCCGACCGGCACCACCAGGTACTCCATGTATGCGCCGCGCATGGTCATGGGGTCGGCGATGGCCACCACCCGGTCACCCACTGAGAGGCCCGCATCGGTGTCCGGGCCGATCTCGTCCACGACGCCGGCGGCGTCCCAGCCCACGATGTAGGGCGGTGGTGGGAACTGGAAGTTCGGGTCGATCTGCAGCATGATGTCCCGCACGCCGCCCGAGCGGCTCATCGTGTCCGACGGGCTGACCGCGACGGCGCTCACCTTCACCCGGACCTCGCCCGGCCCGGCGTGTGTCTCCTCTATGTCCAGCTCCTCGAGGACCTCCGGACCACCGAACTGCATGAACCCGACTGCGCGCACCCGCATCACCTTCTCGC
>Ga0310811_10000874_pt1 | contig 38890 bp, 33 predicted proteins | sample YCmetagenome_FD_207642 | JGI IMG/M metagenome (GOLD analysis project Ga0310811, IMG submission 207642) | Soil microbial communities from experimental microcosm in Duke University, North Carolina, United States - YC | ecosystem: Engineered > Artificial ecosystem > Soil microcosm > Unclassified ... | reverse complement strand
CGCTGGCGAGACTCAACTGGATCGCGCCCTGAACGAAATGGGTATCGTCGAGGTGCTGCCATTGCCCGCATCCGTGTGCCGCGAGCAGACGCCGGTAAAGCGCGACGTGGTTCTGTTCTGCAACGCCATCCCCAAGTTCTTCGAGGTAGGTACGAATCAATCCGTGCAGCGCGACGTCGCGCCAGTGCGGCAGCAGGCCGTAAAGCCAGGCGCCGTCGACCAGCTTGGTCGGTGCCACCGCTTGCAGAAAATACAGCGCATGTGCGCGATTGCGGAAGTAGCGCCGGGGCGCACCTTCCTTCCTCGCCGACAGATAGGTTTGATATGCGTCGCCTGCCGATGCCGCGCGTTGCAGCATCCATTGTTCGACGACGTTTGCGTCGTCCAGCGACTCGGGCAAATCGTGCGGCAGCACGCGCGCCTGTTCCAGGCAGGCATGCAGATAGTTCTGCGCAGACAGGTTGCCGCTTTGCGTATGCCCTGCGTGCAGGGCAAGGTAGAGCGATTTTGCACTTGCTGCCGATGCGTCTGCATCAGATACATCCTGCAGATCGCGCAGCGGTCCGGCGAATTGCGACATGATGTCTCCTGATCTTGTGCGCCGCGCGACTTGTCGAGAGTCGATACGAGGCGATATGCGCTTATTGTCGGAAGAATGTGCGCGGCGCACTATCGGCGATCATCGCCTTTTACTGTCAGAAGGCGACGACAACAGGCCGGACGACCGGTGCGGAGAACCGCTCAGCCGTCCCTGAATTGCAAGGGATTGGCCAGCAGCGCGTTCAGGCTCTCGATGCTCACCGGTTTTGCCAGGTGGTAATTGAAACCGGCTGCATGCGAACGTGCGCGGTCTTCTTCGGTCGCCCAGCCGGTCAGAGCGACCAGAACAATGTTTTCCATGCCAGGCGTCTTGCGCATGTTGCGTGCGGTTTGCAGTCCATCGGTGCCCGGCATGCCGATGTCGAGGAAGGCAATGTCCGGATGAAAGTCGGCTGCGGCGCGCAAGGCCTGATCGCCGTCGTAGACGGTCTGGGTGACATGGCCCTGCATCTGCAACAGCACGGTCAGGATTTCGGCGGCGTCGCGATTGTCGTCTGCCACCAGGATGCGGTAGGCGCTGCCCTTCGTTTCGGTGGGCGACGATAGGGTCTTGCGAGCGTGCGCCGACACGGCCTCTTCCTGCAAAGGCAGTTGCACGGCGAAGCTGCTGCCCTGGCCGCTGCCGGGGCTGCTGACCGACACGGTGCCGCCATGCATTTGCACCAGCTGGCGCACCAGCGACAGGCCGATGCCCAGTCCGCCTTGCGCGACGTCGCTGTGGCGTCCCACTTGCGTGAACATGTCGAACACCTTGTTCAGCGATGCGGCTGGAATGCCGATGCCGGTATCGCTGATCGTCACGTCCACCTGTCGCCCTTGCCGTACTACCGATAGCGTGATGCGGCCGTTTGCCGGCGTGTACTTGGCGGCGTTGGTCAGCAGATTGCCGAAGACCTGTGTCATCCGCACCGCGTCGGCATAGACTGGCAGCGCTTCGGCGGGAATGTGCTGGATCAGCGCATGCTGCGCCGCCTCGATATGAGGCAGCGTAGTTTCGACCGCGTTGGCGATCACGGCCTTCAGGTCGATCACTTCCTTTTGCAGCACCAGCTTGCCGCTGTTGATGCGGGCGATATCGAGCAGGTCGTCGATCAGCCGCGTCATGGCAGACACCTGCCGCTGCATCATGTCTTGCACGCGCGACAGCGTTTCCGGTTTGCCGGCGCTCATGCGCATTACTTCGAGGCCGGTACGGATCGGCGCCAGCGGATTGCGCAGCTCATGCGCGAGTGTGGCCAGGAATTCGGTCTGGCGGCGATTGGCTTCGGCCAGATCGGCGACGGCGCGGTGCAGGTTGTCGTCGATATTCTTGCGATCCGTAATGTCGTTGAACAAGATGGCGACTTGCCTGTTTTCCGCATCGCCGAAACGCAAGGCACGTACTTCGTACCAGCGGTCGAGCGCGGAAGACTTGTTGATCGAGTGAATCGGTTCGCCGGTGAGCGCCACGCGGCCGTAGATGTCGAGCCAATGCGTTTCCTGCACCGGCGACAGTTGCTTGATCGTGCGGCCTTCGGCATTGCTCAAGCCGGTGTGTTTTTCAAAGGCCGGATTGGTTTCGAGAAAGCGATAATCGATCGGCTTGTCGTCCTGATCGAACAGCACCTCGATCAGGCAAAAGCCTTCGTCGATCGAATTGAACAGCGTGCGATAGCGCTCCTGACTGGCCGTCAATGCCGCCTCGATCTGTTTTTGACGCGTCACGTCGATCACCACGCCGGGCAGACGCAAGACCTTGCCGTCCGAGTCGTATTCCGGCTTGCCGCGCGCAATCACCGAGCGGTAGCCGCCGCCTGCGGATTTCACGCGATAGTCCGCCTGGAACAGCGTACGTTTCTGGATGGCGCCGCGAATTTCTCTGACCACGCGTTCACGGTCGCTCGGATGAACTGCATCGAGATAGGCATCGAACGAACCGTTCGATGCTTCTGCTTCGCTCAGGCCGAACAGATAGGCGAGATTGCGGTCCGCGGTGACGCGCCGCGTGCGCAGGTCCAGAATCCAGGTCGCGATTTCGCCGATCGCGAGGATCGACTCCACGCGTGCCTTGGCATCCGTCAGCGCGGCGTGCGCCTGTTTGCGCTCGGTGATGTCGGCTGCGGTGCCGATGATCTTCAGTGGCCGGCCGTCATCCGCACGATGCAGCAGGCCCGTCAGCTCGAACCAGCCCGGCGCATCCTGTCCGCGCCGCCGGAAGCGGCCTTCGAAGTGAAAGCGCTTGCCGCTGCGCAGGCAGGCGGCCAGCGTGCGCTTGTAGACCGCGACGTCGTCCGGCCAGATGATATTGGTATGGAAGGCGGTCGGCGCCGATGTGTGGCCGTCCTTGGGGACACCGAAAATTTCGTACATCCGGTCGTTCTCCCACGATGCTTGGCGCGTCTGCATGTCCCAGGCCCAGATGCCGAGTTCGGCGGCATCTGCAGCCAGGCGCACGCGTTCTTCGCTTTCCCGTATGCGTTGCGCGAGCGCTTCTGCCTCTTCGCGTCGGGCCTGCTCGCGTACGGCGTTCTGGCGTATCCGCTCGGCTTCCCGCTGCGCGCTGATGTCGTGCATCGACACCACGGCTCCGAGCTGATCGCCATCGGTAGCCAGCAGCGGACCGCCGCTGACCAGCGTGACGCGCGGCTTTCCGCCCGGCACGGCCACGACGATTTCGACGTCACGCAGATATTCGCCTCGCAAGGCACGCATCAGCGGCACTTCTTCCGGTTGCAGCGGCGTCTGGCCGTCTGCACGATACAGATTGAAGTAACCCGCCCAGCGCTCCGGCGGCACGTCGGCACTCTCGACGCCGTGAAATTCCTTGCTTGCACGATTGAAGAAGGTCAGCGCGCCGTCGCAGTCGCAGGCGACGATCGCGTCTTCCACGCGTTCCAATACGGTGGACAGGAAATTTTTTTCGTTCAGGAGCGCAGTAGTCACTTCGTTCAAGCGCCGCTCAAAGCCGACATAAGCTTCGCGGAATATCTTGCCGTAGCCGAGCAGGCCGCCGCCCGGCGCGCTCCACGCGTTCAGCACTCCGTCGACGAAATAGCGGGTGCCGTCCTTGGCTACATGCCAGCGGATGTCCGCGGCCCGTCCCTGCCGTCGCGCTTCTTCCATTTCTGCCGCCGGGGCGCCCGCTGCGCGATCTTCGGGTGTAAACAGCAATTCGGTATGCCGTCCCTGCACTTCTTCCGCCGCCCATCCGAGCAGTTGTTCCGCCCCTGCGGACCAATACACGATGTGCCCGTCCGGATCGAGGACGAGCATTGCGTAGTCGGTGGCATGATCGGCAAACAGCCCGAACATGTCCTGTAGCGAGGGCGGACCCATAGAGGCATTAAATTGATTGAGAAGGGCATCGAAGCCGAAAAACTGATCGTGCGCCGAGGGATTGGATAGCAAGTAGCGTTCCGCGTTCATGCGACGCGCGCGATTTTACGTATGAAAAATGACAGGCGATGCGGGCCGCCAACCTTCGGCGTGTCGCAATCCGTTTGCGGTCGCGCTGCAAAGCGATGAGGCAACCATGACGCCAATATGTGACCGTACGGAAATGAAGCTGGACGGCCTGGCGTGTTCCCTTGGCGCAAACCCTTGATAAATCACGTATTTATGCCTTCCGGCGTATAATGCGGTTTCCGTCGCGAGCCCCCGCCGGTCGTCGCAGTGATGCCATTCACCTTCAACCGCATACGGGCCGCTCCGTCTTCGGTCACCATTCAACCATCGAAAGAATCAGGTCTTTCGCAGCACGAAGCGGTTTGCGCCGCTGCCCGGTGTTGAGCACTGCAGGACCTGCCAATCACCCATGTCCGATATGTCGTCCGCTTCGTTTCCCGCTGCAAGCAATGCCGCACCCGCCATTCGTTTCCAGGATTTTGGCCTGGCGCCGGAAATCCTGCGCGCGCTGAATGACCAGGGCTATGTGCATCCGACCCCGATTCAAGCCGAGGCAATTCCCGTGGTGCTGCAAGGGCGCGACGTGATGGGCGCGGCGCAGACCGGCACCGGCAAGACCGCCGGCTTTTCGCTGCCGATCATCCAGCGGTTGCTTGCACATGCCAACAGCAGCGCGTCGCCTGCACGCCATCCGGTGCGTGCGCTGATCCTGACGCCGACGCGCGAGCTGGCCGATCAGGTTGCCGACAACGTGAAAGCGTATTCGCGCCACACGCCGCTGCGTTCGACCGTCGTGTTCGGTGGCGTCGACATCGGCCCGCAAACCGCTGCGTTGCGCAGCGGCGTCGAAATCGTGATCGCCACGCCGGGCCGTCTGCTCGATCACGTGCAGCAGAAAACAGTCAACCTGTCGCAGACGCAGATCCTGGTGATGGACGAAGCCGATCGCATGCTCGACATGGGCTTCCTGCCCGATCTGCAGCGCATCATCAATCTGCTGCCGAAGGAACGCCAGAACTTGATGTTCTCGGCGACCTTCTCGCCGGAAATCAAGAAGCTGGCCAATACCTTCCTGAAAAATCCGGTGACGATCGAAGTCGCGCGCAGCAATGCGACCAACGAGAACGTCACGCAGATCATCTACAAGGTCGATGAAGAAGCGAAGCGCGATGCGGTCTCGCATCTGATTCGCGAGCGCGGCCTGAAGCAGGTCATCGTGTTTTCCAACACGAAGATCGGCGCTTCGCGCCTGGCGCGGCATCTGGTCGGCGAAGGCGTCAAGGCTTCCGCCATCCACGGCGACAAATCGCAGGGCGAACGCATGCAGGCGCTGGAGCAGTTCAAGGCCGGCGCTGTCGAAGTGCTGGTGGCGACCGACGTCGCTGCACGCGGTCTCGATATTGCCGAACTGCCGTGCGTGATCAACTTCGACCTGCCGTACAACGCCGAGGACTATGTGCACCGCATCGGCCGTACCGGTCGTGCCGGCGCCACGGGCGACGCGATTTCGCTGTATTCCGAAAAGGATGCACGTCTGCTGGTCGATATCGAGAAACTGACGAAGCAGAAATTCACGCCGATCGCATTGGAAGGATTGCCATCCCGCAGCGCAAACCGCTCGCAGTCCGGTGAACGCTCCACCGAGCGCTCGTCTGAACGTTCAGGCGAACGCGGCGCGCGCCGCGACGACGCCGCACGTGCTCCGCGCAGTTCCGGGTCAACGTCTTCTTCACGCAGCGCATACGGCGCGCCGCGCAAGGAAAAGACCGATCCTTTCTTCACGCAACCGTATGTGCCGTCGGACAGCGCGGCCGGCGAAGGCGCATCGACGGAAAGCAAATCGCCTTCGATCAAGCCGGGCAAGCAGAAAGTGGCTGCGCTGCTGGGCGGCGCACCGAAGCGTTAGCGACGTCGGCGGCCGATTGACCGATGATCCAGCCTGTCAAGGAGACGCCATGATCGACCGCCAGAAAATTACTCCCTGCCTGTGGTTCGACTTCAACGCCGAAGAGGCGGTGAACCACTATCTGAGCATCTTCCGCAACGCACGCATACTCGAAATCTCGCATTACGGCGATGCAGTGCCTTCGCTGAAAGGAAAGGTGCTGACAATCCTGTTCGAGCTGGAAGGCCAGCAGTTCCAGGCATTGAACGCCGGCCCGCAGTTTCCATTCACCGAAGCGATTTCTCTCAGCGTCAATTGTGAAGATCAGCAGGAAGTCGATCGCCTGTGGAGCGCGCTGTCTGCCGGCGGAAGCACCGGCCAATGCAGCTGGCTGAAAGACAAGTTCGGCTTGTCGTGGCAGATCGTTCCACGCCGCATGATGGAGCTGCTGACCGATCCCGACAAGGACAAGGCGGCACGCGCAATGCGCGCCATGATGCAGATGACGAAGATCGATCTCGCGCAGATCGAGCAGGCGGTACGCGAATAAATTTCAGTCGCCGAAGCGTTGCGCCCAGGCCGCGGTGGCACGCGGCCAGAAATCGGCCAGCGTTGCAGCCTCGACGTCCAGTTGCAGGAAGCGCGACGCGCGCAGCAATTCGGATAGCGGATCGTTCAGGTCCAGTGCTTGCGCCCCGGTCTGCTTCGACAGCTTTTCCCCCGCTTCATTGACGACCACCGGCACGTGCATATAGAACGGCGTCGGATAGCCGAGCAGCCGTTGCAGGTAGATCTGCCGGCCGGTCGAATCGAGCAGGTCGGTGCCGCGCACGATATGCGTGACGCCTTGTTCCGCATCGTCCACCACGACCGCGAGCTGATACGCCCAGTACCCGTCCGCGCGCTTCAGCACGAAGTCGCCGACTTCGCTGGAAAGATGTTGCGTGATCGATCCGAGCCAGCGATCGGTAAAGGCGATGGTTTCATTCGGCGCGCCCGCATCGGGCACGCGCAGGCGCAGCGCTCTCGCGGTCTTCCCGGCAGCAAGGCCGTTGCGGCAGGTGCCGGGGTAGATCGCTGCGCCGTCAGCCGCAATGCCTACGCGCGAATCGACGATTTCCTTGCGTGTGCAGCCGCAGGCATAGGTATGTCCCGCAAGACGTGCGAAAGCTGCTTGGTAGATCGCCTTGCGCTCGCTTTGCACGATGATTGCGTCGTCGTGTTGCATGCCGAAAACCGATAGTGCGTGCAGGATGGTCTGCGTTGCGCCGGCGACCGTGCGCGCTTCGTCAATGTCTTCGATGCGTACCAGCCAGCGTCCGCGGTGCGCTTTCGCATCCAGATAGCTGGCCAGGGCCGCCACCAGCGAACCGGCATGCAGCGGCCCGCTGGGCGAGGGCGCAAAGCGGCCGACGTAGTTACCAAAGTGAGCCATCGCTTACGCTCCCAGCAGCTGGCGCTGCACATCCGGATTGGCCAGTTTGTTCAAGAACCACTTCAGCGATTTGCCGCGCGTATCGGCGCGCCACGCATATTGGGGCGGACCTTCGGGTTTTGTTTCGGTGGTCTGCTTTTCGATCAGGATGCCGCTGTCGATGAAGGGCTGCGCCCATTTGCGCGGCAGGTGGCCACAGCCAAGCCCTGCGACCTGCGCGATCAACTTGTCGCGCACCGTCGGTACGGTCAGCGTGGGCTGGCCGGATAGCAGACCCGAATTCAATGTCGGCAAGTTGCGCCCGCTGTCGCCGGTGACAACCGCGCGATATTGCTGCACCACTGAGGCTTCCAGCGGTTCCGGCATCGTCGCCAGCGGATGCGCCGGTGCGACCGCAAACACCCATTCCATCTCGCCCAGCGGCTTAACGCGGAAATTGCCGCTGCTGCGTACCAGGTCGGGACCTTCGAAGGAGAGTCCGATGGCAAGGTCGGCTTCGCCGACAAGCAGCCTTTCCCAGGTGCCGGACAGCACTTCAGTCGAAAACCGCAGGCGCGTGCCGAAATCCTCGCGATCGAATTCTTCGATCAGCGGCAGCATGCGCTCGAAGGGAATCAAGGCGTCGAGCACGATGCGCAGTTCGACTTCGCAGCCAGTCGCGGTACGCTTGACGCGCTGCTCCAGCTCGTCGGCGGCGCGCAGCAGGCGGCGGCCCTCTTCCAGCAGTTCCTCGCCGGCGGGCGTGAGTTTCGCGCGATGCCCGCGGCGGTCGAACAGCAGCACGTCGAGATCGTCTTCCAGTTTGCGCACGCTATAGGTGAGTGCCGACGGCACGCGATCGAGTGCGACGGCGGCCGCGCCAAAGCTGCCCTTGCGGTCTATCGTGTCCAGAATGCGGAGTGCTTCGAGCGTCAAATTCATGGCAATTCCAATATTCAAAATATTTGAATAACTTGTCCGGAATTATGCCCTTATTCAAACTCTTTTGCGCGTCTATAGTGTTACTCATGCAGTGACGTCTGGTCATGCAATAAAACTCAACGAAAGGAGTGCATCATGCTGGAAGTCCGTAAAAGTGAAGACCGGGGCCATGCCAATCATGGCTGGCTGGACGCCCGCCATACTTTCTCGTTTGCCAGCTACTACGATGAAGAGCACATGGGTTTCGGTCCGCTGCGCGTGATCAACGAAGACCGGGTTGCCGCTGGAAAAGGCTTCGGCACGCATGGACATCGCGACATGGAAATCATCACCTATGTGCTGGAAGGCGAAGTCGCGCACCGCGACAGCATGGGCAACGGCAGTACGATTCGCCCGGGCGATGTGCAGCGCATGAGCGCCGGTACCGGCGTGCAGCACTCGGAATTCAACCCGTCGCCGGTGAACAAGACCCATCTGCTGCAGATCTGGATCGAGCCCAATCAGCGCGGCGTGACGCCGAGCTACGAAGAAAAGCGTTTCCCTGAAGAAGACAAGCGCGGCCGCCTGCGCCTGATCGCCAGTCCGGATGGTGAAGACGGTTCGGTGCGCATGCATCAGGATGCGAAGTTGTATGTCGGCTTGTTCGATAATGACGAAGCGGCGCGGTTGCCGCTCGCAGCCGGCCGTCGTGCCTTTGTCCATATCGCACGCGGCGAAGTGGAGGTGAATGGCATCACCTTGAAGGCTGGCGATGCGCTGAAGGCAACCGATGTCGCGGAGTTGAGCATCGGCCGCGGCAAGGGCGCGGAAGTGCTGGTGTTCGATCTCGTCTGATCGGCGGCGCCAAAGAAAAAGGGCGGCATCCACGGGATGCCGCCCTTTTTTGTCTCCGCCGCAATGCGATTCGCCGAGTTGTATCAGAGAAGATCGATGCCGAAACGCCGCATGAAAAAGGCGAACGCACCAAAGCACATCATCGTGATGACGGCCGATGCAAGCAGCGTGGGCCAGAAGCCGATACGCGGCAGCAGAAACGGGAAAACCAGAAACATCGGCAGCGTCGGCAGCACGTACCAAAAGGTATACCAGGCATGATTGGCGAGCCTGGCTTCCGGCTGTTTTTCTATATGGAGCCAGATCAGCGTCAGCACCGTGATCAGCGGCAGTGCGGCGATCAGCCCGCCCAGCTTGTCGCTGCGTTTCGCGAATTCGGAAACGAGAACGACTACCCCGGCCGTCAGAAAATACTTGATGATGATCCAGGCCATGGGCGCTGCGCGAGTGTGTCGGTCGTTCCTGCTTTGTCTGTCTCAGGCCTCGATGTCGAGCGGTGCGAAGGACTTGATCAAGTCATCCAGTTGCTTCAGTTGCGCAAGGAAAGGTTCGAGCTTGGCCAGCGGCAGCGCGCTCGGGCCGTCGCACTTCGCAGCTTTCGGATCGGGATGCGCTTCGAGGAAAAGCCCGGCCAGGCCCACGCCCATGCCGGCGCGCGCCAGGTCCAATACCTGCTCGCGGCGGCCGCCGGACGCGGCGCCCATCGGATCGCGCTGCTGCAGGGCGTGCGTGACGTCGAAGATCACCGGCAGATTGTTCGAGACTTTCTTCATCACGCCGAAGCCCAGCATGTCGACGACCAGATTGTCGTAGCCGAAGCAGGTGCCGCGGTCGCACAGGATCAGCTGATCGTTGCCTGCTTCCTTGAATTTCTCGACGATGTTGGCGACTTGCGTCGGGCTCAGGAATTGCGGCTTCTTGATGTTGATCACGCGCTTCGTTTTCGCCAGCGCCACGACGAGATCGGTTTGGCGCGCAAGAAAGGCCGGCAGCTGCAGCACGTCGATCACTTCGGCCGCAATGGCGGCCTGATGCGGCTCATGTACGTCGGTGATGACGGGCACGCCGAAGGTTTTTTTCACTTCCTCGAAGATGCGCAAGCCTTCTTCCAGGCCAGGACCGCGATAGGAATGGATGGACGAACGGTTCGCCTTGTCGAACGAGGCCTTGAACACGTACGGGATGCCGAGCTTCTGCGTCACGCGCACATACTCCTCGCAGGACTGCAGCGCGAGCTCGCGCGACTCCAGCACATTGATGCCGCCGAACAGGACGAAGGGCAGGCTGTTGTCGACCTTGATGTCGCCGATCTGAATCATGGTTGTCTCGCTGTTGGTCTGATAGGGGTTAGCTTGCGCAATGCGGGCAGGATCTGCCAGCAACGAAGGCCGGCGACAATTGCTCGCGCGGCGAAACTTCGGCCTTGCAGTTGGCGCAATTGACGGGTGCGTTGCTTGGTTCGAGCTTCGGGTTCAGCGCGGTGCGATGGTCGAACACGAAACAGTCGCCGGCGTAGTGATCGCCGCCGACTTCCTCGAAATACTTCAGGATGCCGCCTTCCAGCTGGTACACGCTGCCGTAGCCGATGTTCTTCATGTGGATCGCCGCCTTTTCGCAGCGGATGCCGCCGGTGCAGAAGGTGACGATGGTCTTGTCGTTCAATTCATCCTTGTGCTGCGCGACGACGTCCGGAAATTCGCTGAACTTCTCGATGCGGTAATCCAGCGTGTTCTCGAAAGTGCCGACGTCGACTTCGAAGGCATTGCGCGTATCCATCATCACGACCGGCTTGCCGTCATCGTCATGGCCCTGGTCGAGCCAGCGCTTCAGCGTCTTCGCATCGACCGCCGGTGCGCGGCCTTCTTCCGGTTTGATCAGCGGATGCTTCATCGTGATGATTTCGCGCTTCAGTTTGACCAGCATCTTGTTGAACGGCTGCTCGTCGGACAGGCTTTCCTTCACCTCGATATCGGCAAAGCGCGCGTCGCTGCGCAGCCAGGCGAGGAAATCGTCGATCGCAGCGCGCGTGCCGGCCAGGAACAGGTTGATGCCTTCCGGGCTCAGCAGGATCGTGCCTTTCAGCTTCAGCGTCTCGCATTTCGCGAGAAATTCCGGACGCTTTTCGGCCGTGTCATCGAAGGTGATGAATTTATAAGCGGCGATATTGACGATAGCGTTGCTGTCTTGCATGGCGTGTCTGTGCGGCGGCATGTCAGGATGACAATGCGGGATCGGTAATTCGGAAAGCCCGCCATTATAAAACTTCGTCCGCCCGGAAGGGGATTTGCGCTTGTGTGCACAAGTACGACACGCGCATCGGTTCGCGGACAGCGCCACGCGTTAGAATACCGGGCTATGACCGCGCCGCAATTCATCCATCTCCGCCTGCATTCCGAATACTCGATCGTCGATGGCCTGGTGCGCATCGATGATGCCGTCAAGGCCGCCGTGAAAGACCAGCAGCCGGCGCTGGCGATGACCGATCTCGCCAACCTGTTCGGCATGGTGAAGTTTTACAAGGAAGCGCGCGGCAAGGGCGTCAAGCCCATCATTGGCTGCGACGCCTGGATCAGCAACGACAACGATCGCGACAAGCCTTTCCGCCTGCTGCTGCTGGTTAAAAACAAGACTGGCTACCTGCAATTGTGCGACCTGCTGTCGCGTGCGTGGTTGACGAACCTGCATCGCGGCCGTGCCGAAATCCGTCCCGAATGGCTGGAAGAAGTTGCCAAGGCAGAAGGGCCGAAGGGCTTGATCCTATTGTCCGGCGCGCATTTCGGCGACGTCGGCGTGGCAATCGACAACGGCAATCTGGCTGGTGCCGAGCGGGCGGCGCAACGCTGGGCCGAACTGTTTCCGAATCATTTCTATATTGAAGTGCAGCGTGCCGGCCAGCCGAACATGGATGCGCATGTGCGGCAAGCGACTGCGCTGGCGGCCAAGCTGAAATTGCCGGTAGTGGCGACGCATCCAGTGCAATTCCTGTCGGAAGAAGAATTCATCGCGCATGAAGCGCGCACCTGCATCGCGGAAGGCGAGATTCTCGCCAACCCGCGCCGCGTCAAGCGTTTCAACGAACAGCAGCGCTTCCTGACGCAAGGGGAAATGGCCGAGCTGTTCGCCGACATGCCGAACGCCTTGCGCAACTCGGTCGAAATCGCCAAGCGCTGCAACCTGACGCTGACGCTCGGCAAGCCGCAACTGCCGAATTTCCCGACGCCGAACGGCATCTCGATCGATGAGTTCCTCGTGCAGGAAGCCGCACGCGGCCTGGAGATGCGGCTTGAACATCTGTATCCCGATCCGGCCGAGCGCGAGAAGCAGCGGCCGCGCTACGTCGAGCGGCTGAAGTTCGAGACCGACACCATCATCAAGATGAAATTTCCCGGCTACTTCCTGATCGTGGCCGACTTCATCCAGTGGGCCAAGAACAACGGCGTGCCGGTCGGTCCCGGCCGCGGTTCGGGCGCGGGTTCGCTGGTTGCGTATTCGCTGCTGATCACCGACCTCGATCCGCTGAAGTACAACCTGCTGTTCGAGCGCTTCCTGAATCCGGAACGCGTGTCGATGCCCGACTTCGACATCGACTTCTGCCAGGAAGGCCGCGACCGCGTCATTCAATACGTGAAGGACAAGTACGGCAAGGATGCTGTGTCGCAGATCGCCACCTTCGGCACGATGGCGGCCAAGGGCGCGGTGCGCGACGTCGGCCGCGTGCTCGACATGGGCTACAACTTCTGCGACGGCATCTCCAAGCTGATTCCGTTCAAGCCCGGCAAGCAGGTCACGATAGCGGACGCAATCACGGAAGAACCGATGCTGGCCGAGCGCATCGAGAAGGAAGAAGAGGTCAAGCAGTTGCTTGATCTCGCGCAGCAAGTGGAAGGCATCGCTCGCAACATCGGCATGCACGCCGGCGGCGTGCTGATCGCGCCGGGCAAGCTGACCGATTTCTGCCCGTTGTACACGCAGGGCGGCGACGCCGGCGTGGTGTCGCAGTACGACAAGGACGACGTCGAAGCGGTCGGCCTGGTGAAGTTCGACTTCCTGGGTTTGACCACGCTGACGATTCTCGATCGCGCGGTGCGCTATATCAAGGAACTCGATCCTGCGATGGCGGATTTCGATCTGGCGAAACTGCCGCTCGACGATCGCGCTTCCTACGACTTGCTGACCAAGGCGAAGACTGTCGCCGTGTTCCAGCTGGAAAGCCGCGGCATGCAAGGCATGCTGAAGGATGCACGGCCCGACCGCTTCGAGGACATCATCGCGCTGGTCGCGCTGTACCGGCCTGGTCCGATGGATCTGATTCCGGATTTCTGCCGACGCAAGCACGGCGAGAAATTCGACTATCCCGATCCGCGTACCGAAGGCATTCTGTCCGAGACCTACGGCATCATGGTCTACCAGGAACAGGTGATGCAGATGGCGCAGGTCATCGGCGGCTACTCGCTCGGCGGCGCCGATCTGCTGCGCCGTGCGATGGGCAAGAAGAAAGCCGAAGAGATGGCGCAACATCGCGAACTCTTCCGTCAGGGTGCGGCCAAGAACGGCCTGTCGCAAGAAAAGGCCGACGAAATCTTCGACCTGATGGAGAAATTCGCAGGCTACGGCTTCAACAAGTCGCACGCCGCTGCGTATGCACTGCTGTCGTATCACACCGCTTATCTCAAGGCCCACCATCCCGCGGCCTTCATGGCAGCCAACATGTCGCTCGCGATGGACGACACCGACAAGGTCAAGATCCTGGTCGAAGACGCGATCGACGTCTGCGGCCTGACGCTGCTGCCGCCGGACATCAATCAGTCGGACTATCGCTTCACCCCTGTTGGGGAACCCGGAAAAAAAGCGACGCAGATCCGTTACGGCCTCGGTGCCGTGAAAGGCTCGGGCAAGGGCGCGATCGATGCGATCATCGTCGCGCGCCAGGGCCAGGCATTCACCGACCTGTTCGATTTCTGCAAGCGCGTCGACAAGAAGCAGATCAACCGCCGCACGATCGAATCGTTGATTCGCGCTGGCGCCTTCGATTGCTTCGGCGTCGATCGCGGCATTCTGCTGGCGTCGGTCGGCTTCGCGCTCGAATGCGCCGAGCAGGCGGAAGCTGCCGCCAACCAGGTCAGCCTGTTCGGCGGCGAAGATGGCGAACTGGAAGCGCCACCCGAGTACGTGAAGGCCGCGCCGTGGAGCGACAAGCAGCGTCTGATCGAAGAGAAGGCCGCGTTGGGTTTTTATCTGTCCGGCCATCCGTTTGATACCTATGCCGAGGAAGTGCGCCGCTTTGCGCGCACCAAGCTATCGAGCCTGGAGCCCTCGCGCGAACCGAAGTTGCTGGCCGGTGTGATTGCGGGCTTCCGCACGCAGATGACGCAGCGCGGCCGCATGGTGATCGTCACGCTGGACGATGGCAGTGAGACGGTAGATGTCACCGTATTCAACGAGGTGTATGAAGCGAATCGCAACCTGTTCAAGGAAGACGAATTCCTCGCCGTGTTCGGCAAGGTATCGGAAGATCGTTTCTCCGGCGGCTTGCGCGTGAATGCGGACAAGGTGATGGACATCGCCGCGGCGCGCATCCAGTACGCGAAGTGCGTGAAGCTGTCGCTGCAGGCCAGCGCGGACGTCAACGCACTGATGGCGACGCTGCAGACGGCAGTGCGTCCTGACGGCAGCCCGGTCGTGATCCAGTATCAGAACAAGCTCGGCCAATCGGAACTCTGCCTGCCCGAGCAATGGCGCATCAATCCGGACGACAATATCAAACAGAAGCTGATCGACCTGTTTTCCGAAAACAATGTGCAGATCGCATACGAGTGACGCGTACGAAACATGCGTCGGCATCTGCCTGAACAAGCGATTCACATAAAAGAAAAAACGATTGCCGCAAGCGATCGGGAGAAAAGCATTCGATGAAGATTCCCCCGCATTTGAAACGGTTGTTCGGCATGCTCGGACCGTACCGGAAGCGCCTGCTGATCGCGCTGCTCGGCATGATCGTGACTGCTGCGACGGAGCCGATGTTTCCTGCCGTGATGCGCCTGCTGCTCGACAAGGGCTTTTCCGGCAAGCCGAGTTTCTCGCTGTGGCTGGTGCCGGTCGCGATCATCGGCATCTTCGTGCTGCGCGGCATTTCCACCTTCACCACCACGTACACGATGACGTGGATCACATCGCGTCTGCTCAGCACGCTGCGGCAGAAGATGTTCAACCGCATGCTCGATCTGCCGATGGGTTTCTACAGCAGGCATCCGGTCGGCCGCGTGATCAATTCGATGATGTTCGAGGTGCAGCAGGTGATCGACATGATCACCCGCATTCTCGTGCCGCTGATTCGCGACACGCTGACCGTGATCGGACTGCTTGCTTTCCTGTTGTGGCTGAACTGGCGTCTGACGCTGGTCGCGCTGGTGCTGCTGCCGTTGATTGCAACCGTGGTGCGGCTGACCGGCCAGCGCGTACGGCGCTTGACCCGTGAGTATCAGCGGGTCAACGGTGAACTGACGCAAGTCGTCGAGGAAACCACGCGCGCCAATCAGGTCATCAAGATCTTCGGCGGCCAGCAATACGAACAGGACCGCTTCGAAAAGCGTGCGGATAAATTGCGCAGCTATTCGATGCGCATGGTCAGCTCGCTCGCCGCGACCACACCGGTCACGCAGATCATGGCGGCTTGTGCGGTGGCGGTCGTGATCGTGATCGCGCTGGTCCAGTCGGGCCATAATCAAACAACGGTCGGCGGTTTTGTCTCCTTCATCACCGCCATGCTGATGCTGCTCGCGCCGCTGAAGAGCATCGCCGAGGTCAATGGCCCGCTGCAGCGCGGCCTGACCGCTGCCGAAGCGGTGTTCGGTCTGATCGACGAAGCGCCGGAGCGCACCACTGGCAAGACACTGGAAGGCCGCGCCAGCGGCAGGCTGGATTTTGTCGACCTCAGTTTTTCATATCCGGGACATCAGCAGCGCGCGCTGCGAAACATTGATCTCAGTATTCAGCCCGGCGAAACGGTGGCCTTCGTCGGCATGTCCGGCGGCGGCAAGTCGACGCTGGTCAATCTTGTTCCCGGCTTTTATCCGGTGACGCAGGGAGAGATCCGTCTCGACGGCGAATCGATCGAACAGATCGCGCTGCCTAGCCTGCGCAAGCAGATCGCGATGGTGAGCCAGCATGTGGTGCTGTTCGACGATACCGTCGCCGCCAACATCGCCTATGGCGATCCGAATCCGGACCGGTCACGCATCGCTGCAGCAGCGAAGGCCGCGCATCTGGAAGACGTCATTGCGGGCTTGCCTGAAGGGCTGGAGACGATGATCGGCGACAACGGCAGCCGCTTGTCCGGCGGTCAGCGTCAGCGCCTCGCAATTGCGCGCGCAATCTACAAGGATGCGCCCATCCTGATTCTCGACGAGGCCACCTCGGCGCTCGACTCGGAATCCGAACGTGCGGTGCAGGCGGCGTTGGATGAATTGATGCGCGGGCGCACCACGCTGGTCATCGCGCATCGCCTGTCGACTATCGAACGGGCGGATCGCATCGTCGTGCTGGTAGAGGGCGAGATCGCCGAGGTAGGCTCGCATCAGGAACTGCTGAAGCAGGGCGGCGTGTATGCCAATTTGCACAAGCTGCAGTTTGCCAACGCCAGCTGAGAGTCTGGATCAGTGTGTCGCAGTGCGCCGGCCGCTAACGAAGTGCGGCAGGGTGACTGCCGATCGATGACGCGGTAGGCATCGAATCGCTTCAGGCAAGCGCAGCCTTCGCTGCCTCCTCAGGCGTCAAGCCGTCATAGAACTGGTCGGTAAACCATTCGATCTGTTCTTCGATATGGTCTTGCGCCTGCGCTACCGTCGCTCCGCCAGCCACCAGAAATCCTTCGACCTCGATGCACCAGTTGATTAGCGCGAGAGTTTCGGGATCCAGTTCTTCTTTCTTTGCCATGATTGTCTCCCGTTTAGTATGGATTCGTTACATCAGGATGATGTCGTACTGTTCCTGGTGATACAGGGTTTCCACCTGCAGTGAGATCGGCTTTTTGAGGAAGTCGCTCAGCAAGGCAAGATGCTGCGATTCCTCTTCGAGAAACATGTCGATCACCACCTGCGAAGCAAGGATGCGGAATTCGCGCGGATTGAACTGCTTGGCTTCGCGCGTCAGTTCGCGCAGGATTTCGTAGCAAACGGTACGTGCGGTCTTGACCTGCCCTTTGCCTCCACATGCGGGGCAGGGCTCGCAGAGAATGTGCGCAAGCGATTCGCGTGTGCGCTTGCGCGTCATTTCGACCAGGCCCAGCGCCGAAAATCCCGAAACCGAAATCTTGGTACGGTCGCGCGAGAGCGCGCGCTGCAGCTCGCTCAGCACGGCTGAGCGATGCTCCGGATTTTCCATGTCGATGAAATCCAGAATGATGATGCCGCCCAGGTTGCGCAGGCGCAGCTGGCGCGCAATCGCGTGCGAGGCTTCCAGATTCGTCTTGAAGATGGTGTCGTCGAAGTTGCGGCCGTTGACGAAGCTGCCGGTGTTGACGTCGATGGTGGTCATCGCTTCGGTCTGGTCGACGATCAGATAACCGCCGGATTTCAGATCGACACGGCGTCCCAGCGCACGCTGGATTTCCTCTTCCACGCCGTACAGATCGAACAAGGGACGTTCGCCCGGATAGTGCACCAGCTTCGACAGCACCGACGGCGTGTACAGCTCGCCGAACTGCTTGAGCTTCAGATAGTTTTCGCGCGAGTCGACCTGGATGATCGACGTATTCTCGTTGACCAGATCCCGCATCACGCGCTGCGCCAGATTCAGGTCTTGATACAGCAACGTCGGCGCCGGACTGGTCTTGGTCATCTGCGTGATGTTGGCCCAGGTCTTGCGCAAGTACTCGACGTCGGTCTGCAGATCGTGTTCCGATGCATCTTCCGCCATCGTGCGGATGATGAAGCCGCCTTTTTCCTCGGGCTTCATCAGCTTCTGGACTTTTTCGCGCAGTTGTTCACGCTCGGCTTCGTTTTCGATGCGCTGCGACACGCCGATGTGCGAATCTTGCGGCAGATACACCAGCATGCGGCCGGCGATCGAAATCTGCGTCGACAGGCGCGCACCCTTGGTGCCGATCGGATCCTTGATGACCTGTACCGTGATCGCCTGGCCATCGGCCAGCATGCGTTCGATCGGCATCGGCGTGGTCGGCGATCCGTCGTGCGAGCGTGCATCCCAGATATCGGCGATGTGCAGAAAGGCCGCACGTTCGAGACCGATGTCGACGAACGCAGACTGCATGCCGGGCAGCACGCGCACGACCTTGCCCAGATAAATGTTGCCTGCGATGCCGCGCGATTGGGTACGCTCGATATGCAGTTCCTGCACTGCGCCCTGCAGCACGAGCGCGACGCGCGTCTCCTGCGGCGTGACGTTGACCAGTATGTCTTCACTCATAGAATATGCAGCCCGGCTTGCGCCAGCAATTGTCCTGTTTCAAAGAGCGGCAGGCCCATGATGCCGGAATAGCTGCCGGCGATGTCCTGGATGAACAATGCGGCCTGTCCCTGAATACCATAGCCGCCTGCCTTGTCGTAGGGTTCGGCGGTCGAGCAATAGGCGCGGATCTCGCGATCTGTCAGCTTGGCAAAGGCGACGTCCGAGCGCTGCGTGGTTTGAAAGCTTTGATCGTTGCTCAGCACGACCACATGCGTCAGCACCTGATGCGTGCGGCCGGACAGCGAACGCATCATGTCGATTGCTTCCGCTTCGTCGGCTGGCTTGCCCAGAATGCGGCCTTCCAGCACCACGGTGGTGTCCGCCGCAAGAATCGGCCGCTGCGGCAGCTTGCGCCACCACATCGTCTGTTGCGCGAACAAGGCCTTTTCCATCGTGACGCGCTTGACGTACTCGGCTGCGGGTTCATCGGGCAGTACGACCTCGCTGACTTCCGGTCCACGCGGCGTCTGGTCGCGCAGCATCAGCAACTCGAATTCAATGCCGATCTGCCGCAGCAATTCGCGGCGGCGCGGGCTCTTGGATGCGAGATAAATTTTTTGAGGCATCGGTTTCATCGGCGTCAGACCCGGTGGTAAGGATGATTTTGCGTAATCGACCAAGCGCGATACAGCTGCTCCGCCAGCAAGACGCGCACCATGCCGTGCGGCAGGGTGAGGCTTGAGATACGCAGCATCATATCGGCTTTTGCCTTGAATTCGGCATCCAGTCCGTCCGCGCCGCCGATGATAAAGGCGACGTCGCGACCGTCCTGTTGCCATTGCGTCAGGTGCTGTGCAAGCTGCACCGAGGTGAGGTCCTTGCCGCGCTCGTCCAGTGCCACGATCCGCGCACCCTTGGGCAGCGCCGCTTCGATGCGCGTGCGTTCGATGGACATTGCGGTTTCGGCTGTCTTGCTGCCCGAGCGTTCGACTGGCTTGATTTCCTTCAGCACGATGCGGCAGTCGGCCGGCATGCGCTTCACGTATTCATCGAATCCGCTGGCAATCCACGTCGGCATCTTGTGGCCCACCGCAGCGATGACGAGCTGCATGGCGGCCGCTTATTCGGCGCTGCGGGTTTTCTTGGCAGGCGCGCGCTTGGCGGCAACCTTCTTGGCCGGCGCGGCTTTCTTCGCGGCGGTCTTTTTGTACGCCTGAGCAGTCTTTGTGGGCGCGACCTTTACCTTCTGGCCCGCGCTCTTGACGCCGGTTTTTGCACCTGCGGTTTTTTTCGCGGCAGTCTTTTTCGCCGGTGCTGTTTCCGCAGCCTTCTTCGCTGCGGTCTTGCGCGCCGGCTTCTTCGGTTCGTCTTCCGGTTCGGCCTGGCTGGCGGCGACGTGACGGCTGGTCTTCTTCGGTGCCTCGTCCGAAGCGGCGCTGCGCTTGGACGTGCGTTTGGCCGCGCCCAGTTTTACTTCCTTGTCACCCCAGATTTCTTCCAGTCGGTAATAGGAACGGATGGCCGGCTGCATGATGTGAACGATCATGTCGCCGAGATCAACCAGCACCCATTCGCCGGTATCTTCGCCCTCGATGCTGACGATCTCGCCGCCGTTCTGCTTGACCTTGTCGCGCACCGAGGCGGCGAGCGCCTTGGTCTGGCGGTTCGAGGTGCCGGACGCTACTGCGAGCCGGTCGAACAGGCTGGTCAGATGCACGGTGTCGAACAGCTTGATGTCTTGTGCCTTGACGTCTTCCAGCGCGTCGATGACCAGGGCTTGCAGTTTTTTGATATCCATTAGTTTCTGTAGAGGTGATGTTGTTCGATATAGTCTAGCACCGCCGCCGGGAGCTGCGAGTGAAGTCGGGGATCGTGCCGCTCGCCGCGTTGCAATGCGGCACGAAGATCAGTGGCGGCCACGTCGACGGCCAGATCGGCCGAGAACAGGCTCAGTCCGCCCGGAGCCGCGCGTATTTGTTCCGGTGTGGCGACGCGGCGGGCGCATTCCTGAGTGGCATCGTCCGAAAGATCATGTAGCGCAAAGCCCGGCCGCGCGGCGATGCACAGATGCGCATAGTCGAACAGTTCGCGCCACGCATGCCAGGTATGCAGCCTTTGCAGCTGATCGGCGCCCATCAGAAAGGCGATCGACGTTTCCGCGCCCAGCTCTTCGCGCAGCGCGCGCAGGGTGTCGACCGTATAGGTCGGGCCATTGCGTTGGACTTCCTGTTCATCGATGACAGCCGGCATTCCGGTATCGGAAAATGCCGCGCGCACCATGGCCAGCCGATCCTGCGCGGACGTCTGCATCTCCTGCTTTTGCCAGGGATTGCCGGCCGGCACGATGCGCAATTCATCCGCTTGCAGCAGGTCGACGAAATGGGCGGCCAGTGCGAGATGCCCGTTGTGCGGTGGATCGAAACTGCCGCCCAGCACGGCAACGCAGCGCGGTTTGCCTGTCATGCCCACTCACGCGGGATGAGAAAATCGGACGCGAGCCGTGCTTCCGGACTGCCTGCTTCCGGTTGCCAGTTGTAGCGCCACTTCACGATGGGCGGCATCGACATCAGAATCGATTCGGTGCGTCCGCCCGACTGCAGGCCGAACAGCGTGCCACGGTCGAAGACGAGATTGAATTCGACGTAACGTCCACGGCGATAGGCTTGAAAGTCGCGCTCGCGTTCGCCGTAGGGCATATCCTTGCGGCGATGCAGAACCGGCAGGTAAGCGTCGAGGAAGCCATCGCCGACGCTGCGCTGGATCGCAAAGCAGCGCTCGAAACCGCCTTCGTTCAGATCGTCGAAGAAGATGCCGCCCACGCCGCGGGCTTCCTTTCGATGCTTCAGGTAGAAATAGTCGTCACACCATTTCTTGTACTGCGAATGCAGCTGCTCGCCGAAGGGCTGCAGCGCATCGCGGCAGCTGCGATGAAAATGCTGCGCATCTTCCTCGAAGCCGTAATACGGCGTCAGGTCCATGCCGCCGCCGAACCACCACACCGGTTCCTGGCCTTCGGCATTTGCAATGAAGAAGCGTACATTCATGTGCACGGTGGGCGCGTACGGATTGCGCGGATGCAGTACCAGCGAGACGCCCATCGCTTCCCAGTCGCGGCCGGCGATTTCGGGACGATTGGCTGCTGCGGAAGGCGGCAGACTTTTACCGAGCACGTGCGAAAAACCGACACCGCCACGTTCGAACACGTTGCCTTCCTCGATGATGCGCGAAATGCCGCCACCGCCTTCGGCGCGCTGCCAGCGATCGAGTAGAAACGGCTTGCCATCGACGGTTTCCAGCGCCGCAACGATACGCGTTTGCAGATTCTGCAGGTAATCGAATACAGCCTGGGAGGAAACGGAGGAAAGGGTCACGGTGTGTCGGGCTTGTGTATGGAGCAGATGTCTCGGGCCATAGGTCGGCGTATTGCAGTCTGCGGATTGCTTGCCGATCGCACAGATTGTACTCTGCGCGGCGGCGCACCACGCTAGGAAATGCTACGAAGATAGGCGAGCAAGTCGTTCAATTCGCGCTCGCTGCGGATACCGAAGAAACGCATCTTGTTGCCCGGTACGACTGCGTCCGGATCCTTGACGAAGGCGCGCAGTTTCTCTTCCGTCCAGACAAAGCCGGCGTTCTGCATCGCAGCCGAATAGTGATAGTCGGCAGTAGAGCCGGCTGGCCGGCCGACGATGCCGTTCAATTGCGGACCGAAACCGGCACGCGCGGCGGGACCGACCTGGTGGCAACTTGCGCACATGCTGAACAGCTTCCTGCCTGCATCGACATCTCCGCGTGCGCCGGCGGCAGCCTTGGGTTCTTCGCTCGACGGGCCGCATGCTGTGAGCAACAGCAGGAGCGACAACAGAATTGCAGACGTCCGGCATGCGTGCAATCGTCGCCAGATAGGCGATACGCGGATGCCAGCGTCGTACATCACGGACGCTTCATTGCGCGCCAGCCGATGTCGCGGCGGAACTGCATGCCGTCGAAGTGGATTTGATCGACCGCTTCGTAGGCGCGCTTTTGCGCGACCTTGACGCTGTCCCCGAGGCCGACTACGCAAAGCACACGTCCGCCGGATGTCGTCAGTTTGTCGCCGTTCAGGGTGGTGCCGGCATGGAAGGTGACGCTGTCCGGCGTTTCATCGGCAATGCCGGTGATGATGTCACCCTTGCGCGGCGCATCGGGATAGCCGTGCGCCGCCATCACGACGCCGAGCGCGGTGCGACGGTCCCATTCGAGTTCGATGGTGTCCAGCGTGCCGTTGACGGCGTGTTCCATCACGGTGACCAGATCGGTCTTCAGACGCGCCATGATCGGCTGCGTTTCCGGGTCGCCCATGCGGCAGTTGAATTCCAGCGTTTTCGGATTGCCCTTGTCGTCGATCATCAGGCCGGCGTACAGGAAGCCGGTGAACGGAATGCCGTCCTTGTGCATGCCCTGCACGGTCGGCTGGATGATCTCGCGCATCACGCGCGCATGCAGCGCCGGCGTGACGATGGGGGCCGGCGAATACGCCCCCATGCCGCCGGTGTTCGGGCCTTCGTCCTTGTCGAGCAGTCGCTTGTGATCCTGGCTCGTCGCCAGCGGCAGGATGTTCTTGCCGTCGACCATCACGATGAAGCTGGCTTCCTCGCCGGCCAGGAATTCTTCGATCACGACGCGCGCGCCGGCATCGCCGAGCTTGTTATCGGACAGCATCATCTCGACTGCATCGTGCGCTTCCTCGCGCGTCATCGCGACGACTACGCCCTTGCCGGCAGCCAGGCCGTCGGCCTTGATCACGATCGGCGCGCCTTTCTGGTTGATGTAGTCATGTGCGGCATTGACGTCCGAGAAGGTCTGGTATTCAGCAGTCGGGATGTTGTGGCGCTTCATGAAGGCCTTGGCGAAGTCCTTCGAGCTTTCAAGCTGCGCAGCTTCGCGCGTCGGGCCGAAGATCTTCATGTCCTGGTCGCGGAAGATGTTGACGATGCCGGCCGCCAACGGCGTTTCCGGGCCCACGACGGTCAGCGCGATGTGTTCGTTCTTCGCGAATTCCGCGAGCGCCGCTGGATCGGTGATCGGCACGTTCTTCAGTCGTTCATCGAGCGCGGTGCCGCCGTTGCCCGGAGCGACGTAGACCATCTGAATGCGTTCGGATTGCGCCAGTTTCCAGGCGAGGGCGTGTTCGCGGCCGCCTGAGCCGACTACGAGAATTTTCATATGAATTGCGTTGCCTGATTAAATGACGGCGTACGATGCGATCGCCGTGAAAACGAAAAGCGGACCGGTCTCAGGTCCGCTTCAAAATTATTCCTCGATCACTGCGTTGGTATAAATCTCCTGCACGTCGTCGAGATTCTCCAGCGCGTCCAGCAGCTTCTGCATCTTCACGGCATCTTCGCCGGTAAAGAGCGTTTCGCTGGCCGGCTTCATGACGACTTCGGCCAGTTCGGCCTTGAAGCCCGCCGCTTCCAGCGCATCCTTGACGGCGGAAAAATCGTTTGGTGCGCACAGCACCTCGATGCCGCCTTCATCGTCGCTCGCCACATCTTCGGCACCCGCTTCGAGCGCGGCTTCCATCAGCTTGTCTTCGTCGGTGCCGGGTGCGAAATAGAACTGGCCGCAATGCTTGAACATGAAGGCGACCGAACCTTCGGTACCCATGTTGCCGCCGAACTTCGAAAAGGCGTGGCGCACTTCCGCCACCGTGCGAACACGGTTGTCGGTCATGCAGTCGACGATGATCGCTGCGCCGTTGATGCCGTAGCCTTCGTAGCGCACTTCCTCGTAGTTGACGCCATCCAGTGCGCCGGTGCCGCGCTGGATGGCGCGCGTGACGTTGTCCTTCGGCATGTTGGCATCGAATGCCTTGTCGACGGCCAGGCGCAGGCGTGGATTGGTGGCGGGATCGCCGCCGCCCATGCGGGCTGCGACGGTGATTTCCTTGATGAGACGGGTCCAGATCTTGCCGCGTTTTTCGTCCTGACGGCCTTTACGATGTTGAATATTGGCCCATTTGCTGTGTCCTGCCATGACGAATTTCTTTCCGGATGAGTTACTTGATCAATACACCGTCGACTGAAGCCGGCGGCATTGCTGATTGGCCCGCGGCGCGGCGCGCGAAAACGACGCTTCGCCATCGATTTTTGCCAGCCGCTGTTGGCTATAATGAGGCGGCGATTTTATCACACCGCCACTCTTCCAAATTCCCTCACACGCATCCGACAACATGACGAATCCGCTGCTGATCGCGAAGAATCAAACGCTTGACCTGACCCTGCTGCCGGCCCTGGCGAACCGGCATGGCTGCATCACCGGCGCGACCGGCACCGGCAAGACGGTCACGCTGCAAACACTGGCGCAGCAGCTGTCGGATATCGGCGTGCCTGTCTTCATGGCCGACGTAAAGGGCGACTTGTCGGGAATTGCCAAAGCGGGCGCAGCGAATGCACGCATCAAGGAGCGGCTCGATCTGCTCGGCTTGCCGGAACCCGCATGGCACGGCGCGCCGGTCACCTTCTGGGATGTGTTCGGCGAACGGGGCCATCCGGTGCGGGCGACGATCTCGGATCTCGGCCCATTGTTGCTGGCGCGCATGCTGAATCTGAACGACACGCAGCAGGGCGTGCTGCAACTGGTATTCAAGATCGCCGATGACCATGGCCTGCTGCTGCTCGACACCAAGGATTTGCGCGCGATGCTGCAGCACGTCGGCGACAACGCGGCGGAATTCAAGACGGAGTACGGCAACATTTCCGCCGCCAGCATCGGCGCAATCCAGCGCGGCCTGATCGGCATCGAAGAGCAGGGCGGCGATCAATTCTTCGGCGAGCCGATGCTGAACATCGACGACCTGATCCAGACCGACGGCAACGGTCGCGGCGTCGTCAATATCCTCGCTGCCGACAAGCTGATGAATGCGCCGCGGCTGTATTCGACTTTCCTGCTGTGGATGCTGTCGGAACTGTTCGAGCAATTGCCGGAAGTCGGTGACCTCGACAAACCGAAACTGGCGTTCTTCTTCGATGAAGCGCATTTGCTGTTTTCGGAAGCGCCGAAACCGTTGCTGCAAAAAATCGAACAGGTAGTGCGCCTGATCCGTTCGAAAGGCGTCGGCGTGTATTTCGTCACGCAGAATCCGCTCGATATTCCCGACACCGTACTCGGCCAGCTCGGCAATCGCGTACAGCACGCATTGCGCGCCTACACGCCGCGCGACCAGAAGGCAGTGCAGGCGGCGGCGCAGACCTTCCGTCCCAATCCCGCGCTCGATACCGTGCAGGCAATCACCGATCTGGGCGTCGGCGAAGCGCTGGTGTCTTTTCTCGATGAAAAAGGCCGTCCCAACATCGTCGAACGTGCATTCGTGCTGCCGCCGGCGTCGCAGATCGGCCCACTGACGGACGCGGAACGAACCGCGTTGATGTCGCAATCCGTGGTCGCGGGCGTGTACGAAAAAGCGGTCGATCGAGAATCGGCCTATGAAAAACTCAAAGGCCGTGTTGCCGAAAAAATGCCGGACAACGCGGAGGCCAGCGCGCGCAACCAGTCGACCGCTCAGGACGACGGCTGGGGCAACGGCAATGCGTCGTCTTCATCGAACGGCGGATTGGGCGACGTGCTGGGCAGCGTGTTTGGCGGCGCGACCGGTAATGCACGCACCGGTGGTCGCGGCAGGCGTAGCGATTCCGTCGTCGAATCGATGATGAAATCGGCTGCGCGTTCGATCGGCTCCACAGTAGGACGCGAAATCATACGTGGCGTACTGGGTTCGATACTAAAGCGCTGATTGCAACGAATATGTCTTTCTGCGAAAAGCTTTCGCAGAAAGACATCGCTTCTGCAGTCGTAAGGCCTGGCTTATGCCGACAGCTTGTATCGCTCAGCAGGTTTGCTGTGCGACAGGAACGGACGCATTGCCGAGCCTGCGGCGACATAGGCGTTCCACGTATCCAGCGTCTGCATGGACGGGATCGTGACCACTTCACCCTGATCCAGTCCGGACAAGGCTGCATCGACCAGATCGTCCGCTGACATCACGCGGTCTTGAGGCAGATTAGAGACCGGCATGCCGGCGTGATCCCAGAATCCCGTACGCGTCAAACCTGGCAACACAACTTGTACGCGTACACCCTTTTTCGACAACTCGTCATTCAAGGACAGACTGAGCGTCAGCACGTATTGTTTGGCGGCGCTTGACGTGCCGTTCAGCACGCCTGGCAACACCGCGACGACGGATGACATATTGATGATCGTGCCGGTACCGCGTGCCACGAACGCCGGCGCGACGGCTCGGCTAAGCCGCGTCAGCGCAGTGACGTTGACCGCGATCAGTTGATCCAGCTCTTCCGGTGTTGAGTCAATCAGGCTTTTGGTTCCGCCCAGCCCCGCATTGTTGACCAGCATCGTGATGGCATTGTCGGTTGCGAGTTTTTGCTCAACGACGCGCAGGTCAGCCGGCGCTGACAGGTCTGCCTTGATGATTTCCACATTACGGCCGGTCTCTGCCGTCAATCGCGCTGCAGTTTGTTTCAGCTTGGCTTCGTCGCGTGCGACCAGCACAAGGTCGTAGCCGCGTTTTGCAAGGCGGTCCGCGTAGATCGCGCCGATGCCGACGGATCCGCCGGTAATCACTGCCTTGCCTTTGTTTGTTAGCGTATTCATGTCGATTCCCCTTTAACGATGTCATCGCGTTCCGGCCTATCCGTGACGCTCTGGTAGTTGACATCTGCAGTCTATGGGCTAGACTGATGTCTCATAAGTCATATATCCCTCGTTTTGGGTCAAAAGCGGTGCGCGATGAAAAAAGTTGCAGTCATTGTTTTTCCTGGCTTTCAGATTCTGGACATGGTTGGCGTCGCGGTATTCGAGGTGGCGAATACCCTGCCGGGCGGCCCTCACTACGCGCTGGAAATGTTGTCCGAACGTGGTGGCGGTGTGAGGAGTTCTGCCGGCGTCAGAACGGAGACCTCGAAGTTCGATGAATGCCGATTCGATACCGTGATGGTGGCGGGCGCGATGGACATCCCCGAAGCGACGCCGGGATTGATTGCGTTTTTGCGCGCCGCCAGTGTCGAATCGCGCCGTACAGCCAGTATCTGCACCGGCGCATTCCTGCTGGCCGAAGCGGGTTTGCTCGATGGCCGGCGCGCGACCACGCACTGGTTCGCCGCGCGCGAACTCAAGCGCCGCTACCCGAAAATCCGCGTCGACGAAGATCGTATTTTCATCAACGATGAGCATCGCTGGACGTCGGCTGGCATGACAGCGTGCATCGACCTGTGCCTGGCGATGGTGGAAGAAGATCTCGGCGTCGAAGCTGCGCGCTCGGTCGCGAAGAAAATGGTTGTCTATCACCGTCGCACCGGCGGTCAGTCGCAGTTCTCCGCGCTGCTGGAACTGGAGCCGAAGACCGATCGCATCCAGAAAGCGCTCAGCTACGCCAGGCAGAATCTGAAAAAGGAGCTGTCCGTCGACGATCTGGCCGACGCGGCCAATCTCAGTCGCCGCCAATTCACCCGCGCGTTCCGGGCTGAAACCGGGCAGTCGCCGGCGAAGGCCGTCGAAACGCTGCGTGTCGAGGCCGCGCGGTCAATGATCGAAGAGGGCAATCATTCGCTGGAAGTGGTCGCGCGTGAGAACGGTTTCGCCGACCCGGAACGCATGCGCCGCGCCTTTCTCCGCGCGTTTGGGCAGCCGCCGCAAGCAATACGGCGCGCCGCGCGCGCTGTGGCATGACGCTTCAAACCGCAATGCTGTCCGGCGGATGATCGATAAAGTGTTGCATCAACCAGCGACCGGCCGGCCCCGGCGCGTCGTCGGTACGGTGAATCATGTGCAATGAATACTGGCCGCTGATCATGTGCGCCAGCTGCAGATGCACCAGCTTGCCGGTGCGGACGTCCTCGCGCACCATTTCTTCCGGCATCGAACCCCAACCCAGCCCTGATCGCAGCAGCATGTACTTGGCGCCCAGGTCACCCAGGCGCCAGTCGCGCAGTGCGAGCACGCCGAAATCCTGACCGGCCGTCAGCTGGCTGCGGTCGGTCAGCACCAGTTGCGTGTATTCGCGCGCGACTTCGTTGGGGATGATGCCTGTCATCTGCCCCAGCGGATGTGTCGGTGCTGCGACCGGGATCATCGTGATGTAGCCGAGCTGGTGATGCTGGTAGATGTCGGGAAATTCCAGCATCGGCCCGGCGATTCCGATCTGCGATTCGCGTATCGCGACCAGGTGCTTGACGGTGCCGAGCGCTTCGATGCGCAGGCGCAGGCCGACGGTCGGAAACTGCTGCTGGAAAGCCTGCAGCGCGCGCACCAGGTGGCAGTTCGGATACATCACGTCCACCACGATCGAGACTTCCGCTTCCAGGCCTAGCGACAGCGTCTTGGCGCGGGCGCGCATCGCATCGATCTTCATGCCTACCGTGCGTGCGTCGGCCAACAGCGCCTTGCCGGCTTCGGTCAGCGTCGGTTTGCGCTTGCTGCGATCGAACAGTGCCACGTTCAGCTGCGCTTCCAGGTTCGCGATGGTGTAGCTGATCACCGATTGCGTACGATGCAATTCCTTGGCCGCGCGCGAAAAACTGCCGCAGTCGATCACGGCGACGAAAACACGCAACTGGTCGAGCGTCGGCAGGCCGGGATCTCTCATATCTATAAAATCGATTCTAAATAGCGAAACAATGTGGGTTTTCTGAATATTAAACCTGTCCTACGATGCTTGCAACGACGCCATCAACGCGTCACTCCTCAAAACGAACAAGGAAAGCGAGCACATCATGACCAAGATCCTTCACATCAACAGCAGCGTGCGTAACAACGGTTCGATCTCCCGCAAGGTCACCGACGAATTTTTGAGCAAATGGAAAGCCAAGCGTCCGGATACCGTCGTCGTCGAACGTGATCTGGCCGCACGTCCGCTGCCGCATCTGACCGAAGAAACGCTGGGCGCCTTTTTCACGCCGGCCGAGCAGCGTACGCCAGAACAGGCGAAGATCGCGGCCCTGTCCGAATCGCTGGTGCAGGAACTGTTCGATGCTGACGTCATCGTGATCGGCGCGCCGATGTACAACTTCTCGATCACCTCCGGCCTGAAAGCCTGGGTCGATCACGTGGCGCGCGCTGGCGTAACGTTCAAATACGGCGAAAACGGTCCGGTCGGTCTGGTGACGGGAAAGAAGGTCTACATCTTCACGACCAGCGGCGGCGTCTACAGCCAGGGACCTGCCGCGGCGATGGACCATGCCGGTACCTACCTGCGTGCGGTGCTAGGCTTCATCGGTCTGACTGACGTGACGATCGTGCACAGCGAAGGTTTGGCGATGGGCGACGTCGGCGTCGAAAAAGCGCTGGCCCAAACCAGCCAGACCATCAACGAATTGCTGCCGGCCTGATATCCTTCGTCTTTGCAAGTAAAAAACGCAGCCCTGCCCGAACCCGGTACGGGCTGCGTTTGCTGATGAACGATATTGTTTTGCCATGAAACCCAGCCTCGTATCCGCAACCGCGCCGGTTGCTCCCGCCGACATCGAACTCGATTACGTTGCCTCGTGCATCCTGCCGATGCCGTGGGCGAATTTCCGCCTGCATGCCTTCGTCGAGCCGGTCAGCGGCAAGGAGCATGTCGCAATTACATTGGGCGACGTGGCGAATGGTGAGCCGGTGCTGGCGCGCATCCATTCAGAATGCCTGACCGGCGACGCCTTGTTCAGCCTGCGCTGCGATTGCGGCCCGCAATTGGAGGCGGCCCTGCGCAAGATTGCGGAGGAAGGACGTGGCGCGCTGTTTTATCTGCGACAGGAAGGCCGCGGCATCGGTCTGGTCAACAAGATTCGCGCATATCAATTGCAGGACCAGGGCGCCGACACGGTGGAAGCGAACGAGCAGCTCGGCTTCAAGGCCGATCAGCGCGATTACCGGTTGTGCAGGCCCATGCTCGCGCATCTGCAGATTTCGACGCTGCGTCTGATGACCAACAATCCGCGCAAGATCAAGGCGCTGGAACAGCTTGGCCTCAAGGTGACGGAGCGCGTGCCGCTGATCGTCACGCCCAATCCCTTCAACGATCGCTACCTGACCACCAAGGCGGCCAAGCTCGGCCACTTGTTCTAAGCATTCGCACCGGATTCGTCGCCTGCCGAACTTGCGCCACAGGAGTATGATCGGCGCGTCTCGCAGCGACATGCTGCGACCAAAGATGTCGGAGCGCGTATGGATCTCGGAATACGAAACAAGCATGCGCTGGTATGCGGCGCGAGTCGTGGCCTCGGTCTCGGATGCGCGCACGCGCTGGCGGCGGAAGGTGCGCATGTCACCTTGATTGCACGCCGTGCCGAGGTACTGCAGCGGGCTGCCCAGGAAATCCGTGAAGCCACCGGCAGCACTGTCACTGCAGTGGCCGCCGACATTACGACACGCGAAGGTCGCGAACTCGCGCTGGCCGCTTGTCCGCAACCCGACATTCTGATCACCAATGCAGGCGGCCCGCCGGCCGGCAATTTCCGCGATTGGGAACGTGCGGACTGGATTGCCGCGCTCGATGCCAACATGCTGACGCCGATCGAATTGATCAAGGCCACCGTCGACGGCATGATCGCCCGCAAGTTCGGTCGCATCGTCAACATCACCTCGAGCGCGGTCAAGGCGCCGATCGACATCCTCGGGCTTTCCAACGGCGCTCGCTCCGGACTGACAGGCTTCGTCGCAGGTCTGGCGCGCAAGACGGTTGCGCACAACGTCACCATCAACAATCTGCTGCCGGGGCCTTTCGAGACCGATCGCCTGGCTTCACTTTTTGCTTCATCTGCCCGTGCGACCGGCAAGACAGAAGAGACGATCCGCGAATCGCGACGATTGGACAATCCGGCGCAACGCTTCGGCACGCCGGAGGAATTCGGCGCGACCTGCGCCTTTCTGTGCAGCCGCTACGCAGGCTATATCACCGGGCAGAACATTCTGCTCGACGGCGGTGCCTATCCCGGCACGTTCTGAATAACCCGAAAACGGAAAGGAGCCACGATGCCGAAGGCAATCAGAATTCACCAAACCGGCGGCCCGGAAGTGATGGCTTACGAAGAGATCGAACTTGGCAAGCCGGGTCCGGGTCCGGGTCAGGCGCTGGTGCGCCAGATGGCGTGCGGATTGAACTTCGTCGATGTGTATTTCCGCACCGGCCTGTATCCGCAGCCCTTGCCGGCCGGGCTTGGCATGGAAGGCGCTGGCGTGGTGGAGGAACTGGGCGAGGGCGTCACGCATTTGCAAGTCGGCGATCGCGTCGCGTATGCGGCAAAGCCGCCAGGCGCCTATGCAGAGCGACGCGTGATGCGGGCCGATGTGCTGGTGAAACTGCCGGCATCCATCAGCTTCGAGACGGCCGCGGCCGTCATGCTGCAGGGTCTGACTGTGCAATATCTGTTTCGCCGCACTTTTGCTCTGCAAGGGGGCGAGACAATCCTGTTTCATGCTGCAGCTGGCGGCGTCGGGCTGATTGCATGTCAGTGGGCGCGTGCGATGGGCGTGACGATGATCGGCACCGTGGGCTCCGACGAAAAAGCGGCGCTGGCGAAGGCGCATGGCTGCGTGCACGTGGTCAATTACCGGAAGGAGAATTTCGTCGAGCGCGTCAAGGAAATTACAGGAGGGAAGGGCGTGCCGGTGGTCTACGACTCGATCGGCAAGGACACCTTCACAGGCTCGCTTGATTGCCTGGCGCCGCTCGGCATGATGGTGAGCTTCGGCAGCGCATCCGGTCCCGTACCTCCCTTCGACTTGGGCCAGCTCGCTTCCCGCGGGTCGCTTTTCATTACGCGACCTTCGGTATTCGATTACACGGCCAAGCGTGACGACCTGGAAAAGGCCGCGGCGGAACTGTTCAGCATGATCGAAGGCGGCAAGATCAAGGTCGACGTCCATCAGCGCTACGCGCTGGAAGACGTGGCGCAGGCGCACCGTGACCTGGAGTCGCGCAAGACCACCGGTTCCACGATATTGATTCCCTAGGAGACGCCCATGCAGGACGAGAGCGACAACAATCCGATGCAGCATCCGGAAGAGCAGCCCTCCGGTACCGACGGCACACCGAAGTTCGGGCGCTTGCTGGTGGTGCTGGCCTTCAGCATCCTGATTGTGGTGCTGCTGACTTTCGGCTCGGAGGCTTACTACACGCGCTGATGCCTACCCATAAAACATGCCCGTAAAAAAGGCGGCTTGAGCTGTTCTTTTTTACGGGCTTTGTTCTTCTATTTTCAGATTCACACGGTGTGGTACCCCGCTCTTCCCGGGAAAATCCTGGAAAGCCGCGCGCACCATGTAAGGCATCGCGAATGCAAGCGAGCCGTTGCCGCCGTCGCTATCTACCGTCACGTCGTACAGCTTTTTGCCATCCTTGCGCGAGATCTGGATATTGAGGTACCGCTGGAACAGCTGGTAATGGCTTTCCTGATACCCGGTTACGACTGGGCCCGGATACCAGAAGGGATCATAGAAGGGCCCATAGCCGCGCCAGCGCGGACCGTAGTAAGGTCCCCAGTAAGGCCAGGGATCGCTGTATACCGGTTGCACCACTTTCACGTCGCGCGCATCGATGCGATAGTCCAGCGCAACTTTTAAATTTGCTGCTTGCGCCGATGGTGCAGGCGTGAAGCCTAGGCGCTGCAATTCCGTACGCACGAGACCCTGATAGCTCTCGTACTCGAGATTGTTCTTCTGTTCGGGAGTCGGATCGAATGCATAGGATTTGTCCTGCAGGTCCGCCGGCCAGTTGTGGAACGCAACCACATCGTTCTTGACGACCGACGCGCATCCGCTAACCAGCATGGCGGAGAGCGCGAGTATCGGCCATAGTCGGAATTTCATCATTCACTCCGGTGATTCGCTTGACGCCATTAGCATAGCGCCAAAGGCGCACTGCCGCTTCGTTGCGCAGCGTTGCAGAGAGGAAATGATGTACGGCGTGAAACTATTTCCAGACTTCCGGTTCAGAAGAGTGATTCCCTCTTCCAGAGACGGGATTGGTAAAATGGCACTTTGTCTTTAGCCGCGTCCGAACTCTTCTATGCGTACCGATACTCCGCTCACGATTTATCGCAAAGACTACACTCCTCCCAGCTACTGGGTGCACACGGTGGAGATGGGCTTCGATCTTGATCCCGCCGAGACGCGCGTTGCGACGCGCATCACATTGACGCGCAATCTGGCGAACACCGACCGCGCGCTGGTTCTGTATGGCGAGGAGATCGAACTGGCGCAATTGCGCATGAATGGCCGCGAGCTCATCGCGGAGCGCGATTATCAAATCGAAGAGGGCGTATTGCGCATCGCGCAAGCGCCGAATGCCGTCACTCTTGATATCGAAACCATCGTTCGGCCGGACAAGAATACCTCGCTGATGGGACTGTACGTCTCGAACGGCAATTTCTTCACGCAGTGCGAAGCGGAAGGCTTCCGCAAGATCACTTATTTCCCCGACCGGCCCGACGTGATGGCGAAGTACAAGGTAATGCTGCGCGCGGACAAACAGAAATATCCGGTGCTGCTGTCAAACGGCAATCTGATCGAGCAGGGCGATCTGGGCGATGGCCGGCATTACGCGCTGTGGCAAGACCCGTTCAAGAAGCCGTCATATTTGTTCGCGCTGGTCGCGGGCAATCTCGTTTGCCAGGAAGAGACGATCCGTCTCAAGTCGGGACGCGAAGCGTTGTTGCAGGTGTGGGTCGAAGAAGGCAATCTCGACAAGACGCAACACGCGATGACTTCGCTGATCAACAGCATCCGTTGGGACGAAGAACGTTTCGGCCTGGAGCTCGATCTCGACCGCTTCATGATCGTCGCCGTGGGCGACTTCAACATGGGCGCAATGGAGAACAAGGGCCTCAATATTTTCAATACCAAGTACGTTTTGGCCAATCCGCGCATCGCGACCGACGTCGACTATGCCAACATCGAGGCGGTGGTCGGACACGAATACTTTCACAACTGGACCGGCAACCGCGTCACCTGCCGCGACTGGTTCCAGCTTTCGCTGAAAGAAGGTCTGACGGTATTTCGCGACCAGGAATTTTCGGCCGACATGATCGATACCGACAGCGGCCGTGCCGTCAAGCGTATCGACGACGTGCGCGTGCTGCGGCAGGCGCAGTTCCCGGAAGATGCCGGCCCGATGGCGCATCCGGTGCGGCCCGATTCCTTCGTCGAAATCAGCAACTTCTATACGGTCACTGTGTACGAGAAGGGCGCGGAAGTGGTGCGCATGTACCAGACGCTGTTCGGCCGCGATGGCTTCCGCAAGGGCATGGATTTGTATTTTGAACGGCACGACGGCCAGGCGGTAACCTGCGACGACTTCCGCGCAGCCATGGCGGATGCAAATGGCCGCGAGCTCAGCCAGTTTGAACGCTGGTACAGCCAGGCTGGCACGCCTCGCGTATCCGTCACCACGCATTACGACGAAACCGCGCGCACTTATGAAATGACGCTGGTGCAATCCTGCCCGCCGACGGCGGGACAGGCGGAGAAGCTGCCTTTCCTGATTCCAGTCTCCGTCGGCTTGCTGGATGGCGAAGGGCGCGACATGAGTCTGTCCGTCGAGGGCATTTCTGATGGTGCTACGACCGTCGTGCTCGAACTGAAGGAGAAATCGCAGACGTTCCTGTTCAGCGATGTACAAGAAAAACCGGTGCCGTCCATCCTCCGCAATTTCTCCGCACCGGTGGTTCTCGAGTATCAATACAGCGACGACGAGCTCGCGTTCCTGATGGCGCATGACAGCGACGCGTTCAATCGTTGGGAAGCGGGGCAGCGCCTGGCGATGCGTCGCCTGCTGGCACTGACGGCGCTGGCGCAAAGCAGCGATGAATTGAAGGTCGACGATGCGCTGGCGGAAAGCTTTGCTGCCACGCTGAACAACACGAAGCTCGACCCTGCTTTCCGGGAGATCGCGTTGAGCTTGCCTTCCGAAAGCGTGATCGCGGAACAGATGGAAGAAATCGATCCGCAAGCGATTCACCATGCGCGTCGTTTCCTGCGCCGATCGCTTGCACAAGAGCTGCGTGGCGACCTGCTGCGCGCGTACGAGCAGAATCACAACGACGGTCCGTACAGCCCGGATGTCGAATCTGCAGGAAAGCGCGCATTGAAGAACATGGCCTTGTTCTACCTGTGCGAACTCGACGATGTCGAAGCGCATGGCTTGATGCAAAGGCAGTATGCGCAGGCGAATAACATGACAGACCGCATCGGCGCGCTGACGGCGATCGTGAACGGCAACGCGCCCGGCAAGGCGGAGGCTTTGGCAGACTTCTATCGAGAATTCGAGGATGAGCCGCTAGTCATCGACAAGTGGTTCTCGCTGCAGGCAATGACGCCGACTACCGACGTTGCTGCCGTGCGCGAACTGATGAGACATCCGGCTTTTTCACTGAAAAATCCGAATCGTGCGCGGAGCCTCATTTTCAGTTTCTGCAACGGCAATCCCTCCGCTTTCCACGCGACCGACGGCAGCGGCTATGCGTTCTGGGCAGAGCAGGTGCTCGCGCTCGATGCATTGAATCCGCAGGTTTCCGCACGTCTGGCGCGCAGCCTGGATCGCTGGCGCAAGTACACGCCGGCGTTGCGCGAGCAAATGCGCGCCGCATTGCAACGCGTCGCGGATGCTCCTCGCCTGTCGAAGGATTTGAAGGAAGTCGTCACCAAGTCGCTTGGCGAGCATTAATTCGTATAGCGGTTCGCATAGAAAAATCGATCATCGAAAAAGGAAAACATGAAACGCGTCAGCCTCACGCAGTACCTGATTGAAGAACAACGTCAGAACAACACCATCCCCGCGGAACTGCGTTTGCTGCTCGAAGTTGTCGCACGCGCGTGCAAGAGCATCAGCCATTCGGTCGGCAAGGGTGCACTCGGCGATGTGCTGGGCAGCGCGGGCAGCGAGAATGTGCAGGGCGAAGTGCAGAAGAAGCTGGACGTGATGTCTAATGAAATTCTGCTGGAGGCCAACGAATGGGGCGGTCACTTGGCCGCAATGGCGTCGGAGGAAATGGAAGAGATCTATCCGATTCCTAACCGTTATCCGCTTGGCGGCTATCTGCTGCTGTTCGATCCGCTGGACGGCTCCAGCAATATTGACGTCAACGTTTCGATCGGCACGATCTTTTCCGTATTGAAGGCGGCCGAAGGCGGCGCAACGCCGAAGGAAACGCACTTCCTGCAGCCGGGTGCGAAACAGGTGGCAGCCGGCTACGCGCTGTACGGTCCGCAAACGGTGCTGGTGCTGACGACCGGCAACGGCGTGCATTCATTCACGCTCGACCGCGAAATGGGATCGTGGGTGATGACACAGCGCGATATGAAGATTCCTGAGGACACCAAGGAATTCGCGATCAATGCATCGAATGCCCGTCACTGGTATCCACCTGTGAAGCGTTACGTCGACGAGTTGCTGGCGGGGAGCACCGGACCGCGCGGCAAGGATTTCAACATGCGCTGGATCGCGTCGATGGTGGCGGACGTGCACCGTATTCTCACGCGTGGCGGCATCTTCATGTATCCGGCAGATGCGCGCGAGCCGGACAAGCCTGGCAAGTTGCGGCTGATGTATGAAGCCAATCCGATGGCGATGCTGGTCGAACAAGCAGGAGGCGCGGCGACGAATGGCCATCAACGCATTCTGGATATCCAGCCGGAGAAATTGCATCAGCGCGTTGCGGTGTTCTTGGGTTCGAAGAATGAGGTCGATTTAGTGACGAGTTATCACCGATAAGCCGCTATCGCTTCACCAACTTAAAGGCCTGCGCAAGCAGGCCTTTAAGTTTTTTTAAAAAAGATTTTGCGAAGCCCTTGCCAACGTAAAAGGGTGTTTGCTATAGTTCGCCTCCCGTTGCGAGACGGGGACTTTGGAAGGGCGGATCTGGCGGAAGTTGGGTGGTGCTTTTTCAGAGGGAAGTGCGGTGGTTTTGGTGTGAAGCGTTAGCGAGTTTGTTTAAAAAGAGTTGAACAAAGTTGTTGACGAGCGATAGAAAGTGCCGCATAATCTCGTTTCTCTGCTGCTGACGAACAAAACGATTCGCAGCGACGCTGAAAGACAAGCGAAGCAGACAGGTTCTTTAAAAATTAACAGCCGATAAGTGTGGGCGTTTGATGGAAGCGCGGCAGCGCAAGCTGCAGCTCAAAACATTAAATGCTCACAAAGAAATATAGGTAGGTTCGCAAGAACATACCTGTCAGTATTTTGAGTGAGCGACGCTTCGAAAGAAGCTGGCGAAAGCCACAAAACAGAGATTGAACTGAAGAGTTTGATCCTGGCTCAGATTGAACGCTGGCGGCATGCCTTACACATGCAAGTCGAACGGCAGCATAGGAGCTTGCTCCTGATGGCGAGTGGCGAACGGGTGAGTAATATATCGGAACGTACCCTAGAGTGGGGGATAACTAGTCGAAAGATTAGCTAATACCGCATACGATCTACGGATGAAAGTGGGGGATCGCAAGACCTCATGCTCATGGAGCGGCCGATATCTGATTAGCTAGTTGGTGGGGTAAAAGCTCACCAAGGCGACGATCAGTAGCTGGTCTGAGAGGACGACCAGCCACACTGGAACTGAGACACGGTCCAGACTCCTACGGGAGGCAGCAGTGGGGAATTTTGGACAATGGGCGCAAGCCTGATCCAGCAATGCCGCGTGAGTGAAGAAGGCCTTCGGGTTGTAAAGCTCTTTTGTCAGGGAAGAAACGGTGAGGGCTAATATCTCTTGCTAATGACGGTACCTGAAGAATAAGCACCGGCTAACTACGTGCCAGCAGCCGCGGTAATACGTAGGGTGCAAGCGTTAATCGGAATTACTGGGCGTAAAGCGTGCGCAGGCGGTTGTGCAAGACAGATGTGAAATCCCCGGGCTTAACCTGGGAATTGCATTTGTGACTGCACGGCTAGAGTGTGTCAGAGGGGGGTAGAATTCCACGTGTAGCAGTGAAATGCGTAGAGATGTGGAGGAATACCGATGGCGAAGGCAGCCCCCTGGGATAACACTGACGCTCATGCACGAAAGCGTGGGGAGCAAACAGGATTAGATACCCTGGTAGTCCACGCCCTAAACGATGTCTACTAGTTGTCGGGTCTTAATTGACTTGGTAACGCAGCTAACGCGTGAAGTAGACCGCCTGGGGAGTACGGTCGCAAGATTAAAACTCAAAGGAATTGACGGGGACCCGCACAAGCGGTGGATGATGTGGATTAATTCGATGCAACGCGAAAAACCTTACCTACCCTTGACATGTCAGGAACCCTGCTGAGAGGTGGGGGTGCTCGAAAGAGAACCTGAACACAGGTGCTGCATGGCTGTCGTCAGCTCGTGTCGTGAGATGTTGGGTTAAGTCCCGCAACGAGCGCAACCCTTGTCATTAGTTGCTACGAAAGGGCACTCTAATGAGACTGCCGGTGACAAACC
>Ga0310811_10000873_pt1 | contig 38891 bp, 33 predicted proteins | sample YCmetagenome_FD_207642 | JGI IMG/M metagenome (GOLD analysis project Ga0310811, IMG submission 207642) | Soil microbial communities from experimental microcosm in Duke University, North Carolina, United States - YC | ecosystem: Engineered > Artificial ecosystem > Soil microcosm > Unclassified ... | reverse complement strand
GCATTGACCGAGGTCGACCCGATGGTCGGCCGGCCTTAGGCGTTCTTGACGACATCGGCAAGTGCGGAGATTCCGGCCCGGATCTGGTCTTCCGTCGATGTCGCGAAACTCAGCCTGAGGGTGTTGCGTCCGTCGCCGGTGGCGAAGAAGGGCTGCCCGGGAACGTACGCGACCTTATGTTCAACCGCCTTCTCGAGCATGGCCGTGGTGTCGACCGGATGATCAGGGCTGGTCGGCAAGGTGAGCCAGCAGAACATGCCGCCCTCCGGGGAAGTGCACGTAACCCCGTGCGGAAAGAGCCGCCGGATGCTGTCGAGCATGACGGATGCTCGCCGGCCGTAGGCCTCGCTGATGACCTTGACCTGGCGCGGGAGAACATCCGGGAGCAGCTCGGTGATGATGAGCTGGTTGAGCGTAGGGGAGTGCAGGTCCGCGGCTTGCTTGGCATACACGAGCCGGTCGATGACATGCCGCGGCCCCTGGACCCACGCGTCGCGCAGGCCAGGGGTGAGCACCTTGGAGAAGGTGCCGAGCATGACCACGTTGATCTCGTCCGGGTCGGCCACCTCATCGAGTGCCAGCTCGAAAAGCGTGGGAATACTCTCCCCGCGAAACCGCAAGGCGTTATACGGGCCGTCCTCGATGACCGTGACCCCGTGCCGCCGGGTGACCTCGAGAAGCTGACGCCGCCGGTCCAGTGGCAGGGTGCGACCGGTCGGGTTCTGGAACGTCGGGACGGTGTAGAGCAGCAACCGCGTGCGCAGCGACTTGAGCTGCTCGTCGAGCGCCTCGGGCACGATCCCGTCGTCGTCCGTCGCCACTTCGACGAAGCGCGGCTGGTATGCGGCGAACGCCTGCAGCGCGCCCAGATACGTTGGCTGCTCCACCAGCACCACGTCGCCGGGGTCGATCAGCACCCGCCCGAGTAGATCCAGCCCCTGCTGGCTGCCGCTGACGATCTGCACATGGTCCGGCGTCAGGCGGCTCTGCCCCGCGATCCACTCGCGCAACGGCAAGTGGCCCTCAGTGGTCGAGTACTGCAGCGCCGCTGGCCCGTGATCGGTCAGGACCCGGTCAGCCGCAGCGCGCACGTCGGCCAGCGGGAAGAGCTCCGGGGCAGGCAGCCCGCCCGCGAATGAGATCACATCCGGACGCTGGGTGATCTTCAGGATCTCCCTGATCGCGCTGGACGACATCCGCCGCGCGGCGGCGCTCAAGGGAATCGCAGGGCTGGCTTGCCCGGCGCCGATGATGGTATCCACGGGGCAATTATTGACCGTTACGCCGTCTGTCGCGGCAGGCAGGCTCATTCCCTTGCCCGTGGGTCGGCAGGCCGCGCCGAGTTCGGCGAGGGACCCGGGGCGGGCCGCGGACCGGGCTGAGCCCCGGGTGGCCCCGGGGGACTGGTGGGTGAGAGGCGCTTCTCGAACCAGAAGTGGGCATGAGAATCGTGCCCGTACTGCGGAATCTCGGCGTACCCGCTGTTGCGGTACATCTGGGCCGCTTCGGTGAGCGCCCGGTGCGTGCCGAGCCGGACCATCCCGAGCCCCCGAGCCGCTGCCTCGCGTTCCAGCCCGGTCAGCAGCCGCCGCCCCACTCCAAGACCCCGCCTGTCGGCGGCTACCCACACGTGCCTGATCTCCCCGGTTCCGGGTTCAAGGGAACGCAGCGCCCCGCAGCCGACCGGGCGGCCATCCTCGTAGGCAACCAGGAATGCCCCTGCGTCGCCTTGCACATCCTGCGGCTGGACCAGGTCCGCTTCGTCGAACCCCTCCGGGAACCGCTCCCGCAACTCGGCAACGTACGCGGCCAGGCAGCCGCGGGCGTCGGCCGACACCGGGTCGGCCAGCCGCACGCTCACCGCTGCCAGGCGGAGCAACCGCTGCGCGGTCCCGAGCGCGGCCAGCAGCTCACGCCGCTGCCCCTCCGCCAGAGTGCCCAGCAGGCCCTCGGCAACGCCATTCGCCCGGCGATCCTGCTCAGCTAGTTCCGCCTCGCCAGCCGGGGTAAGCTCAGCCACCCGCAGCCGGCCGTCGCCCGGGTGCGCGCTTACCTGGACCAGCCCTTCGTCCTCCAGCGACCGGATAATCCGGCTCAGGTATCCCGGATCGAGGCCCAGCCGGGTCCGCAGTTCCCGCAGGGACACCCCGGAACCGATCTCGAACAGCACCCGGGCCGCCCCGAGCGGACGGGCCTGGCCAAGGTACTGGTCGGCAAGCACTCCCGCCTGCCGGGTGAAGTACCGGCTGAACTGGCGGAAAGCCGCCACGTCCTGATGCGAGTTACTCATAGGTCTTTGACCTTAGTCAAAGAGTTCGCGTATCTCAAGCTAGGTGAGCCGCGATTACGCGGTCCGGCCGCCGTCGATGTACAGGATCTCTCCGGTGACGTACGGCGCTGACTCCAGGTACAGAACGCCGTTCACGATGTCACTGACCTGACCCACGCGCCCGAGCGGGGGCAATTTCCCCGCGAGCGCCTCGGGCGTGTAGGACTCGGGCGGCAGCAGCGGGGTCTGGGTGATGCCTGGCGCGACGGCATTGACGCGAATGCCGCGCGAAGCGTACTCGACGGCCAGCGATTTAGTGACCGCGGCGAGGCCGCCCTTGGTCAGCGCGGCCAGCGCGGTCGGCTCCACGGAGTCCGCGTGGGCCGCGATGCTGGCGCTCATGTTGACGACATGGCCGCCGTGCTGCTTCAGCATCTGGCCGATGGCGCGCTGGGTCAGCCAGAAGAAACCGGCGAGGTTGACGCCGGTGACCAGTGCGTAATCCTCGGCGGTGTAGTCGGTGAAGGGCTTGGCGACGAAGACGCCTGCGTTGTTGACCAGGGTGTCGACGCGGCCGAAGCGATCAAGCGCCTGGCCGATGATCCGGTCAGCGGTGGCCTGCTCGGAGACGTCGCCTCGGACCGTGAGGATGTCCGGGTCCTCCGACGGCTTGATGCTGACAGAATTCGCCACGACCGCCCAGCCTCGCTGCCGGTACGCGTCGACGAGGCCGGCGCCGATTCCCCCCGAGCCGCCCGTGATGACTGCTACCTTCTGCTCCGTGTCGGTCATGGCTTCCTGCCTCGGCTCACAGACGGGAGGTGAGCTCGGTGACGATTTCCGCCGCTGACTGTGGCTTTCTCGCGAGGGCAACGCTTTGTCCGGCCCACATCGACAGCGCTTCGATGTCACCGGTCGTCCCGTCCATCGGCGGCGCTGGCTCGTAACGAAGGATTCCCTCGCCGGAGGCGAAGTGCGCGATCACGTCGCCTGCTCCTGGGCGCTGGCTGTCCGGAGGCCGTCCTGCGGCGTCCCACGCCCTGGCGGTTGAGTTGCGGAGGGCGCGGTGGGGAGAGTCGGGCCACCCGACGTCGTACAGGTCGGGGTACCACTGCGGATCGGTTTCGGCCGCGGCTATCAGCCGGCGCCGGTACTCCTCGTGGATCGGCATCTCCTTGGCCAGGAGGAACCGCGTGCCCAGCCACGCGGCCTGGGCGCCCAGGGCGAGCACCGCGGCGACGCCGCGAGCGTCGCCGATTCCGCCAGCCGCGATGACCGGTACCGGCGCCACGGCGTCCACGACAGCGGGCACCAGCGGCAGGGTGGCGACCTTGCTCCACACGTGCCCGCCGGCCTCCCAGCCTTGCGCGACGATCACGTCCGTGCCGGACGCGACTGACTGTCGTGCCTCCTCGGCGCTGCCGACCGTGTGCAGGACGATTCCCCCGGCGTCGTGCACAGCCCCGATATAGCTGCTGGGATCCCCCCACATAAACGAGACGATCCGCAAGCCGGCCTCGAGGGCCTGGTCAAGGCGGCGGTGGTGATCTTCGGTGAGAACCAAGTTGCCGCCGAACGGCTGCGTGGTCAGTGCCCCCGTCTCCCGGACGATGGCCCCGGCGTCTGCGGACCACGTGAGCGTCACCATGCCGAGCGCGCCGGCATTCGACACGGCCGCCGCCAGTCCTGTGATATCGGACATTGGCGCCTGAACGATCGGCCACTCAATACCCAGCAACTCACACACAGGTGTGGTCATATGCCACGGTGTACCCGTGGAGCCATCTGGCGACACGAGCCAGGATCAACCCCTGCGTTATCCGCAACCAGCGGCGCCGTGCGGAGACAGCCGCGCCGGGACCCGTGCCAGCCCACGGCCCGGTGACCCAGCGGGGGCAGCGGCAATCGCCGTCCTATGAGCTATAAGAGGTCGGCGTCGACTGAGGGGAACGCCGGTCCCATCCGTGAAACTTCGAGTAGTCGCGGGCGTCCCAGGCCGCGCGCAGCCCAGGGGTGCTGAGGTCCCAGTCCGGGCGGATCTCGGCGCTGGCCGCGCGCAGGTCATGCCATAGGTCATAGAACGACGGGCGGCCCCAGAACCAGTAGCCGTTGTAGACGCTGTGGATGACCAGGCCGGGCTTGAGCACCAGCGTGTGCGGGATCATCGGGTTGTGCTCGGGGTCGGTGTACTCGGCGATGTCCAGGTCCTGCTGGACCGTCCGGCCGGGATCCGACAGGAAGGTCCACTGGGCACCCACCGACGCCCGGAATTCCTGCAGGGTGTGATGGTCGTCGGTGGCGATGGTGGCGACCTGCGTATAGGCCACCGCGATCTTCGGGTAGTTGGCCGCCAGCTCCAGGTGCTGCTGGTGCTCCTTGGGGCAGTAGTTGCCGCGGGCCAGGGTCAAGATCAGCGGATCGCGGCCCTGGAGCTCGCTCAGCGTGCGGACGGTGCCGGTGTGGTCAGGCAGCGCATAGTCGGGGAATGCGCCGCCAGGGACGATGTCGGAACGCACGGGATGATCGCCTCTTCTCTGCCGCCTTCTGTGCGCCGCGAGTGCGGCCTAGACGGTGCTCGTACCGGGTTTGCCCCGAGAACCTGGCGTACCAGGATGCACCTGTGCGCCTGCCGGTGGGCGTGCCCGCCGGGGCCCATGCCCACACTTCGGCCTCGCCCGCCCCTGGGCTTGCCCGCGGCCGGGGAGATGTCCCCCGAGTTGGTCCCGGTGCGGACTGCTTCTCCCCATTCGCTGTGCAAGTTGGCTGAAGACCACAGCTATGCCGGTATTTATGATTTTCCGTAAATGTTCACAATGTGATCCTTCAGCGGTATCAGCGTGACCGTTGCCTCCTCCGTGCCTACGCCGCCTCGCTGGTCAGGGGTAGGCGGCACCCGGAAGTGGGGGACGATAGATGGCTGGCTGGAGCGAGCTGTACACCGAGAACGACAATCTGAAGATGCTGAGGGTCGTCCCGAATGCCGATGGGCGGCTGGAGGTCTTCGGGGTCAACGCCCAGGGTCACATCTGGCACACCTGGCAGACCGCGCCGAGCAATGGGTGGATCGGGGACTCGAAGTACCTGCACCTGGCCGAGCAGTATCAGGTGGAAAGCGAGTGGTGCTGGTCGGCGACCACAGTCAGCATCACCCGCTACTACGACTCCGCCGCCACATGGACGCAATGTTCACTGGTGAACCGGGCGTTCGGCCAGACGACCTGTTGCCAGAATGGCAGCAGCGCCGCGTGTAACCAGCCGTGGTATCCGGACCAGGCGCTCACCATCACCGGTCATCTCGCTTCGACCGCTAATGGCAAGCCGTCGCTCCAGACGATCATGAGCGAGATCAACCAGGGACACCCCGTCTCGATCGCGATCTACTGGAACGGTGGCGGCGGTCACAACCCGGCCGTCGATGGGTACCACGACGATCCCACGGCGCCAACCATCGATCTCCAGGATCCCATCTACGGCCCGTCGACCCAGGATTTCAACTCGTTTCCGTCCAGCTATCAGGGGGGCGAGTCCTACTTCACGAAATAATCCGGAGATACCATGCCACTTCGATTTGCTGCCGAGCCGACGAATGGGGCCACTCTAGTCCGCGAAGGGCTCGACAGGCTCTCGACCCGGACGAGCCCCTTGTCGGAACGCGCCGTCGACTTCTCTGCACTGCAGATAGCTCAGCCGCATGCCATTTACGATCTGCGCGCCGATGCAGTCGCCAATGGCGGAGGCCTGGAGTCCGCAGCCTTTTCCGGCTTCCGGTATCTCATCGCGGGCGGGGGCGCCACTGTCGCCGCAGCGGAGGTCCAGGCAGACGGCGCGGGAAACGCGACATTGCTGGCTAACTTCAACTACGGGCCATTCGTGGAAGCCACAGCGCAGGCCCTGCCGCGAGTCACTACGCTCGCACCGGTCAGCGCAGCGTCCTACGAGGTACGTGTACTGCGGTTCGCCGCGATCGGCCTCATGGCGCTCTGGCTCAAGCCCGATTCCGGCGGAGCCGACATCGTCTATCCGCTCGCGCCCGCCCCCGCCGGCCTGCATGCCGGCCAATCGTATTCCAGTGACGATTTCATCCAGGCCGTTCTTCCGCTCGCGCAAAAGCGATCGACCGAAACCGAGCGGAACAAAGTTCCCTAGGACCTGACCTTTTTGCGCGCTACAGGGCATCCGGGGCTAAGCCTGTCAAGCCGCCGGGATGTCCATCCATCCCCGGCTCTCGCGCACCCTTTCCGGTGCGGACGAGCAAGCCGGGTCACTTCCCGGTCTTGAGCACCCTCGTCATGGCGCTGCGCTCGGCGGCGGTGACGCCCAGACCGTACTTCGCCTTGATGTTGATCTGGGTCTCGACGTACCAGGTCCGGTTCGCCGGGGGGAGCCACTGGGCAGCGTCCTTGTCCGACTTGACCTCGTTGTCGTGCGTGTCCACGGCCCGCAGCTCGGCCACGTCGACGGCGAACGACTCGCGCTTGGTCGACGACCAGTGGCACGCTCCCATCTTCCAGGCATCGCCCAGGGCGACGACGTGGTCTACCTGGATGGCCGTGGTGTCCGGGCCGTGCTGGAGCGTAATGGTCTTACCGGTGTACTCGTTGTGCAGGGTGCCGGTCATGTACGACTCGGACTTGCCCGCCGGGATGCGCGCGCCGGAGGAGTCCAGCTCGATGACGTAGTAGCGGAGGCTCAGGCTCTTGCCGTCCAGCTGGTGCCCGGACGAGACATCGGACGGCTCATTGTCCGGGAACTGGCTACGGGCGTACCCCGCGCAGGCGCCGGCCGTCTTGAGGTGGGACAGCTTGACCGCCTCGGCGTACGCGGTGGCGTTCTGGTAGCCGTGGACGGTCGCTGCGCGGGCCGTGCCCGACGCGGCGACGGCGGCCGCGAGGGCGAGCGGGACCGCGGCGACAGCCAGCCGCTTGACCTTCATCCGGGGACTCCTCGGGGAGGTTGGTGTGGCGGTAACAGCACAGGTACCAGCGCCGAGCTAACTCGCTCCTGCGAAGGCGTGAACAGACAGCATCAGCGTACAAAAGGCCGCCTTTGTCAAAGCAGCCGGTGCGGTGCTCGATGAGCCTGGGGATCGCGGCCGCGTGGTAACCGCGCGGCGGCGCGGCGGCTGCGGGACCGGTCGCTCCTGAGCAGTATCTCCGCGCAAACAGGGCCGTCGCCGGGCTAGACGTCAGCGGTCGCGCGTACGGAGGCGCAGACGGCAGGGCTGAGGCGAGCAGGCCCTAGCCGGGAACCATCCGTGTACCTCGGGTTAAGCCGCGTCGTTAGCGGCGGTGAATTCCAGTAGCGCGTCCGCGACCCGTTCCGGTGCCTCCATAGCGGCGTAGTGACCAACTCCGTCAAGCAGGACCGAACGTACGTCACCCGGCACGGCCTGGGACATGGTGTTGAACGTGAACTGCCCGCCGCGGGCCCCGACGGCCAGGACCGGGACGGCGAGCCGGCCGGTTTCGGCGAGTTCCCTGATCTCGGCGCCCTCTTTTAGCATCGAGCCGTACAGGCCGCTAGCCCCGCGAAAGCCATTGGCCCGAGAGTAGGCGCGGGTGAACTCATCGATGTCTGCCTCGGTGACCGATCCCGGCACCGCGGTCAGAGAGGGGAACAGGTACTGGCTGAGGAACGAGCGCTCGCGGCCGGTCAGCAGCATCTCCGGGATCCCTGGCGCGGCAAGCACGCCGATGTGCCACGCCCCGCCGTGGGTGACGTCGGCGAGAGCTTCAGCGCCGAAGCCGGCCAACCCCATCTCGATCGCGGTCAGGCTGAGCACATCTTCCGGGTATGTGACTGCTAGCCGGAAGACAGTTGCGCCGCTGATGTCCTGACCAGTCAGGTGGACCGGGCCGAGGCCGAGGTGCCCGATGAGCTGGTGCAGGTCCTCGGCCGCGGTCTGGCTGCCATAGTCGCCGGGCGCGTGGCCGGAGTCACCGAAGCCCCGCAGGTCCACCGCGAAAACCCGGTGCGTTCGCGCGAGCAGCGGAATCAGCTTGTGAAAGGCCCACCACGTCTCCGGGAACCCGTGAACGAGCAGGATGGGCGAGCCGCTGTCTCCGGCGGAGACGTAGTGCAGCCGTGTCCCGTTGACGTCAACTGTGTGGTGGGTAACGGCGGGCAGCGTTGCGGCGGTCATAACTCTCCCTGTTTCGACTACCTAGTTGTCGACTACTTGGTTGTCGACCACGATAGTCCCCATGGTTGTCGATGTCCAGAAAGTCCCTGTGGTTGTCGATATCCTGCCGCTGTCGTAACTTAGTCAGATGCCGCGTACCGGCGCCGATCTGGCCCTCCTTCTCCTGGCTGCCTTCCGCTCGCTCGCCGATGCCGCGACAGACGAGCTAGCGCGGCGAGGCTACCCGGGCCACCGGCCCCTGCACGACTTCGCCTTGCACGCGATCGTCTCGGGGGCGGACAACGCGGCGGAACTAGGCCGGCGCCTTTCCCTGTCGAAGCAGGCGGCGGCGAAAATCATCGACGTCCTCGAGGAGCGCGGATACGTTGAGCGCCAGCCGGACCCCGAGGATAAGCGCCGCAAGCGGCTGCGGGTAACACCGCGCGGGTCCGACTTGATGCGAGAGGGCGAAGCAGTTTTTGAAGTCCTTTACCGCCAGTGGCAGCTGCAAATCGGCGCCGACCAGCTTCAGGAGCTTCAAGAATATCTAACTGAGCTGGTAGGTGCCTCGCCGCTGCGGTTCGACACCGTTGGCTGGATGGCGGCTAGTACCGGCGATCAGGAGTAGCGCACGCTCATCGGTAGGGCACTCACGGAACTGGACGTCCGCTAGCCTGTTCCGCCGCTGTTCCGTCAGCCTGTTCCGGGATACGTGCCACTTGACGGCCAAGCTGCGGCGCTCCGTTTCCGCCCGGGCCGAGGAGGACGAGGGTGTCGCCCGGCTGAGGGTCTCGGGGGCGAGAGGCGGTTACTGGGAGCAGGGTGCCTTCGGGGTTGATCAGGAACAAGAGGTCGGTGGCCGGGGGGACCCCGCCGTCGGGCGACTGGGTGGCAATGCGAGCGCCGGCGGCGTACCGGGCGGTCAGCGCTGGGTGGGTGAGTGCAGGGGCGAAGAGGGTTTCGCCGGCGGTGTAGGGGGCCACGGCGCCGTGGCTGGGTGCTAGCCGGTAGACGGGGGTGTCGGAGCCGCCCGCGAGGGTGGTGGCGGCCAGGGCGTTGAAGTGGTCTTCGTCGGTGAGCAGGAGGATGGCAGTGACGTCTTCCAGTTCGGCGCCTTGGGCGATGGCCGAGGCGAACTGCTCGCCGGGGACCAGTTCGAGGCCTGCTTGTTCGATCTGGGTGCGCTGGCCCTCGGAGGGGGCCCACATGACGACCTCCAGGCCGGCGGTGCGGAAGGCGCGGGCCAGGTCGATGACCCACGGGTCGCCGCCGACCAGCAGCGGACGGCTGCGGGCGGGACGGGTGACGCCGAGCCGCCCAGCCACCGGGACCGCGGTCAGGCCGTAAAGGGCGACCGTCGCGACGATGACCAGGAAGGTGACGGGCAGGATCTTGGACGCGCCGCCGATGTGCTGGGCGGCCAGCTCGGCCCCGAAGGTCGAGGCAGTGGCCGCGGCGACGATGCCGCGTGGCGCCATCCAGCCGATGAACGCGCGTTCTCCCCTGGTCAGCTCGGTCCGGATGGTGGCTGCGAAGGCCACCAGCGGCCGGGTCACCAGGACCAGGACGGCCACCAGGCCGAGGGTAGGCAGCACGATGTGATGCAGCGATGCCGGGGTGACAGTGGCTGAGATAGACACGAACAGGACCCCGATGATGAGCTGTATCAAAGTCTCGAAGAACGGCCGCCGGGCCGGGACGTCGAAGGCGCGCAGGTTCGCGACCGCCAGCCCCATCAGGATCGCGGCGATGAGCCCGGCGTCGTCGCGGATGATGTCGCAGGCGGCCGCCACGCCCACCACGCACGCGAGCTGCACGGCGGTGCTGAGCACATCGTCCAGCTCAAGCTTGCACAGGCAGAGCCACAGCACCGCGACGCCGACCGCCGCGCCGGCCGCGCCGATGCAGAGGGATAGCAGGAACAGCGCCGCCGGATGCCCGATCCCGCCGTGGGTGCTCGCCAGCACGGCGTGGAACACCGCCGCGCCCAGGATGCCGCCGACCGGATCGATCAGCGAACCCTCCCAGGACAGTATCCGCTGGAGGCGATCGGCCGGACGGACGAAAGCCAGCAGCGGGCCCACCACCGTCGGCCCGGACACCACCAAGATCGCGCCAGTCATCACCGCTGCCCCGGCCGACATGCCAAGCAGCGGGGCAGCGAGCACCGCGGCGAAGGCCATCGTGGTCGGCACTCCCCAGATCACCAGGCGGGGGACCACGCGGCGGGCGCGCCCCTGCACCTTGCCCCACTCCAGCGCAAGGCCGGAGTCATAGAGGATCACCGCCACCGCGAGCGAGACCAGCGGCTGAAACGCCGCCCCCAGCAGCCGCTGCGGATTGACGTCGGTGGTCAGCGCGCCAGCGGTGAAGCCCGCCGGCAGCAAGATGATCAGCGCCGGGATACGGAGCCGGCTCGCTAGCACCTGCGAGCCCACGGCGAGCACTAGTATCAGGCCCACCCCGAACAGGACCTGATCAGTGCTCATCGCCGGTACTCCAGCTAGCCCTGGCTCGCGCCGACGATGAGGATCTGGGAATTGGTCATAGGTCTACCGTCGCCGCCCGGCGGGCGCGGGGCATCCCCCTTTCCGGGCTAATATCGCCGGCCGGTTCGTGTGCTGGCGCGCCGCATTGCGTGGCCGACCGGCTCGTTCCCGCCCATCCCGCCCCAGGCGCGGACGACCGGGATTCACCCTCGATGGGGGATAGCAGCAGGCCCGTCCCCATTACAGACTGCGGGTGGAGAGATCCGCGGACGTCAGGGAGGAAGGCCTGAGATGAGCGAGTTTGACGTCACCCGGACGGCCGCCAAGCGCCCGACGCGTAGCCTCTGATTTTGCGGTTCAACCGCGCTGAGCACGAAGCGCCTGAGACGAAGCGACGTATGCCCTCTGCGAGAGAGAGCATCCGGGCGAAGGCCGAGCCTGACACGTCCCCGCAGTCCGGCTCCGATGAAGAGCCGGGGTCTGCCCCTAGATTCGTGGCATTGGACCGATCCCGCGAGTTCTGGACGGTTATCGGCTACGCGGTGGTGTTTGGGCTCGTGCTCGCCTTCGCCGGGCTGGCGTTCCTGGGGTTGGTCAAAGGCGGTACGAGGCTCTGGTTCACGCTGCCGAAGAACCCGGACTGGTTCTCCGGGAACCTGTGGTGGGTGGCGGTGACGGCAGCCGCCGGGGTGCTCGTCGGCGTGCTGCGGCGCGCTCTTCGGCTCCCGGCCAAGCTGCCTGGGACGATGAAGGAACTCCAGGACGAGCGGGTTGAGCCCAGTACGGTCCTGAAGGCGGTTGCCGTCTCGCTGGTATCGCTGGTCGGCGGGGCGAGCCTTGGGCCCGAGGACGCACTGGGCAAGATCGGCGGCGGACTCGGGACCTGGGTCTCGGAGCGGCGGAAGCTCGATAAAAGCATCAGCGGGACGAACACGCTCAGCGGGATGTCCGGAGCGTACGCCGGCTTGCTGTCATCCCCGATCCTGGCGACGAGCTTCGCGGTCGAGATTGCCCGCCCAAAGCGGGCGAATATCGCTAATACGGTGGTCGCGGCCCTGCTCTCCGCGACGGTGGCGTTCGCGGTGTACTTCCCGATTGCGGGGACCACATTCCTTGGGATTTACACGTTGCCGTCCTTTGCGTACAAGGACTGGCAATTGGCCGCGGCAGTTCCTCTCGGCCTAGTCGCCGGGGCGCTCGCGCTGATGACCGTGGTGGCAATCGGACTGCTCGCGAAGCTCACTTCGCCCCTCGCCGAGCGGACGATCCTTCGCTCGACGCTCGGGGGAATCGTATTCGGCCTGGTCGGCGTGGCCTTGCCGCTCACGCTGTTCACCGGGACCTCCCAGCTCCAGACCGTCATCCACGACGGGGCCGCGCTCGGCGCGGGGCTGGTCATCGCGGTCGTGTTCGCGAAGATCCTCATGTTCGCGCTCTGCGAGGCCACCGGGTTCATCGGCGGACCCGTCCTCGTGATGCTATTCATCGGCGGCACGGCCGGAATCGCCGCCCACCTGCTGATCCCAGGGCTCCCTGAGGGGCTTGCGTTCGCCACGATGTTCGCCGCCGTTCCGGGCGCACTCATTGCGGCCCCGGTCACGGTGATCGTCATGGTCGCCCTCACGACCCAGATCGGGGCGCTGCAGCTCGCACCGGTAGCCATCGCGGTCCTGACGTCGTACCTCGCCGTCTCGGGCTCAGGCGCGCTCACGGCCCTGGCGCGAAAGGGACGCAAACCCGCCCCGTCGGCCTCGCATCCTGAACAGCCGGATGGACAAGTCAACGGGAGCGAAAGTGGATTACAACGACGTGATCGACAAGACCGGGATGGCCGTCGATGCCTCGGGGGTCGTGGTCATCCTGGTCGGCGCGGCGCTCGCCTTCGTTGAGAGCGCTGTCGGGCTGTCTCGGCGCGAGAGCGACGTCTACCGGCGTTTCCGGCTGCGGCTTGGCCAGACCATCCTGCTCGGCCTGGAACTGCTGGTGGCCGGTGACATCCTCAGGACCGTCGCGGCCACGCCCACCCTGACCAGCGTGGCGATACTGGCGTCGATCGTCGGAATCCGCACCTTCCTGAGCTTCTCGCTTGAGGTTGAGCTAAGCGGGCGGTGGCCATGGCAGAAGCCCGACAATGCGGCGTCCTAGATCAAGAACGGTCCAGGTGGCTTTCCTGACCTGCCGTTTTATCCTGCGCCCGCTCAAGCCTCGTCGTGCAGGAAATCGTAGAGCAGGTACTCGCCGTCACGGCCCGCTGACTTGTAGTCGGCCTGCTCGTACAGGGCGCGGGCCGGGTTGCCCTGGTGGACGCCCAGGTGCAGCAGGCGCAGGCCCGCCGTGGCCGCCTGCTGGGCGAAGACGCCGAGCAGTACCTTGCCGTAGCCGCGGCGGCGGTAGGACGGCAGGACCTGGATGGTAATCAGGGTGGCTGCGTCCTCCCGGTAGGCAGGGTCGGGTTTCCACATGACGAAGCCGGCGACGGTACCTTCGGCGAGCAGCACGGTGGTGCGGCCCAGGTTGGCGATCCACAGCTCGAGGTTGCGGTCGATCGCAGCGGTCCATGCCGTCGTCTGCTGCGGCTCGATCGCCGTGATGTAATCCCGCTCGGCACGGAAGATCGTCGGCAGGTCCGCCGGTGCTGCGGGGCGGAGCAGGGTCTCAGTCACGGGCCGCACGATAGCAGCGGCAACGGCCGAGCTGAACGCTAGCGAGGTCAGCGTGCCACGAGGGCATGGGCGCGCTCCCGGCCGAGCTCGCTTTACGAAGACGCGATTCTTCCGGTTGAACAGCTCACGGAGTTTGCGATTCTGGCGGTAATGACGCGCTTAGATATACGTCGGCGCTGGTCAGCACTATCGGGAGCGCGTCTCGGTGGATCGGCTTGGCTGGCGCATAATGACACGATGGGAAGTGCGGCCATCGGCCGGGACGAGGAGCTGGCGGCGATCGGGGCGTTTCTTGATGGCGTCTGGAGCGGCCCGCGGGCACTCGTCTTTGCCGGCGAGGCGGGAATCGGCAAGACACTCCTCTGGGAGACTGGCGTCGCCCAGGCCAAGGAGCGCGTCGGCCGGGTCCTTTCCTGCCGGGGCACGGAGGCGGAGGCGTCGCTGTCGTTCGCGGCCCTGTCGGAGCTTCCTAGCCGGCGTTCGGCTGCAGGCGTTAAGCCGCGGCACCTCGCGGTCCCCGGTCACGTCAAGCCCGTCAAGGCCGAGATCCGTGCTGTGTCCGTGCTGACACTACGGAGGTCACCAGGCCGCTGACCTGCGGAAACTAATCCTGTCGCCAGGATCTTCACGATCTTCGAGGGCACGAGCGAGATCCAGCGGATGCTGATCGGCCGGGCCCTCACCGGACTGGACGTTCGGTAGCGTCGAGGGTGATGCCGGAGATGGGGCGGTAGCGGGGCGGATCATCTGCGGTCTCAGTTACCCCGCTGTTTTCCAAAAGTGAATTTCTCGCGGCGGCGCGTTGCCGCTGGATGCGGTTTCGGTTGACAGTCGCGCTATACGCAACTGTTACCGTTGGCAAACCAGTTCACTATTGTGTAAACCGTCGAGTCCCCGTAGAACCAGTGGGGTGACGATGGTTCCGACTCCCGCTTCGTCCGGTACCGCCTCCGGCAGTGTCCCGGAGAAGGAGGCTGCGGTCCGGATCGTCGGCCTGCATAAGCGGTTCGGCGACGTGGTCGCGCTCGGCGAGACCGACTTGACCGTCCGGCAGGGCGAGTTCTTCACCTTGCTGGGCCCGTCGGGTTCGGGCAAGACGACCCTGCTCCGCCTGATCGCCGGCTTTGAGCAGCCCGATGGCGGCACGATCGAGCTCGGCGGCACGGACGTCACCCGCACCCCCCCGTACGCGCGCGACGTCAATACCGTCTTCCAGGACTACGCACTCTTCCCGCACATGACCGTCGCCGAGAACATCGAGTACGGCCTGATGGTCCGCCGGGCGCCCAAGGCGGACCGCCGGGCGAAGGCGGCCAGGGCGCTGGAGATGGTCCAGCTCGCGGACTTCGGCGCCCGTAAGCCGGCCCAGCTCTCCGGCGGCCAGCGCCAGCGCGTCGCCCTGGCCAGGGCGATCGTCAACGAACCGCAGGTACTGCTGCTCGACGAGCCACTCGGCGCGCTTGACCTGAAGCTGCGCCAGCACATGCAGCGCGAGTTGCTGCGCATCCAACGGGAGGTCGGCATCACGTTCATCTACGTGACGCACGACCAGGAAGAGGCGCTCACCATGAGCGACCGGATCGCGGTGCTCAATCATGGCAAGATCGAGCAGATCGGCGACCCCGTCGAGGTGTACGAGCGCCCGGCGACCGCCTTCGTCGCCGACTTCATCGGCGTCTCCAACGTAATCGAGCGCGACGGGCACCAGGTCACCATCAGGCCGGAGAAGATCACGCTGCTCGCCGCCGGCGACGCGAAGCCCGCCAGCGCGGACGCGCACGTCGAGTCGGCCACCGTCACGGACGTCATCTACGCCGGAGTGCTCACCCGTTACGTGGTCGACCTCGACGCCGGCGGCGAACTCGTGATCAGCCGCCAGAACACGCAGTCACCACCCGGGGCAACGGCCTCCGGTACCGCCCAGACCTCCGCCACGCCCAGCGACGCTGACGGGACGGCGGGTGAAGGCCAGGCAGCCGTCGCTGTAGGAGCGCGGGTCCGTGTCTCCTGGCGGCCGACTCAGGCCTTCACGATTACCCAGCGAGGGGGTTAACCACAATGCAGATATTTACCAGGCGGCGCACCGCCCGGTCGGCCTTGGCCGCCGGACTCGCTGCGTTCTCCCTTACCGCGGCCGCCTGCAGTTCCGGCAGCAGCGCCCCGGCCGCAAGCGGCACCAGTTCGACCGGGGCAGCCGGATCGAGCAGTTCCGCCAGCCAGCAGGCCGGCACCGCCGGGCTCACCGTCCCCACCGCGAACCTTCCCGTCCTGCAGCAGGTCGGCAAGGGCGAGGGCCAGCTCAACCTGATCGCGTGGGAGGGCTACCTGGACCCGTCCTGGGTCAAGCCCTTTGAGCAGCAGTCCGGCTGCACGGTCAACGCCAAGTACGCCGGCTCGTCCGACGAGATGGTCTCGCTGATGAAGGACGGCGGCGGCGGCCAGTACGACATGGTCTCCTCCTCCGGCGACGCCGACCTGCGGATCCTTTACGCCGGCGACGCGCACCCGGTGAACATGAACCTGATCCCGGCGGCCAAGGACTTCTTCCCTGCCTTCCAGGCCCCCAGCTTCAACACCATCAACGGCGTGCACTACGGCGTCTCGCTGCAGTGGGGCCCGAACGTGCTGATGTACAACACCAAGGACTTCACAACCACCCCCACGACCTGGTCCGTCCTCTACAACCCGAAGTACAAGGGCCAGATCACCGTCCCCGACAACCCCATCCAGATCGCGGACGCGGCGCTGTACCTGGAGAAGACCAAGCCGAGCCTGGGCATCACCGACCCCTACGAGCTCACCCAGCCGCAGTTCCAGGCCGCAGTCTCGCTGCTGGCGCAGCAGAAGCCCCTGGTGAAGAAGTACTGGGCGCTCGCGTCGGAGGAGATCTCCGACTTCCAGAACGGCAACGTGATCTTGGGCGCGGGCTGGCCTTACCAGGTCAGCACGCTGAAGGCGGCCAAGTTCCCGATCGGCTCGACGGTTCCCGCCGAGGGCGCGACCGGCTGGGCGGACACCTGGATGCTCGCCGCTAAGGCACCGCATCCGAACTGCGCGTACATGTGGATGCAGTACATCAGCACGCCGCAGGTGCAGGCCAAGCAGGCCGTCACCTACGGCGAGACGCCGGACAACGCGAAGGCCTGCGCCTACATGGACAAGCTCCAGGCGGGCTCGTGCGCCGAGTACCACGCGAACGCCCCGGCCAGCTACCTGTCGTCGATCAGCCTCTGGAAGACCCCGCTGGCGACCTGTGACAACGGCCAGAACACCTGCGTGCCGTACGCCGACTGGGTCACCGCCTGGAACACGCAGGTTAAGTAGCGGCGATCCCATGACATACACAGCAGGAACCAGGCCAAGAGAAAAAGGCCAAGGTCAAAGCCAGGTCAGAAAGAACGGGTGGTTGCTCCGCCTGTCCACCGCGCTATGGCGCCGCCCGTGGGCGCGGGCGAGCCTGCTGCTGACCCCTCCGCTGGCCTGGTTCCTGCTGGTCTACATCGCGTCGCTGGTCATCCTGCTGGTCACGGCGTTCTGGAGCGTTAACCCGTTCACCACGAACATCGACAAGACTTGGACGCTGTCGAACTTCCGGCAGATCTTCACCACGCCGGCGTACCTGTCGGACATCGGCCAGACGGTGGGGATGGCCGCCGCGGTGACGGTGACCGACGCGGTGATCGCGTTCCCGTTCGCCTACTTCATGGCACGGGTCGCCGCCCCGAGGACGCGGACCGCCCTCTTCGTGGCGATCCTCCTCCCGCTGTGGGCGAGCTATCTGGCGAAGGTCTACTCCTGGCTGCTGATCTTCACTAACCACGGCTTCCTCGACTGGGTGGTCGGGGGTCTCGGCCTCGGGCACCCGCAGCTCATCTACACCAACTGGGCCGTCTACGCGGTGTTCTGCTACCTGTGGCTGCCCTACATGATCATCCCGGTCTACAGCGCGCTCGAGCGCGTGCCTCCGTCGCTGATCGAGGCTTCCCAGGACCTAGGCGGCCGGACCTGGCGGACGACCCGCTCCGTACTGCTCCCGCTGGTCCTGCCCGGCATCGTGGCGGGGTCGATATTCACTTTCTCGCTGACGCTCGGCGATTACATTACGCCGCTGCTGGTCGGTGGCACCAGCGCGAATTTCATGGGTAACGTCATCTACACCAACATCGGCATCGCGAACAACGTGCCGTTCGCGGCCGCGATGGCGCTAGTCCCGATCGTCATCATGGGCATTTACCTGTCGGGCGCCCGGGCGCTCGGCGCATTCGAGGCCCTGTAGCGAAGGGGGTGGAATAGTCATGGAATCCAAGGGGATGCGGATCGCGCTGCGCGTATGGGTCACGCTCGTGCTGCTTTTCTTGTTTATCCCGATCGCGTTGATCGTGCTCTACGCGTTCAACAAGTCGAATATCGAAAGCTGGCCCATTCCCGGGCTAACCGGGCACTGGTTCGCGGTCGCCTGGAACGACTCCCAGGTGCGTGCGGCCCTGTGGCTCTCGGTACGGGTGGGCCTGGCGGCTACGGCGCTCGCCCTCGTCCTCGGCGGCATGGTCTCCATCGCCCTGCACCAGTTCAGGTTCTTCGGCAGGGACTCCATTTCGCTGCTCCTCGTGCTGCCCATCGCGCTGCCCGGCATCATCACCGGCATCGCACTGAACTCGTTCTTCTCGTTCGCCGGGATCCAGTTCAGCACGCTGACGATCGTGGCGGGACACACCACGTTCTGCATCGTCGTAGTGTTCAACAACCTGATCGCGCGGCTGCGCCGGATGCCCGGCTCGCTCACCGAGGCGTCCATGGACCTCGGCGCGCGCGGCTGGCAGACGCTCCGCTACATCACCCTCCCGCTGAGCGCGACGGCGCTGGTCTCCGGCGCGCTGCTCGCGTTCGCGCTGTCCTTCGACGAGGTCATCGTGACGATATTCACCGCGGGCGCGCAGAACACGCTGCCGCTGTGGATATTCGGTGCGATCCGCCTCGGTCAGCAATTGCCCGAAGTCAACGCAGTCGTCACCATCGTCATCCTGCTAACGCTTATCCCTGTCGTGCTCGCCGCCCGGATCGCTGGCGCCGGCGCGATTAACCGTTCCAGCCGAAGCGCCTAACAAGCACGGCCGCGCTGGGCTTATCAATTGCTATTTCGCCATGCTCTAAACCTATTCAGGTCGCTAAAGTCGGCAGCCTGGTGAATTAGTCTATTCGTCCTATTGCCCTTACCTGAAAGAAAAGCGAAGATCGTAGCAGGCTAATTGCGGTGAAAGGGGCAAAATGGCGCGCACGTCACTCATGAGAGCGCTGCAGAGAATCGCGGGCGAGCACCGGGCCGCCTCGACGCTAGGGATGGGCGTCGAGGAATACCGGGAACGGACAGGGGGCAATGGGTTCTCCCGCCGCGACTTCATGAAGCGGACTGGGGCACTCGGCGCTGGCGTCGCCGTCGGCGGGCTGGCGCTGTCGCCGGCACGGTCGGCCTTCGCGTCCACGAACACGCCGCAGCCCGGCAGTTCGCCGCGCATCGCGATCATCGGCGGCGGCATCGCCGGCCTGGTCGCCGCGTACACGCTTCAGGGTGCCGGGTACGCCTCCACCGTCTACGAGTCCTCCGGCCGGATCGGCGGACGCATGCACTCCGACTGGCAGGAGTTCGGCAGCGGCTACTGGGCCAGTGGCCAGCAGGCCGAGCTGTGCGGCGAACTCATCGACTCCAACCACAAGCTGATCCTGTCGCTCGCCCAGACCTTCAAGCTAACGACGGTCGACATGCTCCAGGCCCAGCCCAACGGGACGACCGACACGTACTACGTCAACGGCGCCCTGTACTCCTACGCGCAGGCGAGCAACGACTTCCAGCCGGTGCACAACACGCTGCAGGGCCAGGTTCAGGCAACCGGGTACCCCACGCAGTACAACAGCTACACGGCGGCCGGGCAGATGTTCGACCACATGACCGTCCACGACTGGATCAACACCTACGTCCCCGGCGGCCTCAGCTCAAACATGGGGGCGTTGCTCAACGCCGCCTACAACGAGGAGTACGGCGCCGAGACCACCGGCCAGGCCTCGCTCAACCTGATCTACCTGCTCGGCTACGGCGCCTCGCCGGGGACCTGGTCCATCTACGGGAAGTCCGACGAGCGCTACCACATCGTGGGCGGGAACTCCCTGCTGCCGCAGGCGATCGCGAACGCGCTGCCGAGCGGGTCCATCCAGCTCGGCTACTTCCTGAACGCGATCGTGGCCAACACCGACGGCACGGTGACGCTGACCTTCGCCAACGGCAAGTCCGCCACCGCCGACTATGTAATCCTCTCCCTGCCGTTCGCGGTACTGCGCACGATCGACTACTCCAAGGCTGGTTTCGACGCGCTGAAGACGGCCGCGGTCACCCAGTATGGCGCCGGGAAGAACGCGAAGCTGAATATGCAGTTCAACTCGCGGATCTGGTACAACACGACCAGCGATGGCTCGCTCTATACCGACCTGCCGGTGCAGAGTGGCTGGGAGGTCAGCCGCGGCCAGTCCGGCACGCAGGGCCTGTGGGTGGCGTACCCCGGGGCGAGCGTGGCCGCCTCGTGGGGGCAGTCAAAGCCGTACTCCACAGCAGCGACCAACAACAACGTGACGAAGCTCGCCGGGCAGGTGCTGACCCAGCTTGAGGCGGTCTACCCCGGCATTAGCGCCCAGTGGACGGGCAAGGCGATGCTCTCCACGCCCTTCACCGATCCGAACCTGCTGCTGGCCTACTCGTACTACAAGCCTGGCCAGTACACGACCTTCAGCGGATACGAGAAGGTCCCCATGGGCAACATCCACTTCGCCGGAGAGCACTGCTCGATCAACTTCCAGGGCTACATGGAAGGTGGGGCGCAGGAGGGCCAGCGGGCTGCCAACGAGGTCATCTCGGCGGTCACCGGGAAGTAGCGCTTCCCGGCTTCAGAAGCGGAACGCTAGCCTGCAGCGGCTGGCCGGGGCCCGGGGCTCAGCCGCCGCTAGCGGGGTGCTGCCCGGCGAGCAGATCCCGGGCGCGCAAGGCGAGCCACCACTGTGCGATATGGTCCGTGCGGGTCACTCCCCGGCCGGTGAGCTGCTCGATCTTTCGCAGCCGGTAGCCGAGGGTCTGCCGGTGCACGTGCAGTTCGGCCGCGGCGTCCTGCCATGAGCGGTCGGTCTGCAGGAACACTCGCAAGGTGGCGACGTAGGCGGTGCCGTGGCGGGCGTCGTGGCTGATGAGCGGGGCCAGGATCCTGGTCACCAGCACCCGCGCCTCGGCCGGGGTGCGCGGCGGCAGGGTCATCGACTCGTCACCGTAGTGAGCGGTGCGCTGGCCGCTGGCGCTGGCGACCGCGAGCGCCCACCGAGCCTCCTGCGCCGCGTCCGCCACCCGGCTTGGCGCGGTGATCCGGTCGCTGATGCCGAGGCCGGCCGGGCCGTCATCCGGGCTTGGCCAGATCTCGGCGGCCAGGGCCGCCTCCACGGCCGGGGCAGGCAGCAGCAGGTACACGGTACGGTCCCGGTGCAGCAGAGCGTGAGGAACGCCCGCCGCGGCGAGGCGGCGGTGCGCCGCCGTCCCGTCCCCGGCGGCCCAGGCGGCGATAAGCACGCACTGGGCTAGGTCAAGACCGAACTCCGCCAGCTGGAGCTGCGCCGCCTGCGGGTCGATACGCCGGTCGAGCATCCGGGCCAGCAGGTTCGCCCCCAGCCGTCGCTCTCGTTCCTGCGACTCAGTAAGCCGGGCCAGCTCGAGGGCGCCGCCCACCGCGACGTGGTGCAGCAGGACCGTGCTCGGCAGCAGGCCGTCCAGTGACTCAACCACCAGGGCGGTGGGCTGGTCGCCCGGCATCGCCACCGCGACCGCCACCGCCGCACCGGGGGCGTCCCGCTGCGGCCGCAGCGGGAGCATGGCAGGCAGTTCGTTCCCGTGGGCCGCGTAGCCCGCCGTCAGCTCGGCCGCGAAGCCGCATTCTCCCTCGCCGAGCAGTGAGTGCCCGGTCGCCGGGTCCACCACCGACAGCCGCACGCCCAGCTCCTGGCCGAGCTTGCGGAACAACTCCTGCCCCGAGCTCCCGTCCGCGACCGAGGTGCGCAGCAGCTCGTAGACCCGGGAGACCCGCCACAGCTGCCTGGACTCCTCGCGCGAGTTCGCGTCGGCGACCGCGCGGACCACGGCCGTGAACGGGGTGCTCAGCGGCACGGTCAGCAGCGGGAGGGCCAGCTCCTCCGCCCGCCGCAGCGCGCCGTCGAGCAGCAGCGGCCCGGACAGGCCGAGCCCGACCCCCACGCCGCTGGCGCCGCACTCGCTGAGCCGCTCCACGAACTGGACCTGCTTGAGCTCGTCCGTGGGCAGGCCGACCGTGTTGGTCAGCAGCAGCTCGCCCGCGCCCTGCCACTTCCACGGCTCGGGCAGGTCGGAGGTGTGCACCCAGCTGACCCCGTGGTCCAGGCCCGCCTCGCCCGCGACCAGCGTGAACCGCAGGTGGGGCAGCGCGATCAGCTCGCGGACGGTTATCGCCATCGCCGTTCACGCATACGGTCTGCTCCCAGTACAGGACGTTTTCTTCATACTTCAGTATGAGTTAACCGCCCCTTCTTCGTCTCTAGTCGCATTCTCCAAGCCTGGTACCTCGGTGATCCTTTCCCTAGCGAAAGGAGGCGACCGCGTGCCAGACACCGACCTGAGCAGCAGCGCCACCCCTGCGACGCCACTCACCTGGCCAGCGGGCATCCAGGCCGCCGCCTGCCTGACCTTCGACATCGACGCCGAGTCGGCGGTGCTCAGCACCGACCTTTCCTCGGTCAACCGGATGTCCCCGATGAGCCACCAGGCCTACGGCCCGCTGGTCGGGGTGCCCCGGATACTCGCGCTGCTGGCCCGGCACCAGGTGCGGGCGACGTTTTTCGTCCCTGGCTACACCGCGCACCGTTACCCGTCGGTGGTCCGCGCTGTCGCGGAGGCCGGGCACGAGATAGCGCACCACAGTTACTTCCACGAGAACACCATCGGCATGGACGCCAAGACCGAGGCGGCCATGCTCGACCTGGGGCTCAAGGCCCTGTGGGACGTGGCCGGGGTCCGCCCGGCCGGCTACCGGGCCCCGATGTGGGAGCTGAACTACCACACCCCGGCGCTGCTGGCCGAGCGCGGCTTCAGCTACGACTCCAGCCTGATGGACTCCGACCACCCGTACCCACTGTCCGTCGAGGGCGGGCAGGTCCTAGCGGAGATCCCGGTCTCCTGGGGCCTCGACGACTGGGAGCAGTACGCCTTCCTGCCCGGGCTGATCGGGCCCGGGGTGATCGAGAGCCCGGCCAAGGCGCTCGAGATGTGGACGCTCGAGCTCCAGGCGCTGCACCGCCTGGGCGGCGTCTTCTCGCTCTGCTGCCATCCCTTCCTGACCGGGCGCCCGTCCCGGGCCGAGGCGCTCGGCACCCTGATCGAGCGCATGAAGGCACTACCCGGCCTGTGGATCGCCACGGTCGGCGAGGTCGCCACGCACACCATGTCGCTGGGGCTGCCGCCGCGATCGTGCCCGCAGCCACAGATTCCACACGACGCCTTCTGGGTGACTGATAAGGAGCGCAAGCCGTGACCGAGACCTCTGTCCCCGTCGAGGACGGGCTGGAACGAAAGCCGGTCAAAGAGTTTGGCCTGCGGTCGGCCTTCGCGCTGTCCTTCGCCGACCTGTCGCCGATCGTGGGCGTCTACACCGTGTTCGGCATCGGCATCGTCGCCGCCGGGCCGGCTTTCCTCTGGGCGTTCCCGCTCGTCCTGATCGGGCAGCTGTTCGTCTGCGGCGTCTTCGGCAACCTGGTCTCGCGCTGGCCGCTGCAGGGCAGCGTGTACGCCTGGTCGCGCGAGCTGATCGGGCGCCGCTTCGGCTGGCTGACCGGGTGGTCGTACATGTGGGGCCTGACCCTGGCCATCGTGGTGCTCGCGCTGGCCGCGTCGCCTTACCTGCTCGGCGCCTTCGGTGACAACACCCCCGGGCAGCTCACCACGGAACTGGTCGCCCTGGGCATCCTGGCCTTCGGCACGCTGATCAACCTGCTCGGCGGCCGGATACTCAAGACACTGATCTACATCGCCCTGGCCTGCGAGATCATCGCCTCGGCGGGCATCGGACTCACGCTGCTCATCGCCCACCGGGTGAACCCGATCTCGGTGATATTCAACGGCGGCGGTACCGGCCACGGCGCGCACTGGCTGGTCGGGGCGTTCCTGGTGCCGGTCGCTTACATCGCCTACTCGTTCATCGGCTTCGAGGCGTCCGCGTCCGTCGGCGAGGAAGTGCACGACGCCCACCGGGCGCTGCCCAAGGCGGTCCTGCTGGCCCTGGCTTCCGGCGGCGTGCTGGTGATCCTGGCCGCGCTCGGGCTGGTGCTGGCCATCCCTGACATGCCCGCGGTGCTGTCTGGCAAGGACACCAACCCGATCGCGACCACGCTGGAGCACAGCTTCGGCTCGGGGGCGGGCCGGGTCACGCTGGTCATGCTCGTGGTCGGCTTCACCTCGAGCATGATCGCCGTGCAGACCGCGGTCAGCCGGGCCATCTGGGCCAGCGCCCGCGACAAGGGGCTACCCGGCGGCGCGCTGCTCGGCCGGCTTTCCGGCAAGGAGAACATGCCCAGGTACGCCATCGCCCTGACCTTCGTGGTGGCGGGCGTCCTGGTGTTCTTCGGCACCACCAAGGGCTTCGCGCTGCTGGTGTCGTTCGCCTCGTTCGGCTTCATCCTGTCCTACTACATGCCGCTCACCGGCCTGGCCTACCGCAGGCTCCGCCGGAGTATCGACCTGTCCGGCACCTGGGGCGAACGGTGGATCGGGATCGTGCTCCCCGTGGCCGTCATCTGGCTCACCGCGGAGATCGTCAACCTGGTCTGGCCCCGGGCGGTGTCCGACGAGTGGTACCTGAACTGGGGCGTGCTGATCATGACCGGGGTGCTCGGCGTGATCGGCGGCCTGCTGTGCTGGCGGGCGGTCCCAGCCGGGGCGGCCAGCGGGGCCGAGCAGGAGGCCGCGGGCACGGCCGGTGAGGCCTGATGAACGGCGAGCCGGCCGCGGTCATCACCGGGGCCGCCAGCGGCATCGGCGCCGCCTGCGCCCGGGCGCTGGCCGCCGCCGGGTACCGGACGGCCGGCCTGGACCTGAACGAGTCGGCCACCGACCTGCCGACGCGGCTGGACGTGACCGACGCCGCGGCTGTCCGAGCCGCGGTCGACGCGGCGGCGGACCGGTTCGGACGGCTGGACCTGGTGGTCACCGCGGCGGGGTACTACGAGGAGGGCATCGACGTCACCGAGATCACCCGGGCGCAGTGGGACCGGATGCTCGCGGTGATCCTCGGCGGGACGGTGAACGCGTTCCGGGCGGCCCTGCCGCACCTGCTGCGGCGCGGCACCGGCGGGCTGATCGCCATCTCCTCCGAGCTCGCGCTGGCGGGCAGCGCCACCGACCTGCACTACGTCGCGGCCAAAGGCGCGGTCCTCGGCCTGGTGAAGTCGCTGGCCGTGGAGGTCGCCCACACCGCTATCCGGGTCAACGCCGTGGCGCCGGGGCCGACCGATACCCCGCTGCTCGCGCCGGACTCGCTGTGGCGCGAGCCCGGCTACCTGGCCACCTTGCCGCTCGGCCGGCTGGTGACGCCGGAGGAGATCGCCGGCACCGTCTGCTACCTGGCCACGGAGGGCTCCATGTACTGCGGGGAAGTGCTTTCGCCGAACGCCGGGGCGGTGATCTGAGCCGTGGGCGATCCCATGGTCGCACTGGTCACCGGGGCCGCGGGCGGCGTCGGCCGGGTGGCGGCGCAGCGCCTGGCGGCCGACGGCCACCGGGTCGCGGTCAATGACATCACCGGCGAGGACACGCTGCGCGAACTCGCCGAGCGCACCGGCGGCGTCGCGGTGCCCGGCGACATCGCCGACCCGGAGGCGGTCACCGCGATGGTGGCCGAGGTGACCAGGTCGCTCGGGCCGGTGCAGGTCCTGGTGGCGAACGCCGCCGCGATGGCCATGAGCCCGTTCCTCGACGCCGACCCGGCGCAGTGGTGGCGGCAGGTCGAGGTGAACCTGTCCGGGCACTTCCGGCTCATCCAGGCGGTGGTGCCGGGCATGCGCGCGCTCAGGCGCGGCCGCATCATCGTCATCGCCTCCGGCTGGGGGGTGATCGGCCATCCGAACGCCACCGCCTACGCGGCCTCCAAGGCCGGGCTCATCGCGCTGACCAAGGGCCTGGGCCGGGAGCTCGGGCCTGACGGCATCCTGGCCAACGCGCTCGCCCCCGCGTACATCGACACCGAGCAGCTGCTGGTGGACGCGCGGGACGCGGGCATCTCGCTCGATGAGATGCGGCAGCGCTACCGGGACCTGGTCCCCACCGGCCAGCTGGCGACCACCGCCGACGTCGCCGCCGCCATCTCCTTCCTGGCCGGCCCCGGGTCCACCGGGTTCGTCGGCCAGGTGCTGCAGCCCGCCGGCGGGGTTACCAGGACACGCGCCTGACACTGTCCGTCAAGCAAGCCAGCCAGCTAAGCCTGCTCGCGAGGAGCCGCACGTCATGCCTGACCCAAGCAACGTCGTCGGCCCGGTTGACGGCCGGGTGATGCCGCGTTTCGCCGGCGACGCGACCTTCGCCCGGCTGCCCGCCATCGACCGGGTGACCGACTACGACGTCGCCGTGCTCGGCGTGCCCTTCGACAGCGGCGCGTCCTACCGGCCGGGAGCCAGGTTCGGGCCTACCGCCGTCCGCCAGGCGTCACGGCACCTGCGGCCGGGCCATCACGTCGAGCTGGACTGCGAGCCGTTGACCACGATCCAGGTAGCCGACGCCGGGGACGTGCCCGTCACCCCGTTCTCGATCGACACCGCGGTCGAGCAGATCGCCGCGCACTCGGCCGAGGTCATGGGCGGCGGGCGTACGGTCATCGCGATCGGCGGCGACCACACGGTTGCCCTGCCTATGCTCCGCTCGGTCGTCCGGCAGCACGGTCCGGTCGCGCTCGTCCACTTCGACGCGCACCTTGACACCTGGGACACCTACTTCGACGCGCCCGTCACGCACGGCACCATCTTCCGGCGCGCCTTCGAGGAGAACCTGCTGGTGGAGGAGCACTCCATCCACGTCGGGATCCGCGGGCCCGTCTACGGTCACGCGGACCTCGCCGATGACCGGCGGTTCGGTTTCCGCACGATCCGGGCCAGCGACATCGACGACCTGGGCATTGCCGGGACGATCGAGGCGATCACCGAGCGTGCCGGGGACCTGCCCGTGTACCTCTCGGTGGACATCGACGTGCTCGACCCGTCATTCGCGCCGGGTACCGGCACCCCGGAGGTGGGCGGGCTAACCAGCCGCGAGCTGCTGCGCGTGCTGCGCGGCCTGACCGGCCTGCACCTCGTCGGCGCCGATGTCGTGGAGGTCGCTCCGGCCTACGACCACGCCGAGGTAACGGCGCTCGCCGCCGCGACGGTGATCTTCGACATGATCACCCTGCTAGCCCGGTCCGGTTCGCGCCGGAGTGCTAGCTAAGCGGCAGCCTGATGCTTCTCGATGGCAAGCTCGTGGGTACGAACCTTCCGCGGCACTTCCCGAGCCGGTCACCGACCAGAAAGGAGAGAGCCACGATGGCTATGTCACATGCGGCAGCCGATCGCGATTACCCGCGGATGATCGCGGAGACCGATCACGTCGAACCCGCACCACGGCGAGTGCGGGCCACGCTGGGCGGCGAGCTGATCTTTGACAGCACACGGGCGCGGTACGTGTGGGAATGGGCGTACTACCCCCAGTACTACATCCCGGTTGAGGACGTCGACGAGCGTTTCCTCGTGGATGAGCACCACGAGCAGCGCCTCCGCCAGGGGACGGCTCGCCGTCACGGCTTGCGGGCCGGCGGCGTGGACCGCCCGGGCGCTGTGCGTGTCTTCGGCGGCGAAGCGATCCGCGGGGTGGCTGGCACGGCCCGTTTCGACTGGGACGCGCTTGATGCCTGGTACGAGGAGGACGAGCAGGTCTTCGTCCATCCCCGCAACCCTTACGCCCGCGTCGACGCGCTTCGCTCGCACCGGCACGTCCGGGCCTCGCTGGAGGGGATCACGCTAGCCGAGAGCGCCACACCGGTGCTGGTGTTCGAGACAGGCCTGCCGACCCGCTACTACTTCGATCGCACCGATGTCGACTTCGGTCATCTCGTGCCTACCGGCACCCAGACCGCCTGCCCGTACAAGGGCCTCACCAGCGCCTACTGGTCGGTGCGGATCGGCGACCAAGTGCGCGATGGCCACCAGGATCTCGCCTGGGCCTATGACTTCCCCACCCGTCAGCTGCTCCCCATCGCGGGCCTGCTCGCCTTCTACAACGAGAAGATTGACATCGACGTGGACGGCGTGCGGCTGCCCCGCCCCCGAACTCATTTCTTCCAGTGACAGCCATCAGGCGCGCCGGACGTCAGGTAGCCCTGACCTGCCGTTTTATTGGAGGTCAGCGTACCACGAGGGCATCGGCGCGCTCCCGGCCGAGCTCGTCTACTGCTGGGTCGGGCTTGCGCGCGAGCCTGCTGGGCCACCACATCCACCGCCCGAGGTCCAGGTTCAGCGCGGTGACCAGCACGGACCGTACGACGATCGTGTCGAGCAGGATGCCCAGTGCCACCGCGAAGCCCAGCTCGGTCAGGAACGTGGCCGGGATCGTCGCCAGGACCGCGAACGTTCCGGCGAGCACGAACCCTGCCGAGGTAATCACCCCGCCGGTCGTGGCGAGCCCGACAATCGCGCCATGCCTGGCGTCACGCCGGAGCGCCTCCTCCCGCACCCGGGTCATCAGGAAGATGTTGTAGTCGATGCCGAGCGCGACGAGGAACAGGAACACGAGCAGCGGGAACGAGGTATCTGCGCCGCCGAACCCGAACACGTGGTTGAAGAAGACGGCGCTGATGCCAAGCGCGGCGGCGAACGAGAGCACCACCGTCGCGGTCAGGATCAGCGGCGCCACGAGCGCCCGCAAGAGCAACCCGAGGATGATGAACACCACGGCGAGGATGATCGGGATGATGAGATTTCGGTCGTGCGCGTCCGCGCGCTGCACGTCCAGGTTGATCGCCGTTTGCCCGCCCACCTTGGCGTCAGCGCCGGGGACGGCGTGCACCGCGGCCCGGACCCGGTCGATCGTGGCGTACGCGGCCTGGCCGTCAGGCGGCACAGTCAGCGTTCCTTCCAGGTAGGCGTAGCCCGCACGCACCGCTGGCGGCGTCACGCCCGCGATTCCCGGGGTGGCTGCGAAGGCCGACCGCAGCGGGACGACCGCGCCCGGATTGCCGATCACGATGACCGGCTCGCCCGCGCCCGCCGGGAAATGCTCGGCGAGCACGGTCTGGCCGGATACTGAATCAGGGTGCCCGCGGAAGCCCTGTGCGGTGGTCAGGCCATTGGCCTTCAGGCCCGTCAGGCCAAGCGCCAGGACGCCGAGGATCACGGCCGTCGTGATCCAGATAACCCGCGGCCGGTGGGCGGCAATGCCCCAGCCGACACGCGCCCACGTTCCCCGGGTCGTAGGCTCGGGGGAGCCGTAGGACGGCCGGTACGGCCAGAAGACACCGCGGGGGAACGTCACCAGGAGGGCGGGCAGCAGCGTAAGCATGACGAGCATGCCTACCGCCACGCCGACAGCGAGCACCGGGCCCAGGTCCTTCGTCGCGTTCAGCTCCGCGGCGAACAACGTCAGCAGCGCGATGATGACGGTGCAACCGCTCGCGATGATCGCTGGGCCCGCACGCCGCAGCGCCTCCGCCATCGCCGGGTGACGACGGTCGTGGCGGCGCAGTTCCTCCCGGTAGCGCGCGACAATCAGCAGCGCGTAGTCGGTGCTGGCCCCGAAGACCAGCACATACAGGATGCCGGCACTTTGTGCGTTGACCGTGAGCCCGGCGTGCGCCGCGAGCAGGTAGACCACCGCTTCGGCGATGATCAGGGCCACGCCGGACGAGATCACCGGCAGTAGCCATAGCGTCGGGCTCCGGTAGGTGATCAGCAGGATGACGATGACGACGGCCACGGCCGAGAACAGCAGCGTGCTGTCGATGCCCTTGAACTCGTTGTTGTTGTCGGCAGCGATCCCTAGCGGGCCCGTGATGTGGGAAACCAGGCCGTCCGGCTTCGACGAGGTGGCGATCGCGCGCAGCGAGTCAGTGGCCGTAGTGGCGGCGCTCCAGCCCTTACTGCCCAGGTCGACCTGGAGCGTGGTCGCGATGGCCTTGCCGTCGGCCGATTCGACCGGGCCGACGATCTGGCGGGGGAGGACGCCCTGAACCCTAGCGAACTGCCGGGCGTCGGCTGCTGCCGTTGCGCGGTCCGCGGCAGTGATCCCTGAGTCGCGCACGTAGACGACGACTCCGGTGTAGATGTTCGGTGACTGGAAGCGGGACTGAACGTCCAGGACCTTCGTCGACTCGGCACTGCCCGGCAGCCAGGCACTCGCGTTGTTCTTCTCCGCACCGGTGAGCTTGCTGGACAGCGGGAAGGCCAGGACGAGCACGATCAGCCAGAAAGCCACGACCACCCATTTGGTCCAGCTTCCGGCCGGAATCTCCGCGATCCTTCTTAGCCTGCCCATCGATTCTCCCGGATCCAGTCGAGTCTCATCGCATTGCCGAAGACACCGAGCACCGGCCTGTAATGGACACTGACGGCATGGCGACCCGCCGGGCATCCGGGGAATGCCGGATGAAGGTACTGATCTTCGGCGGCTATCGAGGGCAGGCGGCACCGCGCCCGCAAAGTGCCAGGCCCTCGGTCGTCCGTATGTAGCTGACGAGGTCGGATCTTGGCTCGAACCCGATCGCGATGTCGACTGGGATGGCCAGCAAGGGCGCGGCGCCCTCGATGAAGCTGAACTGGTAAGTGATGCACCCGCCGGGGAAGGTGTACATCCGCGCGAGCGTGAACCGCGGCTGCAAGCTCAGGGGGCGCTCAAAACGCTCCGCCCCAGCCTTGTCGGACGGAATCCGTACGGCTCCGGTTGTGTCGCAAGCGGCGCTCAGGCTGACGGTGACGGCGCGGTTGCCCGCCCGATCGGAGTCCAGCCAGAGGACCGAGCGGCCGTTGCCGATCTCGGCTCCTCCAACGCTCCAGCCGGAGGGCAGCGCCGCAATGCACGGCAGCAATTTCGATGACGGTACCGCTTGCGCCGACAGGATCATGGAGTGACCAGTCCCGCAGACCGGGGCGGCCGCACCGGTGTCAAACGCCGGGCGAATCGCATTGGCGGCGATCTCCACGGACGCCGCCGCGGCGCCAAGCACCGCTATGGCGACGAGCACCCGTCGCGCCCCCCAGCGCTGCAGCGCGATCGGCGGCCGCGCCGGCGCCAGAGCCCGGAACTCACTGAGCAGGTCGCGGGGATCGCGCTTCATGGACTGGCGCAGCTGAGTCGGGCTGGCCACTCCACGGGTAGCGGCAAATGCCTCAGCTAGCTCATCCTGCGTGAAATGCCGGAGCGCGCGGCGGTAAACCCGCTCAGGGTCACTGCGCACGGCCAGCACCAGCATCATGTTGCCCAGGTCGACCGCCTGCCGCCATGGCGACGGGCGCACCTGGGCGAAGGCGGCATCGATCAGCAGCAGCTGCCCGTCGCAGACCATCAGGTTTCCCGGCTTGATGTCCCGGTGCGCCAGGCCGGCATCCCACAACTTCCTGATGAGCAGCAGCCCCTGGTCGATGATGGCGTCGTCGACATCGGCCGAGCCGATCTCGACGGCGCCGGTGAAGAACTCGGTGACGACTAGGTACTCGCGCTCCGGGGTAATCTCCACGATCCCGTAAGGCGCGGCGCTGCGGATGTCGGCGTCCCTGAGCAGCCGCAGCACGTAGTCCTCGTACTGCGACAGCTGGCGCACCGAATGGAACGGGTGCTCGTCCTCGAGGGTGCCGTACAAGATGGTGCGCCACAGCTTGTACCAGCGGTCGGCGCGGACGTGGCCCCGGGTGTAGAGCTTGGCGAACAGATACTCCTCCGGGTCACCCTGGACGGTCAGCCGCAGCGGCGTCGACCCGGCTGATGAGGCCAGGCCAACCGGGCAGATGTCCAAGACAGTCTGCCCGAGCTGGTCGTTGACCGCCTGCCGGATCGCCTCGCCCCGCCTGCCGGTCACGTCGACATGCGCGGTCCGGCCGCGGCGGTAGGCAACGGGGAACACTTCGTTAGGGGTGAACAAACGGAATGCCGTCAGCGGTATCGCCACCCCTAGGGCAACCCCGAACAGTACGTCATCCGGATGGTCAACCGCCAGGTAGAGCCTGGACAGGCAAAACAGCGCCACAACCGCTGACACTGCCCATTTGGCATATGACCGCGGCCGGCCAGGCACGACCAGGCAGTAGATGACCCCCATGAGGAAGAACGTCAGCGCCGCGACCACCGGGGATGGGGCGGAGTAGCCGACCCACTTGCCGATGACAGGCACGCCGTAAGGCCGCGGCCGGGACAGGGCGCTGTAGATCCAGCCGCCTGCGAGCTCGAGGAAGAACAGGCAAAGGATGAACACCAGCAGGTGCCGCCAGCGACGGAATGCGATGAGGCCTAGCCCCACCGCTACCGCGACCACCGGATACCAGGTTCCCGCAGAGTTGATCCCGTTTGCCAGGTCGGTCAGCCACGGGTTGCGGACCGCGGCCAGTTGCCGCAGTAGCCAGGTGCTGGCCTGGTCGGCGGCCTTGAGCCAGGGCGTCCGCTCGGAGACAAGGAACGCGCCGGTCACGAGGGTGGCGGCGAGCACCAGCCAGGCCGTGGTGCTTGGGGAGATCCGGTGGGGCAGCGGCGGTGGCGCGCCGGTTGGGCGCCGTTGGCGCCTCGGCCGCCGGGCGCTGGGAGTCGGGCTGACGGTGGCGCCGCTCACGGCGCCAGCCCCCGCCCCTTCAGCCAGCTGTCGGCCACCGCGGCAGGGGCGCGGCCGTTCAGCTGTACCTGGGCGTCCAGCTCAGTGAGGACAGACGTGGACAGGCGGGCGGACACGGCATTGAGCGCGGCGAGTAGTCCGGAACCGTACCGGTCGGCGGTGGCTCGCCTGACCACAGGAACGACGTTCTCGGCAGGCTGCAGACCCCGGTTGTCGGCCAGAACCACCAGATGCTGTGCGTGGATAGCGGGGTCCGTGGTGAAGAGAAGTGCCACGCCGATTTGTCCCGACACGAGAGCCTGCCTCGTCAGCGGGCCCCCGGCGTCAAGCGCGGCGAACCCGCGGAACCGCAGCCGGTACGTTTGCTGTAGGCCTTTCGCGCAGTACGGTCGCTGCGGGCATTCGGGCGGCCCGCCGAAGACAAGCCCCGGTGCAACCCTGGCGAGGTCGGAAATCGTGCGCAGCCGGTAGCGGGCCGCCGTAACGCTGGTCACGACGATGGCGTTGTTGTCCTGGGCCGCCGCCGGGTGCGCGGTGATGAGCCCCCGCCCCTTCATCCAGATGGCCAGGGCTCTGGAGGTCGCCGCGACGCTAGCGGTCGCATGCGCCCGGCCGACGCTGACGAACTCCAAGGCTGACCCGGCGTACTCGGGGACCAGTTCGATCAGGCCGGTCATGAGTGCCGAATCGACCAGTTCCCGGGAACCCAGATCGGGCAAAACGCGTGCTCGGTATCCCTTAGCTGACAGCGCGTCGGCGTACAGGTAGGCAAGCAGGGCGCTTTCCGGGAAATCGAATGACCCGACCGTGATCACCGCACGGCCGAAGCCAGCCGTCGGCGCAGATGGTCGCGGGCCGGCGGGGGCCGTGCAAGCCGCGCAGGCCAGCACGAGGACGATGCCCGCCACGCGCACCACGTTGTGCTGCCCTAGCATCCGGCGCTCCGGCTCAGGGATCTTCCGCGGGGACTGGCGGGCTGATCTCGTCAAGGACGGAGTTCACCACGGCCATAACATGGGCCAGCGGGAACTGTGCGGTGTCATTGACGTGGCGCACCACATCCGGATCGGCGGCCTCAAACAGGCACAAGCACCGGTGCTCCGCTGGCGAGTAGATGCACTGCACGTAGCGGACACGCTCTCCTCGCCGGTTCTCCCGCCGGACGGCCTCGCTCAGTGCCCGCTGCACGCTGGCCACCTGCAACGATGACATGCCACGCAGGTCATGCTCGACAAGGTAGAGGCGATGGTCGGTCTCAGCCACAGGTCTCCTTGCCCAAGGTCAGGAATGCTGGGGGCTCCCTGTACTGACAATGGAGGCCACGGCCGGGCCATGCATCCGGGGAATCCCGGATGCCGCTACCGATTTCCCGCTGACGGCGGGGATGCCGGACCGGACGCCACCCAGGCGGCTATCTGGGCGCGGGTGCCGCAGCCGAGCTTGTTCATGATGTGCTGCACGTGCGTCTCCACGGTCCGGGCGGAGATGACCAGCGCGGCTGCGATCTCGCTGTTGGTCATCCCCTGGACGACCAGCGCCGCCACCTCCTGCTCCCGGCCCGTCAGGTGCGGACGGCCCTCGTCATGGAGCAGGCCTGCGGGTGACGGCGGCGGCCGTGATTCCCCCAAGGCGAACGCGATGGCCTCGGCCTGGCTCATGGTGGCGCCCTTCTCCGTCGCCGCCTGGTACGCGCTCTCGGACGCGGCGGCCCGGGCGGTCGCTATCGCCGCATCGTGCTGCTCGCGGAGCGTGTTCGGCAGCCCGATCTGGATGGCGGACCAGGCCGCATCGACCGCGCTGAGCAGGGTCAGCGCGCGGACCGCCTGCCGCTGGCCTGCGGCCGCCCAGGACAGCGTGTCCAGGCACAGCGCGACTCCGATGGGGTCGTCCAGGTCACGCATGGTGCTGAGCGCCGCGGATGCCTGCGCTGCCGCTCCATCTCGATCGGCCAGGAGCCACCGCGTGGTCGCAAGCCCCCACTGCACATATGCCTGATACCAGACGTTGCCGCCGCTCTGGCACGCCCGCGCGCATTCAGCGAACCGGTCTGCCGCGGCCTGCGGTTCCCCGGAACATAGGTGCATGTACCCGATCGCCATGAGCGCCTGCGCCGCACCGATCTGGTCGTCTGCTTCCCGGTGCAGCCGGAGAGCGGTTTCCGCAACCGCCTGGCCGCCAGCCGCCTCACCGAGGGAATACAGGACGAAGCCGAGGTACGTAGACGCATATGCGATCGCATCAGCGTCGCAGGTGCTCTCTGCCGCCGAGATTGCCGCCTCGAGCAGTGCGCGGGCTTCCCGGATATCCCCCTGGACCTCTGCCAGGTACCCGGCGATCCAGAGAGCACGGGGCCGCACGGGAGCGCTGTCGTCGAGTTGGTCGAGCAGTGCGGTCAGGACACGGCGGCCCTCGGTGAGGTGCCCGTGGGTTTCCCAGTACCGCCACAGGTCACAGGCGAACTGCGCGCCGGCCGCCGCCTCCCCGGGCTCAGACACGCAGAACCGCAGTGCGGCCCGCAGGTTCTCATGGTCAGCATCCAGCGCGGCGATCCACCCGGCCCGGCCTGGCCCGAACGCCTCCTGCCGCGCGGCCAGCCCCGCGTACCATGCCCGGTGCCGCAGCCGCAGCCGCCGCTCATTCCCCCGGCCGCGCAGCTTGGCCAGGCCGAACTCAGCCAGGGTGTCCAGTAGCCGGTAACGGGCCGTCCCCTGACCCTCCCGCACAAGAATCGACTTGGCCACCAGGGCATCGACCAGATCTGCGACCCGCCCGGCCGCGACCCGGCCCACCCCGCAGACCGCCTCGGCGGCTTCCAGGTCAAACGACCCGGCGAACACCGACATCCGCCGCCACATCGCCTGCTCCCCGCCGCTTAGCAGCTCATAACTCCACTCCAGCGTGGCCTGCAGGGAACGGTGGTGCGGCTGGCTGGCGGGGCCGCCGCCCGACAGCAACTGGAACCGCGAACCCAGCCGAGACAAAATCTGCCCCGGCGACAACGAGCGCAGCCTTACCGCGGCTAGCTCTACCGCCAGCGGTATCCCATCCAGCGCCCGGCACACCCCCGCCACCGCCGCGCTGTTCCCCGCGTTAACCGCAAACCCCGGCAGCACCGCCGCACCCCGCCCCGCGAACAACCGCACAGCCTCGTACCCCGCCAGTTCCTCAGGCCCGGTCGCGTCCTCAGCCGGCACCGTCATCGGCGGAACAGCGATCGTGACCTCACCAGCCACTCCCAGCACGTGTCGACTAGTCGCGATGATCCGCAACTCCGGACAACTGCGCAGCAGTGCATCCGTCATCACCGCGCAGGCATCCGCCAGATGCTCGCACCCGTCCAGCACGAGCAGCAACTGACGAGCCCGCAGGTATTCTGCCAGCGACGCGACCCCCCACCCCGTCGACTGGTCCGACAGCCCCAGCGACCGCGCTACCTCCGTCACCAGCAGCCCGGGATCCCGCAACCCCCCCAGCTCAACCACCCACACCCCGTGGCGGAACACCCGCTCCGCCCCCGCCGCTACCCGCAAGGCCAGCCGCGTCTTGCCAATCCCGCCCGGCCCTGCCAGTGTGACCAGCCGCGCGTCCTCTAGCGCCGCACGGACCCGGGCAAGCTCCGCCCGCCGCCCGACGAACTCGGTCAGCTCACCGCGCAGCCTCCCTGTCGTCGTCCCAGAATTCATCACGTTACCCAGCAGCCCCAATCTCCCCACGCTAAGCCAGCTAGCCCGACTCCGCAATGAGCCCAAAGTCCACGCTCCGTGGCCCCCGTATGCTCGACCCATGACGCGGCGAGCAGGCACCGGCGCCCGGGTAGATCCCACCCGGCCAGCATCGGCGTACCCGGCTCCGAGAAAGCTTCCCCGTGCGCTGGCCGATCCCCGCGTCCGGCTCGGCGTGGGCGTCGCAGCGCTCCTGGCCACGGCGGGTGCAGCGCGTCGCGGCCGTGTCACACCATGGGAGGCAAAGACGTTCAAGGCAATTAACGGCCTGCCTGATTCGCTGTATCCGCCCGTCTGGGTCGTCATGCAACTCGGTGCCCTGGGCGCGGTGCCAGCGGCTGCCGCTACGGCCTGGCTGGCAGGAGACGATGAGGTGGCAGGCAGGTGCCTCGTCGGGGGCGCCGCGACCTGGGGGCTTTCGAAGCTCGTCAAGCAGATTGTGCGCCGCCCCCGGCCGGTGGCGCTGCTTCAGGAGACCCGCCACCGTGGCCGGGAGGCCGCGGGCCTCGGGTACCTGTCCGGGCATGGCGGCGTGGCCGTCACGCTCGGCGCCAGCGCCCTTCCCCGTCTGGGCCCGGCTGGCCGCGGCCTTGCCCTGACCGCCATCCTTCTCGTCGGGCTATCCCGCGTCTACGTCGGTGCGCATCTCCCGCTCGACATCGCGGGCGGCGCGGCCCTAGGGCTCGCTGTTGACGCCGCCGTGGACCTAGTGTCCCGGTCCGGCGACGCGTGAGCAGTAGCGGCAGAATGGACAGATGTACTCCGGGGGTGCCCCGTGCCGACCAGACTGACCGATGTACACGGGGCGGAACGCCAGGCGCTGGCCCCAGAGGCCGCGTGGCACACGCTTAGCGCTGAGGAGGTGCTGCGAGCCGAGGGGACAGACCCGCAGCGCGGCCTGAGCTCGGCGGAAGCGGCGTCGCGGGCCGACCGGTTTGGCCCCAACAGGCTCGCCGCAGGCAGGGCAGAGCCTCGCTGGCGCGCGTTCATCCGCCAGTACTCCGACCCCATGCAGATCGTCTTGCTAGTGGCCGGCCTCCTCAGCCTCTATCCGCTCAATCAGCTGGGAACTGGCCTGCTGCTGATTCTGCTAACACTGGCTAACGCGGTTCTCGGGCTGCAGCAGGAGGGCGAGGCCGAGAGCGCCGTCGCCGCGCTCCAGCGGAGGCTGATCGTGACCGCCCGGGTGCGGCGCGATGGCCAGGAGGCGGAGATTCCCGCTGAACAGCTGGTCCCCGGCGATGTCGTCTCGATCGAGGCGGGTGACGTCGTTCCGGCTGACGGCAGAATGCTCCGGGCGGCCACGCTGGAGGTCGCCGAGTCTGAGCTGACCGGGGAGAGCCTGCCGGTCTCGAAGGGCACGGCCCCGGTCGGAGAAGCCGACATGCCGCTGGGCGACCGGACCGACATGGTGTACATGAACACCTCGGTCACCCGCGGGACGGGCGAGTTCGTGGTCACCGCGACCGGGACGGCGACCGAAGTCGGCCACATCTCGGGAATGCTCCAAGCGCAGCCGACGGTCAAGACCCCGCTCACCCGCCAACTCGACCACCTCTCAAAGCAACTCCTGCTGGTCGCGGGTGTCGCGCTGATCGCGTCGATGGCCGTGAACCTGTCTCGCGGCTATTCCTTCAACGCGATGTTGCCCGCTGCGGTCGCCTTCGCCATCGCGGCGGTCCCGGTGCAGTTGCCCATGGTGGTGACGACGATCCTGGCGTGGGGCACCCGGGCTCTGGTCAAGGTCGGCGCCATTATGAAGCAGCTCCCTTCGACCGAGACTCTCGGGTCCACGTCCGCGATTAACACGGACAAGACCGGGACGCTCACGCTGAACCAGATGACCGCGGTCCAGATGGTCGCCGCCGGGCACCGCTATGCGGTCGAGGGAAAGGGCTACTCGGCCCACGGGCGCATCAACCGCGCCGCCGGACAGGCGGAGATCCCGCTGGACCAGTTCCTGATGCCGATGGTCCTCGCCTCCGACGCCGTGCTCAGCGACGGCGAGCTGATCGGCGACCCGACCGAGGGAGCCCTGGTCGCGCTGGCCGCGAAAGGCGGCATCGACGCCGTCTTGACCAGGCAGGTACACCCCAGAATCGCCGAACTCCCCTTCGACGCGGAGTACAAGCTCATGGCGACGTTCCACGAGATGACCGATGAATCGGGGAAGGCGGCGATCCGCTGCTTCGTGAAGGGGGCGCCCGATCAGCTCCTGGCCCGGGCCACCACGGTGCTGGATCCGGACGCCGGCCCGGTTCCGCTTGACGGCCGTCTCCGCGAGCGGTACCTGGCCGATAACCGCCGGTTCGCGGAAGAGGGCCTGCGGGTCATGGGCACCGCACGCAGGGATTTCGAGCCGGCCGCCTTCGATCCGGGGGCTGACCTGCTCCCGCTCGTAACCGATCTGGAACTGCTGGCTCTCGTCGGAATCGTCGACCCGCCGCGGCCAGGGGCCAAAGCATCGGTCGCGCAGGCGAAGGCCGCCGGGATCGAGGTCCGCATGATCACCGGTGATCACGCGGTGACCGCGGCCGCGATCGCCCGCCAGCTTGGCATCGATGGCAAGGTCATCAGCGGGGCGGAGTTCGGCGCGATGACCGATGACGAGGCGAACGAGGCGATCGCCGATGTCGGCGTGATCGCCCGCGTCACCCCAGAGCACAAGGTCCGGCTGGTGGACCTGCTCAAGCGCGAAGGCCAGATCGTCGCCATGACCGGCGACGGCGTCAACGACGCGCCCGCGCTG
>Ga0310811_10000871_pt1 | contig 38922 bp, 17 predicted proteins | sample YCmetagenome_FD_207642 | JGI IMG/M metagenome (GOLD analysis project Ga0310811, IMG submission 207642) | Soil microbial communities from experimental microcosm in Duke University, North Carolina, United States - YC | ecosystem: Engineered > Artificial ecosystem > Soil microcosm > Unclassified ... | reverse complement strand
GGACGACCGTTGCGAGCTGATCCGGGGGCGCGCGACCGCACTCGACGTGGCGTCGTCCACGGTGCGGGTCGAACTCGCCGAGGGCACCACGTGCGACCTCGGTGCCGACCACATCGTCATCGCCTCCGGATCGGTGCCGGTCCGGTTGCCGGGCGAACCGGCCGGCGTCGCGCACCTGCGCACGGCCGCGGACGCGCGCCGGATCAGGGAGTCCGTCTCCCCTGGTCGCCGCGTGATCATCCTCGGTGCCGGGACGATCGGCACGGAGCTGGCCTCCAGCCTGGTCGACGCCGGCTGCGCGGCCACGATCGTCGACCTGGCGGACCGCCCACTGGACCGATTCCTCGGCGGTCACCTCGGGGACGCGTCCGCGGACTGGATCCGGCGGGCCGGCGTGGACCTCCGCTTGGGCACACGGGTGGAGGACATCGCCCGGGAGGGCGGATCCTGGCTGGCGTCGACCAGCTCCGGGCCGGTCTCGGGCGATCTGGTCGTCAGCGCGATCGGCACCCGACCGGCGACCGAGTGGCTGGCCGGGTCCGGTTTGGACGTAGCGGACGGTGTTCGCTGTGATTCCGACGGAACCGCGGTCGACACCTCGGGCCGGCCCGTGCCGACCGTGCACGCGATCGGTGACGTGTCCGCCTGGAACACGGTGGACAACGAGCGACAATCCTTCCAGGACTGGACGACCGCGCGACGGCAGGGACGCCACCTCGCACGCCACCTGCTGGGTTTGCACCCGGCGCAGCCGGCCGGCCACGAACCGCACTATTTCTGGAGCCACCAGTTCGGACGCAGGATCCAGGTGCTCGGCATCCCGCATCGCGACGCTATTCTGGTGCAGCATGTCGACGAACCAGCTCGGAGGGCGGCCTTCTACCGGCTGGAGCGCGACTCCGAAACCGTCGCGTGGATCGCTGTCAACACTCCGCGAGAGTTCGCCAAAGCTATGCGAATGTCGATCGGAGCTGTGGGCTGAGCGGAGTTGAGATGAGTACTCCACCCGTGGACCCGGAAGCGTTCAGGAGCCAGCTCGATGAGATGACCCAGCAGCTGGTGGCGGTCGAGCGGCGCGCCAAGACGCTGGCCGAGCTGAACCGGCTGGTGAGCCAGGGGAGCGATCCGCTGGCCCTCGCGCAGCGCGCCGTGGACCTGGTCATGCGCGCGACCGAAGCCGCGGGGACCTTCGTCTACCTCTGGGACTCCGAGATCGAGCGGCTTGTGCTCCGGGTGGCCACCACGGGCAGCCAGGCGGAGCACGTCGGCGAGATCCGGCTCCGCCTCGGGGAAGGGATCACCGGCTGGTCCGCCCTGATGCGGCAGACGGTCGTGCTGCACGACGACATCCAGCAGGACCCGAGATTCGCCGGTTTCCCGATGCTGGACGAGGACCAGTTCCGCTCGATGGTGGCGGTTCCCATCGCCGTCCCCGGCGGAGACCTGCTGGGCGTGTTCAGCCTGTGGGCCGCCGAGCCCGGCGCGTTCGACGGCCACGACGTGGACCTCGCCACCGAGGTGGGCGGCCTGCTGGCCAGCGGACTCGCGCAGGCGCGGACGCTGGAGGACCTCCGGCGCCAGTCGGCGGCGGCCCGGTTCCTGATGACCGTGCCCGCCGACGCCACCAGCTCGTTGCAGCGGTGTGTCGACGTGCTCGCCGAGTCGATCCGGCCCCAGGTAGACGCCGTGTTGTGCATTGTCGAACTCGCGGACCGGAGCACGACGGACGGGCACGTCCGGCCGGCGCTCGCCTTCGCCGACCGGGTCCAGAAGTCGATCGTCGTGACAGCCCGGTCCGTGCGGTCGCGGGCAGACCTGCCCGCTCTCGTCCACGAACTCGGCCCGAGACTGGACAAGTTCACGACCTCGTTCGGCAACCTGTTCCCCCTCGGTGCGATCACCTGCTTTCGGGTGCGTCCCTTCACCGAGTCCGAGGCAAGCCTCCTGGAAGCCCTCGGCGCCCAGGCCGCGGCACTGGTCGCGTCGCTGGACAACCCGGCCACGGCCACCCCGCTGGCCGGGCGGCTGGCGGTCGCTCCGACCCCCGAAGGCTCCGAACGGATCCTTCGCGATCTCGGCTGGCATCCGGGCCCGACGCACCCGGTGCTGGTGCGGATCCGCTCGGCGGGATACGGGGCGCCGTCGGCGTTCAGCCACGTGGTCGACGCTCTGCGTGAGATGTGCAGCGGCCTGGACGGCGCCGTGCTGGTTCCGACGGCGCCCATGGTCACCATCCTGCTCCCGCGTCGCCCGGCGCACTCGAAGGGCGTCGAGCACACTCTGCGCGCCGCGCTCAAGCATCTCCGGACGGAGTCCGGCAAGGCGATCTCGGCGGGAATCGGCCCCGTCGTAGGCTGCGCCCGTGACCTGGTGCCCGCCCTGGAACAGGCCGAATCGGCGCTAGCCTGGGCCGAGCTGCTCGGTGTGCCCGCAGCTGTCGTGCACTACCAGGACGTGGCGCACTTGCGCGTGCTGCCGAAGGTCGCGATGGAGATCGGCGAAGAGCTGCGCGAGGTGATGGCCCGGTTCGCCGAGGTCGTCCGCTACGACCTGCGCAATGGCACCGTCCTGTCGAACACGCTGGACGTGTATCTCTCCAAGCGTTGCTCGGTGACCGACACCGCGAGCGAGCTGTTCATTCACCGCAACACTCTGAGGCAACGGCTGGGACGGATCGAGGAGCTCACCGGCCGGCCGGCCGACCGGGTGGACGACTGGACCGTGGCCGCGCTGGCCGCACGGCTGTCCCTTGCCGGTGCGAAGCAGCCGAGAGGGGCGAATGCCGGGAGTTTGCCGGGAGAGAACGGCGCCACGGCACCGTAGGCAGTCTGCGGCTGCGGCGGTTCCGGCGACCGGCTCACTTCGCCGTATGCGATAGCGACCGTTCACTGCCGTTCAGTCGGTGAGAACCCGGTCCAGGGCGACGGCGGCGAGACCGGTGGCCGCCCCGACCGCGGTGTTGATGAGGTGCCCGTCATGGGTGTTGATGCCGTGCGCGAGGCCGGCATCGTCGGCGCATGCGTGGCGCCAGCCCTTGTTCGCAAGAGCGGCCGCGTAGGGGAGCGTGACGTTGGTGAGGGCGTGGGTTGCCGTGTTCGGCACGGCACCGGGCATGTTGGCGACGCAGTAGAACACCGAGCCGTGAACCGGGAAAGTGGGGTCGGCGTGGGTGGTCGGACGCGAGTCCTCGAAACATCCGCCCTGGTCGATCGCGATGTCGACCAGCACGGAGCCCGGCTTCATCCGCGACACCAGCTCGTTGGAGACCAGCGTCGGCGCCTTCGCGCCCGGCACCAGCACGGCGCCGATGACGACGTCCGCGTCGACCACCGCGCGCTCGATCTCGAAGGCGTTGCTGGCGACGGTCCGGAGCCGGCCACGGTAGATCTGGTCGACCGCGCGCAGGCGGTCGACGTTGAGGTCGAGCAGGACGACTTCCGCCTGCATGCCGGCCGCGATGATGGCGGCGTTCAGGCCCGAGACGCCCGCGCCGATCACGACGACCTTCGCGCCGTGCACGCCGGGAACGCCGCCCATCAGGACCCCGCGGCCACCGTGTGCCCGCAGCAGGGTGTTCGCGCCGACCTGGGGTGCCAGCCGGCCGGCCACCTCGGACATCGGAGCCAGCAGGGGAAGCGCGCCGGAGGGGGACCGCACGGTCTCGTAGGCGATCGCGGTGACCTTGCGCGCGAGGAGTTCCTCGGTGAGCCTCTTGTCGGCGGCGAGGTGCAGGTAGGTGAAGAGCACCTGACCTTCGTGCATGCGCGTGTACTCCTCGGCGATCGGCTCCTTGACCTTCAGGATCAGGTCGCCGGTGCCCCACACGTCGTCCGCGGTCGGCAGGATTCGCGCACCGGCTTTCTCGTACTCGGCGTCGGTGAGGGACGAGCCGAGCCCGGCGCCGGCCTGGATGTGCACCTCATGTCCGTCGACCACGAGCTCCCGAACACCGGCCGGGGTGATGGCCACCCGGTACTCGTGGCTCTTGACCTCTGCGGGAACGCCGATCTTCATTGTTTTCTCCCTGGATGTCTTGGGCGCGCCATGGACGCTCCCCGGATACCGGACTGTAGGGCCGAGCGGGCGAGCAGGTCTGTGTTCGTGACGCACATGCTTGCCGCCCGCGGAGGGCATCGAGCACGTTGTCCTGCCGCGGGGCGCGACCGAGCATGGGGGCACTGATCAGACCCTTCGGGACCTGCGCTCTGCCCGGAGCGCGTTCGCAGGAGGGTCCCACCGCCCGACAGAGGACCAGCCGTGCTTGATGTGAACACCGTGATCAACCCCGCGACCGAGCAGGTGATCACCGAATTCCCGGTAGCCGACACGTCCGCCGCCGAGGCCGCCATCGAACGGTCGGCCGAGGCACAGCGCGCATGGGTCCGGCTTCCCCTGTCGTCCCGGAGGGACGGCTTGCTCGCGATCGCCGAGGTGGTCGAAGCGCATCGAGACGAGCTCGCCCGCATCGAGTCCACCGACGTGGGAAAGCCGATCGTGGACGCATGCGCGGAGATCGGCGGGGTCGCCGAATGTTTCCGCTACTACGCGGGCGTGGTCGACAAGATCCTCGGCGACACGATCCCCGTCGAGGGCGGCGTGGACATGACCTTCCGCGAGCCCCTCGGCGTGGTCGCCGTCATCGCGCCGTGGAACTTTCCGTTGCCGATCGCGTCCTGGAACATCGCGCCCGCCCTGGCGACGGGCAACTCGGTGGTCGTCAAGCCCGCTGACCTGACCCCGCTGTCGACCCGCCGCTTCGGTGAGCTGGTGGACGGCCTCGATCTGCCACCGAACCTGGTCCAGGTCGTCTCGGGCCCCGGTCGCACGATCGGCCGGGTGCTCACGACGCACCCCTTGGTGGCCAAGGTCAGCTTCACGGGCTCGACGGAGACCGGCCAGGACGTCATGCGTTCGGCGGCCGACACCATGAAGCGCTTCACGCTCGAGTTGGGCGGGAAGTCCGCGAACCTGATCTTCGCGGACGCGGACCTGCCACGCGCGATCGCCGAAGCGCCGCAAAGCGTGTTCGGCAACACCGGTCAGGATTGCTGTGCCCGGAGCCGCATTCTGGTGCAGCGCGCGGTGTTCGACGACTTTGTCGACGGATTCGTCGAGGCGACCCGGGCGCTGACCATCGGTGACCCGCTGGACCCCGCGACCAGACTGGGCCCGCTGGTGTCCGCCGCACACCGCGAGCGGGTCAGGTCGTTCCTCACCGGCGAAGTGAAAGCGGTCGTGGCCGGCGAGGTCCCCGAGGGGCCGGGGTTCTGGCTGGCTCCCCGGACGGTGGTCCGGCCCGACCCGCGCTCGAGGATCGTCACGGACGAGATCTTCGGCCCGGTCGCCGCGGTCATCCCCTTCGACGACGAGGACGAGGCCGTCCGTCTCGCGAACGACACGATCTACGGTTTGAGCGGTTCCATCTGGACCTCCGACGTCGGCCGAGCGCTGCGGGTCGCTCGGGCTGTCGAGAGCGGCGCGCTGTCCGTCAACTCGAACTCCTCGGTGCGGATCCAGACGCCGTTCGGTGGTTTCAAGCAGTCCGGTTTCGGGCGCGAGCTCGGGCTCGCCGCGATCGACGGCTACACCGAGCTCAAGAACGTCTTCATCAGGACCGAAACGTGACCGTTGCGAACGACGAGCTGGTGACCGCCGGCAGAGGTGCCGCATGGTCCACGTGATCACGCAGAACTGCTGCAACGACGCCACCTGTGTGACGGTCTGCCCGGTCAACTGCATCCATCCGACTCCGGACGAGCCCGGCTACGCCACGGCCGAGATGCTCTACGTCGATCCGGAAACCTGCATCGACTGCGGGGCCTGCGTCGACGTGTGCCCGGTCGAGGCGATCTCCCCGGACTTCGATCTCACCGAGGACACCGAGCGGTACCTGGAGATCAACGCGCACTACTTCGCCGAGCCGGCTCACCGGGACTACCCGGCGAGGCGGGAAGAGCGGCCCAAACCGAAAGTGGAGGTGTCTCAGTCAGGTCCGCTGCGGGTCGCGATCGTGGGATCGGGCCCGTCGGCCTGCTACGCCGCCGAGGAAGTCCTCTCGCGCAAAGGGGTCGCGGCCGAGGTGCACCTGTTCGAGCGCCTGCCCGCCCCGTGGGGCCTGGTGCGTTTCGGGGTCGCGCCGGATCATCAGGCCACCAAGTCGGTGACGGAGGCATTCACCGGGACCGCGCGGCGCAAGGGGTTGGACCTCCACCTCAACGTGGAGGTGGGGCGCCACCTGACGCACGAGGAGGTGCTGGCCCACCACCACGCGGTGATCTATGCCAGCGGTGCGCCCGGCGACCGCGGACTCGGTGTGCCGGGCGAGGCGTTGCCGGGCAGCCACCCGGCCACCGACTTCGTGGCCTGGTACAACGGGCACCCGGACTTCGCCGGCCGGACGTTCGACCTGTCCACGGAACGCGCGGTGATCGTCGGCAACGGCAATGTGGCGCTCGACATGGCCCGCATGCTCGTCAGCGACGTGGCGGGGCTGGCCAGGACAGACCTCGCCGACCACGCGCTGGAAGTGCTCGCGGCGAGCAATATCCGCGAAGTGGTGGTGCTCGGCAGGCGCGGCCCCGCGCAGGCCGCGTTCACCACACCGGAGCTGCTGGGGTTGGCCGCCACCGGTGGTTTCGAGGTCGTCGTCGACCCGGCCGAAGTCGAGCTCGATCCGTTGACCGCGGTGTCCCTGAACCGGCACGCCATGGCCGCCCTGAAGGTCAGGATCCTCGGCGAGCTCGCCGCGCGGCCGAGCGCCGGCACGGACAAGCGCGTCATCCTGCGCTTCCTGTCCTCCCCTGTCGAGATCCTGGGCGGGGACCGGGTCCGGGGACTCCGTGTGGTGCGCAACGAGCTCGTCGATCCCGGCGACGGCCGGCTCGAGGCCCGTGCGGCCGGCGATACCGAAGACATCGAGTGCGGCCTCGTTCTGCGGTCCATCGGGTACCAGGGCGACCCTTTACCTGGACTCCCGTTCGACGACAGGCGTGGCACGCTTCCGAACGACCGCGGCCGGGTGATCGATCCCGCCAGGTGCGCGCCCGTCACGGGTGTCTACGCCGCGGGCTGGATCAAGCGCGGCCCTTCCGGCGTCATCGGCACCAACAAGAGGTGCGCCGAGGAGACCGTCCAAGCGCTCTTCGACGACTACACCGCGGGCCGCCTGGTCGCGCCCGCGCACGGCGCCGGCGCGTTGCGGGCGCTGATCGCCGAACGGCAGCCCCATGCGCTCGACTACCCGGCGTGGCAGGCTATTGACCGGCACGAGCGGAACGCCGGCAGGAAACAGCGGCGGCCGCGCGTCAAGCTGACCTCCGTCTCCGAGATGCTCGACGTTGCCGAAAGTGCTCGGGGCACGGCCGGGTGAGGTGATCTCGGTCTCGGCGGCGCAGGCCCGTCATGGACGGTCCCGCACGACTGTGCGGGACCTTTGCCGTGCGCCGGGACCACTGGGCGTCGTTGCGGCGTCACTGCGCGTCGCCTCGAGTTCGCCGAAGACCCCACCGGCACCGGCGCAATGGTCGACTCCGGTGCCGGCCACGACACCGTTCACGCAGCGTCGCGAGCCTCCGGCGTGGGGGTGCACCGGGCACACCGGGGATTCGGACGGTGTGCAACGTGACCACAGACGCACGTCACAGCGCAACCTAAACTCTGCCAAACGCTGCCGCTGGTAGTTCTCCAGTTCATTTCAGCACGGAAGGCCGGGTGAGCAGGTGGTTTCGACCAAGGGCAGCACCCGGCTTCGGCTCCGCTGCCGGAATGTGCCGATCAGCTCCCTCACCGCGTCACCCGGCGAGTATCGAGGTGTCGAGTCGCATCGGCGTGAATACGGCGGAGAAAACGTCGCACGCCCAAGGCGGGCGGTGGGAACCAACCAGATTCTTGGAGTCCAAGGTATGGCATCAGGAAGCAAGACCAGCAAAGAATCGGTGCTGGCGCACGGAAACGAACTGCTGCGCGGGTCCATCCGTTTCTTCCATATCGTCCTCATGGTGACCGCCGCCGCCGCCCCACTGGTGGTCGCTTCGGCGTACATCCCGATTTCCATCTCCTCCGGCGGTGGGAACGCGACCGCGTTCATCTACCTCGTCACGACGCTGATTCTGGTGATCTTCACCGTGGGGTATGCCGAGATGGCCAAGCGAATCACGGCAGCGGGAGCGTTCTACACCTACACGACACAGGGACTGGGCCGGCCCGCCGGGCTGAGTGCCGGATTCTCCATTCTCGCCGCCTACAGCATGATCGCCCCGGCCATCCTCGGAGGGTTCGGGTACTACGCCTCGGCGTTACTCCAGGAATACCTGCACATCACCGTCGCCTGGTACTGGTGCAGCTTGATCGGCCTGGTGCTCCAGATCGTGATCTCCTTTTTCCGGGTGACTCTCACGGCGCGTGTCCTCGGCGCGCTCCTCGCCGTCGAGGTACTCGTCATCCTGGTGGTCAGTCTGGCGACCATCGGCCGGGGTGGCGCGGAAGGCCAGTTGCCGGAGCTGCTCAGCCCGTCGTCGCTCGGTAGTGCCCCGGCGATCGGCATCGGCTTCTTCCTCGCGTTCTGGTCGTGGATCGGCTTCGAGACGAGCGCCATCTACAGCGAGGAGACGGCCGATCCGAAAAAGAGCGTCCCGCGTGCGACCTACATCGCCGTCATCACCCTCGGCGTATTCTATGCCATCACGGCGTATGCGGGCCTCATCGGCTTCGGCGGGAACGCGCAGAACGAGGCGACCTCCCAGACGTCGAATTACTTCTTCATCCTGGCGGACACCTACACCGGGCATTTCGTTCGGGTGATCATGAACGTCCTGGTGGTCAGCAGCTTCTTCGCCTGCTCGTTCGCGTTCCACAACAATGCCGCGCGCTATCTCTACTCACTCGGCCGGGATCGAATCCTTCCGGCCGCCCTCGGGAAGACCCATCGAAACCACAAGTCGCCCCACATCGCGATCGCCGTCCAGGGATTCGTCGCCGCGGCAACCGTGGTGGTCTTCGCGGCAGGCGGTGCGGATCCCCTGTTGCAGTTCGGGACCTGGCTGCCGATCTTCTGCACGCTCGGAGTGATCGTGGTCCAGCTCATGGTTTCCCTGGGTGTGGTCGGTTACTTCAACAGGGTCGGGCGGCATTCCTTCGGGGACCGGATGCGCACGGTCGTCGCTCCGCTGATCGGCGCGATCGCCCAGGCCGTCGTCATTTTCCTGCTATGGCAGAACATTTCCTTTCTGGCCGGTACCGACAGCCTCGCCGTCTCGCTGATTCCGTTGTATCTCGGCGTGATCATCGTGGCCGGCTTCGCCTACAGCCTTTGGCTGCGACGATATCGCCGCGAGCGGTATGACCGCATCGGCATGTTGCGAGACGAAGCGTCCGGTGAAGAAGCGCCGGACGGGGTCGCGGTCGGGCCCGTGGATGCGACGGCGGCGGGCGGTCGGTGAGTCCGGGGATCTTCCGCGCACTGGCGGCGGACGCAGGCTGGTAACCGTTGGCAAGCGACAATGGTCCGGCTGACTACCGGGGTGGCCACGTACGTGTGTGGCCACCCCGGGTTGTCGTGGCCATGCCAGGGAAGCGGCTTATTCGATTTCCGTCGCGTACTGCTGCGTCGTCGTTCGTTCGGCGGCGATGGCGTGGACTTTGCGGCGTACCGCGAACCAGCCGACCACCAGCACGGCTGCGATTCCGGGCAAACTGTAGATCATGATCCGGCCGGTCTCGCCGTCGAACCAGCTCATCGCCAGTACCAGGACCAGGAAGCCGAGCGTGAGGTAGTTGGTGAAGGGCGCGCCGGGAAGTCGGAAGGAGGGACGCTCCAGTTCGCCGCGCAGCGCTTTGCGCCGCATCCCGAGGTGCGCGATCATGATCATCGACCACATGCCGACGATGCCCACGGCGGAGAACTCGAGCGCGATCTCGAAGGCGGAGCTGGGCATGACCAGGTTGAGCAGTACGCCGGCGACGTAGAAGCAGGCCGTGAGCAGGACACCGCCGTAGGGCACACCGCGCCTGCTGATCTTCGCGGTGAACTTCGGTGCGGAACCGGCCACGGACAGCGACCGGAGGATGCGGCCGGTGGAGTAGAGGCCGGAGTTCACACTGGACAGTGCGGCGGTCATCACGACGATGTCCATGACGCCCCCGGCGCCGGGCACGCCGAGCTTGGACAGGAACGTGACGAACGGGCTTTCCCCGCCGCTGTAGGACGTCCACGGCAGCACCATGACCAGCAGCAGGACGGAACCGATGTAGAAGATCCCGATACGCCAGGCGACGGAGTTGACCGCCTTCGGGATCACCTTGCGCGGGTTGCTGGTCTCGCCCGCGGTCACGCCGACCATTTCCGTGCCGGCGTAGGCGAACACCACGCCTTGCAGGATCATCAGCGCGGGGAGCACTCCGGCGGGGAACAAGCCGCCGTGGGCGAAGATCAGGCTGGGACCGGTGACGTGTCCGTCCACCGGGTGCCGGAGCACCAGCACGATGATGGCGGTGATCATGAAGCCGACCAGCGCCACCACCTTGATGGCGGCGAACCAGAACTCCAGCTCCCCGAACAGTCGCACGGAGACCATGTTCACGGCCAGGATGAGGAACAGCGCGATCAGCGCGGGTATCCACTGCTGCAGATTGGGCCAGAAGAACTGGGTGTAGGTGGCGACCGCGGTGACGTCGGCGATGCCGCTGGTGGCCCAGGTCAGAAAGTACATCCAGCCGGCGAAGAACGCGGCCTTCTCGCCGAGGAACTCGCGGGAGTAGGAGACGAACGAACCGGAGGTCGGGCGGTGCATGACCATTTCCCCGACGGCCCGGACGACGAGGAAAGCGAAAATGCCGCCGACGGCGTACACAATGGCCAGTGCGGGACCGGCGCTGTGCAACCGGGAGCCGGCGCCGAGGAACAGGCCGGTGCCGATGGCGCCGCCCACGGCGATCATCTGCACATGCCGGCCGCCAAGTCCTTTTTGGTATCCGGTCTCCTCATGGGCGAACTTCTCTGTCGCCGCATAGCGGGGCTCGTCCATTGGTTTAGACAGCTGTGTCATGGACCGTGAATATGCTCCTCTTGATCACGTGGCTACAACGACTGGCGGCAAAGCTTGAGTTTCCCTTGATGGACCGTGGCAGCTCAAGTCCTCCTCAAGAGGTCTGGTAAGGGGGCCGCGGTCGCGTGGAAGGTTGGGTCCGGGAGATTCTCAGCACGAGGGGTCGGGAGCAACGGAGCGATTCGGGCATGACCTCGACGGCCAATTCATCCTTTGTGGACAGCTGTGAACCTGATGACCTGATCCGGCTACTACCATGCGGTGCCGCCGGACGAGCTCGCGGCGGTGTCCGGGCGGCACTGGCCGAGACGGTGCGCGTAACGCCGCACGGCGCTGATCCGCCCGTCGGACGGGTCGTTGATCGAGGTGCGGGACCAGCCGGCCGAGACCACCAACGTGAAGTCGATCGCGGGCCCGAGGCGGTGAGGGGACTCCTCGCACCTTTTGCTGACGCCGGCCACCGGCCGGTCCACTGTGCACGGTCGGAGGACGCCGTTCTCCGTTGCCGTCCGGACGTCCGGAGCCGACGGCAGGCCGATCGGGAGAACCGCTTCGCGGGAGCCTACACCACCACCGCGAAACACCGGAACGCCACGACCATCCCGGTAGCGGGCAAGCGGGTCCGATGGGCGATCCATGAGGCGGGTGTCCCGCCGGAGCCCTGGTCGGGCCACGCATGCTCCGGGTCCTGCACAATTCCGCGCAGCCGGGCGACAGGGAGTCAGGGGGAACCGGGGGCACCTCGGTCGATCACGGCGCACGAACCACCGAGACCGTCGCCGGTACCGCAATCGGCCCCTCGGCCAACTGAGCGATCGGTGCGGAGCCCTGACGGACCAGCCGCCTCAGGTCAGGTGTCCGGCCCAAGGGGCCAAAGCTCAGTCGGTGCTTGGCTCGTGGGTGCTGGTCGTGACGGTGTGGTCGAGCCACGGGTTGTCTTCGACCTCGGGCGACAGAAGATCGCTTGCTGGTGCGGTGCGGGGGAGGTCGGTGTCCGTCAGGTCTGCCCACGGATTGGCGTCCGTGGGTGGGAGCGGCGCAAAGGCCCCCTCGTTGCCGTTCGACACGGGTGAGTCCTGCCACACTTCGTGGCCCTCGCTGCCGTCGGGCGGCATGGACCACTGTTGCGGGGTCGGCGCATCGTTCGCCGAAGGGATGTCGCCGGTGACCTCGCCGGGCGCGACCGGCGGGTGCGGCTCGGCCGATTGGCTCAGGTAGTGGTCGAGGCCGCCCTCGATGTGATCGGCCGGGGAGATGGACACCTCGTTGCCTGGGTTCATCGCGGAGTGCCGCGTGCTCCAGCCGCCGCTGAAGCCGCCGTTGGCGGCTCCGGAGACCCAGTCACCGGAAAGTCCGAACACGGCGTCCTGCGCGGCACCTTCGGCCATCCCGGCAACCGCCCCGTACCCGGCGGACCAACTCAGGTTTCCGGTCACGGTGCCTACGGCCGGGAGGACGCTCCGGCCACCGGGCAGGAGACCGGCACTCGCGGCGATTGCCTTGCCGACACCGGTATCGGCCAGCGCGTCGACGCCCGAGCCGATCAGCTTGCCGGCACCGGATCGAAGCGCCCCGCCCACGAAGCCCGCGCCGGCGCCGACCGCGCCACCGACCGTCCCGTTGATCGCGGCGGTACGCAACTGGGCGCCGCTCAACGACCCGCGGTGCCGCTGAGCCAGCTCGACGAGCTGAGCCAGCAGGGTGAAGCCAACCTGCGCGAGGACCGATTCGGCGACCCTGACCACCATAATGGTGACCGCGCGGCGCAATGCCACCAGCAGGACGACCCGAGCCGCGGCCACTTCCCCGGCGGCTGTCTCCGCGCCACCGAACAGCCACACGGCCGCGTCGATCATCAGCTGCACCCACAACACGACCAGGCAGCCGATGATCGTGACCCGCAGGGTCTCGATCTCGTTGGCCAACTCCTCCAGCGAGTCGGCGGCCGAGTCACAGCAGGTGGCCAGGACCGGCAGCATCGCGGACCCGTCACCTGGGCCGGCCCCGACCAGACCCGTCACGTAGTCGTCGAAAGCCTGCCGGGCCTCGCCCTCCATGCCCTGATCCACCAGGCGTTTGACCGTGACCACCTGCTCGGCGCAGGAGCGGACGTCCTGGGCCGCCTCGCGCCAGGCGGCCGCCTCGGCACGCAGCGCGGTCTCGTCACCGGTCGGCCACTTGTTGCCGACCAGGATCATCAACAGGTTCTGTAGTTCCGGCGGCACATGATGCGCGTCGATCACACCGCGTCCCGCGATATCGCCGTGGTGAACGACCGCGCCAGGTCGAAGGTTTCGTCATCGGTGTCGGCGAACGTCCGGCTGGTCTGCTGCAACGCTTCGCCCAGTTCGCGCAGCACCTCGGGCACCGTTTTCAGGGCCTGTGCCAGCGCTTGGCGGGGCTCGGCGAAGACCGAGCCGAAACTCTGCCCCAGCCCCGGATCATCACCCCACGGCGGCGTTGGGGAACTGTCCATCGCGCTCTCCATCCGTTGCGCCGCGCCGGCCGCCTCACCGGCCGCCTCACCGGCCACCACGACCGCTTTGTCCAGCGAGGCCGTGTCCACGGACAAGACACCGGTCAAGTCCGGCGGACCGGGGATGTCCGGCACCGGCGAGTCGAAACCGGGGGCCGTGACCGGGGCGTTGCGATAGCCACCTGCCGGACCTGGAACCTCCGGCCCTGGCAAGGGCGCGTTCGCGGCGGAAGTGGGCACGGTTGACCTCCCGGGGGCTGGACGGCGACTGATCGGGGACCACCCACCCAGCACAGCAGCACCTGCCGCGCTCCGGAACCCGCCTTGATGGCACCCATGCACGCAAACACACGATCTTGACGCGTCCGATACCGAGCGCATCGCATACGAACACGCCCGGCCGCCGCCTACCGGAGTCCGTTCAGGACGGGCCGAGCCGCCCTCGGTTCCCGGAGATTCTGAGACCAGAGTGATCGGCCTGGCGACCGGAGACCGCCGCCGCACCGAAGACGCGGCCCGACGCCTTTTTCGGGGGCCGCTCGCCGCAACCTCGCGCCGGACGAGGCGATCGCGCTGCTCGACCGCCGCGGGGTTCGGTCGGCACGCGGGAGCCGGTGCTGCCCTACGCACGGGCCCGGGTATCACCCGTCCACCGTTCCCCTGGGGCATGTCACTTATTTTTCCAGAATTTCCACCATTTTTTCTTCTTGTCATGTCCACCGGCGGCGTAACCCGGTGGTATGTACGGAGAATATGACCCTAATTCAGGGAAGCTGGCGGTCGGCTGGTGTCCGCCGTGGGGAGGCGGGTAGGCGAGGGACGGTGGGCTCGGGTGACCCCACGGCTGGTGTCCGCCATGGGGAAGGGGATGGGCAACCGACGGTGCGCTGGGAGATCCCCACGGCTGAAATCCGCCATAAGGAGAACCGTGTGCGATATGCGGGGGAGTGGCCCCAATGTATGGCGGAGTGCCTGGGTAGGCGTTCGCGCCCTGACCTTGGGGATGGAAAGGCGCGTGCGATGTCGAGGCCACCGGTGCCGATGGCCTGGAACCGAAGCGCCCGTACTGCCGATCTCCGTGAATCCAATCGATGTCGTTGTTGCCCGGATTCCAGTACCCTGTCCGGTCGCGTTCGTGGTCATAGACACTGATGACGGCCGCTGGATCGATCCGGCCGGTAAACGCCACCTCCGCTTCCCCGCTGATCGAACCCAGTGTCGCGTCCACATCGACACCAACAGGGTCGTGGTTCCGGCTCGCCGCTATCTCGAACCGATACCGTCGATTACGGAACCATCGATCCCGGCTCCGCGTGGTGGAGATGAGTGTGCCAGGAATGTTGTAGACCTGCATTTCGCGTATGGTGTGCACGGTGTTGATATTTCGTGCGACAAACCCATTTCGCAAAATCCATCTCGGGTTCAAGTCCGAGAAATGCCATAGGACCTCGTGTGGGCTGCTTTCGACAATGTTTTTCCTGTCCTGTCGGTGGACGAGACCGTAGTTGACGCCGCCTCGGACCCTGACTTCCGAGCCGGTGAGGTGAATCTGGGCGATCCTTTTTCCGATGTCGGCGGAGCTGCCTCTCTTCTGTAATTCGGTCAGTCCGCGATAAATGCGCACAATGTCCAGATTGGTGGGTAGATAACGCCTGGCATCTCCGGTGTCCTCCGTCAGTCTCACCACTTCGCGGCCGACATCCGACGCAAGCTCCGACAGAGGAATTCTGTTCGGCTGTAGGCCGCGTGGCCGGGACATGCCGGCAGATCGCGCGCGACCGCCGGAAAGATCCTGAACCTCGGACGGCCCGGCGGTGTGGGGCGTCGCGTGCAAGGCGTCGGGGACGTGTGCTTCCGCGCCGCTCGCGGACTCGATCGCGGACGGCCCGTTTTCCTGAGAAAGCGGTTTCGGGTGAAGGTCGGCGTTGTCTGAGTGATCTGCGGCGTGCTGGTGAGGCGTCGCCTCGGAGTGCGGCAACTCGTTCGCCGTGGCCTGGTTCTGCTCCGGCTGCCGACTCACCGTGCTGGGTATCCGCATCGGCGTGGGCTTCCGGGCGACTCCGTCATCGACGAGCCGATCGTCGTGGCGCGTAGCACTGTCGGTTCCGGAACCGGTGGAGGCCGTGGTGTCGTCCGAGGCCCCGGTCTCGGTGTGTCGTAGTGAAGGTTGACCGTGATCGGGTAGCGGCCGGGAGAGTCCGGACGCCGCCGGATCGTCGATCGGGTCCGCTGTCCGCGGTGGCAGGGTCCGCTGATTCACACCGACGCGGCCGTTGTCACCGGCACGGATGCCGTGCCCGTTCAGGGATTCCTTGAGCACCGGTCCGGCCGGGGACCGGCTCGGGTGGCGTGGGGTTGTGGTGGGGTCACTATCGTCACGGGTCGCGCCACCACCGCTGGTGATGGGGTGTGCCGGGGGCTCGCTGCCGATGCCTTCGCGCGTGGGGTGGTCCGTTTCACGCGTGCTCGCAGCGTCGGTGTTGTCTGCTGGCGCCGGGGGACCGGAGCTGATGTCGTGTGAACTGGGATTGTCGAGGTCGGACGGTGTCGCCGCAGTATCCAACGCACTGATCCGATCCACCGCGAAACCTGGGGTCCACGGGCGCGGGCCCGTCGATTCCGTTGGACCGGGCCGGGGCGGGTCGGTCGGCGAGGGATCGCGCGGCGCCGGGGCGCGTTGGGTTTCCGGTCCGGACTCGGTCGCCGGGTCCGGACCGGTGACTTCCATTGTGGTGCGCGCGGTACCGCGGTCGCCGGCCGTGTCGTCCACCGGCCTGGCGGTCTGCCCGGCGCTGCCGGGCCCGGCGGATGGTGCTTCCGGCACACGGCCGGCCGCGTCCGGTATGGCACCGGCCGCGTTCGGGCCGCGGGTGTCAGTGGTCGAGGTGCCGGTGTGGTGGGCCGGTTGGTCGATCAGGTGTGTGTCCAGACCAGGCGGTCCGGGCCGCCATCCGTCGGTGACGACGGGCGCGGCCGGGTCGCTCGTCCGCGACCCGCGCCCGCCGGGCGTGCCGGCAGCCTGAGCGCCAGGCGTACCGGTGTCATCGTCCGCTGCAGTAGCGGCGGGCGGGCGGCCGCGGTCCAATGGCGCACCTGTCGAGGCAGTCGTCTGTGGGTCTCGCTCGACCGGGCCGGCGGAAGCCAGACCACGATCCGCCGCGAGGGAAGGCGTGGCTGTCGACGACGTCACGGATTCCGCGATCGGTGTCGGGCTCTCGGCGACCGGCCGGGACACGCCGGTGCCACCCGGCCCCATCTCCGTCCGCGCCGCACCATTCGCCGCGGCGGCCGCGGGAGCATCGGCCCGGGACAGGCCGGTCACCGATGGCACGGGATCGGCCGATTCGGTCGGCGTGCTGGCGGCCTGCGTGGTATCGGGCGGGCCGGTGTGTGTGCCGGGAGCCCCGGCGGTGCCGCTCGGCCCGACCTGTCCCGTGTCCACCGGCTGGGCCGCCACCTCATGCATACCGGTGGCCGAGATTCCCGCCGCGCCGATGTTCGCCGACTCGCCCGCCGCGGAGTGGCCACTCGCCGGGGTCCCGGCACCGGGCGAGGCCAGGGTACCGGCGGACTCGGTCACCACGCCGAAGCGCCCGCCACCGACCGCGGTCGCGGCGGCGGCCGAACTCCTCACCCCGTTGGTCGCAGCGGTACCCGTTCCTGCGGGTGCGGCGTTGCCAGCAACCACACCCCCGCTCGACTCGGCACCGCCGCCACTGCCCGTCCGCGTGCCCGCACCACCGCGGGTCCCGGCCGCAGTCGTTCCGGCGGCGGTCGCCCCGACCGGTGCTCGAGTGCCGTCGATCAAGGTCGTGGGGAAATCGGTGAGTCCGCCGGACTCCGTCGCGGGCGCAGCGCCGGGCGCGCTGGTCTCGGTCGTCGTGGCCGGGTCCGCGAGGGTGTCGGTCGTGCCGGTCGTTTCACCCGCGCCGCCACCGGTTTCTGCCGCCCCCAGGGAATCCGTTACCGGTCGCGGGGTGGTCAACGCCGCCGCCGCACCGTCCACCCCGGACAGATCCACCTCGGGTGGTGGTTCGGCGCCGGTGGGGTCGGCTTCGCCACCGGTGCCGCGCCGTTCGCCGGTGAGCATGCCCGCCGCGCCCGCGGCCGCGGACAGCCCCGCATCGTCCGGGCCCCCGAAAGCAGCCGACATGCCGCCGCTCGTGGCGACACCGTTGACCATGCCCAGGCCCACCTTCTCCGAGGTCGACGCGGCCGCGAGTCCGGCCCTGTCCGCCGCGGACAACCCGGAGAACACGCCCTGTGCCCCCACCGGGTCGCTCGCCGAGCTGATGATCTTCTTGACCACCGACGAATCACTCAACGCCGACCTCGCCACGGCACCGATGGCCTTCGAACCGAGAGTGAACGTCGCACCACCCAGCGCGCCACCCAGGGCCCCGGCCTCGAACGAACCGAGCGTGGAAGCCCAGTTGATGCCCGACCGGTCGCCCTTGAGTTTCTGGATGCCCTGGATGGCCAGGTCCATCCCCGACATCGACACCGCGCCCGCCGCGGCCGCGAACAACAACCGGCGCAGGATCGCGGCGACCGCCAGCTCGGCCGCCTCGATGAACATCGGCACCGCCTCGGGCAGGAACACGATCCACTGCGCGATCTCGTAGGACAGCCAGGCCAACTGCGCAATGATCATGTACTTCGCGTACTCGACCTGGGCGGCCATGTTCCGGGACATGGTCCCCAACTCGACCGCGCTCTGCGACATCGTCGGCAGACTGCCCTGCAACTGCGTGGAAAAGCTGGAGAACTCGCTCGCCGGCGCGCCCCCGACATTGGCCAGCACATGCCCCGTGGCCGCATCGAAATTCCCCGGCACATCACTGAACTGCCGCCCGACACCGATCAGGCCGTCACCCATCGCATACAACTTGTCCTCGTCACCTTCGGGCCACTTCTGGCCCGACAGCAACGACAACATCTCGGCAAGCCCCCCGGGCAGCTCAATACTCATTTCTTCGCCGTCTTATCCACTGTGGACACGCCACTGTCCGGGTTCGGGTCACCGGCGGTGCGGGTCAAGGTTTTTGAGGAAGGTTGTTCAGGATTCATCGACGTCTTCGACGGGCCCGGTCGAGTGTCTGCTTCATCGAGTTTGGTGATTCAGGTCGCGATGGACGGTGCGGGTGGTTCTGGGTGTTTGCGCAAAAATCGTTCGGGATTTCGGGTGTTGGGCAGTGGTCGGGTCGTGACAAGACATTCTTATCCGATTTGTTCGGATCCTGGTGATCGGTCAGGACCTTCGCCTGGTTGGATGTGGATACCTCTGCGAGCGTGTTTTCGTCGGAACCTCCGGATCAGGTACCCGCGCGCTGGTTGGACTCACTTCGGGAGCCGGACTCCTCATTCGCCTGCAGCGCAATGTTTCGCATCTGAACTTGCCTCGCTCGATCTTGACACAGCCGGGAAACCGCCGAGGCCGGCACCCCCGGCGAGATCCCTCAGCCGGCTCCTGATCGCCGCCCGCTCCATCCCGCTCCACCGATGCGGGTAGCGATCAACGTGATCGGGGCGGGCCTCGTAGCGCGCTGCCGCCCGGACCTGGACCCGGCCAAAACCCGTCGAAAGACGGGCGATACCCACACCGCACCCGCTCCCGCGGCTGAACCGTCACGGGTTGGGCGTCGTTTCCTTTCCTGCGGAAGATGGTCGCCATGCCCAAGCGCGACCCGTCCGAGGTTCGGCGAATCGAAGCGGTTCGCTGGGGATCAAGGTCGGGAGCTCCCGGGCACTCTCGGACCTGGTGACGCCAGAGGGCTGTTGACCATCGAGCCGGTGTGTCGACCGCGAGCGCGAACAGCGGAATGTACCAGCTGGTGCAGCCCCGGCGAGTGGCTGTCGTGCACCATGCTACCCGTCCCCCCAGCGACTGCGGCAGCGGTGCAGGTGAACGAGTTGTGCTGTTGCGCGGCATACTCGACCGCCTGTACCGCGGTGTGCCGCAGAGGAAAGTGCGGCCCGCCGCGGAGAACACGGGGCCGACGGCGACCTCACCAGTACCCGGAACCGGGCCAACGACACGGTCCGGGCTGAAAGCGGCTACGGTCGCGCGGCGGTGTCCGCGATTCCGTCCTGCTGGGCCATGGTCAGCGCTTCGTCGAGGGACAGGGCGCTGCCGCGGTCGGTCAGCTCGGCCAGCCGCGCCGGGTCGAGGGTGTCCCGCAGCTTCCAGCGCACGGCCTGGTATTCCTCGTCGTCGTCCGGGTCGAGGACGACCTCGGCCGCGGTGAACGCGGCCATCGCCGCGGCCACCAGCACGGCGCCGCGTTCCGGCTGACCTTTGGCCACCGCGAGAATGCCGAAGTCCAGCACGCCGCAGCGCAACAGCGTCGTGGTCCCTGCCCGCCGGGCGGCGGCCAGCGCGGTCGAGAACAGCTGTTCGGCTTCGCCGAGGTTGCCGCAGCGCAGTTCCACGTGCCCGAGGTTGCGCTGTTCGGACGGAACGTGCCAGGCGAGTCCCATGCGCATCCCGATCTCGATGCTCTCGGTGTACCGGCGCCGGGCTTCCGGGTAGTCGCCCATTGCCCGGGCCGCGGCGGCCAGCGCGTGGGCGGGCACTCGCCGATGTGCACCGTCTCCGGTGGACTCGGCCAGCTCCAGCGCGGCCAGGGCGTGCTCGCGCACCCGTACCCATTCCCCGGCTCGCGCCGCCACCCTGGCCAGGCCGATCAGGCCCTCGACCTCGTTGACTTTGTCGCCCCGCTGCCGAGCCTCGGTGAGCAGCCGGTCATATGCCGCATCCGCCGGCCTGCCGGTGACGAAGGTCAGCCCGGCCCAGACCATCACCGCGTCGAGGTAGCGCGGGGCCGCGGACGCCCCAGGCATGGCAAGGGCCGCGGCCGCCAGTTCATACCCCACCGCGTGATACCGGTCGTCGAACCAGTACCGGAACAGGTTGGCCACCATCTCCACGGCCGCCGGCGCCTCGCCCGCGGCGACGAACCAGCGCACCGCTGCCACCAGTGGCACGTGCTCGGCGCCGAGGGTGGCGTGCCAGGTCTGCGGATCGGCTACCAGACCGGTTACGGCTTCCGCCGCCAGCTTCCGCATCCGGTCGGCGTCGCTTCGCGTCATCGTCACCAGCCGAATGGTATCCCGGTCCACCGTAAACGCCGATGGCCGCCGGCCGCCCACCGCAGACAGACGGACATCTCGGGGAGAACACCCGAATGGTGATGTCCGCGAGCACGGTGCGCAGGCCCGCCCCACGATCGCCGAGCTATGCTCGCGCGTGGGCGCGACGTCGACGAGGCACGGGCCTGCCTGCATCACGCCAGGGAGATCGTCCAGGAGCACCAGTGGTGCGGTACGTGCTGATACACGGGCGGCCGGGCATCGGCAGGCCGAAGGTCGCCCATCGTGCCACAGGTCACAGCGGCATCGTCTGTTTCACCGGCGGGTTCCACGGCATGGCCACTGTCACTTTTTCTTCCAGAATTTCCACGATTTTTTCTTGTTGTCGTTTCCGTCGGAAGTGGAGCTCGGCGGGAGGTACGGAGAATGCGGCCCGGGGGCACCGCCCGGCGGATGATACCCGTAGGGAGAGCCATACCCGGGGAACGGCGCGCCGGAAATCCCCCAGGGCCGTTGTCCAGCATGGGGGACGGGGTACACGGCGGACGGTCCACTTGGGGGACCCCACGGCTGAACTCCGACCTGGGGATAAGCGTGCGTAGCATGCGAGGACGTGCCGGGATGGGCGTTCGCGCCATAACCAGGAATCACTTGGTGATGGACAGGTGGGCCTGATGTCGAAGCCGCCGGTGTCGCCCGGATCTCGACGCTGAGGTTCTGTTGATCTCCTGGTATCCAGTCGACGTCGTCCCTTTGCTGGTTCCAGTATCCCGTCCTGTCCCTTTTGCGGTCGTAAACACTGATGACGGCCGCTGGGTCGATACCGCCGGTGAACGCCACCTCGTCCTCGGAGAAGGCCAGGGCGAAGGCCCGAGGGTTGGTCGCGTCCATATCCACGCCAATAGGGTCATTATTCCGAATCGAGTGTATCTCGAATCGGTATCGTCGCGCAGCGTAGGCGTCATGTTCATCCCACAGGTCTCGATTCCGCGTGGTGGAGATGAACGCGCCGGGTTCGTTTTTGAAGATCTGCATCTTCCATAACCTCGGTGCATTTTCGACGTCTCCTCGCGGGGTGAATCCATACTTGAGAATGCGCCGCGGGTCATTTATGTTGGAAAAATGCCACAGGAGTTCGTTCGGATTGCTTTCGACGATATTTTTTCGGTCTTTTCTGTGAATAAGCCGGTAGTCGACACCGCCGTGCAGTTTGAATTCCGAGCCGGTGAGGTGGATCTCGGCGATCCTTTCGCCGATGTCGCGAGGGGTGCCCCTCTTCTTCCAGCCGTCCAGCCCTCGATAAATGCGGACGACGTCGACGTTGGTGGGGAGATGATTCTCGGCATCCCCCGTTTCCTTCGTCAATCGCAGGACGGCTCGGTTGACCTCCGACACCAGATCCGACAACCGCATCCTGGTCGGCTGTGGATCGAGTCGCCGGGACGCATCGTCAGACCGTGCGTGATCGCCGGAAAGATCCCGAGCATGTGACGGTGCGGCGGGGTGGGGCGCCGGACCCGACACGGTGGCGACCCGCGGCTCCAGGTTCGCGGACTCGATCGTGGATGGGGTCTTCTCCGGAGAAAGCGGTTTCAAGCCGGTATCGGCGTTTGCCGGGTGCTCTGCCGCATGCCGGTTGGGCCGGGGCCCCATCTCTGAGTCGGGCGACCGTTGGCTTGCCGTGCCGGCGGTCCGTATCGGCACGGGATCCCTCATGACTACATCGTCCAAGGGGCGATCGTCTCGGTGCGTAACACGGTCGGTCCCGGAACCGGTTGTGGTGCCGACGTCTTCCGGTTGCCCGGTCTCGGTGTCTCGGATCGAAGCTCGACCGTAATCGGGTGATGGCCGGGCAAATGCCGACGCCGCTCCCTCTCCCGTCGGATCGGCTGTGCGTGGCGGATCCGACACCCGGGCCGGATCCGCCGCGGAAGCCCGCGCCCCCGGGCGCGGGCCCCTCGACTCCGTGGGGCCGGGCCGTGGCGGATCGGTCGGTGCGGGATCACGTGAGGCCGGGACGTGGCCGGTGTCCGGGCCGGACTCGGTCGGTGTGAGGCGAGCGAGTGGCTTGGTCAGCAGGTCGGGGCCGGAGGATTCCACCACGGTGCGGCGAACGGCGTTGTCGCCGGATTCGTCGTTCACCGGCCCGCCGGTCGCCTCGGTACGGCCGGGGGTGGTCGGCTGCGGTGGTGCCACCTCGCCGGCCGCGTCCCGCGTGTCACCGGTCGCGTGCGTGCCACGGGTGTCGTTCGCCTCCGTCATGGCAGGGGCGCCACCGGCCGAGGTTTTGGTGGCGAGTCTCGTCCGCGGGGCAGGTTGTTGCTGCCCGGCGGACGGGTCGGCAGTGCTCTGGTGAGCAGTGCTCTCGTGACCGATGTCGGTATGGCCCGGGGCGGGCTGGTCGGACACGAGTGGGTCCAGATCGGGCAGCCCGGCCCGTGATTCCCCGGTGGCGACCGGCTCGACCGGGCCGGCCTGCCCCAGGCCACGATCCGCGGTAGCGACGGGGGGCACACCTGCCGACAAATCCGGGGATGCCACGACCGATGCCGAGCTCTCGGTAACCGGCCGGGACACTCCGGCGCCAGCCGATCCGGTCTCCACCTCGGGACGCCCCGGCACACCACCCGATGCGGCCGCCGGGTTCGCCCCGGTCCCGCTCTCCGCCGTCACACCCGCGGACGCCGGATGACCGGCGCGGGACTGGCCGGTCATCGTGGGCGCCGGACCACTGGATTCAGTCTGCATGCGCGCGCTCTGCCCCGTGGTCGGCGTGGTCTCGACCGAAGCGCTGTGCACGCCGGGGCCACCGGCCGCCGGGTCGGCGAGCCCACCACCAACCGTCGAGGGCTCGCCGCGTACTCCACCGGCGACCGCTGTCCCGGGCGCCTGCCCGATCGCGGCACCCGCCGATGGCTCGGTCACCACCTCCGGCGGCACGTCCCGCGCACCGGCGGCGCCCTCTGGCGTGACAACCCCACCGGTGTCCGAAGTCCCACCGGCGCCGGCGTGGCCGACTGTCGTGACCCCTCCGCCGTCGGTGGTCGTACCACCACCAGAACCCTTCGGGTTTTCCGTGATCGGGGCAGCCGTCGCCGCGGGTGCGGTGCGGCCATCGGCCGCGCCGGCACTCCGCTGGGCGGGAACACCATCCCGTTCCTCGACGGGAGCGCCACCGTGTGTTGTCTGCGTGCCGGTACCACCACGGATACCGGTAGGGAGTGCGCCGGTCTCTGTTGTGAGCGCGGCGGCCGGCGCGTTGGTCTCGGTAGCCGTCGAGGAGTCCGAGGGCGTGTCGGCCGTACCGGTCGTCTCACCCGGACCGCCACCGGTCCCCGTCACTCCCAGGGGATCTGTTACCGGATCCGGAGTGGTCAGCGCTGCTGCCGCGTTGTCCAGCTGGGACAGATCGACAACGGGTGGTGGTTCGCTATCAGTGGAATCGGTTTCATGGCTCGTTCCGCGTCGTTCGCCGGTGAGCATGCCCGCCGCACCCGCTGCCGCGGACAACCCCGTCTCATCCGGGCCCCCGAACGCGGCCGACATGGCACCGCTCGTCGCGACACCATTGACCACGCCCAGGCCGGTCTTCTCCACCGTCGAGGCCGCACCCAAACCGGCCTTGCTCGCCGTGGACAGCCCGGACACGACGGTCTCCAACTGCTGCGGGTCGTCGACCGAGTCGATGATCTTCTTGACCACCGACGAATCACTCAACGCGGACTTGGCCACCGCACCAACGGCCTTGGAACCAAAGGTGAACACCGCGCCACCCACCGCACCCGCCACCGCGCCCGCCTCGAACGAACCCAGAGTGGACGCCCAGTCGATGCCGGACCGGTCGCCCTTGAGCTTCTGCAGGCCCTGGATAGCCAGATCCATCAACGACATCGACACCCCGCCCGCGGCCGCCGCCGCCAACAGGCGCCGCAGGATCGCGGCAACGGCCAGATCTGCCGCCTCGACGAACAACGGCACCGCCTCGGGCAGGAAAACGAGCCACTGCGCGATCTCGTAGGAAAGCCAGACCAACTGCGCAATGATCATGTACTTCGCGTACTCGACCTGGCTGCCCATGTTCCGCGACATGGTCCCCAGCTCGACCGAGGTCTCCGACATCGTCGGCAGGCTGCCCTGCAACTGCGCGGAAAAATTGTAGAACTCGTTCGCCGGCGCACCCCCGATGTTCGCCAGAACATGCCCCGACGCCGCGTTGAAACGCCCAGACACATCGCTGAACTGTCGCCCAATACCGATCAAGCCCTCGCCCATGGCATACAGCTTGTCCTCATCACCCTCGGGCCATTTCTGGCCCGACAACAGAGAAAACATCCCGGCAAGCCCCGCGGGCAGCTCAATACTCACTGAACGAGATCCACAACTCGGGCACGCGGGGCCACGTACCGCAGACCGGTGCGGATCTGGCCGGGCCTCCGGGATGCCCGCGGTGCCGGACGCAACTGGTCGGAAGGCATGAACGCGAGCATAGCCAGGACGACGAGGCAGGACAGGGATCGCTTCCTCGTCGAGGCGCGGGGAGGCCACCGGACACGGGCCGGCGTGGTCGACGGTGGGACGGTGGGGGTGTTCTCCCCCGAGCTGTTCGGCACCAGCATGCGCTGCACCGGGTCGTCGCTGGCGTTCCAGTTCGCCGGGATCTTCGGTGGGCGGGCCGGCGCCGAGCATCGCGACCCTGGCCCGGCATCGGGCTCCACGTACTGGACACCTCGAGGTCCTCATAGGACTTTCGTCACCCTGTGCGGGGACCATGTCGATCGAGCGCCGGTTGGGCGGCTGATCGAGGTCGTGTCCTTCGGCCCGTCCTTGGCGACCGAATCCAGACAAGTCGAGCCCATGGTCGGTCCGCCGGGCGGTCGCGCGGGTTCGGGCGGTACCTAAGCGCAACGACAAGACTTCGACAAGTGGGTGTACGCAGACTCGGCCTGGAAATAGGGATTTCCCTCGGGAGGATTCATGCGTGTGCCAACGGTGGCGATTCTTGCCCAGGACCGGATCACCGCCGACGGTGCGGCGGCGTACCTGCGCAACTGGCCGGAGATCGAGCTGCTGCCCACGGATCAGCAGGTCCTTGCCGACGTGATCCTCGTGCTGGCCACGGACGTGACCGACGCGACGCTGGAACGTCTCGAGAAGGCCGCCGCGGCCAGTGTCAACGAGGACATGCGGATCGTGTTGGTGTGCGACAACATCCGGCGGCGCCAGCTGCTGCGCGCGGTCGGGTTCGGTCTGGTGAGTGTGCTGCCGCGTCGGGAGTCGGGGGCGGAGCGGATCGTGCGGGCGGCCCTCGACAGCAGGCGCGGCCAACCCGACCTGTCGGCGCACATGGTCGGCTGGCTGATCGACCAGGCCAGGACGGTGCAGCGGGACGTGCTGCAGCCGCGCGGGCTCACCGTGGCCGGGCTCGAACACCGCGAGCTCGACGTGGTCAAACTGCTGGCCGAGGGCATGGACACCACCGAGATCGCCACCCGGCTGAACTACTCGGAGCGCACCGTCAAGAGCCTCATCCACGGTATGTCCGCGAGGCTTGGACTGCGTAACCGACCGCACATGGTCGCCTACGCAATGCGGTGCGGTGCTTTGTGACCGGGGAGCGCGCCCAGGGGTGAACTTTCCCCTACATCCTGACCATCGGTCGTGTCGGGCATTCACCGCGCTGATATCAAATGATCATGTTTGCTCCACCGGAACACCGCGGAAGGTTCGAGTTCACGCTGCTGGACGGGGTTGCCGCCACCCGCGACTATCGGCAGATCGTGCTGGGACCACCGCAACGCAGAGCCGTGCTGATGGCGCTGCTGCTGCGGGCCGGGCGCGTGGTCGGTGTGGACCAACTGGTGGACTCTGTGTGGGATGACGCACCCGCGCAGCCGTCCGCGGCCCTGCAGGTGCACGTGTCTTCGCTGCGCCGGGCGCTCGAGCCCGAATGCGCGCCCCGGGAGCGGCGCGGGGTGATCCGCTCGGTCGGCCGCGGCTACCTCATCGAGCCCGGCGACATCGGCGTCGACGCGTTCCGTTTCCAGGAGTTGCTCGAGACCGCCGCGTGGGCCCGTCAGCAGGGCGATCTCGTGGCCGCGACCACCGCGTTGCGCACCGCGCTCGCCTGGTTCCGTACCGATGGCCTGCTGGGTGTGCCGGGGCCGTTCTGCTCGTGGCAGCGGGAAAAGCTCGCCGAACAGCGACTGACGGCACAGGAGGATCTGGTCGAACTGGACATGTTGCTGCGGCCCGGCGAGAAGCTTGCCCATGATCTGACAGCGTTGCTCGTGTCCAACCCGCACCGGGAACGGCTGCACGCCGTGCACATGCGGCTGCTGCGCCACAACGGGCGCCGTGCCGACGCACTGGCCGCCTACGCCAACGCCCGCCGAATCCTGGTCGGTGACCTCGGCATCGAGCCCGGGGAGCAACTGCGCCAGCTGCACCAGCAGATCCTGGCGGGCGACACCTCCGGCCCGGTGAACGCGCCGCGGATCGTGGTGGTCCCGCACCCGGCCGCGGAGGCCGGCGAAGCCGGCCGGCTGCCTCAGCAGCCGGTGCTGCTCGGCCGAACCGACGCGGTCGCCGAGGTCGCCGAGGCGCTGACCACGGCCGACAGCGGTGAGCGGGTCGTGGTGCTGCACGGGATACCTGGCATGGGCAAGACGGCGGTCGCGATCGCGGCCGCCGCGTCACTGGCGGACCACTTTCCCGGTGGTCAGTACTTCTTGTCCGCCGACGCGGACGAGGAGGAACAGCGAGCGGTGCTGCGCCGTGCGGGGGGCGCCCGGCGCAGCCTGCTCGTGCTCGACGATGCCAGCTCCATCAGCCAGGTGCGTGTGGCGCTGCCCGCGGAACCCGGGTCGGCGCTGCTGATCACCAGCCGGTACCGCGGTCGGCTGCTGCCCTTCGCACGGCGGATCGAACTGCGCCCGCTGACCGCCTTCGACTCTCGGGAACTGTTCTGCCGGGCTCTTGGCCGCTGGCGGCTGGACAGCGAGCCGCGGGCGGTGGACCGGTTGGTCGCACTGGCCGGCGGCGTGGCAGGACTCTTGCTGTCGTTCGCGGAACTGCTCAGCCGACGGCCCTCCTGGTCGCTCGGGGACTACGTCGAGCATCTGAGCGACCGGTCCGGCGGCAGCGACTGGTCGATCGGCATGCACCTGCGGCCGCTGTTCGAGCGGTCCTACGCGGAGCTGGATCCGTTGCTGGCCAAGGCGTTGCGCTCGGCGGCAGGCCAGCAGGACGAGCCGGTCACGACGGCCTCGGTGGCCGCACGCATCGGCTTGCCGGTGGCTCGGGTCGAGCTGCTGCTGGAGGAACTGGTCGACCGCAGCCTGCTGGACAGCCAGGGGCCCGCCCGCTACAGCGTCCAGCCGCTGATCCGGCAGTTCGCGGTCGACCGCACCGCCCAGTTGAAGGACGATCCCGACCAGCCCCGTTCGCGCGATCGCCGGGTCGTTCGAGGAGGACGCGGCCTGAACCGCACGACCATCCATGATGGACGGTCGCTGTCGTTGACAGGGAAATGGAAAGTGTTGTAGCAGCGGATAGCAACGCCGCGCTGGGAGGTGGGCAGCGGTCGGGACGGAGAGCGCGATGTGGATCGGTGTGAACGCCGACCGCGCACGGCGCGCCGTGCGCCGTGCGCGGTGGGCGCGGGCGCGCCGGTGTGGCCGTGTGTGGTTCGGACCGGTGGCAGGCCGTGCGTGGCGGTCGTCGGGCCGTGGCCGCCGGCGGTGCCGCGCACCGGTCAGGCCGGTGCGCGCTCCCCGCCGTCGTATTCACGGACCAGATCGACCCGCGAGCGTAGTCCGGTGCGCCGGTAGATCCGGGTCAGCCGGGCCTCGATGGCCTTCTCGGTCACCCGCAACGCCCCCGCGGCCTCCTGGTTGGTCGCCCCGCCCGCGATCAGCTCGATCAGCTTGCGGTCCGCGTCGTTGAGTTTCTCCGGCGCGCGCCGAGTCACCCCCTGAGTGCGCAGCAACTCGGCCGCTTCGCGCTGCCAGTGCACCACGCCCAGCTCGCGGAGCTCCGCGTGTGCCGCGCGCAACGCCTCGGTGTCACCCAGCCTGCCCTGGCCCAGCCGGGCGCGGGCGACGAGCAGCCGGTCGCCGAACCGTTCGGCCAGTCGCAGCGCCGATACCGCGGTGTGCTCGGCCGGCTCCACGGCGAGCTGGCTGATCAGCCAGTACAGCGTGGCCTGGCGGCTGCGCACCCGCGCGGCCAGCGGGCGCAGGCGGTGGCAGGCGGCCCGCGCGCCGTCGTGGTCACCGGCCAGCAGGTGCGCGTCCACCTCCCGGCTGAGCACCAGCTCGCGGCCCGCGAGGTAGCCGAGGTCCTGGCAGCGCCGGTCGGCCTCGGCCAGTCCGCGCAGCGCCCGGTCCACTTCACCGGCGGCCAGGTCCACCCCGGCGGCGGCCCAGGCGAGCACGTGCCCGAAGGGCTGTTCGGTGGTCCGGCCGGCCATCAGCGCGGCGGCCTTGGCCACCAGGCCCTGGCGGGAGAGCGCCTCGGCGGCCAGTGCGGCCAGCAGGCCGTCGACGTAGTTGTGTTCCTGCGCCGACGCGACGTGTTCGGCTTCCAGCTCGACCACGGTGCCCCAGTCGCCCTCGCGCAGCGCGGTCACCGCCGAGGCGAGCCGGGACAGCGAGGGGGGCGGTTGCCAGCGCGCCGCGGGAGGCACGGGCATGATCGCGAGTTCGGCGGAGAACAGGTCGCCCCAGGCGAGCGCCTGCCGCGCGCTGTCGAACTGGGTCGCGCTCATCGGCAGCGACAGCTGGCCGGCGTGCCGTTCGGCCGCCAGCCAGGCCTTTCCCTCCGCACCGATCGCGGCCAGCACCCGCACGCCGGCCAGCACGGCCACCCGTTGCCGCTGCTGAGTGGGGCGCACCGCGGCCAGCGCGCGCAGAGCGTCGTCGAAACGCTCGGTCAGCAACAGGATGCGAGCCCGCTGCAGGGCGTCGGGCACCGAACGGGACTCGCCGGGCGGGTCGGCGGCCAGGTCGAGCGCCGTGTCGTGCTCCCCGAGCCGGATCAGCGAGCTGATCAGCACGGTGCGGGTGGTGAGCGCGTCGTGCGGGCGGGCGTCCAGCGCGATGCGCGCCAAGCGGGCGGCCTCGGTGTACTGGGCCAGGTCGTAGGCCGCGTGTGCGGACACCGCGGCGGCGCGGCCGGTCAACTCGGGGTCCGCCGGCTCGGCGGCCAGCAGCGCGGCGCACCAGCGCTGGGCCCGCGCCGGGTCGGTGGCCAGGGTGTGCTCGGCGGCCTCGACCAGTTCGGTCTGGCCGGCCTCGGCTCCCGCGCCCGCGATGTGGTCGGCGAGAACGTGGCGGGCGACGCCGCGGCCCTCGGCCAGCACGGCCAGCATCGCTTTGGTCACCGCGCGGTGCAACCCGCGCAGGTCGGCGGGATCGGCAGCGGCGGCGAGGGATTCGCCGAGTGCGGCGGGGCACCACCGCAGCGCGCCGGAGGCGGTCTGGTCGAGCAGGCCGACCGACAGCAGCCGCCAGACCACCGTGCGGACCGCCGCGACGGGCAGGCCGATGGCCGCCAACGCGGGCTCCACCGCGGGCAGCCGGCACGTGCCGAGCGCGGCGATCAGCGCGACTGCTCGGCGTTCCTCGGGGGTACGCCCGGTCAGCCCGCGCACGCTGGGCGTCGGGCGTGCCCCGGGCGGTGTGGCCAGTCGCAGTGGCGGTGCGGAAACCTCGGCCAGTTCCGGCCATGGCCGGACGGTGGCCAGCACGAGGCGCAGGCCGCCGCCCGCGGCGGCGGCGAGCACCCGTGCCAGCGCGATGTCCTCGGTGTCCAGCGTGTCGGCGTTGTCCACCAGCAGCAGCACCTGCCCGGTGGTGGCCAGCGCGTCGAGTACCGCCTCGGCGGCCGCGACCGGGTCGGCGGGCGCGTCCTGGCCGCCGGCCTGGCGCAGCAGCGCACCGGCGAGGCCACTGGGGTCGCGGCGGAGCTGCCTGCCGTCCAACGGCAGCACCGTCCCCGAACCGTCGCGTGTGGACAGTTCGCGGCGCAGCCGGTCGAGCGTGCTCGTGCGGCCGGAACCCGGCGGGCCGACCAGCGGGACGACCGGGTCGGTGCACTCTGCCAGCCACCGCACCGGATCCGCCGGGCGTTGGTGGCGCGGACTCCGGGCCTGCCGTGGCCGGGCGATCAACTGCGCGCGGTGCCTGCTGTTGGTCGCCCGCAGCAGCCTGCTGACCTGACGTTTGACGTAGGTTTCGTTGCGGTGCAACACCAGCCCGATCTCGGCGTTGCTCAGCCCCGCCGCCACGAGATCGCCGACCAGCTCGTCGACGGCGGCCAGCTTGCCGAACGGCGTCAACGGGGTCTCCAGCCGCTGCGCGACGGCGGCGGTGCGCACCTCCCACAGCCCGGCGCGCAGCGCGGCGAAACCGGTGGCCGCCTGCCGCACCAGGCCGCCGTCCCTGGTCTGGATGCCCAGCGCCAGCCGGGCAAGGGCGAGGTCGAGCGGCAGCCCGCCGGCCTCGGCCAGTTCCTGGTACCGGGTCAGCGCGGCCAGGTCGACGCCGATGTCCGCACTGTCCTTTGTGTCCTCGGCACCCGTTGTTCCGGTTGTTTCGCCGGCGGGCGGGGTTTTTTCGGCGAGCCCGGCCAGCGCGCGCAGCCAGATCACCGGGTCCTCCGTGCCGCGGCGCAGCTCGTCGAACGCGGCCTGTGCTTCCCTGCCCCGCCCGGCCATGGCCAGCGCGACGACCCGCCGTTGAAGCAGCAGATCGCGGTGCCGGTCGGTCGGGATACGGGCCATCGCGGCCAACGCCTCGTCCAGCCGGGCGAGCGCCGCGTCCGGGCGGCCGAACACGAGATCCAGTCCGGCGCGGGCGTACTCGATGGCCGGCCGGACCGCGGGTTTGTCCGGTCCGCTCGGTGAGTCGGCCAGCCACTGCCTGGCGAACTCCGGCCTGCCCCGTTGCACCCACACCTCCGCGGCGTAGGCGGCCGGCTCGTCCGCGGTGGTCAGCGGGTGCGCGCTCGCGCCGCGCAACCGGTCGCTCACGGCCAGCGCCAGCACCTCGTCCCAGCGGCCGTGCCGCAGTGCCAGCAACGCGGCGTCATCGGCGACCGGCAGCGTGGGTTCGGCGGGGTTGGGGTCCGCGCCCTCCAGCTCGATCAGCGACCGAAGCTCGGCGCGCAGCGCTTCGTCCGGCCCGGCGAGCAAACCGTCCACAACGGACATCGCGGCGCTCGGCCCGGAGACGAGCAGCGTGGCTCGCACCCGGTCGCGTACCGCGGGCACGGTGATGGCCTTCTCGGGCAACGCCGCGATCCGCGCCCATTCGCCGGTGCGGGCCCAGTGCCGCACCGCGGGCTCAACCACTTCGGCGGGGGGCACCAGCCCGGCGAAGGGCAGCAGCTCCGCCGCCAGTGCGTCCACCGTGTCGGGCGCAGGCGGTTCGTCCGGTCCGGCCAGCAGCACGTCCAGTTCCGCGGGGCGCAGCGTGTGTCCCCAGCGGGCGGCGTCGGCGGCCAGCGCGTGCAGCCGGGTCGCGGTGCCCTCGGCGTGCCGCGCGGCCAGCAGCCGGGCCTGCGCCGCGGCCCTGCGCCAGGGGGCCGAGCGCGCGCACAGCGCGTCCCACAGGACCGGGACAGCCCGGCGCGGCCGGTCATCGGGGCCGGCCAGCACGCCCGCGGCGCGCAGCACCGCGATCGCGCGCTCCGTGTCGGCCGCGGACAGCTCCGCGTCCCGGGCCAGTTCGGCCTTCGGGCGCGGGCCGAGCACCGCGATCAGCTCGGCGACCCGCACCGCGGGCTCGGGCAGCTCCGCGACGCGGTGGGGCAGCGGATGATCTTCGGGCAGCGCGAGGCGGTGCCGGGGCAGCAGGTGGGCGCGGTCGTCGAAGACCATCACGGCGTCGGAGTCGACGGCGTCGGTCAGCACGCCCCGCAGCGCGCTCGGATTGCCGTCGGTGGCCGCGAACAGCGCCGCCCCCAACTCGGCGGCGGGCGGGGCGCCGAGCAGCTTCGCGGCCAGCTCGTCACTCGCGGCCCGGTCCAGCGGAGGCAGCTCGTGCGTGGACAGTGCACTGAGCCAGGCGGTCAGACGCGGATGCAGGTCATCGTATGACCAACCGCCGCGCGCGGTGAGCACGATCCTCGGCCGCTGCGCGGCCGGCGCCGCCAAGAGTGCGGCCAGCAGCTCGGCGCCCGCCGGATCACACAGGTGCGCGTCGTCGACCACCAGCAGCCCGTCGGCGATGCGCGGATGGTCGCGCAGCAGGTCTCCGAGGCCACGCGCGGTCCTCGGGTACTCGGTGGCGCCCGCCCCGGCGCCGCCCAGCTCGGCGAGCAGTCGCAGGAGCTCGCGGACGGTCCATCGGGGCAGCGCGCGCACCGGCCGGACCGCGAGCACCCGGTGCTCCGGCACGCCCGCGGCGAGGTCGCGGGCCGCTCTGCTGCGACCGGCGCCGATGCCGCCGGTGACCAGCGTCACCGAGCCGGGTGGGAGGTCGATGGGCGGCATGATCCCTGCCACCGGGGTGGGCCGTCGGGCTGCCATGCGATCTCCTCCTGTCCTATCCTGCTGTCCTGTCCTGCCCGTCGACCGATCAGCCACGGGCCGTGTCGGGCGTGTGCCACAGTGGCGCACCCGTTCGGTCCACACAAGGTGATCGACCGTGTTCCGGGGAACGCTTGTGGGGAAGCGAACAGGCGCACCGGCATGTCCAGTGAGGCGAGTCCCGCCGACCGTCGGTGCAAACCCGGCCGTTCGGACTGAAGTTTCCGGCCGCGCGTGGCTATTTTCGGCTCCATATTCCCCCAGCTCGACACCCATGAAACGAGCCATTGCGATGAGTGTTCTGGTCTTCAAGCGAGCACCGCGCACCGCCGGCCCACCGATGCCGTCTGGTGAGGTCGAACTCGGCGAGCCACCCGCGCTCGGCGAACCGGCGCAGCTCGACTTCGGATCCGCACTGGTGTATCTGCCGATGGGTCTCGGCAGCGCGGCCATGGTGCTGATGTTCTCGGTGGGCGGCAGTTCGCCGACCATGTACACGATGTCCGGGCTCATGGGCATGTCCATGATCAGTATGAGCGCCGGGCAGATCGGACGGCAGTTCGTCGAACGCAAGCGCAAGATGCGGGCCGAACGCCGTGACTACCTGCGCTACCTCGCCCAGGTGCGGGCGCAGGCCCGCACCGCCGCCGCCGAGCAGCGCGCCGCGGTGAACTGGGACAACCCCGACCCGGCCGGGTTGTGGTCGCTGGCCACCGGGCCGCGGCTGTGGGAGCGCCGGACCGGGCACGAGGACTTCGCCAGGGTCCGCATCGGGCTCGGCGACCAGCGCGCGGCGCTGGAGTTCGTTCCGCCGCACACCAAGCCGGTCGAGGACCTCGAGCCGCTCACCGCGCTGGCGCTGCGCCGGTTCATCCGCACCTACCGCCTGGTGCCGAGGATGCCGATCTCGGTGGGCCTGCGCAGCTTCACCAGTGTCGAGTTCGCGGGGGACGCCCCCGCCGCGCTCGATCTGGTCAGGGCGATGCTCGGCCAGCTGGTCACGCTGCACTCCCCGGACGACGTGAAGCTCGCGGTGCTCACCGACGCCGCGGGCGAGGCAGACTGGGACTGGACGAAGTGGCTGCCCCACGTCGCGCACCCCACCGCGCGGGACGCCGCGGGCCCGGCGCGGTTGGTCGCCACCGAGCACGACGCGCTGATGGAGCTGCTCGGCCCCGCCGTCACCGACCGTCCCGACCACGACCGCTCGGCCGTGCCCAACACCACCGAGCCGATGGTGGTCGTGGTCGCGCACCGGGTGCCGATCCCGGAGCACTCCCGCCTGCTCGGCGCGGGGCTGCGCAACGTGGTGCTGCTCGACCTCACCGGCGGCATGCACGGTGGGTCGAAGGTGCTGCGGCTGACCACCTCCAGCGACACGGTCACCTTTCCCTCCGGCGAGGACACCGGCTCGGCCGTGCTCGACCGGCTGCCCGTCGCGGCCGCGGAGGCGCTGGCCAGGGTGCTCGCGCCGCGCCGCACCAGCGGCACCGTCGACCTCGTCGACAAGCCGCTGGAAGCCGATTTCGACCTGACCACGCTGCTGGGCATCCGTGACGCCCGCCGGTTCGACGTGCCCACCCAGTGGCGGCCGCGGCAGCAGCAGCGCGCCCGGCTGCAGGTGCCGATCGGGGTGACCGAGGACGGCGAGGTCGTCGAGCTGGACCTCAAGGAGTCCGCGCAGGGCGGGATGGGCCCGCACGGCGTGCTCATCGGCGCGACCGGTTCCGGCAAGAGCGAGCTGCTGCGCACGCTGGTGATCGGCCTGGCCACCACGCACTCCTCCGAGGTGCTCAACATGGTGCTGGTCGACTTCAAGGGTGGCGCCACGTTCATCGGTCTGGACCAGTTGCCGCACACCTCCGCGGTGATCACGAACCTGGCCGACGAGCTGCCGCTGGTCGACCGCATGCAGGATTCCCTCAACGGCGAGCTGATCCGCCGCCAGGAACTACTGCGCGAGCATGGCTACGCCTCGCTCTACGACTACGAGAAGGCCCGGATGGCCGGGGCGGCGCTCGCCCCGTTCCCCACACTGCTCGTGGTGGTCGACGAGTTCTCCGAACTGCTGGCCTCCAAACCGGAGTTCATGGACCTCTTCGTGCAGATCGGGAGGCTGGGCCGCAGCCTCGGGGTGCACCTGCTGCTGGCCTCGCAGCGCCTCGACGAGGGCCGTATCCACCGGGTCGAGGGCCACCTGTCGTACCGGATCGCGCTGCGCACCTTCTCTTCCATGGAGTCCCGCAGCGTGATCGGCGTGTCCAGCGCCTACGAGCTGCCCTCGCTGCCCGGAAACGGCTACCTCAAGGTGGACACCACCAACCTGGTCCGGTTCAAGGCCGCGTATGTGTCCGCTCCCTACCCCGACGTACTCGGCGACACCGCGGAGGCGCGCACGACCGAAGCGGCCGAGGCGGGGCTGTTTCCGCTGCGCTCCGGCGCGCCCGCGGAGCCGAAGACCGAACCGGAAGTGGACGGGGCGGGCCCGGCGTCGACGGAGTCGGCGGGCGACGGCGAGGACAGCCTGCTCAGCGTGCTGACCGAGCGGTTGACCCAGTCCGGTCCGCCGGCCCGGCAGGTCTGGCTGCCGCCGCTGCGTGAATCACCGAGCCTCGACCAGCTGTTGCCCGGTCTCGAACCGGACCCGGTGCGCGGCATGGGCGCGGTCGGGCACCCGGCGACCCGCTCGTTGCGGGTGCCCATCGGCGTGGTCGATCTGCCCTTCGAACAGTCCCGCGAACTCCTGGTGGCCGATCTGTCCGCGGCCGAGGGACACGTGGGCATCGTCGGCGCGCCGCAGTCCGGCAAGTCGACGCTGCTCCGCACGCTGATGCTGTCGCTGGCGCTGACGCACACCCCCGAGGAGGTCCAGTTCTACGGGCTGGACCTGGCGGGCGGCGGGATCGTGGCGACGGGCGGCCTGCCGCACACCGGGTCGATCGCCACCCGGCTGGAGCGCGACCGCGTGCTGCGGACCATCGAGGAACTGGCCCAACTCGTCGAGCGGCGCGAGGCGATTTTCACCGAGCACGGTGTCGACTCGATCGTGGCCTACCGGGGGCGGCGGGCAGCCGGGCAGCTCAGCGACCCGTACGGGGACGTCTTCCTGGTCGTGGACGGCTGGGGCACGCTGCGCTCGGACTTCCCCGAGCTCGAGCCACGGGTCACCGAACTGGCCTCCCGCGGCCTTTCCTTCGGCGTGCACGTGGTGATCGCGGCCAACCGCTGGTCGGAGATCCGCCCGAGTATCCGTGATCTGCTCGGCACCAAGCTGGAGCTGCGGCTGGGTGACCCGATGGAGTCCGAACAGGGCGCGAGGGCGGCCGCCGGTGTGCCCAACCAGCCCGGTCGCGGGCTGACCCGCACCAGGCACCACTTCCTGGCCGGCCTGCCCCGGGTGGACAGCACCTCCGAGGCCGACGACCTGACCACCGCGACCAAGTCCGCGGTGGAGGAGATCACCACGTTCTGGACCGGGCCGCAGGCGCCGGAGGTGCGCATGCTGCCCAACCGGCTGCCGGCGACCGGCCTGCCCACCGCCGACGACGGCGCCGCCCGCGTCTGTCTCGGTCTCGACGAGCAGCGGCTGGCCCCGGTGTGGCACGACTTCGACGCCACCCCGCACCTCGCGGTATTCGGCGACTCGGCGACCGGCAAGACCACCGCCCTCAAGCTGGTCGCGCGGGCGGTGATGAACCGCTACTCGCCGCAGGACGCTCGCATCCTGCTCGCCGACACCCGCCGCGAGCTTCACGACCTGGTGCCGGAGGCGTACCGCATCGGCTACGCCGTCGACCCGGACGCGCTGACCGACCTGGCCGCCAACGCGGCCGTGTCGATGTCGCGCCGGATGCCGGGACCGGACATCACCCCGGACCGGCTGGCCCGGCGCGACTGGTGGCGTGGGCCGAAGCTGTTCCTGCTCATCGACGACTACGACCTGCTGGTGACAGCGGCGGGCATGGGTGGTCCGCTGCAACAGCTGATCCCGTTGTTGGCGCACGGCGCCAACATCGGCATGCACCTGGTGGTGGCCCGCAGCACCTCCGGCGCGATGCGGGCGATGCTCGACCCGCTGCTGCGCCGTATGTGGGAACTGGGCAACCCGGGTCTCCTGCTGTCCTACCCGAAGGAAGAGGGCAAGTTCCTCGGCGAGGCCAAGCCGAGGACGCTGCCGCCGGGGCGCGCGCAGCTGGTCACCCGTCGCGATATCCGGCTCGTCCAGCTGGGACTGGTGTGAGCACCCGTATCCGTGTGTCCGCTGCCCGCGCGGGGCACGCCCTTTCCAGAGAGGACCAACGTGACCGTTCCTGACATGGCGCGCGCGGCGCTCGGCCACCCGGACCCGGCCGCGGCGCGGGCCGCCGACTTCGAGGACCCCGGCGCGCAACAGGCCGTGGCGGGCGCCGCCGACCTGGCCAGGGTCAGCGTGCACGGGCCCGGCGGCCGGGTCGATCTTTCGGTGCCCGCCGCGGCCACGATCGGCGGCCTGCTGCCGCTGCTGGTCGGGCATGTCGGTGGGGATGGCGCCGCCGCCAGGACCTGGACGGTGCAGCGGCTCGGTGAGCCGCCGCTGCCGCCCGAGGAGACCGCGGGCGTGGCCGACCTCAGCGATGGTGACGTGCTGTACCTGCGGGCGACCGAAGAGATCATTCCGCCGATCGAGTTCGACGACCTGCCCGACGGGGTGGCCACCGCCGTCAACGAGCGGCACGACCGCTGGACCCCGGAGGCCACCCGCAAGCTCTTCCTCGGCCTGCTCGGTGTCGGAGAGGTGGGGCTCGCCGCCGCGGTGGTGTCCGGCGTGGCGCCGGGCCCGGTGCTCGGGCTCTTCGCCGGGATCGCGGCCGTGCTGCTGGGCGTGGCCGCGGCGCTGGCCGAACGCCTGGCGCGGGTCCGCTCGCTCGGTCTGGTGCTCGGCTTCGCCGCGTTCGGCTTCGCCGGGCTGGCCGGCCTCCTGCTCGGCCGCGTCGGCGCGGAGGTGCTGGCGCTGCGGGCCACGGACATGGCGCTGGCCGGCTGCTTCGTGCTGGTGGTCGCGGTTGGCTTGGCCGTGGCGACGTGCGTGGGGGCGGACGGGCCGCTGACCGCCTACGGCACGGTCGCGGTGACCGCGGCCGCGATCGCGGTCGGTTCCTGGCTGTCGCTCGGCTTCTCCCTCGACGCCGCCGAGGCGGCCTCGATCGTCGCCGTGGGGATGTTCCTGATCGGCACGCTGGCCCCGCGGATCGCCGCCAGGCTCGCGCGGCTGCGGGTGCCGCATCTGCCGCACAACGCCAAGGACCTGCAGGAGGACATCGATCCGGAGCAGGGGGAGCGGCTGGCCGGCCGGGTCGCGCTGGCCGATGCCTACCTGGGCATGGTGATCGTCTCCGGGGCGATCCTGTTCGTCGTCGACGCACTGCTGTTGGTGCGAGAGCCGGGCTGGGCCGGCCGGGCGCTACCGGTGGCGTTCGCCACCGCGATGCTGTTGCGCGCGCGCTCGTTGCGGCAGATCTGGCAGCGCGGGTCGCTGACCTACGCGGGCGGCCTGGCGCTGGTGTTCGTGGTGCTGGCGCTGGCCGGGGAACTGAACGCGGGCGGCCGGGTGCTCGTGGTGGCGGTGCTGGTGGCCGGGCTCGCGCTGACCGCGCTCGGCGCGTGGCGGCTGCCCGCGGCCCGCCTGCGGCCGGTATGGGGACACGCGGGGGACGTCGCCGAGCTGTGGACGGCGATCGCGCTGCTGCCGCTGCTGCTGCAGGTGCTGCACATCTATGCCTACTTCCGCTCGCTGGCGGGAT
>Ga0310811_10000869_pt1 | contig 38954 bp, 55 predicted proteins | sample YCmetagenome_FD_207642 | JGI IMG/M metagenome (GOLD analysis project Ga0310811, IMG submission 207642) | Soil microbial communities from experimental microcosm in Duke University, North Carolina, United States - YC | ecosystem: Engineered > Artificial ecosystem > Soil microcosm > Unclassified ... | reverse complement strand
CCAAGCCCCGAGGCGCGACAGCAGGCGTTGACGTAGGCCTCCGTGTCGTTCTCGCTCGGGGGAGCCCACCGGCTGATCATCTGTCGAATGGTCTTGCATTGATCGTCGCTCTGGTAGGAGAGGAGCACCTTGCAGATCGCCCGGATGCCGAACTCGGGGGCGATGAAGGTCACGAAGTCGGGGTCTGGTTGATCGTCCGCCTCTCCCACCCAGCGCACCTTCGAGTGGCGGATATTGCCCGGGTTGTTGTTGCGGATGCCCCGTGGCGCGGCGATCTGTTCGGCCAGCGTCATGGAACGTCCCTCCGCTGAAGAATGGCGAGGCAACCCCCAACCAGCGTGCCGGCAACAGCCAGCGCGGGGCCGTTCGGCTGGACGATGACCACGGCCACTGCCACGAGGGCGGCGGCGGCGATCGCGGCGAGGTTGGTCCAGTCCCTCATTTCAGGACCCCGATCAGGCTGGTGATGGCCTGCTTCGCGCCGAGCCCCAGCACGGCGATCAGGATGAGGACGCCGAGCAGCAGTCCCCGCCCGCTGTCGCGCAGGCTCTTCAGGGCCGCGAGCTCCGCTGAGGCGCGGCGCACTTCACCGAACAGGCCCGTCCCGCTCTTGCCGTCGTCGCTCTCCTCGCCCACCACGCGCGCCAGGTTGTCGACCTTGGCGTTCACGCCTTCGAGCAGGCGCTTGAGGTCATCGTTGCTGGTGCTCATGCCGAGGTCGCGTCCGTGATGAGGCCGAGCGAGACGAGCGCGGCGATAAGAGACCCGAGCGCGGCGTTGCCACCCTTGGCGCCGGAGATCGTGGGCTTCGCGGTGCCGGTTGCGCCGTAGAAGCCAAGTGTTGAGGTGGCGCCTGCGATCGAGGCGTTCCCGGCGCCTGTGATCGTTCCGTTGAAGGTGGTCGTGACTCCACTCGGAACCGTGATCGCCGTGGATGATAGGGTGAGCACGTTGGTGCCCGAGCAGATGAAGCCGAGTTGGCCGGCAGCCGGCGCATAGATCCCGGTCGTGGGATCCCCCGTCACCTGGACTGCAGGCGACGTGATCGAGCCTGCATTGATCCCGATCCCATAGGCAAAGGGGATGATCTTCGTCGTAGGCGTCTCGCCGTCAGCGGCGATCGAGTTCGAGAGCGCCGAGGCGAGGTCTGCGAGCAGGGCGTTCCAGTCCGCCGTTGCCGCGGGCTGGCCGTCGATGCCGGGGTTCCAGCTGGAGGCAGGGGCGTCGTAGGTTCCGGAGCCGTCACGGGGCACTGGCGCCCTCCTTCTTCGGTTCGCGGCCGGGGATGACAGGGTTGTCGTAGAGCAGCAGCTTGCTGGCCCAGCCTGGCAATGTGGTCGGATGGTTCTTCAGGGCCTCAGTCAGGATCGCCGTGCGGTCCTTGGGCGAACCTGCGATGAAGGAATTGGCCAGCGCCTCGCTGTTGCGGCCGACCTGCCAGCGCTGGAAGGCGTCGTGCAGCATCTGTGGAATTTCAGGGATGTTGAGCGCCTTGAGCACGGTGCCGGCCGGGCCGCCATGCCCCATGTCGGCGAGGTCTTCCTGATTGAAGGCCGTGGCCGAGCCCTGGCGAGCGCGCCAGCCGGTGGCCTGGGCTACGTCGCCGAAGTTCGACAGCGCGGCGGCCAGATCCGGACCGCCAGCCTGCCCCGCACCGGCGAGCGTCGCCGCCTTCTGCTCGGGGTTGCCCAGCGCCTGCTTGTACCAGTTCGCGCCCACCCACTGGTTCGGCACAGCGCCGCGCGAGGCTTGGTTCCAAGTCCCCGCCAAGTGCTGGCGGGTCAGGTCTGACGCCAAGCCGGGCGACTGGCCGTCGAGCATCCGCAGCGCCAGCGCGGTTTCCTGAGCCGAGTTCTCCGGAGGCGCCGAAGGAAAGATCGCCGACGTCTGCGCGCCGAGGTCGCCTGTGCGTGAAACATCCCCGAGTGGGCTCGCGGTGACCGGCATCACGACCTGGTCGGACAGTTTTCCATAGAGCGCCTTGCCTTGGCGGAAGGCGTCGCTGTTCGCCTCCATCAGGCCGTCGAGGTGGTCGAGATAGCTCCCGATCTGCCCAGCCTGCTCCGCGGGAATCGCGTCCTGACCGACCGTGCGCGCCGCGATCGTGTCCCGCTGGAATTTTCGGATGCGGTCGAGATTGCCGATGTCCGTGATCGGGACGCGCGCCGAGCCCGGCGTCGGCGGGATGCCGTTCAGTGGATCGCCCGGATCGTACGGGACGGCCGGGCGATCGGTCAGCAGATCGCGCAGGTTCGCCGCATGCTGGCCAATGATCCCCGTCTTGTCGGTGCCGACGTCCGCATCGATGCGTTGCAGGAGCGCTTCCATGTCAGCCGCGGGGACCTGATCGCCGGCCGCTGCGGTGTAGAAGGGATCGACCGCTGCCGTGCGCGCCTTCTCTACCGATCGGATAGCGCCTGTCGCCGCCTGCTGGGCGCGCGGGCCGAGCGCAGACGGCATGTCGACGGGCTTGCCGAGCGGGTCGAGCACGGTCGAGCGCAGCGCGTCCGCAAGCTGCTGCGGCCGCTGCGCCATCGCCGGCCCGTAGATCGCCTGTCCCTCGCGCGTGCCCTCGGCGACGCGCTGGAGACGGGTCAGGCCGGGGAACGAGCCACCCGTCACCTGATTGACCGCCTCGGCCGAGGAGATCGGCACGCCCATCTGCTCGCCGCGCTGCATGAGCCCAGTCGCCAGGTCGATTTGATCCTGGGTCAGACCCTTCGCGCCTTGCGACAGCATTTTTCCCACGGTAGCCGGTTGCGTCAGCGCGCCCACGCCGCCTGCGCCCAGGACCGTCGCGCCTGCGCGCGCCCAGGGCTCGAGCTCCGTCCCGCGCGTTACTTCCGCCGCACCCTGGCCCAGCGCGCCGCCCGCAACCGCCGGGGCGATCCGCCCGACAAGTCCTTCTCCGCCGAGCGCCGTGGACGGAACAAGCTCGCCGATCGAGTTAGCGACGCGACCGGCCACGGTCTTCGGCTGATACAATTCCTGGCCACCGCCGAACTTGTCGGTGATGTCCTTTTCGAGCGCAGAAAGCTCTGCGCCGCTGATCGGAAGAAACGGGTCCGGGCCAGGCTTCTGCGCCTGCGCACCATACTGCTCGTTCAGCGCCTGTGCTGGCGTCATGCCGCCAAGCCAGGGCGGCAGATGCTCGCGGGTCCAGTAATAGGCCGAGTTCAAGCCCTTGCTGACCAGATCGCCGACGTCGCGAGGCGCGGACGCTGCCTGTTCGGCCCCGTGGATCAGGGAGCCAGGAATCGTCTGCACCACGTCGCCCACGGGGTTGACGGGGCCGTTCGGCGCTGCGGCCCATCCCGCGGTGACAGGGTTCATGCGTGGGTCAACAATGCCGCCCGTGCGCGGATCGACGTCTTTCGTGATCCCGCTCGCCGGGATCTCCGCTGGCGAAGTCCTCACCGCGCCGTTGACGTCGATGTAGGTTGCGCCCGGGTCCAGATTGTCGCCAGGGCGATACATGGCCGGGTGCTTCGGGCTCCCGTATGGCGCCTGGGGGTCGATCTGGCCGGCGGAGACCATCGCATTCCAGGTCTTCGCCTGGGGATCCGGAGCGGCCTGTCCAGTGTCGCTGAAGATGACGGCGCCGGGGGCGGCTGCGGGCGCGGCCGTCGCCACACCCGCGTAGGGGTCCTGTGCGGCCGGCTGCGATTGATCTGCCGTCGCGATCCCAGCGTAAGGGTCGGGCGCAGCCATCAGTTGCGCACCAAGATGCGGCCATCAGCGCTCCGGAAGCGCGTCCCGCGCGGAGCGGCCGCCGCCTGTTGCGGCGTAAGCGTCGGGAGGTTCGCCGCAGCGTTCGCGAGCGAACCTCCGACGACGCCGGCCGTCTGCCGCGCGCTGGCCCCGGCTTGAACCGGCGAGGGCGCGCCACCGAAGTGCAGCGTCATCGGCTGCGGAATGTCTCCGATGTTCTCCCCAAGGCCCTTCTCGTCGATCCCGGCTTGCGAGGCGATCGCCACGTGGCTCTGATGGATATGCTGCGCCTCGGCTGCGTGGGCGGCCGTGTAGGCCACCATCGCTTGATCCATCTGCTGAAGCGTCCGAGGCGTCAGGTAGCCATTTCCGGTCGCCGACAGCACGGCGCTCTGGACCTCTTGCGGAAGACCCAGATGCTCCATGACCATCTGCACAGTCGTGTTCTTGGCGCTGGCGCCTGGATTGATGCCGCGCAGGTAGCTGTCCATCGCTGCGCTATCGAGCACCCCGTTGTTGGCCCCAGCCATTGCCTGGACCATGCCCCGGAAGCCCTGGAGCGCAGAGCGCGCCTCGGTGAACTTCTGATATTCCGGGCTGCTGGTGAGTTGGCTGTTCAGCTCCTTCGAAAGCGCGACCTTTTGCGGCGCGCCGAAATCGAGCTGCGGCCCAGTGTGAAGTTGACCGTCCGGTCCCGTCTGGCCGAGCTGGCTCGTTCCGGGGATCTGCCCAACCTGACCGTACTTTACGGCAGCTGTCGGGACCGCCTCATTGTTCGGCCCTCGATCCCAGCCTGCCGGCAGCGGCCCGCGCCAGCCTGGAATGTTCACGGCCGGGTTCGGGTGTGACGGGTCCCACGGATTCCCCGACAACACCTGACCCTCGCGCGAGATCGACATTTCCGGCTTTACGGGTGCCGCGGTGCGCTGTTCGAGCTGCTGGATGTAGGCAATGCCCTGCTGATAGGTGCGCGGGTTCGACAGCATCTGCCGAGCAATCGCGATCTCTTCCGGCGCGACAGGCTGGTGATAGATCTGAGGCCCCCCCGCCCCTCCCGTCGCCGGGGACTGAGCGGCGGGAGGGGCGCCCGCAGGTCCTCCGGGCGCGGGCGATGGACCGGCGCGAGGGGACGGCGAAGGCGTGGTGGCGTTTTGACCGCCAGTTCCGGTTTGGGCCGGTCCAGGCTGCCCGGGTATCGAGATGCCGGGGTTGGCGCTGGGCGGCGTCGATCCGGGCGGCGGCATGTAGACGCCCGAGAAGAAGCGGTTTCCGCCGACATCGACGCCCTTGCCGTTGTCCCAGCCGGGTGCCTGGCGCCCGAGGGCGGCTTGAGCGCCTGGGGAATAGAAGGCATCAAAGGCTCCAGGCTGCGCGCCTTCGACGTTGGCCGCCACCTTCGCCAGATCGGCGTCCGTCGCCCCGCGCGCCCACCTGTTTTTCGCGCCCTCGAAGCCTCCGGTTGCGACGACCTGATCCGGGGTCTGGCCGGACATGGCCTCGCGCCGCAAGATCACGCCCGCAATGGCCCGCTGGTCGTCTGGGTTGTGCGTGTCCTCCCCGTAGATGGCGCGCAGGACCGCCGGAGAGAACTGCGGAGGCGCGGTGTTCTGCGGCGTCGGCGCCGGGGGCGGTGTTGAGGCGTCTGGCGTCGCGCTGGCCGGGACGGACACTGGCGCTGCGGCAGGCGCGCCCTGCTGACCACCCGCCTGCTGGTCGAGCCATTGGGTGTAGGGCTCGGCCATGCGCTGCTGATCGCCCCGTGCCGACTGCATGAAGGCCTGCATGGTCTCGCCGTACTTGCGCCGCATCAGCGCCTCGGCGAGCAGGTTGGCGCCGAGCGCCACCGGCGTGCGCAGGTTCTGGCCGCCCTGCTGCCCCATCTGCTGGAGCGCCTGGGCCATCATCTGGGCCTGCTGGTCGTAGAGCGATGTCTGCGGGCTGTAGCCTTGCATCGCCATGGCGAGCTGCTGTTGCGGGTTGATCGGGGCGTTTGCGGCGATCGTGGGTTCAGCCATCAGCTGCCCCCCGGCGCTGCACCCGGCGCCGACTGGCCTAGCCCGAAGAGGCCGCCAATCAGTCGGTTGCGTGCCTGGTTCATGTAGGCCCCGGCCGATGTACCGGCCTGGTTCACCGGAGCGCCCTGCGTGGCCATCTGCTGGCCGAAGGCGCCCATGGCGTTGGCGACAGCATTAGAAGACTGCATTGGCGCGCCGGCCTGCTGGAGGCCTTGCGCCAGCATCTGGTTGTAGGTGGTCGTGGCCATCGACACGTCAGTAGAGACCATTCAGTTCAGATGGGGGCGAGCCAATATTCTGCGTTCCAGGGACTCCGTAACTTCCAAACGGGTTTGGCAGGTATCCCCCCATCATCCCCGCTGCGCCTAGATTGAACAGACTGCCGATAGTCGAGTCGTAATTCTGCATTTGCTGCTGGTAGTTTTGCTCTTCCATCTGATCGGCGAGCGAATAGGCGCCCTCAACGTTCGTGGGCTGGATCGTGGTCGGTGTGTATTGACCGGCCTGAGGCATCATGACGCCGGACGTCCCGAGCAGGGACGAAAGCTCGCTCAGCGGGAGTTGCTGGCCGGTGATGTTCTCTTGCCCGGCCAGCTGTTGAGCGGAGTTGTTAAGCTGGGCGTTGTCGAGAGACTGACCATAGCCCTGCGCCTGCGCCTGGTTCGCGAACTCGCCGCTCTGGAGCTGCTGGCCATAGAGGGTGTTCTGCTCGGCGTCGCCGGCCGTCACCGCGGCGTTCGCGGCGCCCTGATAAGCCTGGTTCTCCTGGTTCCCGAAGATCTGCATCGCGTTCTGGTACGCGGCGCTGTTCTGGTTCAGGCCCTGGTTGGCGAGGTTGGATTGCTCCTGCTCAGTCGCCTGCTGCCACTGGGGGTTCAGGTACTGCGTTTCGGTGTTATAGGCGGCGTTCTCGGCATTCGTGACCGCCTGGTCGCCCGTGGCGGTCTGCGGAATGCTCGTCTGAATCTGACCCCCGTTGGCGCTGTACTGAAGGCCGGGGAGGCCTGCGTAGGGGTTCGCGCCCGTCGCTGCGTTTGCAGCGGTAGACGCGAGGTTTGGGGCGGCGCCAGACAGCGACTCCTGCGCGCCCGTGTCGTTGTTGAAGATCTGCTGTTCACTCGGGCTGAGCGACGTGCTCTGCGTCCACTGCCCGGTAGTCGGGTTCTGCGTCCAGTCGACTGAGCCATAGGGCGAGCTGGTGTTATAGTTGTTCAGCCACGATTGCTGCTGCGCCGTTGCCTCATTTGAGTCGGTCTGTTGCTGCGCAACCGTGTTCGGGTTTGGCGCTGACGGGGGGGAGGGCTTTCCCATTTAGGCGGCTCCGCATGTTGAAGCGGTGCTCGGCCCAATCCTCGGCGAGGAGCCCTGAGATGATCGCGTCGTCTGTCCCGAAGCCACGGCGGATGAGTCCCTCTCGGCTGAAGCCGAATTTTTCGAGGAACCTCAATGCGCTGGCCGTCTTAGACGGTGTGATCGAAGTTACACGCCCACACGCTAGCTGGCCGAACGGATATTCCAGAATATCCGTCACCAGCCGCGGCGTGAGGAACTTCGGGGAAGCCGAGGCGAAGCTGATCTGGATGGACCTGTAGGTCGGCTGCCAGTCGGTGAAGACGACGCCGCCGAGAAGTTGCGCCTCATCCGACAGGACGCCGAACGTGACAGCGTTCTCCTCAAACCCAAGCGTACCGGCCATGAGCGGAATGCGGCTCGCCACCCAGGCCGCCATTGCGCCCGAGCGATCGACGACAAGCCTCACAGGATCGTGCCCGGCTTGAAGACGATGTCGATCCCAAGGAGCTGCACGGGAACTGCGTAGCTCGCCGCTGCGACGGAGAGCTCATTCCCCGACCCGTCCGCCAGCGTGTTCCCTGCCCCGTCACCCACTAATGCGCCGTAAGGGAGTGAAATGGAGAAGGTCATGCGCGGCGCGCCCATGAAGCCCACCGCGCCGAGACCGGCCCAATCGTAACGAATTGCGTTGACGTCGGTCCAAATCGTTGATCCCCAGAACATCTTCCCCCAGAGGGTCGAGGTGACCGCCGGCACGGTTGGGATGTTCATCGGGACCGTAGAGGCATAGTCCGCCAGCATGGCCAGTGCCGGCTGGATGCGAGGGATGGTCTTGAGGAGGGGCCGGGCCATGGTCCAGGTCTTCTGCCGCCCTGGAAGCCCGTAGGCGGAGAAGGCCCACTGCACGTCATAGGTGACGGGGTTCCCGTTGTCGGTCGCGCCCGTGTCGGCCTGATAGACGCCGTCCGGCGCACCGAAGTAGAGGAGGCTGTTGCACAGGCCCCAGCAGAGCGCATTCATCCCGACGAAGCGACACCAGCGCCCCGTTTGGGCCACCTGAACATATTGCACGGCCGCCGCCTGGGACTGCGTCGGGATGTTGAACAGGGTGTAGCCTCCGGCCGGGTAGGCTACGGCCTCCCATCCGAAATTGCCGCTGTATGAGGCCTGCGCGGTCCGAAAGGCATTCTGGATCATGTCGGTGAGCGCGGTTCGCTCCTGCGCCTCACGATCGAGCGTCAGGATCTGCGACAGCGCCATGATGCCGAGCGTCGTGATGATGATCACGTCCGCGCCCATGCGCAGGAGGCATCTCGAGCCGATCGGCTCACCGGTCGTGAACACCCCCACCAGGGACCAGTTGTTCGCGTTCGTCGGGTCCGTTCCCTGATAGACGGCGATCTCCCCGCGGGTCGTGATGAAGCAGCAGTACTCCGAGGGGCCAATGCCGCCCTCGACGGTCCAGCTGCAGCCCGCGACGAGCTCTCCCCCGAGCGTAAACACCGAGCCTAGGTCCAGGCATTGCATCACGCCTGAGATGGCCGTCACCGGCAGAAACCACGCCCGGGTCGAGCCCTTCTCGATCCCCCAGATGCGCGAGGAGTTCAGGAAGCAGGTGATCAGGTTCGCGGGGTTGAGTGTGATCGCGCCATCGGTCCCCGACAGGCCGGTGTTCTCCGTCCAGGTCGTGCCGTTGTAATAGACCGGCGTGTCGCCCCCGTTGCAGGCCCAGAGGTACTGTCCGCCGAAGTTCTGGAAGTTGACGTAGGACCAAGGGTTGGAGGTCGTGGGCGTGTAGACGGCCGAGCCCGGCGCGGCGCCCTGGGTGTTCACGTCGTAGATGAACGCGCCCGAGCCCGCGAACATGTGGTCGCCGCCGGGTCCGCGCCAGATCAGCAGCGAATGGACCGGAGACGTGAAGCCGTTGACCTGCACCACAGACCCGGCCCGCGCATCGCAGTAGCCGTTGCGGGGGAGCCAGTTATCCATGACGACGGCGTTCGTCGGCGGCATGGCCGCCAGCGCATTCTTCTGGTCCCAACCGCCCACGGGCGCAGGGATCGACGTGGAGAGCGCCGTCTGCTGGCGCTGGGGATTGCCTTTGGCGGGTTGGCGCATCAGAATGCCTCTAAGTCATTCATCCGCCAGGGAAATTCCCCTCCGGAAGGTTCGCTAGCGGGATCGGCCACGTCGAGCCGCCCGTGAAGTCGAGCGCGCCCTTGCCGCCGTCATTCCCCATGGAGATCTGCACCATCCGCTCGTAGGAGGTGAAGTCCTCGGCGTAGTCGAAGCCCTTCTCCTTCTTGAACCGCCAGCGGACGCCGAGCTTGATCAGGTTCTCGTCAAGCAGGCTCACGTCCGTGTCAGCGGCGTAGGCCGCCTGGCCCTGGCCGTTCTGGCTCTGCACCCAGTTGATCGAGATGTACTCGTAAGCGATCTGGTCGTTCTGGGCCGGGTTCGGCGTAATCAGGACTTCGCCGCCGCGCTGGCGGAAGGCCAGGAACACGCGGTTGAGCTGGGGCTGCGCCTGGATCGACTGCCACACCTGGGGCGTGATCGGCCCCAGCATCTGGCGCCGGGTCGAGCGGTCGTACTGGCTGTTGCCGATGAAGCGGTCGAAGTCGGCCGGGAGAAACCCCGGCTGCACAGCCTCCGTCACCGCCGGGAAGACGTCCTCCTTCATGAGGATCTGCCATTGGCAGCGCTTTTGAAGCTCCTGGCCGTCCTCGTTCGCGAGCTCGAACATGAGCTGAACGTTCACGTCGCTCGACGTCGCGACCGCAGTCGGGACCGGGAGGGTCAGGCGGCGCGAGACAGACTGGACGACGGTCAGGAGGGACATGGACTACAGGCCGCCCCGGCGCTTGGCGTCCATGTTCGCCTGGCGCTCGGCCTTCGCGGCCTCGTGCGCGGCCTTGGCGCCCGGATGGTCCACCGCCTCGATCAGCGGCTTGATCGGCTCGGCCGCCGAGCGCTCGCCGTCCCTGAATGCCTCCCACGCGACCGGGTACTGATCCTTGTCGGAAGCCGTCATCGGACGCGGACCGATCTTCGACCGGCTGTCGAGCTGGATTTCGAACATCACCTGATCGCCGTTGCGGAAGAACCGTGGGCCCTTGGTGGCGATGCGGACGTCGCAGACGGGACGATCAGCCATTGGCCTTCTCCTTGCGCTTGAGGGTGGCGATCTCGGCGTTGGCTGAGGTCAGGTCTCGCGTCAGGCGCTCGACATCGCCCTCGGCCTTCTCCAGCCGGGCGAGGATGCGCTCCAGCGGCGCGATGCCGTTCTTGGCGGCTTCGAGGAAGGTCCGGGCCGTCTGGCGCAGCTCGCGCGCCCCCATGCCCAGGTTGTTCAGCTTGTCGTCGGTGATGGCCGCCAGCTGCTCGACGGTGCGGATGTGGAAGTAGGCCAGCTCCTCGGCCTTGGCCACGGTCATGCAGCTGTGCGGCCATTCGCGCAGCGGCGTGCCCTCCAAGGGCTGTTCCCGGCCCGCCTTGAAGGCGCCGTACTGTTCGGGCCAGCGCTTCTTGTGCTCGTCGTTCACCGGCTCGACGACGACGGAGCCGCGGTTGCCCGGCACGACGATGCGGACGCGCTCCTGCTCCTCGAAGATCGGGCGGCCTTCCTGCTTGGACTTGAACTCCATCTTCACCGCCTCGGTGAAGAAGAAGGCCGTCACCTGAAACTTGCGGGCCTCGGCCCCGAACTTGTCTTCGCTCACGTACGTCCCCTGCGTCGAAAGAGATCGGGGGCGACCGAAGCCGCCCCCGTCCCGCTTAGTTCTGCGTCTTCAACTGCGGCCAGTAGACGTTCGCGACGACGTGAGAGGTCACGGTCGCGGAGACGGCCGATGCGGTCGCGGTGGCGTTCTGGAGGGTCGAGTACGAGCCGGCGGTGTTCGTGCCGACCGTGATCCTCCAGCCGCTGCCCTGCTTGTCGATCGCGGCGACGATCGCGTTGGTGAAGCCGGCCATGGTGAAGGCCATGCCCACCGTCAGGTCCGCGACCCCGCTGGCCGAGTTCCCCGACACCACGTTGGTGATGTAGGGCGATCCGGAGGTCGTGTTGCCGGTGAAGCTGATGGACGAGGACGCCCCGAAGGCCGTCAGTCCGTCCGTCGACTTGGTGCCGGAGGTATGGGTGTTCAGGAACTTCACCTGGCCGGCGGTCGCCGTGGTCTCGGCCTGCCCCGTCGCGATGGACGACGCCGCGGCCTGGACCGCGGCATGGCCGGCGCGCTGGACCCAGCAGTAGTAGGTCCCGGCCGGCGTCTGCGGCGCCCACACGTTCAGCACGCCGAACTCGGCGTTCAGCACGCCGTTCGCGGTCGTGAGCAGGGTGAGGTTGTAGTTCTCGTCCCACTCGTAGACCTGGCCCGGCAGGAGGTCGGTCGCCGACGCCAGCACGAGTTGGCAGAAGACGAACTCGGACGCGCGGTCGCCTTCCACGATCATCCCCGGCCGCCACTGCGGCTGCGGGACGCCGTATCCGGTGGACGGCGATGCGGCGGACGTGGCCTGATAGAGCAGGCACGGATTCGCGCCCATCTCGGAATAGACGCCCGAGCCGGTGGCGACGCCCTTGCCGAAGTCGCCCTGCCAGACGTGACCGCAGACCGAGGCCCCAAGCCCCTCGCCCGTGAGGAGGGCCGCGACGGCAACCCTCGAAAGCAGTTCGGATTTCATGGCTGCGCGCTCCCTTAGGCGATCAGCACGCCTTGAAGCTCGGCGTTGGACAGGGTCATGTTCCCGGCCCAGACGATCAGCTTCACAGAGGCGTCTTGGTTGATGGACTGGACGTTTTCGAGCGGGACCATGTTCCGCTTCGAGGACGGCCGGTAGTGGATGTAGTCGGTGTTCAGGAAGTACATGTGGTTGGCCGGGCAGGCCGCACCGATGCCGCCGTCCGCGACGACGTCCGCGCCCTGATACTTCAGGGTTTGGAAGCCCGCCTCGCCGCTGTCTTCCTTCATGATGCGCTGGATCGCCTGCAGGCTCTCCCAGTATGCATTGTAGAAGTTGTTGTCGGCGATGATCAGGTCCGTCACGTCGTTCTGACGCTTGGTGCTCAGCCAGAGCTGGTTCATGTATCCCTGGATGTTGGCCGAGCTGACCGCGGCGCCGCCGTTGTTCACGCCCGAGAACACCTGATTGCGCCAGAACGACCACTGCGAGCGGTCGATGCCCCCCACGACGCCCGAGGTCGGGGCGTCGGCCACCAGGAGCTGCAGGCCGCCGATCTGAAGGCCGCCGTCCGCCGTGCCGTTCGAATAGAGATCGAACGATAGGTTGTTGCGCATGGTCTTCTCGGCGTTCGAGATGCGCGACTCCAGCAGATCGATGATCTGGTCTTCGCCTGTGTTCTGGACATCGATTTCGAGGCCGTTCCAGGTGACGGCCACCGCGACCTGCTTCCAGTCGAACTCGGCCGCGGTGAACACGTCCGAGGGCTGAATGTTGAGCACCTGGTAGCCGGCGTAGCGCTGATACGTGCCGTTTTGCGCGTACTCCAGCTCCTGCACGATGGTGCGGCCGCCAGAGACGGGCTTGATGGTGCGCTTCTTCCGCATCCGCGCCAGCAGGGCGTTGTTGTTGGTGACGTTGTCCGCCAGCTTGCCGCTTCGGTTGCGCAAGGTGGTGGTGACGATTTCGTTGAGGTTCGGCGAAGCCATGGCCTAGAGGACCTTTCTGTCAAACCCGGGCGGAGCGGAAGCTTTCCGCAATCTCGTCCCGGAGCGATCGGTTGGAAGTGCCGGCGCCGGCCGGGGCTGAGCCCTGACCGGGTGCGCCAGCGACGGAGCCCGCCGCCCGCCTCGCTCCGCTCGCAGTGGTCCGCTGGGCGTTCAGCCGGTCCGCCTCGGCCTTCTTGGCGGCGTCCGCCTGGAGAAGGGCTCGGGTCTCGGGATTGGCCCACACCGCCTTGTCGTAGGCGTCCTTGAGATCCTTGGCGCGGCCGCTCTGCAAGAGAGCGATCATGTCTTCCCGCACGTTGTGGAAGTACGGGTTCGCCGAGTCGGCGGCGAATGCCTGGATGTCGGATTGGACGGCCTGAAGGCGTTGGGCCTGCTCGGCTTGATCACGCTGCGAAAGCTGCGACCGAAGGGTTTGGACTTCTCGGGCCAGCGTTTGGAACTGCGGCGGAAGCTGGGCCTGGGGCTGCTGTCCCGCTTGCGGTTGAACGCCGAAGTGTTGGAGGGTGACGCCCTTTTGGCGCATCAGCTCGCGCAGCGCCGAGACGGGATCGCGGTCGATCCAGTCGGACGCCGCGAACAGCGTCTTGACGAAATCGACCTCGCTCACGCCACGGGCCGCGAGTTGGTCGCGCCTGGGGGCGAGGATCTGCTCCAGCGGTTCATACCGCTTGAGCGCCGACGCCCGGTCTTCGAAGCCGCGGTTCACGTCCGCTTCGCGCTTGGCGATTTCGCTCTGCACGATGGGCGGAAGACTGGCGAACGCGGCCTTGGCGGGCGCGGACCAGGATGCCGGGGGCTGGATGGGCTCGGCCGATGCGCCCGGCTGGGCGGCTTGGCCTTGAGCTTCCGGCGCGGCCGGGGCCTGGGTTTGGGTGGCCTTGGCGAACCGGCCAGAGGGATCGCGGCCCGGTTGAGCGGGCTCGGCGGCCTTCGGCTCGGCGGGGGCGGCCGGCGCAGTCGGCTCGGCGGCCTTCAGCGCGGGTTCGGCCGGCGCGTCACGGTGCTCGTCAAAGGCTGCATTCAGGCTGTCACGGATCGACAGTTCATCGCCGCCGCCGTCGTGTTCGTTCTCGATGCTCATTGTCCCCTCAACTGATGAATGGCGCGCTGGATGTCCCGGCCCGGCCGGTCGAGCTCAACGCCGCGACGCTCGGGCATCCGCTCGTTGCCGATGATCACGCACCCCGCGCGCCGGGTGTCGCGCTCATAGGCGCGCTTGGAGTCGTAGAGCCGTCCCGTCGCGTGGTTGAACGTCGGGTCCATCCCGTCGCTGATGACGTACGGCGCGTCCGCTGACGCGTGCAGCGGGGAAGCAAGGTGCTTCTCCACCAGCTCGCCGTTTCTCAGGACGTAGGTCGCTCGGGCCATACGTCGGAGGATGAACGAGGGGACGGATATTCCAGAATATACCCAGAGGGCGCGTCCACTTAGTTCCCGGCCGCGATCCAGGTAACCACTTCCCCCTGTCCCGACGAGTTGTGAACGTTAAACCCGCTCCCGGAATACGTGGTCACATATGGTGCATATACCCCAGTCGGCGTTCCGCTACCGATCTGAACGCCGCAGATAGGAGCTATGTTTTCGTTGTAGGTGATCCCATAGCTCACGTACACAGTTGATCCTGCACCCACATAAACGTTACCAGCTGTAATCCGCAGATTTCCAACAGCATTTGCGTTTCCTGCGTTCGTGGCGTTCGTCGCAGTGTTGGCGTTTCCGGAAATGTTAATTCCGTATGTGCCCCCGTTGTTCTGAACGTATCCGCTGGCCGCTACGCCGCCGAGTGCGCTCGCATTGCTTGCGGTCGCAGCGTTGCCCGAGACGTTTCCTGTTACGTTTCCTGTAAGTGGTCCGATGAATGCGCTTGATACGTGTAGATTTCCTGATGAATCTAGATATGCGTTCCCAGAGCCATTGTATAAATTCAACTCGCTAGTGCTTAAATTGTATCCAATATAAACATTGGAATCTAACTGATAAACTGGACCAGTCGGATACTGTACAGCAAAGAAATTAGGAGATCCGCTAAAAAACGTAGTCCCGCTGAATGTCGCTGTGCCTGTTACATTCAGCGTAGATCCTACTGTTACTGCCGCATCAAACGCGTTCGTACCAGACCACGTGTTGTTCGTGTTCAGCTGCGGAACGACCGCACCTGATGTCCCGATCGTCGCGAGTGCAGCGGAGTTGAGCCCAAGGTTGGCACGCGCCGCTGTTATGCTGGAGAGATCCGACAGGTTATTCGCCGGCTGGAGATATCCAGTTCCCAGCTTGGCTTGTAGATACGCCGCCAATACTGACGCCTGCACCTTGGTCAGTGGGCCCGACGCGCGCCAGGTGGCGAGCAGATCAGTGTCCAGGATGTTCGAGGCGCCCGTGAGGTTCGGGTACGTGATGTCCCCGGCCTTCGCGGGCGTGGCCGGAAACCAGGCGACGAGGCCGTAAACCAGGAGAGCCGCCGCTGCGATCGCAGAGGCGGCGAGATTGGCGCGAGCCGGGCTGAGCGTCTTCATGGCCGCGATGATCGCGCGCGCCATACATATTCCAGAATATGCGTCAGGACGACATGCCGACCGAGTTCACCCACGTCGACCCGCTCCACCAGACGGGAAAGCCGAGGGTCGTGTCGAAGTAGGGCTGGCCGATGAAGGTTGCGGTCGGGCGCGCGGTAGTTGGGCCGCTTGCCGTCAGCAGCGCGAAGACGGTGTTCGCGCTGCGGCGGATCGCGTCGAGGTTCTGAAGGGCTGGAATCTGGATCGGCGCGGTCACAGGCGGACGCTAAGACGCGAAAGGTATATTCCGGAATATGCGTTGGCGTTGATCGCCTAACGCGGGTGTGCGAAGATACCGCCTGTCGAGGGGCCGCATGAAAAAGCAGTACGAAGCGTTGAATGGCCTGCGTGGGGTGGCGGCGCTGGCGGTAGTATGGCTGCACATTTGCGACATATGCCGACTGCCGGACAGGCCATCCAATGCCCACCTCGCTGTAGACTTCTTCTTTTGCCTTTCGGGCTTTGTAGTCGCTTACTCCTATGAGGATAGGCTGAAGTCGACCATGGGATTCATGACGTTTCTGAGGATACGCCTGATCCGGCTTATGCCGCTATGCGTGTCCGGGGCTGTCCTTGGCGGCGCGGTCCTGCTCGTTCGGTCGCTCACCATTCACGACGTGACGATTTCATCAGTGCTCGCGGCTACGGCTATGAATGCGGTTCTGATCCCGTCGAGTTCAGTGCTTCCCTTGCATGACACCGCCTTCGTGACCGATGGGCCGCTCTGGTCCCTCTGCTGGGAAATGCTGATCAATATCGCCTTTGGCCTGCTGGCGCTGAGCCTGACAACTCCGCGCTTGCTTGCGTTTATCGCCGCTTCGGGCACCCTCACAGTATGGATGGTGTTGACGCATGCCGGCCTGAATTTTGGCTTCGGCACGCACGATCTGGGCCTTGGGGCGGTCAGGGTGATTTTCCCCTTCGCCGCCGGCGTTCTTTTGTGCCGCTTCAGCACCCTGGCTAATACGCTGGCGCTGGGCGTTGGCGCGGTTCTGGCGGCGCTGCTTCTCGGGCCATGGCTGACGCCGCTCGGAGAGGCGGCCGCGGTGCTGGTGATCTTTCCTGCCATGATCTGGGTTGCCGCAGGCTCAAAGGTGACGCCGGGAATAGGTGCAGCCTGCTCGTGGCTCGGCGGCATGAGCTACCCGATTTATCTCCTCAACTTCCCGATCGCCCGGATGGTGGCGAACGGCGCTCCCAAGCTACATCTGACAAGCCCGCTCGCAATGGGAGCCACTTCGCTCGCGCTGACGCTTTCTGCGTCCTGGCTGGCGCTGAAGCTCTACGACGAGCCCCTTCGGGCTTGGCTCGAGCGCTACTCGGGCAAGCCCTTGCTCGCCAGATACTCGGCGTAATCCGCCTGCGTCGCCGCCTCATCCCAGTCCGTGCCGTCCTCGTTCAGAACCTGGAAAATCGACTCGTCAGCGGCGGTGATATAGGCGACCTGAGGATTGAAGGTCGAGGGAGGGGGTTGCGTGGCCATAGAAAATCTCCCTTAGTTTCCACTTGTGAAGGCCGAGGATATGGCGAAGTTTCCCTGCGCCGTCGACCCATTAAGGTAATAGACTTCGTATTGCGTGCTTGAGTTAAAATTCCCGGTGATCGGCACCTTGATCGTTTGACATCCGCCAGCGGCGACTGCCGCAGTTGAAACTGTGAAGAAGTACGTGCCGTTCCAGGTTGCCCTCAAGGAAAGAGTGCCTGCTTGATCAGCGCAGGCCTGTACGGCGAAAGCGGTATATTGCGACGCTGTGTTCCATCGCACCGTCCCGGTGAAACTCCCTGCCGCGCCCAGGGGCGTGGTGCTATCGGTGTATCCGTAGGACGCGTTGGTGTTCCAAGCACCGCTCTGGGTAATGCCGCCGATCGTGTTCGATCCCGCTGGCAAAGACCCTTGCAAGTCGAAATACCAGGGATTGTTCGTGTTGCCCGGCCCCTGGGAGACAGTTCCGCCGCCGCCAGAGCACCCGGAGACGCAGTCTACTTGTATGGGATTGTTCGCGCTGCCCTGCTGAGCCATGGCGGGCGCGGCGTACATGAGCAGAAGGGCCGCGAGCGCGCCCTGGATCAGTTTGCGGGGCATTACGGCCTCCCTCCAATGTCGATGAACTCCCGGCGTGGGTCGTGCTGGGCGGACCACTGGTCGAGAGCGAGTTTTCCGGCGTCTAGCCGTAGGTGTGCCTGCCCCTCGGCGATATCCGCCTGGGCCTTGTGCGCACCCGTCTGCGCCACGATCATGCGCGCCTGCGCGGCAACCATGGCGGCGGGGTCGGGGCCCTTGCCTTCGCCCGGCTGCTGCGGCTGCGGCGGCGGCTGGTTGGCGATGCTGTCCGCGATCCGGTCGATGATGTCTTCCAGCTCGCGCCCGGCTCGGTAGTGGCGGACGAGGTATTTCATCGTCTCGCCGATGAGCGGCATCATCTGCGGCGCGGCCTGTACGGCCGGGAGCGCGGACGAGATGTAGTGGCCGAGCGCTTCGATGAACTCCGTAGCCGCGGCCTTGGCCGCCTGCTCGTCGGGCTCGATCGTCGAGTCGGTCTCGACGTCGATCCTGAATTGCCGTGAGGCCTGATCCTGCAGAAGCTGCATGACCTCAGCCCATGTTGGGTTCGAGAGCTGCCGCTGCACCTGGAACGGGACGGGCGGCGGAGATGGCGGCGCGGGCGGCTGCGGAGCGGCCTGGGGCGCCCCGGGAGGCGAGCCGGGCTGTGGGGGCTGTCCCGGCTGCATCGGATGGGGTGGCGCGCCCGGCGGTACTGTACTCTGACCGGGCGCGCCTTGCGGCGGCTGCACGGGCGCTTGGCCGCCCGGAGCCGCCTGGGGACCTTGCGGCCCCTGCGCAGGCATGGGCGGTCGAGCCGCCGCCTGCTGCATCGCGATCTGCTGTTGCGCCTGCTGCTTCTGCTCAGGCGAGTCGAACATCTTGAGGTCCGTGACCTGCTTCAGCGTGTTGACCGAGAACCGCGATCCGATCACCTGCCCCATCAGCCGGATCAGGTCGCGGGCGAAGCGGGCGAGCTCCTTCTGCTTGTCGCGGACCCTGACCGCGCCCCAGTTGGCCTTGATGCCCTGGGCCGTGGCCGTCTCATCCGCGTCGGAGGCGCCGCGCAAGATGTCGGCGATGCCGGTGATCTGGAACACGTCCTGGATGATCTGGGCCCGGAGCTTGACCATGGCGTCGAGCGTGCTGACGACTTGGTCGAGCGGCCACCACTCGATAAGTCCCCTCACGCCGCCGTCGCCTTTCAGCGTGGCCCAGTCGGAGATGGGGACCAGCCGGTTCTCGCCCTCGCTGAACAGCTCGGCCAGATCCAGCCCCGTCGAGCCCGCATAGAACCCCATCATCTTCAGGCCCTTTTCGAGCCTGCCGATCTTGGCCGTGAGCATGTCGATCTCTTCGGCCTGGTCCTGGTAGAAGACGTAGTCGGGGACCGGGATCACGCTGTTCGAGGTCGTGGTGCCCTGGATCGGACGGGGGAACGGCCAGAAGTCGACAAGCTCCAGCGGATCGTCGCGCTGGTCGAGGAACTCGCCGGGGTATCCCTTGTTGATCCAGAGCGCCTGTTTCGTGCGCCGGTCCCACAGCTCGTAGATCACCGCCTTGTCGTCGGCGTTCTGCTCGCCGTGCGTGGTGGTGTGGTTGCCCGCCGTCTGGTCCTGGCGCCAGTCGAGCGGGACGGCGTTGCCGATCTCCTCGCCGAAACGGTCGATCAGCTCTTCACGGGTCATGTAGACCCGGCGCGCGGCCCACGGCAGTTCCGACCACGTCCGAATGACCGGGTGGATGAAGTCGTCGTAGTGGACGTGATCGGCGATGACCTCCTCATAGTCGAGCACGTCCTCGACGATGTGGGGGCCGATCTCGTCGTCGTGCTTGACGTCTGCGGCGTCATGCTGGCGGCCGGTCGCATCGATGTAGGCGTCGGCGTCTTCGGAGACGGACGGTCCCTCGCTGGTCGTGTCGCCATCGGCGCCGGGCTCTGGCTGCGCTGGCGCCATGGGCGTCACCGGCGTCTGCGCCTGCTTCATGTGCGGGACGTAGCGGACCCACGCCGTACCGCGGGCGTAGAGCAGGAAGTCGTCACGGCAGAGCTTCATGACCGCGTCGAAGTCCTGGGCGTCCACCGTGTAGCTCAGGGCGCGCTCAAGCACCTCAGACGAGACGCGCCCGACCGGATCCTCGTCCTTGAAGCGCCGATTGACCTCTGGCCGTGGACAGCGCGCATAGACGACGGGCTTCAGGGTTTCCTGGTTGGCCCAGAGCAGCGCGAACTTCTTCGCGTCGCGGCCCTGGTTCTCCGTCCGCTCGTCCATGTAGCGGTTGCGGACCTTCTTGCAGCGCGTCGTCCACTCGTGGCGCTTCTCGTCCTTCTCGGCGCGCTCGATCTTGTCGATCCACGATTGGACGGTGCGGTCAGCGCCGGGATCGTTGGCGCTGACCTGGGCATCAGTCGAAGTGGGGGGCGCTTCGGCCACTTCAGGCGGCCAGACGGCTCTGCGGGGACTGACTGTCCAGCCTAGGCGCGAAGCCGATAATTTCAGTCGTCTTTCCCGCCGCGTTCTCGATAATCGCCCGCTCGAACCGCTCCGGACCGGGAGCGTCGAGCATGTTGTCGCCAGTTATGTCATACCGAACGTCGCAGAACTCGCCATTCGGTCCAACCGGGCGATGCAGCGTGATTTCGGCGATGCCGCTGTCTTGCCGGATGATCGTGAAGCTCTCGGCTTCTAGGATGCGCTGGCGGAAGTTTCCGTCACGGTACAGTTTGATCGTGAACATTCGTGTCTCCTGCTGCTTCTGGGCCCCGCGGGCCATCGCTGGAGACAGGAGGTTCGCCTACGCCATGGATATTCCAGAATATACCTCAGATCCTTGACGAGCCGGACGAACGGTCGTGGTGCTTCATCAGCTGGTCGAAGGTCATGGCTGAGACGCCCTGAGGCGTCCCGGCCACTGTCTTCTCTGGGACTACGATCGCCGGATGGACTTCGTCCAGCGCCCGCCCGATCAGTGAGGCGCAGTCCACGTCATCGTCATGTCGCCCAGCCGGGAAGCGCAGCAGCTCCGACAGGAATGCATCGCCGTCCGGTCCTTCAGGGATCGCCACCATGCCCATCGCCGCCCTGGCCTGGATGCCCCGCGCCCGCGTCGGCTTGTCGGAGATGGATGGGAGCCATTCGAGCCTGCAGGGCGATTTCCGCTCGAACATGCGCCGCCGCAGCATCGGCTCGACGGCCTTCTGGATCACGCCAGCCTCGCCGAACCAGGCGAACGGCCTGTGCTTCTGGATCAGGTCAATCTGCCGCTCAATCCACACGTCGGCGCTCGTCTGGCCGCGCCAGCCGCCCGGGAGGAGCCAGAGGCGGCTTTCAGGATCGACCCCCCACATGCGCAGGCAGGTGAAGTCGCCGCCATCGTCGGTCACCGCATAGTCGCTCGTGCCGTAGATGCGGAGCGCCTTGGGCAGCTGGTCTGGCTTGTACCGGACGAACCAGCCGCGCTGGAAGAACGTGCCATCATCCGGCTGCGGCCTCTGCTGGTAGAGCGCTGCCCAGGTGCGCGCCTGGCTGCGGAACGTGCGCCAGTGCGCAGCGTCGAACCACTCGGGCCAGAGCATCTCGCCCGGCGCCCGGCCGAGCGGGTCGTTCGCCTTGGCCTCGGCCGGAATGCACAGCACCTCCCACGTCTCTCCGTCGCGGCAGAGGATAGGGCCGCTCTCGCCGTCATAGTCCTCGGGCAGGATCGAGCCAGCCAGGTCCGCCTCATGCCAGCGCGTCTGAATGAGCACGATCCGGCCGCCGGGCTTGAGGCGGGTCTTGAGGCTGTCGTCGTACTCGGCGCGGGTGCGGCTGCGGATCGTCTCGGAGTCAGCCTCCTGGCGGCCCTTCACCGGGTCGTCGATCACGAGCAGGTCAGCGCGGTTGCCGGTGATGCCTGACAGGATGCCTCCGCCCATCCACTCGTTCTCGTTGGTCAAGGCCCATTCGTCCGCGGCGCTGCTGTCGGGAGACAGGCTGGTGTCGAACACCTCAGCGAACACCGGCTGCCTGACAATGGACCGGGCGCGGCGGCCAATCTTCCGGGCCAGGTCGGTGGCGTAGGTGGCGACGATGACGTTGCGCCGGCGCCGGCGGCCCATGAACCAGACGGGGAACACGACAGAGGCATAGGTGGACTTCGCCGATCCTGGGGGCATGAACACCATGAGGCGGCGGATTTCTCCGCGCTCGACGGCCTCGAGCTTGCTGACGAGCAGGCGATGATGGGACGCGAGATGGCCGGTGACCGACTCGAACACGTCGCAGTCTTCCGTCTCGTCCACCGGCGCGCCCGGTATCTCGATCGTCGCGCAGAACGCCTCAAGGCTTTCGCGGGCGTCGGCGAGGTTTAGCAGCCGAGCCGTCAGCGCTGGGTCGGCCAGCAGCCCTTCCAAGGATAGTTCTGAGCTCTGCACGGTCTTGTGCGCTCAGCCTGGCGAGCGCCTCCACGGTTGGAACTGCCGCCACGCCCACCGGCGGCTTGTCTTCGTCGCCACTGATCGGCTGGGTGGGCTTTCCGAAGGCGCGGTCGAGCACGCTGTTGGCGGCAGAAACAGCGATGCGGCCGTCCTTGTCCTCGATCAGCTCGATCAGGCGGCCGATGGCGCGCACGGAGCCTTCGCGGGCGAGGTCGATCACCTCGCGCTCGGCCTTGGGCCTGCCGCCTGGATTCCCGCTCTGGCCGGGCTTGAACGTCACGCTTCAGCCACCCTGTTCTCAAGATCGCGCCTGTGCCGAAGTTCCGAGATAGCGGCGCTCAGGTTCATCGCGTCGGATACGGCTGCGTTGAACACTTCAGGTCGCTTCGGAAGGTAGGAGCTGCCGAAATTTAGCAGCCACACGAACAGCAGCTCCAGCTCGCGCAGGTCGGCGGTTCGCTCCTCGCTCACCCTCGCCTCCCATGACAGCAGCGGTCGAAGCGGCGCTGGATGGAGCGTTCAAGCTCGCGGATTGGTCTCTGGGCCAGCCAGCGCTGATGCGACTCTTCGGCCTCGCGCAGTTGTTCAAATGTCGGCCCATAGACCGGTCCGCGAGGAAGCGGGAACGGATCTGACCACGGATCGAACAAGTCGAACCCAAACGCAGCGCGGAAATCGTCTCTCCAAAAGCTCACGCCACCAGCCTCCCCCGCAGATACCCAATCCCCACGTTCGCCACAGCCTCGTCACAAGCCGCGCGCCCAAGCTGCGTGAGCTGGTAGCGGCCGTCGTCTGACGGCGGGATCGCTCCAACGCCGAGCGCCTGGCGGATGCACGGCAGGTCGAGCTTGAGCGTTGTCGTCGAGACGCGAGCCCTACGGGTCAGGTCATCTCGCGATACCGGACCCGAAGCCGCATAGAGCGCGGCCACGATCCTGGAATGGCTCGGATTGAAGCCGAACCATTCGCACAGATCGGCCTCGAAGTCGGAGGTCACACCCACTTCTGAGCCTCGGCTGAAATGGGAACGCCGGAAAAAGGCCAGGCGAGCCAGGATGTCTTCGACAGGATCTACGGGGGCGAAGGCGATCATGCCGGTATCCCCTTGGGCTTGCCGCCGAGTAGGACAGCGAGTTCCCTCACCTGCTCGCCACTGATCCGCTGGATCGGCTTGCGAGGCAGGCTGTCGGCCGCGCGCTTGGCCCGGTACGCCGCCTTGTAGAGTGGCTCGGCGTGCTTGAGCGCCAGCGCGCGAAGCGGGCCGGGCTTTGGGAACCATTGCGCGTCGGCCTGCAGCGTGTAGTCCCTCACCGCGGCCCCAAGGGCTTCGGCTGGGATATCGCGAAGCGCTTCGTAGTAGACGCGCCAGAAGGCCTTAGTCGTGGCAGCGTCGCCGACGCCGAACACCACCACCAGCGGCTGGAGCGCGCGCCCGACGCCCTCGTCTCCCACACCCTGGGCCAGGGCCTTCAAGTAGGGCGCCGCGTGCTTGACCTCGCGATGAAGCAGCGGATCTGAGCAAATCGCCTCTACCTCGCCGTCAGCCGGAAGATTGCTCGACAGCAGCCGCCATAGCGGCGGCGACAGGCGACAGGCGCTCAACGTAGCGGGCCTGTCGATCGGAACTGGAGCTCTGGGATTTTCGGACATCGTCGAGTCTCACGGGCGCGGATGGAGCTGGCGGGTTCAGGCGGGCGGTGCGGTTCTGCCGGGCGATTTTCACGGCAACGGTCCACGACCTCATCGAGCCCGGTCCGTCTTGGGCGCGGTGCCAAGCGGCCGCGGTCGTGATGGCCGGAAGAATGTCGAGTTCCCAATCACAGGCTGGGATTTCGCTGGTCAGGGCGACCAGCTGGGCAAGGCTGGCGATCCCTGGCGCCGTGGCCATCGAGGCCAACGCATCCCCCGCTGCCTCGCGGACCTCAGCCAGACGCTGGCGCGCATCGGCGGCGCTCGCTCGCGCCGAATGAGCGTGTGTGTCGGGGTCGGGGGGATTAATTTCTTTAGGGGGTGCGGGGGGGATTTCTTTATCAAGGGGGACGGGGGGCGCGGTGACGTCACGGTGACCATCACCTGTGACGTCTCGCGGTGACGTCTCGTGTGACGTCACATGTGACGCTTCGGATTTCCGCTCGCGCCAACGCCGCGTGCGCTCAGCGCCGGCCGAGCGTGGCTTCTGCTCAGCCTGGATCGCCTCGAAGATTTCCACGGCATCTTCGAGCGAAAGCCCTTTAGCGAGCATGAGGCGCAGAGCGGCGGTGGGCAGGCTCATGCGATCCCCGCCCTCCGCTTGTGCGCGTCGATGGCGTGCAGAACGGTCGTGTGGTCCCGCTTGAACTTGCGGCCGATCCAGGGGGTGGAGACGCGGCCAGTGGCGTAGATGAGCGCCATGGCCTCCTGGCGGGCGTGGGCGACGTGTTTGATCTGGCAGCGGCCGATCAGGTCGGAGACGCGCAGGCCGTGGCGCTGAGCGACGTCGGCGATGATGCGATCGGAGAAGCCGGCGCCAAGGAACGCCTCGGGCTCAGGGCTGGGCTGGTGAGCCATAATCTGGGATGCGTGGCCGCAGAGGTTGGGGCATGAGGTCATGCGCCGGCCCCCAACGAGTTCCAGAGCTCGAGGTCGAGTTCGGCGCGCTTGAAATCGGTATGAAAGGCTGCGTCGTCTAGATCCCATCCGAGCTTGAGAAGGCGCTTGGCCATGGCGAGGCGTTGGCCTACCGGAAGCTTCGGGGCGATCGCTTTCTTCGCCTCAGGGAGAGCTGGAAGCTCGGGCTGAACAGGGGCCAGCGCAGACGCTAGGGCGCGCTGAAAGGAGCGATCAGCGCGACGCATCTTGGCGCGGAAGACTGTGTCGATCATGACCGCACCACGCGCCAGATGATCGCCTCTTTCCCGCCGCGGGATGGCCCGCGCCGGCCGCTGTCCTCGATCCGCCCCTTGGCCGAAAGCTCGCTCAGCCTGGGGCGGATGTTCAGGATGTCGACCTTCAGGCGCCGGGCCACTCCCTCAGGCGTATCCGGGCGCTGCTTGATCGCTTCGAAGACTCTGGCACGTAGGCCCATAGCCATAGGAGCAGCAGCCTTGGCGGTGGCTTCGGAGGTGGATCTGGCCTTGAAGCCGGGGGCGTTCGGGTAGTCGAACAGGGAGATCTCGGCGTCAGTCACGCACGCCCCCACTGCATCGGCTCTCCAGCGATATCGAAGTGGATGACCTTGAGGTCTCCGCTCTCGACGAGCTTCTTGAGCGCGGACTTGAAGACGGTCTGGCCCGTCGACGTGATGCACGTGCGGAACGAGCCCGGCTTCGTCTCGTCAGGCATTACGCAGACGGTTTCGCCCTCAGCGACACGGGCTTTCAACGCAGCAATCGTGCGGATCATTCGTCGTTCCAATCCTCCCCGCCGGCTCGATCGTGAAGTTTCTCCAGGGCCTTGCAGGCCTCGTAGCCATACTCGCGCGCCCAGGCGGTCAGGGCGGCATCTCCGGCAAGTTCAGACCGGCGAAAATCCGCCGCGGCGTTGTCGATGTCCTCGCGCTGGGTGAGGTCGCGGGTCACGAAGGCCTCCTTGTCCAGTAGTCGGCGGGAAGGTGCGTGGGGCACCAGAAGAGCGGTTCAAGGGTGAGCGGCCACGTCATGCCGAATGCGCCCCACTCGCCGCAGACCTTGCAGGGTCGGCTCGGCAGTTCAGGCTCAGGGAGGGGAAGCCATCGCTGCGGGATCATCGGCCTATCCGCTTCAGAGAGTTCCGGCTACGCGTCTCAAGAAGAGCGCCGCGAGAAAACATCCACTTCCCGACCTCAACCAGGATGATCCCCGCCAGCAGCTTGCCTTTCAGCCCGGCGATCTGCGCGCTCGCGCTTAAGCCGTTCATGGCGCGCGGTGATTTCGATGAGTTCGCGCTGAAGCTCTTGTTCACGTTGCGAAACTCCCTGCCCGATTATTGGTCTGAATATTGCCTCGACGAAGATATCGCCAAAGTAGGCGGCGAGGCTGTCTTCCAGCCTCCAGCCGCATGAGCGGTCCCTGAGGAGCCGCTGAAGGTCGCGCTTGTCGACCCTGAGCCTGAACGCCAGCTCGCCCAGGCACAGACCCTTGTGGATCTCCATGTGCTCTTCGACGAACTTCGCGACCCGTTCGCCTCTCGGCTCGGGTTCGCTGACTTTTTGGTGCGTGATCCCCATCGCGACCTGTCCCATCAGTTGACCTCAACGGGGACGCGGACTCTCCGGATGGAGGGTCGAGCATGGCGGAGGTGATCAGACTGACGGCTATCGAGTGGGCGTGGGCGTGCTTGGAGGCGGCCCGCGACGCAGAAACGGATTTGGAGGCGGCGGAGCTGTTGGAGCGACACCGGCGCCTGATGCGAAAGAAAGAGATTGAGCCGGTGCGGGTTGGGGAACCTGCACCGGCTCGAGTTCGTCAGCTCGCAGGAGCGTGACGGGGAGGAATGGATCTGCCCCCAGGCTAGTGGGCTAAGCTGACCCAAGGGCGCAGTTGCAGCCCCACTGGGGAATGGTGCTCCGGAAATGGACTGAGCGGCACGAAATGTATTCATTCCGACCGATCCCAGGGTATGGCTAATACAAATTAATGCTTTACAGGTGTAAGCATTGATCATCCGCAACTGCGAGTAACGAAAACGCAGATTAACCACTCGCTGACTACGATAATGCTTGCGCTGCGCCGCACTCGGGATTTTTACTTGCCCCGTAAAGTACGGGGGCGCAAAAACGATGCGCGAGCTTTCTGGGTCGGCGTTAGCGGTCGTAATCGCACTTGCAGTGTACGACCGTCGGCATTCGGGGCGATTAATCAACTCCCAATCAACCACGTTCATCGACGACGTATTGAGAGCCTTCGCCGAACCGCGATTGAATCCATCAGTGATTGGCCTGACGTCGGACGGGTTCGATCCGCTCGAAGTGGGATACAAAGAGCTATGCGCCGAGGCGCTGATCTTCTTCGAAGCGGTCGCGCCACTAGTGCGCACGTTGGCCGAGTAATTCACGCGACGGCCCTCTGTTCAGGCGTGTGTGCGACTGATGAGTGCTCGTCTTCTGGAATTTCTCGAAGCTCGGCAGCCGTGAGCGAAATGCCGTGCCGGGCCGCCGCGTCAAGGATCGACTGATGCCGCCACGCAGGGATCTGCCGCTTGACGTGCCAGCTCTTGACGGTCGACGGAGGGACGTCGCCGAGCTTGCTCGCCATGGGGCGGATGCCGCCGAATTTGCTGAAGACGCTGGCCACGAGGCCCTCTGCGTTGACGTGCGATTAACGCACCGTAATCGCACTTCGAACGTGCGTCAATCGCACTCGCATGTTCTGTGCGATTTTCGCAACTTGCGACCCATGGAAGCCCAGGAAATCCTGCGCGAGCTGAAGGCCCGCAGCGTCCCGCACCAGGAGATAGCGGATGCGATCGGGCGCGAGCGGTCGGCTGCTACGAAAATGATCCAGGGGGTGCGCCGCGTCCAAGTTGACGAGATCCCTAAGCTCGTCGAACTGCTTAAAAAATACCCGTCGCATGTCGAGCATATGGGGAACACCCCCGACCTTCCGGTGATGGACCCGCAGATCGCCTACCTTCCGATTCCAGTACTCCCCACCTATGCCGGCATGGGCGGCGGAGGGTCAGGAGATTCGGACCAGAAGACGGCGCTCTTGCCGCGCTATCTCGTCGAGGATGAATTACATGCTCGGCCGGAAGACCTACTCCTGATCAACGTGCGCGGGGATAGCATGATGGACCCTGCCACCGGCCGCGGCTTCCTGCACGGCGATCAACTACTGGTCGACAAGCGCGATCGGAACCCTGTCCAGCCAGGCCCCTTCGCGCTCTGGTTCGATGACGGCTACGTGGTCAAGAACGTCGAGCGCATCCGGAGCACCGGACGCCTGCGGATCTTTTCGAACAACCCGGCTTACAGCCCTGATGAGGTCGGCCCAGAAGACGTCTCGATCATGGGCCGGCCGGTGTGGGTGGCGCGACGCCTGTAGCAGGCGCAGCCTTTGGAGGGGGCATGATATCTATATTGTTCGCCATTCAGGTCGCCGCGACCGTGCCAGACGCGGCATCCGAGCAAGAGCGTCGAATGGGCGCTTACATGACATGTATCCGAAAGGCAGCGGTGCGCATCGAGCCAGCCGGAGAAAGTCCTGATGACACTTCCACAGCGGCGGCGCTTTTATGTTCTGCAGAATATGACGCCGTATTAGGGGCGGGCGGATATCGCGGACTGACGCCAAATCAGATCGACGATGCAGGGCACCAAGCCGCTCTTCAAGAAGTCGTTTTTACCAGATTATGTAAAAAGACCGGAGATTGCGCCTTCGCGCAATTTGTCCCCCACGCGATCCCGACCGCGCGGAAATGACCCGCGCCTCTATCAGGCGCACTGACCGCACACTTCGCACTTAGATGTGCGATTTTCGATTGACATAGGTGCGATTGTCGCACATAGTCCCTCCCGTCGAACCGGGAGGAACGAATGCCCAACCGCCTTACCAGACGCCATCTGCTGGCGATCGAAGAAGCCCTGCGCTTCCGCCTCGCTAGCGAGATTCCAGCCGACCAGAACGGGGAGCCCCGGCGCGAGGACTACGAGCACGCGCTGAGCCTCGTGAAGGTTCGGCTCGATCGCATGGGGCGAGTCTGATGAACGCCCCCTTCACCCAGATCAGACCGGAAGCCGAGGCGGAGACGCCGACGCCGGTCTTCACGCCGGGGCCCTGGCTGTACGGCCAGAACGATTTTCAGAAGGAACTTAACCGTCCTCAGTTCGAGGTCGGCCTCGCCGTTTTCCCGAAGTCGTGCGGAGGCGGAATCTCAGGCCTCCGCGAGGACGGCGAGTACATGCTTCTCAGCGGCCGGTGCCGCGAAGGCGACGCTCGGCTGATGGCTATGGCCCTGGAGCTGTACGGCCTCGCAGACCAGCTCGCCGAGATGAAGACCGACGAGGAGTTCGAAGATGGCATGTCGGGAGACGACGCCGTCGAAACGCTCGGGTCGCTGATCACCTTAGCGCGGCAACTGCGCGCTAAAGCCCGCGGGGAGCAGGCCTGATGCGCGCCGCCCCCCACGACCGCGCGATCCGCCAAGCCATTGAGCTGTGCAATCGCGCCTTCCACACGCCGAAGACACCGGCCGAGGAAGCCCGCGCTCAGATCAGGCTCGCCATCGCCAGCTTACGGCACGGCATGGCGCTGCGTGCCTATAACATGCGGTGCTTCCCGTGGATCTATAGGCATGAGCGCGCTGATCGGCAACGCGCCTCCGTCGGCCGGCTCGAACTGGCTGCCATGCGCCGGCGCCGCGCCGTCGAGCTGTTCGCGCGCGCCGCTCTCCCCTCCACCATCGAACAGAAGGCGGCTTAAGCCATGGCCAAGACCAGACTTCTCACCAGCGACCGCGAGGCAATCGAGCGCGCGGTGATCAAGCACAAGTTCGAGCCGCTGGAACAGGCTGCCGCCGTCACGGAGGGCGCGCTCGCGGTCGAGGCCTACCAGCGAGGCTATGGCGTCCACGTCCCGTATCTCGCCAAGGCCCCGAAGGGCGCCTTCCTTGAAGCGAACAACTTCCGCCTCAACGTCGGCGGCCGCGTCTTCCGGCTGCAGTTCTCGCCCGAGAGATCCATCTCCTATCGCTTCTTCTACAAGCACAAGGGCGACTGGACCGACCTGCTGGAGCTCGACGTCACCGACGAACTCGGCCAGCGCATCATCGCCCACGCCGAGAACAAGGACCAGCTCGTAAAGGATAAGACCGCGCTGACGAAGGTCGTCTCCTCGACGCTCGCCCAGTTCCGCACCTTCGATGATCTGCTTACCGGCTGGCCTGAGGCGGAGTCCTTCATCAAGGCCCGCTGGCAGACGCGCCCAGATTACAAGGCGAACGTCCCTGCGGTCGTGATCAAGGACCTCTCCGCGCAGCTCGATCTGCCGCCGGAAACGCAGAAGGCGGCCTGACCTATGACCGCCCCCACCTACGCCAACCGCCCCCGCACCTGGGAAGACGACTGCAAGACGGCTCAGATCATCGCTGTGACCGTCCTACCGGCCGCCCGCGCGTCGTACCGCCGGGGCCTGGAGAAGGGCGCTCAGCTCGCTGCCCAGGCTGCGCAGAGGGTGAGATGGACTATCACCGTAAAAGCCTGCGACGCCGGCGCCTTCGGCCTGGCGGTCGGGCTGCTTCTGGGGGTGATCGCTGATCATCTGGTGTCGAAGTGAGCGACACCTATCCCCTCACCGTCCCTGCATCCTGCGGCCTGAAGGTCTCCTGTCTCTATTGCGATGGGAGCGGCCACCGCTGTGACCAGTGCGCCGGGGACGGCTGGCTCTACGCCGACGATGTGGAGCGCCGTGACCCTCCGACTTTCTACGCCGAGGACGTGGAATGCGCCAACCTTCAACCCTCGCTCAACGCTGGTCGTGGTGGGAGCGCGCCGTCTCTGGCGACGAGCCGCCCGTCCACGAAGACGAGCCCCACGCCGGATACTTTGCCGTGCGCAAGTTCCGATACGGCGAGTGGGCCGGTGGGCCGCTCGTTCCGGCCCGCGTCTGGTGGGAGCCAGGTGAGATCGATCCGGACACCGGCGAACTCCTCTCCGACGAAATCTGCCGAGCCGAGATCGACGGTCGCCCCGTCGATCCCTGGAGAACATGGACATGGTTAGCGAAACGACCGATCTCCGAGAGCGAGTGGAAGTGGCTGAGGGCGATGAGCCCGCTGACGGCGTCGAAGCCGCCACCCCGCAAGCTGAGCCGCGCGTGCTGAGCCTGAAGGAGCGCATGGCTGCGATCCGGCGCGAGTGCTCCGGGATCGGCAAGGACGACATTCAGATGGAGTCCGCAAAGGGCTCGCGCTTCACGATCAAGGGACACACCGTCGAGGCGGTCCTGTCGGAAGTGCGCCCGCTGTTCGACAAGCACGGCGTCGATATCTGGCCAAACCTCGTCGAGCGCACCTACGCCGGAAACCGCTGCGACGTGCTCGTGGACTGGACATTCGAGCGCACGGACGACAGCGACCAGACGCGCGTGATCCGTTGGGGCGGCTCTGGCACGGACAACAGCGACAAGGGCTTCTCCAAGGCTGGGACTAACTGCCTGAAGGAGATGCTCAAGAAGACCTTCCTCATCACCGACCGCGACGACGCCAAGGAGGAGACCGAGAGCGTCGAGCACCGCACCGAGGAAGGCGCCAGTAAGGCCGAGGTCGAGAAGGTCAAGGAGCAACGCCGCGCCGCCATCGAGCAGTGGGCAAAGGCCTTCAAGATGGGCTTGGAGCGTGCGCAGGACGAGAAGGACATCGCCCGGTTGGAGCGGGAGAACCGCGACCAGCTGATGAGCGATGACCTGCCCGAGGTCACCCGCACCTTCTTCGTGGAGCTGATCCAGACGCGCAAGGCGGCGCTGAAGGCATGAGCCGCCACGTTCTAACCCTAACGCCCAGTTCCAGAGATAGAGCCATCCGAGGCATTGAGCTTGCCATCGCGCGCGGCCGTGCCCCCGGCGCCAGAGCGTGGGTCATGGAGCTGCGCGAGGCCAAGCGAACGGACGAGCAGAACGACGCCCTCCACGGCCTTATCGATCAGATCCTGAAACAGCGCCCGTTTCATTGTGGCGTGAAGCAGGACAAGGCCTCCTACAAGGCCGCGTTCATGCACGCGCTCGGACACGAGATGCGGATGCTCCCGACGCTGGAGGGTGACGGGCTCTTTCCTATGGGCCTCAGCACTTCGGCGCTGACCAAGAGCGAGTTCAGCAATCTCATCGAGTTCATTCTGGCTTGGTGCGCCCGCGAAGGTCTTACTATCGAGCATTTTGACGGCGAAGGGAGCGGAGCGGCCCAACAAGCCGCTCCGCGCGCCGCATGACCCTCAACCCGCTCCGTAGCCGTCCGCCGGTCGAGATCCCCGATCGGCCAAAGCCCACGAAGTCGCAGAAGGTATCGGCCTGGAACCGAGCAAACGGCCTCTGCTGGTGGTGCGGCAAGCCTGTCGCCGCAGATGGCCCAGATGTTGAATGGGACCACGAAACGCCGCGCGGGCTGAGCGCAGACGACAGCACCGAGAACCTCGCACCGCTGCACGTCCGCTGCCACGACCAGAAGACCTACGGCGAAGACATTCCCCGCATCGCCAAGGCCAAGCGACAGGAGAAGTTGACGCGGCCGAAGCAACGCAAGCCCGGCGGCTTCAATGGCTGGCGGAAAATGAACGGCGAAGTCGTGTGGAGAAGGTCATGACCCTATCTGAACTCAGAGAGCAGCTTGAGGCGGCTACGGGGGCGGATCGGGAGTTGGATGCCCAATTGGCGGTGGCCGTCGATCCGGAGTGGCGCGAAGAATACGAACCGACCGATCGGTATGGCGACGGCGGCTTCGTGCAATCTCGCGAGCGTCCGCATCATATCCGTTCGGCTCCCGACTACACCGCCAGCATCGACGCCGCCCTCGGGCTGATCGAGCGCCGCCTAAACGTCCATTGCATTGCGGTCGAAAGCTCTCCGCAAAGCGATCACCCGAGCGGAAATAAAGCCTGCGCCAGCATCCACCTGATGGGCGGCGGCAGCTCTGGCCGCGTCGCAGGAAAAACTCCAGCGCTCGCTCTGATCTCCGCTCTCCTGGCTGCGCTTGAGGGCGGTAATCTGAAAGGTGAAGGTCAATGACCACCAGCAACACCAGCGCGGTTGAGGCGCTGCGAGCTTTGTCTGCGCGGCTCTACACGACGAGCGGCCCCCACCTGTCGGGCTGGCGCGTCGTAATGGGCTTTGAGACCTTGGACGAGGCGCAAGCCGCGCATGATGCGCTGGCGAACGCACCGGCCATTCTCGCCTCTCTCTCCCAGGGGGACGGCCACGCCGTCAGCGCGAACCTTCGCGAGATCCTCTCCAACTCGCTCGCATTCATCCGGCTCAAGTACGGAAATAGAGACGATGGCGCGAATGTGTTGATGAGCCAGATCAGCACCGTCTTGGACCAGGGGGACGGCATTGACCCCGCCGCACTGCCTCGCTGCGACAAGCTCGACGGTTCCACCCTCCGGATCGTGCCCAGCTACACCGAGGCAGGTCAGTTCTGCGAGGCCAACTGCCTCACGGTCACGGACGGCGAGCATACGGCGATCTATGTGCCGCATCGCGTTGTCCAAAATCCAGACCAGGGGGACAGCCACGCCAGCGACTGCGCTGGCCCATCCCCAGCCTCAGACACGGTCAACGCGGGGCTGCTGGAAGCGCTGAAGGAGTTCGTGGCTTGGTCGATGTGCGGCCGAGATCGCATGGACCATGACGGGCGGCGGAAGTGGCGACAGGCCTACCACACGCTCTACACCTTCATCTCCGCCGCAGAAGGAGATCCCGCCGCCCCGGAGAAGGAGGACGGCCACGCCAGCGACTGCTCGACATGCGGCGACTGGGGAACCGGTTGCCCGACGTGCAACGCACCCATCCCCGCCCCTGCGTGGAGTGAGTTGGTCAGCGAAGCGCTGGCGATAAAGGGCCATGCAGACAACGTCGCGGAGCATGGCTGCACAAAATCCGAGGCAAAACGACTAGCAGAGCAAACGGCAACAATCATCAGGCGCCTAACGACCGCCCTCGCCAGCCTAAGCGCCCCCGTCCCCGCCCCTGCGTGGAGTGAGGAGCAGATAGAGGGCGCGGCGCGAGACGTGTGCGACGCTCTGTATCTGGAGCCGGACGAACGAGCCTCCAACCAAACGATGCGCGGGGATGACAAGCCCACGTGGAAGGTCGTCGCCGACACCCTTCGTAGCGCCAGCCTGAACGCTACCCCTCCCGCAGATTACGAAGAAGGCTGGCTTATCGAGCTGAGCGCTCCGGACGGCCCGCGCTGGCTCGTGCTGGGCGATCGGTGGTCGTTCACGAAGGACGCGTTCACGGCGCTCCGGTTCAGCCGAAAGCGAGATGCGGAGTCGTTCATCGCGGCGAACCTGAAGGACGCACCGGGCCAGTTGCAGGCCACCAAGCATTCATGGGGATTTCGCACGCCTCAAGCTCAGGGGCATGGGGCTGGAGCGGGGTGGCGGGACATCGCGACTGCGCCGGATGATGGGACGTGGTTTGTCGCCTACCAGGACGGCGAGGCTTACCCCTGTGAGTGGCGCACCGAGGAGCCCGACGAAGGTCCGCTTCGTGAAGGCTGGTGGGATCACTTCAACCAATCCTTTGAGGAGCCCACCCACTGGTCGCCTGTCCTCTCCCCCGCCCTTACCGAGGAGGCCGGGGTGCGGCGGGAGGCGCTGCTGGCGATCATCGAGAAGCACGAGCAGGGAGAGGAGCATAACGAGGGCGCCTCGGACGTGGATTGTCCGGTCTGTCTTCTCCTCGAAGACCTGCGCGCTCTCCTCTCCCCTGCTGCAAAGGGACAGAGAGATGCTTGAGGAAGATAGAGGTGGCGCGCCGTCCCCCTTGCACCTTGCAGCGTGGCGTCCGATCGAGACGTGCCCAACCGATATGGCCGCCGAGGTCGACCTGAAATTGCCAGACGGATCTGAATGGGTCGGCATGTTCTCATGGCCGAGCGGTCAGTGGCGTCGCTGGGTCGGAGACGTGACGAGCCCGACCGACCTCGCACGATCGATGCGGGTGTTCTCGCCGCTTCCGGATGGCGTCTACCCGACGCACTGGCGCCCTAGAGGTTCAGACGAGCGCTCCGAAGCACACAGGGGGACGGCGGGATGAGTGAAGTTCACGATTTCCGCGCTGTCGATGACCGTGACGAGAAAATCGCCGCGCTGAATATGCGAGTCGCCGGACTAGAAAACGAACTGCGCAAGGCGCGCACTCGCGCTTTCTATGCCGAGGGAGAAGCCAGAGAGGCCGCCGCCCGCGTCTGTCCAATGTCGCTAGGCGACCCGCACGCGATGTGTGCCTTGGCAGAGGGCCTAAGCGATGCGCTTGCCCGCGCCTGCGAGCGCCACCCCGATCTTCAGGAGTGGCTCGAAGAAACCGCCGAACCTGTAGGTGAAGCATGACCCCCTCCACCCCCAATCCCGGCGAGCTGGACAAGCTGATAGCTGAGCTGCGAGGGATGCTGCCCTGGTCGACGCCGAACGGATGGACCGCTCGCTCTTACGAGCGCGACAACGACGAAGACGGATGGGTCATAGAGGCTGAAGATCCGGAGGACCCTGAGCACCCTTTCCTCGTGGCCGAGGGGCTATCTTTGGCGGACGCGTCGCTCATCTCGCGCTCCAAGAACGTTTTTCCCACCCTCCTCGACGCCCTCGCCACTGAGCGAGCACGAGCCGAGGAGTTAGATCGCGCTTGGCTCGAAGCTGAAGGCAAGCATTCGACAGCACAGCACTCATTCGAACAAGCTCAAGCCCAAGCCGAGGAGTTGGTGAAGGAGCGGGATGCAGCGCAGCGCGAGCTTTCGTGCTGCGACGACATCTCTCTTGGCTCTGGCTTGGCGACCGGCATATCCGAGCTTCAAACCGACCGAGAACGCCTTCGAGCCGAGGTAGCTGAGCTGAAGGCGCGGGTGGAGTCAGTTCTGGAGCACTACAGGGCCAACGGCTTCATCTGCGTATCGGACCTGCGCGCAGCTATCAAAGCCGCCGAAGAGGCCCGCACCCAGGCCGAGGGGAAGGGGTCGTGAGCCGGTGTCAGTGGCTAACCGACCCAGAGATCGGCCGATGGTTCCTTCCCGGCTGCATGGGTGGAGCAGTGTACGGCGAGTCGCAATGCACCTGCGGGCCGCCGGCCGGGGAGCCCGATGGGGACGAGCCTACAATCGAAGACCGACTAACGGCCATCGAGACGCAACTCCAACGCCTCGCCGCCGCCCTCGAACAGAAAGCCTAGAGCCATGACTGACACCCTTAGCGCCGAGGAGCGGGAAGCGCTGTTCAAGACGGTGACATCCCGCATCGAGACCTGTCGCATCGCCGCCCGCATCTACAGCGACGCGAAGTCCCAGCGAGAGGCGGACATGCTGTCCGAACTCCTCCGCCTCGCCAAGCTCGCCACTCCCGAGCTTATAGCGCTGGGGGAAGCTGCGGCCTATTGGGTCCGAGAGCACGACCTCCAGCAGAACACGCTGAGCGGCGACATTAAGCTGTTCGGCGCCGCCCGCGCCTATGCCGCCTCTGTCTCCCCGCCTAGCGAGGAACAGCCATGAGCAAGCAGCGCGCCATTCATCTTCGCCCATACATGGAAGAGAACCTGCGTCGGGCCGCCCACATATTCGGGCCGTCTTGCGCCGCCGCGAAAGCACTCTCCGACTTGGAAGCTCGCCGAGCCGTGGGCGAGCAGCCAGCGATCTACCTGGACCAGCGTGGTTCGATCATCGTTGGGCCGCAAATCCCTACAAAACAGGGGGTGGAATAACCGCACATGAGCGCCCGTCGCCGCTCCCGCATCGAAGAGCGCCCGAACCCGGCGGACTGGGCAGACGACGCGCCGATGACGCTTGAGGAGGCGGCGACCGTGTTCGCGCGCACTCATCCCCTGACCGTCTCCACGCTACGCACAGAAATCCGCCATCAGCGCTTGACGCCGGCGATCGTCGGCGGCCGATATTTCGTCACCCCCGCGCAAATCCGCGCTCTTTTCAGGCCGTCCGAATGCCCAGGCAAGCGAAAGGGCCCCGCCTCGTCCTCCTCCAGGGCCGCGTCGACACCCGCTCCGGCAAGCCCCTCCCCGCCATCTGGTTCATCCGGGATGGACAGGTCAAGCGCAGCACAGGCAGCGCTGACGACGGCTCTGGCCGCCCGACGCGAGCAGCGGAGGATGAACTCCGAAAATACCTCGCTGAAAAGCACACTGAGGCGGTCAAAACCCTCCCCGCCGAAAGCCGAAGTGATCCCGCTCAGGTCAACGTCGCTGACGTCCTGAGCCTGTATCTCGACGAGAAGGTCCCCACGTTGGCGGACTCAGTGTCGGCCGAGGGCCGGATCGCCGCGCTGAACGAGTGGTGGGGTGCGAAGACCGTCTCCGACGTGAAGCGCAGCAACTGCATCGCCTATGTGCGCTACCGAATGACCCAGCCGATCAAGTCCTTCAAGGAGGGCGCTGAAAACGGCAAGCCGGTCCGCAACGTCTCGGAACAGGGTGCGCGGCGCGAGCTCGAGGATTTGTCCGCGGCGATTGGCTGGTGGGACAAGGAATACCACCTGAGCCGCCGTCCGGCCGTGGTGAAGCCAAGCAAGCCTGAGACACCTCGCGACGCCCTGACGCGCTCGGAGGCCGCAGCGCTGCTCTGGGCCGCCATGGGCTGGCGGAAGGACGAGGACGGCCGCTGGAAACGCCCCGAAGCCCGTCGGCATGGCGGCTGGCGGTCCATCCGCTCGAACCGATTACACCTCCGCCGTTTCATCCTGATCAGCCTTTATTCGGGCTCGCGCTCTGGCGTGACGAAGAGCCTCCTATGGTCCGAGGCCCCGAAGCAGGCGTGGGTCGACCTGGAGAAGGGCTGGATCTATCGCCGCGGCAAGCAGGAGCGGGAGATCAAGACCAAGCGTCGGCCGCTGGTGAAGATGCCCCGGCGGCTTCAGGCGCACATGGCGCGATGGGCGCGCCTGGACGCTGAACTGAACGCGACGCGCCAGGCGGAGGAGCTTCCGCCGATCGCCTCCGTCCTGCACCATGGCGGCGAGCCGATCGGGTCCGTCCGGACGGGCTTCGCCGGGATTGTCGCAGACGCCGGCCTCGCCGGACGCGATCCCGAAATCACGCCCCACTGGCTGCGCCACACCGCCGCGACCTGGCTGATGGAGGCCGACACGCCGATCTGGGACGCTGCGGCCTACATGGGCATGTCGCCAAAGACCCTTGAGGACCACTACGGCCACCATCGGCCGAACCACCAGGCCGACACGGCGGCAAAGGCTGGGCGCGGCGGACGCTGATCTGCTTGCCATTTACTTGCCAGAAATGCCCCGAAATACCGTGAACGAAACCGGAAAGCATGGAAGGCAAAACCGAGGAAATATAAGGCCTCGCGACTAAGCACACCGCGTTCGGGACGCGGGGGTCGCAGGTTCGAATCCTGCCACTCCGACCATTAAATCTAAGGGTTTCCCGAACCCGCCCCTGCTCTGCTTGCCAGATAACTTGCCAGAAACGAAACCCTCGACCACTAAGGCTGGGGGCGAGGCTGTCTCCTCGGGGAGGAGCTATTTCGTCGGGCCGCACATCGCGCGCCAGGCGGCGTCGTGGGCCTTGATCTGCCGGATGGTGTCGTCGGTGTCGGCCTTGGAGTAGCTGATCAGGCCGAACGCCGTGCAGTCCGCCTTAGCTGGCGCTGCAATCCCGGCAGTCCGGGTCGGATGGGTCGCGCAGGCTCCCAGGATCAAGGGAAGCAGCACGGGAAGCATTCGCTGCCTGGACAGCCTTTTGAACGTCTGCCTCATCGGCCTTCGCCTCCTGAAGTCCAGCCTGAGCCGCGCCGAGCTGCTGGGCAGTGGGCGCGGCTGCAGGCTTGCGGTTGAAGAAGGTCTTGATCAGCCAGCCGACGGCCGTGCAGATCATGCCCAGCCACGCCGGCATGGATCAGCTCCCCTGATAGCCGAGCGCCAGGTTCTGCTTCAGGTTCGAGGCCTGGAGCTGCACGAATGCGATCAGGGCGTTCGCCTGTGCGTCGACCGCAGCGTTGAAGTCCTGTTCGGCCTGAGCCCCGCTCGCGCCGAGCGTGGCCGCGAGGAAAGTGTCGACTGGCGCCTCGATCGTCTTGGTCACGGCCACGAGCGGCGCGCTCGCCGCGTTCGCCCCGGCGCCGGCGAGGTCATTGAGCAGGCCTTCGATGAACTGGCCGCCGGGGATCTGCTTCAGCTCCTGGCCGGCCCAGGTCTCGGTGAGCGCGAGCGCCTGGGCGACGCTGATCTTTCGCTTCAGCACTGCATCAAGGATGGACATGTTGAGCGCCATGGGCGTTCCTTTCGGGGACGGGTTCAGTTCAGCGCCGGCTGTCCCTGGGCCAGCGGCGAAATGGGTTGAGGGGTCTGTCCGATTCCAGCCATCGCTACGCCCTTGGCGATCAGGAGCGCCGCGTACGGCTGCTGGCCACACTCCTGGCGGATGATCGCCTCCACGAGCGGGGTGATCACGGAAGTGATCCGAACGTTCGCAGAGTCGTCTGGCCCAAGCCCCGAGGCGCGACAGCAGGCGTTGACGTAGGCCTCCGTGTCGTTCTCGCTCGGGGGAGCCCACCGGCTGATCATCTGTCGAATGGTCTTGCATTGATCGTCGCTCTGGTAGGAGAGGAGCA
>Ga0310811_10000868_pt1 | contig 38967 bp, 30 predicted proteins | sample YCmetagenome_FD_207642 | JGI IMG/M metagenome (GOLD analysis project Ga0310811, IMG submission 207642) | Soil microbial communities from experimental microcosm in Duke University, North Carolina, United States - YC | ecosystem: Engineered > Artificial ecosystem > Soil microcosm > Unclassified ... | reverse complement strand
CGCCGCCCAAGAGCGGCGGTCCGGCCAGCACCGTCACCAGTCTGGAAAATCCCGCGGCGGCTTCCACGGCCCCAGCCAATCCGCAACCGGCTCCCTTGCGGCTGCGCGGTACGATGGGCACGCAATAACGGCGCGATTCACGTAAGCCTAAACCTGACGACTCAAGTATCTGTGCATGGTTTCCGCACGGGCCTGCCCAACCGCCGCTCGCGGGTTCAACATTCCTTTACACTATATCTTGCCCCCGGTACTTTCTGTAGCGGGTGTGCGGTGCCAGTGAGTCGAAATGCGCGCAGAGCTTCCCTGGAATGTGGCCGGCATCCCGCCCGAGGCGCGGGAAGCTGCGCGCGCCGCTGCCCGCCGCGAAGGCCTGTCGGTCGGAGAATGGCTGACTCGCCGGATTCTGCGCAGTTTTTCGGGCATGGAGGAAGAGGCGGCCTTCGACAGAAGCAGCCAGTCCGGCGGTGCTGTGGACAGTTGGGGCCTGCCCCCTTCGGCGGCCAGCCGCCGCGACACCGAGGAAATGATGGCCCGGGTGGGCCGCAGCGAGACCGAATCGAATGATGCCTGGCGGCGAATCGAGGATCAGTTGCGCGGCCTTTCCCGGCGCCTGGATTCCAGCGAACGCAGCCACAGTGAATCCAACCGCGTCATATCGCGTACCGCGCAGGAAATGAACATCAGCGCCCGGGAACAGGCCCAGGCTTTCGACCAGCTCGGCCTGAACGTGATGGCGCTGAATGAGCGGCTGGAGCGGCTGGAACGGTCTGCCGTCCATGACGGCATCAGGGAAGCGGTCAAGGCCCTGCATCAGGGCCTGTCGCGTCTGGCCGACCAGATCACCGCCACCGCGAACAATTCCGCCGGCCAGGTGGGTCAACTCACCTCCAGCCTGGAACAGCTGGCCAGCCGCTTCGGGCAGGCTCGGGTGGATTTGGAAAGCCGGGCCAAGGCGCTCGACCAGCGCATGGACACGGCCGAAATGGTGGTGGACGCACGGCTGAAGGCGCTGGAACAGACGGCGCAGAAGACCGGCGGAGCGCTGGACCAGCGGCTTGAGGCCGCGGAAAAGACGATGGATGCGCGGCTGGCCGCGGTGGAGAAGACCGCCCAGTTCAACACCAATGCGCTGGATCACGCGCTCGAGAAGATCGAGACCTCCGCCAACCAGCGCGCCACCGACCAAGTGGAAATTCAACGCCGTGCCGCCCAGCATGAAGAGGCGCTTCACCGCCTGGAAGACTCTATCGCCCGGCTTGAGATGCGCCTGCCCAGTGTCGAATTCGAGCGCCGGCTGGACCACATAGAGCATACGGTCGGCGGCATCGCGGACCGTCTGGAAAATCACGATGCCAACGATCGCTTCGACAGCGGCATGCAGACCATGTCCCACCGGCTGGAGACGCTGGAGAAGGATCACCACGATCTTCTGTCCGAGCTGCGCAGCCGGGTGCTGCGTCCGATCGAGCCGCCGACTTATGAATCCTCGCGGCCGGAGTCGTCAGAGCCGCATCCCCAACGTTATGAGCCGCCACCGCCAAGCGCGTTCGAGGTGCCGCCCCTGGCTGAGCCGCCGCCGGTCGAAGATCCGGCCTTTGAGCCACAGCCCCCGGCGGACGCCTTCACGCCGCACGGCTTCACCTTCGACGTTGCGCCGGAAGATAGTGCCGATCCCTTCGCGCCGACGCCGGAATTCGCCGATGTCTTTGCCGACGCGCCACAGCCGGAAAATTTCCTGGCGCAGGCGCGCCGCTCCGCCCGTGCCGCCGCCGAAAAAGCCGAGAGCGAACGCCGTGGCCGCTTGGGCGGCTTTTTCCAGAGAGAATCCGGCGCCGACGAAGAAAAGGGAAAGTCGCGCCTCCTGATCCCGTTGATCGTGGCGCTGGTGGTGGTGGCGGCAGCCGCCGCTGCGCTGATCCTCAGCCGCAATGCCAGCACGCCGCAACAACCCGTCGTCACGCGCCCCGCCACGCCACTGCCGCCGCCCCCCAAAGCCACGGCCATCCCCTCTGTGGTGGCGCCACAGAGCGTTACGCCGCCGCCTGCTGACACGAAGACTGATGCCGCGAAGACCGACGCTGGGAAGATTGGCGATGCGAAGAATTTCCAGACCCAGCGCGCCGAGCCCAAGCCGCTGCCGGCCCAGCCGCGCACCATTGCGCCCGCAGCGCCGCATCCGGTTAAAAGCGTCCCCGTCAGCCCGGCAGCGGAGACGGTGCCGACGCGCCTCGCAACGCCGCCCGTGAACAAGGTGGTGCAGCTTGCCAATGCGGGCAATCCGGCCGCGCTCACGATCCTGGGCCTGCGCGCGCTGGATGCCCAGCCGGTCAATATGGCCGACGCCATCAAGTATCTGACTCAGGCAGCCGAGAAAGGTCAGGCCGTGGCGCAATATCGCCTGGGCACGCTCTATGAGCGCGGCCAGGGCGTAGCCGCCGATCCGGTGAAGGCGGCGCGCTGGTACGAGCTCTCCGCAAACCAGGGCAACCGCAAGGCGATGCACAATCTGGCGGTGTCCTATGCCGGCGGCGCGGGCGGCAAGAAGAACATGGCGGAAGCAGCGCGCTGGTTCGCCAAGGCCGCGGCGCTGGGCCTGTCGGATTCCCAGTTCAATCTTGCGGTGCTGTATGAACGCGGCGACGGCGTGCCGCAGAGTCTGCTGGATGCCTACAAATGGTATTCCATCGCCGCCGCCGCGGGCGATACGGAATCCAAGCAGCGCATGAATGTGCTTGGCACCCAGCTCAGCGATCCCGACCGCGCCGCCGCCGCCAAGTCGGCAGCCACATTCCATGCCGCGCCGCTCAACCGCGGCGCCAATGTGCCGCCCGAGCCCGCGGACTTAGGCTAACTTGGGCGGGCGGCTAATTTAAGCCGCATTTGCAGGGCTTTTTGCGTTGACCGTCATCGCTTGCGCGCGCATGGTCGATGGCTAAGTCGCTGCGCTGCCGGACTGCCTGATGGAGATTTATCTTCCTGTCGCCGAGATGTCAGTCAACTGGCTGATCATCATCGCGCTGGGCATGGGCGTGGGCTTTCTCTCCGGCATGTTCGGTGTGGGCGGCGGCTTTCTGATGACGCCGCTTCTGGTTTTCACCGGCATCCCTTCGACCGTCGCGGTGGCGACCACGCTCAGCCACGTCACCGCCTCCTCCATGTCTGGCGCGCTGACGCAATGGCGCCGCCAGGGCATCGATTTCGTGATGGCGGGCGTGATGCTGTGCGGCGGCATCTTCGGCACCCTGGCCGGCGTCTGGCTGTTCGCGCTGATGCGCCGCCAGGGCCAGATGGACCTGATCGTGGCGCTGGGCTATGTGCTGATGCTGGGCTCGATCGGCACCATCATGCTGCGCGAGAGCCTGGCCACCCTCAAGGCCTATCGCAGCGGCATCACCCCGTCACGGCGCCCCCTGCAACGCAGCTGGGTCCAGACCCTGCCCTTCAAGATGCGCTTCCGCCAGTCGCGCCTCTATATCAGCGTCATTCCGCCGATCATCATCGGCTTCATTGTCGGCGCGCTCAGCGCCATCATGGGCATCGGCGGCGGCTTCATCATCGTCCCCGCCATGATCTACATCCTGCGCATGCCCACCAGTGTGGTGATGGGCACCTCGCTGGCCCAGATCATCGCCGTCACGGCTATCACCACCGTGCTGCAGGCCACCAGCAACTATGCGGTGGATATCATCCTGGCCGGTCTTCTGGTGATCGGCGGCGTGGTGGGCGCGCAGCTTGGGGTGCGGGCCGGCGCCAAATTGCGGGGCGAGCAGCTGCGCCTGCTGCTGGCGGTGATCGTGCTGACGGTGGCGGCGGGCCTTGCCTGGCAATTGGTCGCGCCACCACTTGACGTCTATTCCCTCACCGAGGCGGCGCCATGAAACGGCTCTGCCTGGCGTTGCTCATTCTGCTGGCCGCTCCGGCGCGGGCCGAGGACCTGGTCTCCGGCGTCAGCCAGGACATCATCCAGATCACCTCCAACTATACCGGCACCAACATCGTGGTGTTCGGCGCCATCGAGGGACCGCAAGCCGCGCAAGGCCGTGACATCGTGGTGGTGGTGCGCGGGCCCGATGAACCGATGACGGTCCGCCGGCGCGACCGCGTGGCTGGCGTCTGGGTCAATCGCGACGCCGCGCGCTTCGAAGGCCTGCCCGCCTATTACTACCTCGCCTCGACCGCCCCCTTGTCGCGCGTCGCCTCACGCGAGGCGCTGGAGCGCTACGGCATCGGGCTGGAGGCATTGCACCCCAGTGTGATAGGCAGCCATCACGACCCCGAACCTTTCCGCCAGGCCGTCATCCGCTACCACAAGCGGGTGGGTCTCTACACCGAAAGCCCGGGCAGCATAGATTTCCTCAGCGAGACGCTGTTCCGCACGCGCGTGCCCGTGCCAGCCGGGGTGACGCGCGGCCAGTATAATGTCGAGGTCTATCTTTTCCGCGACGGCCAAGTGGTCAGCGTCCAGTCCACGCCCCTGTTCGTGGATGCAAGCGGCCTGGAGCGGCGGCTGTTCAACCTGGCGCATGACGCACCGCTCTCCTATGGCGTTGCCTGTGTGCTGATGGCGATGCTGCTGGGCTGGATCTCGTCTGTGCTGTTCAGACGGCCGGCGTGATCATCGCCCCGCGCCGGTCAGGCCAGATCTGGTTTTGGCCCAAAGCGGACATTCGTCCTTAATCAACTTGACGTGCGTGACGTCTTTGGCCCATGCCGCACCTCAATCGCAGCGTTGGAACTGCTGTGGTGTGAATCCCATTCGCACTTCATTTTGGAAAAGTCTGTGGCGAAGGTTGTACCACCGCAACCATGGGAAAGCCCTTGGGACGGCTCCAGATGTCACACTATCGGTCGTCGCCTGAATTGTAAGGCTCTTAAAAAAAATCCCATCTCCGAGCCATTCTGGGTCTAGAGAAGGCCATGGAGAACCTCTGAATGATAGGGCGTTGTCCTTATCCGCGACCACGACAAAGCCCGGTAGGTCTTCATGCCTGGTAAGCGAAACCATCTTGGAACCGCTCGCGAGTGCCTTAATGCCGGAGGGATCGGTCGTCCAGTCTTCGTTTAACTGGAGGTGATGCAGCAGCACTTGGGTAGGAGTTATTCTCCATCCAGGATCTCCGGGCTCCGGATAGGAACCGCCCGACAATAGAGCAAGCAGATACTTTCCATTACGCAATGGGAGTACCGTCGCCTCTCCGCAGACCTGATGGAATGCCAAAAAGGGGAGACCATAAGGACCCTTCCAAGCAGGATGCTCGGTGACCTCCACAACGCTGGAGGCACTGCTCGCCTTCCCGTGATCGAGCACGGACAAGGTAAGCCTATATCGGTATGTGTAACCTGGACGTCCAACTTCACATGCCGTCAGCACCACCAACCCCGCAACGCCGATTAAAAGGCGCGAAGTCCATGCGAACCTGCCCATTTTCGCCTCCCGTTCGGGCGCGAGAGTAGGAGGACAGCGTTAACGCCCGCTAATAAGCGGTGCAATGTTGGCACCTCTAACTGCTTTGCCCGCTCCGCCAGTCGAGCATGCGGCCGGTGCCGTCGGGGTGCAGGGTCAACGGCTGCGGGGAAAGGGATCAGATAACCTGACAATGCTGCGTCGCCGGATGTCCGCTTCGGCGCAAAGGGGACGTATCAGACAGCAACCCGCCGCGGGATCGCGTACACGCGGGCATGCCCCAGCATGTAGGCATGGAAGGGCCCCGAGAACAGCGAGGCGATAGCGGCCTCGGCCACATCCAGTCCGCCGGTATAGGCGCCGAAGGACGGCAGCACCAGCCTGAGCCCATCGCTGACAAAGCAGCGCCGCCGCACGCTGCGTCCCCACTTGGCCACGCTGGCGCAGGGGTGCAGATGCCCGGCCACCTCGCCCGGCTGGAAACTGGCCAGCGGCTCGTGCCGCAGGGTAAGGCCACCGACCTCCAGAGCATCGCAGACATCGCCCTCCAGCCAGGCAGGCGGGTGGGGGTCGTGATTGCCGGCAATCCAGGTGAAGCGCGCCGCCCGGGTGAGCGACTCCAACAGGCCGCGTTCTTCCGGCTGTAGGCGGTCCGCCGCCTCGCCATCGTGGAAGGAATCGCCCAGCGCCACCACGCGCGCCGGTTTGTGGCGGGCCACGGCCCGGGCCATGCGCAGCAGCGTGTTGGTGGTGTCGTAAGGTGGCAGGAACTGGCGGCCACGGGCGTAGAAGCTGCCTTTTTCGAAATGCAGATCCGCGAACAGCAGCACCGAATGCGCCGGCGCGAAGGCCGCGCCGCAGGGATCGAGCAGCAGGGTCTCGCCATTGACGGTGATCAGCAGGTCGCCCCCTTCCACCCTGTTCAAGGAGTCCGATTTAGTCCACACGCATCGCATCCCGTATCAGCGCGTCCTCATTCTCGCGCAGAATAGCCTCGTCCACGCCCCCCGCAACCATCTCGCGGGAGATTTCCAGCAGCGCCGGCACCGCCAGCGGCGAAACCCGGTCCAGCCGCCGCGTCACGATGCGCTTCTTGACCCGCGCCAGCATGTCGCCCAGCCGCGCGATGTCGAGCAGGCCGGTTCCCGCGTCCTGATAGGTAGCGCGCAACAACACATGATCGGGTTCATGGCTCCTGAGAACGTCGTAAATAAGGTCTGAAGAGAATGTGACCTGTCGTCCGCTTTTTTCCTTGCCGGGAAAGCGGCGCTGGATCAGTCCGGCGATGATGGCGCAATTGCGGAAGGTGCGCTTGTAAAGATTGGAATCGGCGAGCCAGGAATCCAGGTCGTCGCCCAGCATGTCCTCGTCGAACAACGCGTCCATGTCCACGCCGCCCAGATCCCTCGCCGCCCACACGGCCAGGGCATATTCATTGGCGACAAAGCCCAGCGGATGCAGACGCTGGCGCTCCAGCCGGCGTGTCAGCAGCATGCCCAGGGTCTGATGCGCCAGCCGCCCCTCGAAGGGATAACAGACCAGATAGTGGCGGCTGCCGCGGGGAAAACTCTCGACCAGAAGCTGGCCAGGCTTGGGGATCACGCTGCGCCATTCCTGGATCTTCAGCCATTCCTGCACCGGCTCGGGCAGATGCGCCCAGCTTTCAGGCGAAGACACCATCTCCCGCACCCGCTGGGCCAGAAACGTGGAAAGCGGGAATTTGCCGCCATTATAGGACGGGATTTCCGCGTCGGGGTCCTTGCTGCGGGTGACATAGGCTCCAGTTTCGCGCAGGCCCTCGAAGCGCAGCACATCGCCGGCAAAGACGAAGGTGTCGCCCGGCGAAAGCTGTTCGATGAAATATTCCTCCAGCTCGCCCAGCTTGCGGCCGCCCGCGCCCACCGGACGGCCCTTGCCCTGCAGCCGCACCTCCACCATCGGGTCTTCCACGATGACACCGGCATTGAGGCGATATTCCTGGGCCAGACGCGGATGGGCCAGGCGGAAGCGACCGTCATCGGTCTTGCGCAGGCGCGCATAGCGGTCATAGGCGCGCAGCGCATAGCCGCCCGTCGCCACGAAATCCACCACCGCGTCGAAATCTTCGCGCGTGACGTGATGATAGGGCGAGGCGCTGCGGATCTCGGCGAACAGCGCGGCTGCATCAAACGGCGCGGCACAGGCCGTGCCCAGCACATGCTGGGCCAGCACATCAAGCGAGCCTGCCTTCAGCCGCTCGCCGTCCAGTTCGCCGGCCAGCACCGCATCGCGCGCGGCATTGCATTCCAGCACTTCGAAACGGTTGGCTGGAACCAGCAGCGCGGCGCTGGGCTCGTCCAGCCGGTGATTGGCGCGGCCGATGCGCTGGACCAGCCGGGCCGCGCCCTTGGGCGCGCCAATGCAGATCACCTTGTCCACCGCACCCCAGTCTATGCCGAGGTCCAGTGTGGAGGTGCAAACCACCGCACGCAGGTCTCCCCGCGTCATGGCAGCTTCCACTTTGCGCCGCTGCTCCACCGCCAGCGAACCGTGATGTAGCGCGATGGGCAGATTGCTGTCGTTGATTGCCCACAATTCCTGGAAGGTGCGCTCGGCCTGGCTGCGTGTGTTGACGAAAACCAGCGCCGTTTTCGAGGCCTGGATGGCCATCATCACATCCAGCATGGCGTGACGCGCCAGATGCCCGGCCCAAGGGACATAGGAATCGCTGGCGCTGATCTCGATATGCGGCGTGGCGCCGCCCGCCGCGATCACAATCTCTGACTTATTTTCTGGGCGGCTCTCGCTCTCGCGAACGCCGCCGGCCTCCCCATCGGCCGGCTGCGGCACCAGAAAGCGCTGCAGCGGCGCCGGATCCTTCACCGTGGCGGAAAGGCCGACCCGGCGATGGCCAGGCGCCAGGGTGGAAAGCCGCGCCAGCGCCAGCGCCAGAAGATCGCCGCGCTTGGAATTGTACAGGGCATGCAGTTCATCCAGCACCACGGTGCGCAGGCTTTCGAACATGGTGCGGGCGCGGGGATGGGCCAGCAGCAGCGACAATTGTTCAGGCGTGGTCAGCAGAATGTCCGGCGGGGCATAACGCTGGCGCTGACGGCGCGCGGCCGGTGTATCCCCGGTCCGGGTCTCGACCGTGACAGGCAAATCCATCTCGGCGATGGGCGTTTCCAGATTTCGCGCCACATCCACTGCCAGGGCCTTGAGCGGAGAGATGTAGAGGGTGTCGAGGCCCCGCCTGCGCGCTCTTTTGGGCTTGTCCGCCAGTGCGATCAGCGTGGGCAGGAAGCCGGCCAAGGTCTTGCCGCCGCCGGTCGGGGCCACCAGCAGTACACTTTGCCCCTGCCCCGCATGCTCGACCAGCGCCAGCTGGTGGGCGCGGGGCTGCCAGCCGCGGGCGGCAAACCAGGCCTCAAATTTTTGTGGAAGTCGGGCGGCCAGCGCCTTCGCTTCGCTCGGCTGGCCGTTGCTTAGGAGGGACAACATGACCAGAACAAAACATGTACTGGCTGAAAAAGGCGAGTCTTATTTGGCTGTTATTTGGCTCTTACCGGCCGAGCTCTTTGTCGCCCAGCAGCCGGCGCAGCTCGGCTTCCGGCGTGCCGTAGAAACTGCCAGCGATCTGCTCGATGCCGGAGCGGTTGGCGACCGTGAGCTGGCCGCGCCGGGTCGTCACCAGCCCGCGCCGCTCAAAGCCATGGATCGCCACCGTAACGCCTGCCCGGCGTACGCCCAGCATCACGGCCAGGAATTCATGGGTCAGCGGCACGGCATCGCCGATCATGCGGTCATGCGCCATCAACAGCCAGCGCGCCAGGCGCTGCTCCAATTTGGCGCGGCCATTGGCGAGCGCGGTGTGCGCGGTCTGGATCATGAAGCCTTGCGCCCATTTCAGCATCAGGGCGCGAAGTCCCTCGCTGCCCGCGATGGCGCCGCGCAGGATCTCCTGCGAAATGCGATGACCGGTGCCGCCGATCTGCATGTAGGTGGAATGCTGTGCCCGGTCGTCGCCCATGACCAGCGGCACGCCGGTCATGCCTTCATAGCCGATCACACCAACTTCGATGCGGTGATCTTCCGCATCCACAGCCACCACCGACGCAATGCCGGTCTCCACGAAATAGGCATGGGTGATGGGCTTGGTGGGAACCTCGATCACCTGCCGGTCCTTCAGCGTGACCGCCTCCAGATGCGGACCGAGCAAGTCCCAATCCTCAAGACTGATCTTGTGCAGAAGCCGGTTGCGAATTCCGGCACGGGCGTGCGCTTCTAACATTTCGACAACTCAACCTGGGTGCGCGGCATTCCCCCACCGCGGCCGCAAAGCGCATAGGAGTCGCGCCGCACGGCGCTGTCGAAAATAACGTTAAGTACTGGAAAACCTATGCTTTTTTCAGTACCAAAGCGTACCTGGCAAGGGCTCTTTTCAAATCTCATCAGCATTGGTCCTCCCAACCAATGCCCTTCGACAGCCAATAATCAGTACACGGACGAATAGCCCTGCCACGGCGAAATTGCGGCAGAAGTGTTTGACACTCCTTCAAGGAACGAATGTACGGCGGGCTCGGTTTCGCGCCTTCACCGGAAAAAATTTATCACCGCCTGCCGCGTGTTTTTATCGCCCACCGCCGACATGTGATCGCGTCCGGCAATCACAATGGCCGCGCCATTAGCAAATGTTGCGGCCAATGGTTCTGGCCGTCCGGCGGTATCGTCCTTCTCGCCTGTCACCACCAGCACGGGCCGCTGCAAATGCGCGAGCGTCTCGGGCGGCAGGCGTTGTGACATGGCGCGCATACAGGCGGCCAGCGCCAGACGATCCTTGCCCGCCTGATCGGCAAAAGCGCGAAACATCTTCGCCCGCGGATCGGTGATGGAGCCGGGATCGGATGTCAGCAAGGCGTCGGCCAGCGCGGCACGCGCAGCCGGTGAGGTGATGCTGTCCTTGAGATAGCTTTCGCCCATACCCGCGACGGCGAGCTTGATCACCCGGTCCGGATGCGCGGCCAGAAGCCTGAGGCCGATGAAGCCGCCCATCGAATATCCCAAAATGAGCGCGCTGGAGAGAGAGCAGGCTTTCATCACCAGGGCCACATCTTCGGCCATGCGGTCATGCCCATAGGCGGCAGGATCGTGCGGCTTGCCGCTGTCGCCATGGCCGCGACAATCCATTGCCACGATGGGAAATCCGGCCGCCGTCAGCCCGCCATACCAGCCGGTAGCCTTCCAGTTCTGCGCCCGGCTGGAGCCGAAGCCATGCACCAGAACGATCGCCGGATGCACAGGTCCTTCCGGCGGCGATAGGCGCTCAAAAGCCAGCGCCACACCGTCCGAGGCGGTCACGAATTCGGGCATGACAATATTTCCATCTCAATTCGGCGATGTTTTCCCGGGGCCAAACTCGCAAAGCGCGCCGCCCCTGTCTATAAAAGCCAGCCATGAAAAAATTTCTGTTCCTGGCTGGCATCAACGGCGCGATCGCGGTGGTCGCGGGCGCCCTTGCATCCCATTCGCCTGGCCTCTCCTCAGGCCCCGCGGCCACTGTCCGGCTGGGCGGCACGTATCACCTCGTTCATGCGCTGGCGCTGGGCCTGGCGGCATTGGCCGCCCGCGGCGCGGCCCGTCCGCGCGCCGAGGCCGCTGGCTGGCTGTTCCTGGCGGGCATCATCCTGTTCAGCGGCGGCCTTTATCTGCTGGCTCTGACGGATGCGCATATCTTCGCCTATCTGGTGCCGTTCGGGGGCCTCTCTTTCATCGCCGGCTGGATTGCGTTGGCGTTGGCGGCCCTGAAGCTGGAGGACATATCATGAGAAGACAGGCGGTGAAAAAACTCGCCTTGCTGATGCTAGTGGCTGCGACGCCGGCCTTTGCCCACGCCAAGCTGACCGCCTCCGATCCCGCCGCGGACGCCAAGGTCAAGACGCCCAAGATGATCCGCCTTACTTTCTCGGAAAAACTGGAGCCGGCCTTCAGCGGCGCCAGCCTGACCGACCCCGCCGGCAAGACCGTGCCGCTGGCCAGCTCGGTGGCTGGCAGCGGCATCACCCTGTTGCCGCTCGCGCTCCAGCCCGGCCGCTACAAGGTGGCCTGGCATAGCGTTGGCCAGGACACCCATCGGATGAAGGGCAGCTTCAGCTTCGAAGTCGTGCCTTGAGCATGTTTTTCTTAACTGGAAACAGCCTGAGTTGCCGTCCGGCGTGGCGATCCGCCAGGAGCCAGGCGAAGAACGATGCGGGCCCATCGGTCGAGCCTGGCGACACCGCGGTCGCCCGCCGGACGGCAACCCGAAGGGCCGCGATCTTTTGCGCCGTGGGTTCGTCGAAGGGCTCGTCCGTAGTTCCGCTACGGCCTTCGCCCTTCTCCTGCCCACGCCGCAAAATCTTCGCGGCGCAGGCGATTCCAGTTAAGAAAAGCATGCTCTAATGCTGGCGCTGGCGCGGGGCCTCACCTTCGCCGCCAGCATGCTGCTGTTCGGGCTTTGCGCTTTTACCTGGCTGCTGCGCGCCCGTCTGCCCATGATCCTGCCGCTGCGCGATCAATCCCTGCGTTGGGCCCTGCTGCTGCTGGCGCTGGTGGCGGGCTGTGCCTGGCTTGGCCTGGCCGCGGCCGACATGGCCGATGCCATGGACCGTCAGGTGGTGGTGTCGGCCGCCAGAGACACACGGTTCGGCCAATTCTTTCTGGTGCGCATGGCCTCGCTTGCCGGCGTGGGGCTGTTGCTGGCGGTCCGGCGCGGTCGCGCAGCTGTGGTGCTGCTGTCAGCGCTGGCGCTGGTGCTGCCGGCCGCCACCAGCCATGCCGCCGCCGCCAGCCCGGCCGGCTTTGCCGCCGTCGGCGCCATCACGGACGGTGTGCATCTCATCACCGCGGGCTTCTGGATCGGCGGGCTTGCCGTACTGCTTCTGCTCTGGCGCCGGCGGGAGCCGAACATGCCGTTGGCTTTGTCGCTCTTCTCCGACTGGGCGATGGTGGCGGTGCTGCTTCTGGTGATGACCGGCCTGATCAACAGCGCCTCCATTCTGCTGGGCCAGGAAGGACACATGTCCGCGCTCTATCTGTCGGTGCTGGGCGTCAAGCTGGCGCTGGTGGCCGGCATGATCGGCCTGGCCCTCGTCAATCGCTTCCGGTTGATGCCAAAGGGGCGTGAGGCGCTGATCGCGCGCCATGCGGCGATGGAGCTGAGTCTCGGCTTGATCGCCGTGTTGCTGGCCGGTCTGCTGGGCCAGTTACAGCCCGTACATTAGCCGCGCCAGTAACGGTCTTCCCAGCTCTGGCTGAGGCGCATGGCGCTGAGAATCACGCCTGCCATCGAATAAGTCTGCGGGAAATTGCCCCACAGCGCGCCGGTCTGGGGATGGATGTCTTCTGCCAAGAGGCCATAGCTGTTGCGCAGGGCAAGAGCATCCTGATAGCGCTCGCGCGCCTCCTCGCGCCGGCCCAGCGCCGCCAGTGCGTCGATCAGCCAGAAGCGGCACACCAAAAATTCCGTTTCGGGCAGGCCGAAATCATCCTCCGCGGCGTAGCGCATGACATGGCGGCCGCGCACCAGATCCTGTTCGATGGCGGCCACGGTCGAGGCAAAACGCGGATCATGGGCTTCAATCAACCCCAGCTCCGGCAAAAGCAGCACACTGGCATCCATATCATCTATGCCCTCGGCAGCCGCGAAAGCCTTGCGCTTTTCGTTCCAAACCCGTTTGAGCAGTGCTTCTCCCGTATCGTCGGCCAGGCGTTGCCAGTACTGGGCGCGATCGGAAAGCCCCAGCCGCGCGGCAATGGCGGCGGTGCGCGAAAGTCCGGCCCAGCACATGGCGCCGGAATGCGTGTGGATGCGCTTCCTGCCCCGGAATTCCCAGATGCCGGCGTCCGGTTCCAGCGCCAGCGCCGCGCATTGCCGCGCCATCTTTTCCAGCAGGAGGAACAGGCTTTCGTTGCCCGGATTTGGCAGTCTTTTGTCGAAGAACATGGGGGTGGCGGCCAGAATGACGCTGCCATAGGCGTCATGCTGCACCTGGTCCACGGCGGCATTGCCGATGCGCACCGGGCCATGGCCTTCATAGCCCTTGAGGTCGGGCGCGATCCATTCCGTCAGGTCGTCGCTGGGTACGATGCCATAACAGGGCGCCAAGGTGTCCACATTGCCCGCGATGGAGAGGATATAGGCGATATACTGTTCCATGCTGTGCGTGGCGCCGATGGCGTTCAGCGCCTTCACCACGAAATAAGCATCCCGCAGCCAGCAATAGCGATAATCCCAGTTGCGGCCCGAATGCGGCGCCTCGGGCAGCGACGTGGTGAGTGCCGCCACGATGCCGCCCGTTTCCTCGTAGTTGGTGAGCTTCAAGGTGATGGCGGCGCGGATGCTCGCCTCCTGCCACTCATAGGCGATGGAGATCCGCCGCACCCATTCGCGCCAGTAAGCCCCCGTGCGCTCGTAGAAATCGCGCACCGTGGAAGAAATGTCGCCCATGAAAGGCTCATCGGGGCCGAACACCAGGTGCAGCGGCCGCGTCAGGGCGAAGGACGCCTCCTTCTGAATGTAGGAAAGCGGCGCGTCGGTGGTGAGCCGTACCAATGCCGGCTCGCCATAGGTGATGTGGCTGGACCCGGCGACCTGGCGCTTGACCGGATTGCCGTAGAACTGGGTGGGCCGCACCCGGATGGCAATGCGCGGCAGACCCGCCACCGGCTCGATGATGCGCATCAGCTGCGGCGGACGCAGCAGCCGGTCGTAATTGCGCAGGCGCGGCGCGAAATCGGTGATCCGCACCTGGGATCCGTCTTCGGCCGTCAGCAGGGTAATCACTGCGGCGGTGTTGCGCTCATAGGCGGAGACGGCTTCGACCTTGCGGTCCAGCAGGACGTCGCAGAAGCCTTTCTCCTCGTCGCCCGCAATCAGGCGGCAAAAGACCGGATCGGAATCAAAACGGGGAAAACACCACCACACAAGCTGACCCTGGCTGTTGACCAGAGCGGCAATGCGGCCATTGCCGACCACGGCAAGATCGGGCGGCCGGCTCATCGCGCTGATTCTCCTTCGGCGACGCGGGTGAGCCAGTCGCGCACCGCGCGCGGGGATTCGAAATGATGTTCCGCGCCGGGAAATTTCCGTCCCACCGAAAAGCCCTGGCCGCCCAACTCAGGCAGGATGCGGAAGACATCTTCGTCGGTGGCGTCATCGCCGCCGAACAGGATGGCGCGGCCGGCGAAAGGCTTCTGGCGCACCAGCGCCGCCACCGCCGAACCCTTGTCCACGCCCTGGCGGCGCGCTTCGATCACCGCCTTGCCATTCAGGACATGAATCTGCTCGGCCTCGAACAGCTTTGCGTGCTTTTCCATTGCCGATTGCAACACCGGCAGCGCTTCGGGCGCCAGGCGGTAATGCAGTGCCAACGCGGATTTTTTATCCTCAAGCAACAGGCCGGGAATGTTGCTAGCCAGGCCCGCGAACACCTGCCGCACCGAATCCGGCAGCGGCTGGCTTCGGCTGACACTGCCGTCCGCCGCGCGCATTTCCCCGCCATGCGTGCCGATGGCGGCAGGACGGAACGGCGCGAACAACCGGTCAATACTCTCCAGCGAACGGCCGCTGACAAAGGCCAGCGCGCCGGAAAGCCGGCGCGCCAGATTTTCCAGTGCCCGCACCAGTTCGCGCGGCACCTTCACGGAATCGGGCGTGCGCGCCAGATCGAGCAGCGTGCCGTCAATGTCCAGCAGCAGGGCCGTGTTCTTGCTGACCGGCGGCATCATTAGGGTATCCACAGCTTGCGCCCCAGAAATGACTGAAAACTATTGGCCTTCGATCCAATAGGATCGAAACGCGAGGCCAGCCAATGGGTTCCTTGTGCACGGCGCGGGGTGTGCCCTTCGGGCACCCGCGCCGTGCAGATTCCAATTAACTGGTTGATAGGTCTAGCGTGCCCTGGCCCGGAATGCAGCAAAATCATCCTTTGGGATCGCGCCAAGCGAACGCACCGCCTTCCATGCCGGCATCGTTGGACACGATAGTGATATTACGCGGCAGCTTGAACTTGACCCACCGCGAGTTGCCGCCGCCCAGATAGAGCTGGTCATAGTTGAAGACCGTTTCCAGGACTGCGATCAGTTTCTTGACGCGCCGGTTCCAGCGGTCCTTACCGATCTTGCGGCGCGTCTGGTCGCCCACATAAACGTCCAGGTCATATTTCTTGTGCACGGCCAAGTGGGCAAGATCCATATGCGGCATCAGCTCGCCGTCCCTGAACCAGGCGGTGCCGAAGCCGGTGCCCAGGGTGCAGACCAGCTCCAGGCCCTCGCCCTCGATCACCGCCAGGCCCTGGACATCGGCGTCGTTGAGCAATTTGACCGGCCTTTTCCATTGCTTGCGCAAGGCTGCGGCAAGATCAAAATCTTTCCAGTCTTTGGTGCCGAAATGCGGCGCGCTGACCACCCGGCCGTCTTTGACCATGCCGGGAAAGCCGATCGTCACATGATCGAAATCGCCCATCGGCGCCGCCAAATCTGCCAGCGCCTTGACGATGTCGCGGGGCTTGCGGCGTTCGGGCGTCTTGATGCGGACGCGCTTGACCAGGAATTTCCCCCTGGGAGAGATCACCGCCGCCTTGAGGCCCGATCCGCCCACGTCGACACAAAGAATGCGACTCGGTTTTTTCTCAGTGGCGGGCACGGGGGCGGGTCCTCTTCTTCTTTCCGGTATTGGTCATCAGATTGATGGCGCTGTTGATCAGGGCAACATGGCTGAAGGCCTGGGGGAAGTTGCCCAGCATGCGCTTGTCATCGGGATCATATTCTTCGGCATAGAGACCCACGTCATTGGCCAGGCGCGAGAGCCTGTTGAACAGCCGCATCGCCTCCTTCCGCCGCCCCATCAGCGCGTAGTTATCGGCGAGCCAGAAGCTGCAGGCCAGGAAGGCGCCCTCGCCCGGCGGCAGGCCGTCCACGCCCGTTTCGGTCTCATAGCGCTGAACCAGCCCCTTGTGCAGTAGGCGCTTTTCGATCTGTTTCACCGTCGCCTTGATGCGCGGATCGGAGGACGGCAGGAATCCGACCAGCGGCAACAAGAGCAGGCTCGCATCCATATGGTGCGAGCCATAGGCCTGGACAAAACAACCAAGCTTTCTGTCCACGCCGTTCTTGCAGATGTCGCGATGAATCCTGCGCGCCAGCTTTTTCCAGTGGGCGCGCTGCTGCGCCGTCGAGGCGGGCGCGCGCGACGCCCGGTCGAAGGCGACCCAGGTCATGACCTTGGAATGAACAAAATGCTGCGGCTCGCCCCGGATTTCCCAGATGCCTTCATCCCGCCGGGGCCAGATCTCTTCCAGATGCGCCATGAACACCCGCCGGATCTCCTTGGCGCGTGATGACGTGGGCAAGCCGCCGGCGCGGGCCTGGGCCCCCACATCGGCGAGCTCGCCATAGATGTCGAGTTGAAGCTGGCTGTGCGCGGCATTGCCGATCCGCACCGGGCGGGAATTCTCATAGCCGGGCAGATGCGGCAGCTCCAGCTCATCCAGCCGCTTGTCGCCCAGTACCGTGTACATGGTTTGGATTTGCTCGGGAGCCCCTGCGATCACCCGCATCAGCCAGTTCAGCCAGCTGGTCGCTTCCTCGGTATAGCCAGCATTGAGAAAGGCAAGCAGGGTGAAGGTCGCATCCCGGAGCCAGCAGTAGCGGTAATCCCAGTTGCGGGTGCTGCCGATCTTTTCCGGCAAGGATGTGGTGGCCGCCGCCACGATGCCGCCGGTCGGCTCGTAAGACAGGCTCTTGAGCGTCAGCAGCGAACGCATGACCGCGGTGCGCCAGCGTCCTTTCACCTTGCAGATCGCGGACCAGCGTTTCCAGTAGCGTTCCGTTTCATCCAGGGCGATGAAAGCGTCAATGGACATCGGTACCGGCTTGAAGGACTGCCCATAGGCCAGCACGAAGGGCATGGCCTCGCCCTTGCGCAGCGAAAACTCGCCCACGGTGTGCATATTCTCGCCGTGCAGCTGCACTGGCGTCCTGACGGTGAGCAGATGCGGCCCCGCCACGGCGGTAAGGGTGCGGGTGTCACGCCGGGTCACCCAGGGAATGGTCACGCCATAGTCGAACCGGATGGCCAGTTCGGTCCGCATGTCCATGTGGCCGCGAACGCATTCCACGATGCGAACGATGGCGCAGTCGGGCGTGCCCGGCGGCATGAAGTCCATGATCCGCGCGGCGCCGGTGCGGGTTTCGAACAGGGTTTCCAGGATCAGGCTGTCACCCAGATAGCGCCGGCTGGTCTTGAACTTTTTGGCCGCGGGTTCGATCAACCAGCGGCCATTGTCCTTGGTGCCCAGCAGCGCGGCGAAACAGGCTGCGGAATCAAAACGCGGCACGCACAGCCAGTCGATCGAGCCATTGCGGCAGATCAGGGCCGCGGTGCGGCAATCCCCGATCATGGCATAGTCTTCGATGCGCGCTGTCATACCACCTAGAAGCCGTAACCTTGATCGTCCGCGCCAGCCGCCGCTTCGTCGGCCAGCCACACAATTTCGCCTTGCGGCCTGATGCCCCCCGCCGGCAGCGCGCCAGCACGCGCCTGAGCGAGCGCGTCCCGCTTGCCGCTGCCCGAAACCAGGAACAGGATCAATTCGCTGGCGTTCAACGCCGGATAGGTCAGCGTGATGCGCGGCTCGGCGCGGCCGTGGGTGACGGGCGCTGCCCAACGCTCACGCTCCTTCAGCACCGGCTGGTCCGGAAGCAGCGACGCGGTGTGGCCATCCTCTCCCAACCCCAGCAGAGTCAAATGGAACAGGGGCACGCCCTGTTCGAGCGTGCCGGCGCCATATTGCTGACGCAGCGCCTCGTCATAGCGGTCGGCGCAGCCTTGCAGCGAACCGTCGGTGGGAATGGCGAAGACCTTGCGCGGTTTGACATTGTAACCGGCCAGCAGCGTCTCCCGCGCCATGCGATAATTGGAGTCGGGATGCTCGGGCGGCACGAAACGCTCATCGCCGAAGAAAATTTCGCAGCAGTCCCAGTCCAGATCCTTGCAGGCCAGCAACTGATAGGTGGCGCGCGGCGTGGAGCCGCCCGACAGCACCAGCCGGAAGGGATAGCGGGCAACGGCAAGACGCCCGGTAATGATCTCGGCGGCGCGCGCCGCCAGGGCGCCCGCATCCCGCACCACTTCCAGGGTGCCCGCGATCCTGCTGTCTGTCGCGGCGCTCAATTGATCCTCCGCCAGGAGCGGCCGTCGCGCGCCAGAAGATCGTTGGCGGCGCTGGGGCCCTCGCTGCCCGCGGCATAGTTGGGGAAATGCCGTGGCGTGGTGTTGGCCCAGCCCTCCAGCACCGGCTCGACCAAGGCCCAGGCCGCTTCCACCTGATCGGCCCGCTGGAACAAGGTCGCGTCGCCAATCAGGCAGTCATAGATCAGGGTCTCATAGCCGACGGCGGGAGCCTGCTTGAAATAGTCCTTGTATTGAAAGTTCATCGCCACGCTTTCCAGCGCCATGGCCGGACCCGGCCGCTTGGCGTTGAAACGCAGGCGGATGCCTTCTTCCGGCTGGATCTTGAGGATCAGCCAGTCCGCATCCAGTTCGTCCACCGGCGTTTCGCGAAACAGGGCGTAAGGCGCACGCTTGAAACGGATGGCGATCTCGGTGGAGCGCTTGGTGAGCCGCTTGCCGGTGCGCAGATAGAAGGGCACGCCCGCCCAGCGCCAGTTGTCGATCAGGATGCGCATGCCGACATAGGTCTCGACGGCGGATTCCGGCGAGACATTGTCCTCCGCCCGATAGGCCTTGGCCTTCTGGTCGCTCACGATGCCGCTGTCATACTGGCCGCGCACCACATCACCCAGGCTGAGCGGATGGATGGCGCGGAACATCTCCGCCTTCTTGGCGCGGATGTCTTCGGCATCGAACGAGACCGGCGGCTCCATCGCCGTCATGGCCACGAGCTGGAACAGGTGATTGGGCACCATGTCGCGCAGGGCGCCGGTGGATTCATAGAATTTGCCGCGGGTTTCCACGCCAATGCTTTCAGCAACGGTGATCTGCACATGGTCAATGCGATCGCGGTTCCAGATCGGTTCGAACAACCCATTGGCGAAACGCAGCGCCATGATGTTCTGCACCGTCTCCTTTCCCAGAAAATGATCGATGCGGTAGATCTGCTCTTCCTTCAGATATTTGAGCAGGCAGGCGTTCAGTGCTTTCGCCGAGGCCAGGTCGTGGCCAAAGGGCTTTTCCACGATCAGGCGGCGGAAGCCTTTTCCGTTAATCTCAACCAGGCCCGCCTCGCCCAGCTTGCCGGCGATGGTGCCGAAGAAGCGATCGGCTACCGCCATATAGAACAGCACATTGCCGCCCAGGGATTGTTTCTCGTCCAGATCGCCAAGCAGGTCCTTCAGCCGGGAATAGGTATCGTTCTTTTCGAAATCCCCGCTGAGGAAGGTCATGCTGCGCGCCACCTGGCCCCACAGCGTCTCGTCCACTTCTTCGTTGTTCTTGGCCAGAGACTGGGCGAGGAAATCCTTCAGCGCCCCCGTCCATTCCTCGCTGGTCTTCTTGTTGTGGTCCACGCCCACCAGCGCCAGCCGCTCCGGCAACAGGCGGGTCCGCGCCAGGTTGTAAAGCGCCGGGATGATCAGCCTTTTGGTCAAATCGCCATTGGCGCCAAAGATCACGATGGCGCAAGGAGGAGGAGGCGCCTTGTGGGAGAGCATGCTCATTGGTCCTCGTCCCTTGCCTTGTGGACGGGGATAGTACTCTCGATATGACCGCCGAATTCCTTGCGCATGGCCGATAGCAGCTTCTCACCGAAGCTGTTCTCGATGCGAGAGCGGAAGCGGGTATAGAGCGCCGCGGTAATGACGGGGGCCGCAACCGCCTCATCCACCGCGGCCTGCACGGTCCAGCGGCCCTCGCCGCTGTCATCCACCTTGCCGGTGAACTCCTCCAGCTTGGGTGATTTGGCCAGCGCGATCGAGGTCAGGTCCAGCAGCCAGGACGCCACCACGCTGCCGCGCCGCCAGACTTCCGCCACATCGGCGATATTGATGTCGAAGCGCTCTTCTTCCGGCAGATCCTGGTTCATGCGCCCCCGCATGATGTCGAAGCCTTCGGCATAGGCCTGCATCAGGCCATATTCGATGCCGTTATGGACCATCTTGACGAAGTGGCCGGAGCCTGCCGGTCCCACATGCATATAACCCAGTCCCACCCGGGGATCGGACTTCTCGCGGCCCGGCGTCTTGGGAATGGAGCCTTCGCCGGGGGCCAGCGCCTTGAAGATGGGATCCAGCCGGTCCACCTCCTTCTTCTCGCCGCCGATCATCATGCAATAGCCGCGGTCCAGGCCCCAGACCCCGCCGGATGTGCCCACGTCCAGATAGATGATGCCTTTTTCCCGCAAGCCATGCGCGCGGCGCACATCATCCTTGAAATAGGTGTTGCCGCCGTCGATCACGACATCGCCCTTGGACAACAGCCCGCCCAGTTCTTCGATTGTCTCTTCCGTAATCTTGCCGGCCGGCAGCATCACCCAGACGGCCCGCGGCGGGGACAGCGCCTTGACCACATCCGCCAGCGATGAAGCGGGCGTCGCCCCTTCCAGGGCCTTCACCGCCGCCTGGTTGGCGTCAAAACCCACCACCTGATGGCCATGTTTTATCAGCCGGCGGCCGATATTGGCTCCCATTCGGCCCAGTCCAACAATCGCTATTTGCATGAAATCTCCCGCTCGCCCTGAATCGGCATTCAATGGGCGGCAATATCAGGCAATTCTAACGTCCTGAAAACGCCTTCAAACCCGCCCCTAACCGGTACTTCCGTCAACGCCTTTTCCGCTGGCCCGGTTCCGGTTCAAATGGCCGAAAAGCGGGCAAAAACAGGGAGAAAGGATTGATTTCTCCCCCCCGGGCTGCCAATTAGCCCGCTCGCATAACGGGCTGGTCATGGACGAAGATTTCCGCAAGAGCGCGCTGGCCTATCACCGCTCTCCCCGCCCCGGCAAATTGTCGGTCGAACCCACCAAGCGCATGGCCAACCAGCGCGACCTGGCGCTGGCCTATTCGCCGGGTGTGGCCGCGCCGTGCGAGGCCATCGCGGCCGATCCTTCCCTGGCGCGCGAATATACCGCGCGCGGCAATCTGGTGGCGGTAATCACCAACGGCACCGCCGTGCTGGGCCTGGGCGATATCGGGCCACTGGCCTCCAAGCCGGTGATGGAAGGCAAAGCTGTCCTTTTCAAGAAATTCGCCGGCATAGACGTCTTCGACCTGGAAGTGGATGCGCGCGACCCGGACCGCTTTGTGGAAGTGGTGGCCGCGCTGGAGCCGACCTTCGGCGGCATCAACCTGGAAGACATCAAGGCGCCCGAATGCTTCATCATCGAGAAGAAGCTGCGCGAGCGCATGAAGATTCCGGTCTTCCATGACGACCAGCACGGCACCGCCATTGTCTGCGCCGCCGCCATCCGCAATGGCCTGGTACTGCAGGGCAAGGAGCTGTCCGAGGTCAAGCTGGTGACATCCGGCGCCGGCGCGGCGGCGCTGGCCTGCGTGGACCTCTTGGTGGCGATGGGCCTTCGCATCGAGAATATCACCCTCACCGACATCAAGGGTGTCGTCCATAAGGACCGCGGCGATGTCATGCCGCCCAACATGGCGCGCTATGCCCGCAAGACCGACGCCCGCACCTTGGGCGAGGTGCTGGCCGGCGCCGACGTGTTCCTGGGGCTGTCGGCGCCCAATGTGCTCAAGCCCGAATGGCTGCCACAGATGGCGAAAAAGCCGCTGATCCTGGCGCTGGCCAATCCCGATCCGGAGATCCTGCCGGAAGTGGCCAAGGCGGCGCGGCCCGACGCCATCATCGCCACCGGCCGCTCCGACTATGTCAATCAGGTCAATAATGTCCTGTGCTTTCCCTTCGTCTTCCGGGGCGCGCTGGACGTGGATGCCACCACCATCAATGAGCCGATGAAGGTGGCGGCGGTGGAAGCGATCGCGGCACTGGCCCGCGTCGAGGCCAGTGACGTGGTGGCCAGCGCCTATGGCGGCATGCTCTCCGGCTTCGGGCCCGACTACATCATCCCCAAGCCCTTCGATCCGCGCCTGATCCTGCATATCGCTCCCGCCGTGGCGCGTGCGGCCATGGAGTCGGGCGTGGCGCGCCGGCCCATCGCCGATTTCGAGGCTTACGAGAACGAACTTGAGAAGTTCGTCTATCGCTCCGGCCAGCTGATGCGCCCGGTTTTCGACGTGGCGCGCCAAAACCCGCGCCGTGTCGTCTATGCCGAGGGCGAAGAGGAGCGCGTGCTGCGCGCGGTGCAGACAGTGGTGGATGAGGGCCTGGCCCGCCCCACTCTGATTGGCCGGCGCGATATAATCCTCGAAAAGACCAAACATCTCGGCCTTCGGCTGGACTTCAACAAGGAAGTCCGCATCCTCGATCCCCAGTCCGACCGTGAATTCTTCGCGCCCCTCACCGAACGCTACCAGCGCCTGGTGGAGCGGCGTGGCGTGCAGCCGGAATCGGCGGCCCGCTGGATCGCCACCCGCCATGGTATCGCGGCCGCCATGCTGCTGGAGGCGGGCGAAGTGGATGCCGCCCTCTGCGGCGGGCTGGGTGACTGGACGCGCCAGCTCACCAACATTCTTCCCATAATTCCCCGTTCGGAAGAGGTCAGCCGGCTTTATTCCCTGTCGGCGCTGATCCTGCCCAACGGCGCGCTCTTCTTCTGCGATACCCATGTCAATGTCGATCCCACTGCAGAGCAGATCGCGGAGATGACCTTGCTGGCGGCCAAGACGGTGCGCCGCTTTGGCCTTGCCCCCAAAGCCGCGCTTCTGTCCCATTCCAGCTTCGGCACCTCCCAGTCTCCCAGCGCCATCAAGATGCGCAAGGCCCTGTCGCTTCTGCGCCTGCTCAAGCCCGACTTCGAGTTCGATGGCGAGATGCATGCCGACACCGCTTTGAGCGAAACTCTGCGCACCCGTCAGGTATCCAACAGTCCGCTAACCGGCTCGGCCAACCTGCTGGTGATGCCGACCCTGGATGCGGCCAACATCGCGCTGACCCTGCTTTCGGCCGCCACCGAAGGCCTCCTGGTCGGCCCCCTGCTGCTCGGCGTCTCCAAGCCGGTGCATGTCATGGTGCCGTCGGTCACGGCGCGGGGTATCGTGAATATGACCGCCTTGGCCGTGGCCCAGGCCGCCGCGCCTGGCTCATAAAACTGGCGCCTAGACGGAAGCAAGATGGAAGTTCTGGACCTGAAGAGAATCGCCGAACAGGCCATCGCCCTGCATCAACAGGGCAACCTGCCGGAGGCAGAGCGGCTCTATCTCCAGCTTCTCGACGCCGATCCGGCCCTGTTCGGGCCGCGTTACTATCTGGGCCTGATGCGCCTGCAGCAGGGCCGCAACGCCGAAGCCTGCGACTATTTCAGCGTGGCGCTGAAAGTCTATCCCAACGATCTGGGCCTGGTGATGAACTACGGCATGGCGCTGCGCGCCGCCGGCCGGCCGCAGGAAGCGCTGGAGATGTTCGAGCGGGCGCTGGCGATCCGTCCCAATCTGCCGGAAGCGCTGTACAATCGCGGCGTGGCGCTGTCCGACCTTGAGCGGTTCGAGATGGCGATCGACGCTTATGAGCGCGCCCTGGTGCTCCAGCCTGAGATGGTCGCCGCGCTGCTCAACCGGGCCGCGGCGCTGGCGGCGCTGGGCCGCGCCGACGACGCCGTCGCCGGCTATGGCCGGGTGCTGGCGCTGCAGCCTTCCAACGTGAAGGCGCTCGTCCAGCGCGCCCTTGTCTATCGCGGCCTGCGCCAGCCGGCCCTGGCGCTGGCCGATTACGACCGCGCCCTGGCCCTGAAGCCCGACGATGCGGACGCGCTCTACAATCGCGGCGTCGTGCTGATGGATCTGGAGCGGGCCGCCGACGCCCTAATGATGTTCGAGGCGCTGATGCCCACGCGCCAAAACGATGCGGAGATGCTCAACAATCGCGGCGTGGCGCTGTGGAATCTCAAGCGGCCGGCCGAAGCCCTGGCCAGCTATGAACAGGCGCTGAGGCTGGAGCCTGCCTTCGCCGAGGTTTGGGGCAATCGCGGCCTGGCGTTGCGTGACCTCGCCCGTTATCAGGAGGCGCTGGCCAGCTACGATCAGGTGCTGCGGCTTCAGTCCAACAATGCGGTCGCCCTGAACAGCCGCGCGAATGTACTGCGCGATCTCAAGCGCTACGAAGAAGCGATCGAGGATTATGACCGGGCCATCGCCCTCCGGCCCGACTATGCCGAGGCCCTGATCAACCGCGGCTACACGAAATGGACATTGAAGCGGTATGACGATGGCATGGCGGATGTGCAGCGCGCGCTGGCGCTGGAGCCCGACTACCGCTACGCCAAGGGCGAGGTGCTGCACGCGCGGATGTACAGCGCCGACTGGCGTGATTTCGACGAGCTGAAAACCGACGTGGAAGAAGGTATCCGCGCCGGCAGGCGGGTCATACAGCCCTTCAACTTCCAGGCCGTTGCCGAAACGCCCACCGACGCGAGAGACTGCTCGCGGATCTGGGCCAGGGACAAATATCCTCAACTGGCGGCCGCGCGCCATGACCCTGCCGCCCGCAAGGCCAACAGGAAGATCCGTATCGGTTATGTCTCCGGCGAATTTCGCCAGCAGGCCACCGCCATGCTGATGGCCGGTGTCTATGAACGCCACGACCGGGAGGCATTCGAGATTGTCGCGCTGGACGCGGGCCGCAACGACCAGACCCCGATGCGGGCGCGGCTGGAAAAGGCCTTCGACAAGTGGATCGACATCGCTGCACTGTCAGACCAGCAGGCGGCCGAGGCCATCCATGAGGCGGGCATCGACATTCTGGTCAATCTCAACGGCTATTTCGGCGAAGAAAGCATGGGCGTCTTCGCCCACCGGCCGGCGCCGGTTCAGGTCAATTACCTGGGCTTTCCCGCCACGCTTGGCGCGCCCTACATGGACTACATCATCGCCGACAAGACCGTCATTCCCGAAAGCGACCAGGCTTTTTATGACGAGAAAGTCGTTTATCTGCCCGGTTCCTACCAGGCCAATGACGCCCAGGCCCGGGAGATGGCCCACACGCCGACGCGGGGCGAAGCCGGACTGCCGGAGTTGCCTAGCGACAGCGTGGGCAACGCTTTTGTCTTCTGCAATTTCAACACCGCTTACAAGCTGACGCCGGAGACCTTCGATTCCTGGATGCGCATCCTGAAGCAGGTGGATGGCAGCGTGCTGTGGCTTCTGGAAAGCCCGGCGCCCTTCGCCGAGAATTTGCGGAAAGAGGCCGAAGCGCGCGGCATCGCCGCCGGCCGGCTGGTATTCGCGCCCGAGCTGCCGACCGATCTGCATCTGGCGCGTCTGCCGCTGGCCGACCTGTTCCTCGACGGCCTGCCCTACAATGCCCACACCACCGGCAGCGATGCGCTCTGGGCGGGCGTGCCCCTGATTACCCGCACGGGGCTGACCTTTCCCGGCCGCGTCGGCACCAGCCTCGTCAAGGCCGCGGGCCTGCCGGAGCTGGCGACGGAGAGCGCGGCGGCTTTCGAAGCCCTGGCCGTGCAGCTGGCCAAGGACCCGGCGGCCCTAAAAAAGCTGCGCGACAAGCTCGCCGCAAACAGGGATAGCTGTGCCCTGTTCGATACCGAGACCTTCACGCGCAACCTGGAATCCGCCTATCGGACGATGTGGCAGGGCTGGCTGGCCGGTGAACCGGCCAAGGGTTTCGCGGTCGGCACGTGAGCAAAGCTGTCTATAGCCGGCCCAGCGCCAACTCTAGCGGATGAACTGATCCACATAACCGGCGCCCAGCCCGACCTTTTCATAATGGGCGCGGCAGAGCGCGATCTTGGTGAAGACATCCTCATAGCCCAGCACCGCGCCATCGGGATCGACATAGAGCATCACGCCATTCACCTGGAACAGGGTGATCATCTCGGGCACGTCTTCATCGACCACCAAGGTATGGGTCTCACCCGGCGCCTCATAGACATAACCGCCTTCCTGCGCGACCCAGTCATGCTCCAGATAGCGCCAGCGGCCCTTGATGACATAGCCATGCACGGGCTGGGGATGGCGGTGGCGCGACAGCACGCCCGATTTGCGTACCCTGAGCAGGTTCATCCAGTAGCCACGCGAGGCGCACAGGCACAAAGGCCGGAACCAGACATTCTCGGCCTGCGGCACCCAGATGCGCTCGTCCTCCGGAATGACGGAGGGAATCACCAGCTCGGGCGGCGATTCCTTGGGTTGCGGATGCCGATACGGAATCTTGGAATTGTCTTGTGCCATTACTTCACCATATAGCCGCCATCCACCGGCAGCACCGTGCCGGTGATGAAGGACGCCGCATCCGAACAAAGAAATACCACCGCGCCGCCCACGTCGCCGGGCTTGCCCCAGCGGCCGAACGGCGTGCGCGCGACGATCGCGTCGGAGCGCGCTTGGTCAGCCTGCGCGGCGCGGGTCAGCTCGGTTTCGATCCAGCCTGGCGCGATGGCATTGACGCGGATGGCAGGCGCCCAGGCCACGGCCAGCGCCTTGGTCAGCTGTACGACGCCGCCCTTCGACGCGGTATAGGCGGGCGTCAGCCCGCCGCCGAAGAAAGACCAGATCGAAGCGGTGTTGACGATGGCGCCGCCTGATTTTTCCAGCAGGGGCTTGGCGGCCACACACATCCGCATGGTGCCGGTGAGATTGACGTCAATGACCTGCTGGAAGCCGGCAATGGTAAACTCCCGGCCCTCGCGCAAAATCATGCCGGCGCAATTGACCAGGGCATCCAGCTGCGACAGTTCGGCGATGCAGGCCGCCACATCTCCATCGTCCGTGACATCCAGCTGCACCGCCGTCACCCGGTCGCGATCCGGCACCGCTTCCACCTCTTCCATCGTCAACCCCGTGACCGTGACGGCGTAGCCGGCCGCCAGCATGGCTTCCGCCACGCCCCAGCCGATGCCGCGCGCCCCGCCGGCGATCAATGCCTGTTTCATCGCTTTACCTTAGCGGGCAAAGCGAAGGCGACATAGGCCGCGCCCTGCGGTGATTTGCGGTCCCGCGCATTGTCGGCCTGTATCAGCACATATTGGCGGCCACCCGCCATATAGGTGATGGGGGTAGCATTGCCGGCATAAGGCAAGGTGGCGTCCCACAGCAGTTTGCCGTCACGCGGATCGAAGGCGCGGATTTTCTTGTCGTAGAGCGTGGCGGCGATGAACAGCACGCCACCCGCGGTCAGCACGGGGCCGCCATAATTTTCCGAGCCGGTGCTCTTGTCGGCCAGCGCCGGATATTCGCCCAATGGAATGCGCCACAGCGTGCTGCCGGTATTCAGATCAATGGCATTCAAGGTACCCCAGGGCGGCGCCACCGCCGGATAGCCGTCAGGATCGAGGAATTTGCGATAACCGGAAAAACGATAGGGCGGACGGTCTACGCTCGGCGCAGCGGATGTCATCTCCTTGTCTTCGCCGCTGCGGATATATTCCAGCAGCGCGGTCATGGCATCGTCCTGCAGATTGAACGCGGGCATGCGGCCGCGGCCCGCCCGGATGGTCGCGGCCATCTGGCCATCCGTCAGCGCGCTCTCGACCAGCGAGGGGAAAGCCGGCGGCGCACCCTTGCGGTCGGGTCCATGACACGAAGCGCAATTGTCCTGATAAAAACGCGCGCCAAGGCTGCGCACCGCCGCGCCATCGGCCAGGGCGCCTGTCCAGGCCACATCGTTGGCGTTGAGATAAAGAATGCCCCGCGCCGGATCGGCCGCCTGCCCGCCCCATTCCGCGCCACCGTCAAAGCCGGGAAAGACGATGGTCTGCTGGCCCACCCTTAGCGGTGTGAACGGGCCGCCGTGATTGAACGAACGGAATTGCTCCAGCGCCCATTGATGCGCCTGCGGCGTGCGATTGGTCAGAAGTCTTTCGCTGAGACGCTGGCGGGCGTAAGGCGCAGGCAACGCCGGCGCCGGCTGGGTGGGTGAGGTCGTCTCGCCCGGCACATCCGAAGACGGAGCCGGCTGTTCCGTCACGGGAAAAAGCGGCTTGCCGGTCAAGCGATCCAGCAGAAACAGGTAGCCCTGCTTGGTGGCCTGGGCGACCGCATCCACGCGGCGGCCATCATGCTTCACGGTCAGCAGCACCGGCGGCGAAGGAAAGTCCCGGTCCAGCACATCGTGATGCACGCCCTGGAAGTGCCAGCGCAGCTTTCCGGTGGCCGCATCCAGCGCCAGCAGGCTGTTGGCGTAGCGGTCCTCACCGATCCGGTCATAGCCATAGAAATCGCCGACCGCCGAGCCGGTGGCGGCAAAGACCATGCCCCGCTTGTCATCCAGCACCAGGCCGGACCAGGCATTGGCGCCACCGCCGGTCTTCCAGTAATCCGGCGGCCAGGTCTCATAGCCCGGCTCGCCCGGATGCGGGATGGTGTGGAAGGCCCAACGCAACCTGCCGCTGTGCACATCAAAGGCGCGGATGTCACCCGGCGCCCCCGGCGCGCTCTCCGCGGTGCGGAAACCCATGATGAGCAAGTCGCGCCAGATCACGCCGGGCACGGTCAGGGCGATGCTGACCTTCGCCGGATCGCGGCCAAATTCGTCGCGCAGGTCGATGCGGCCACCCTGCCCGAAATCTGCGCGCGGCTTTCCCTCGGCGGGATCAAGGCAGTAAAGATAGGGCCCCGCCGCGGCGAACAGCCGGCGCTCGCCGCCGCCCGCCCACATCGCCAGTCCGCGCTGCGGTCCGCCCGCCTTGATGCCGGAATGAAAGCGCCATTTGAGTGCCCCGGTGGCGCCATCCAGGGCGATGGTGTCGAGGCTCGGGGTATAGGCATAGATCACCCCGCCGATGGCCAGCGGATGGGTCTGGGGATCGCCCATTTCCGCCATGTCGAAGCGCCAAGCCTGGGTGAGCCGGGCCACGTTGCTGCGGTTGATCTGGGTCAGGCTGGAAAAGCGCCGTCCGCCCTCGCCGCCATAAACGGCCCAGTCGGGACTCGCGGCCGGCGCCGGGCCTGGGACCACGACCAGAAGCAGCAGAATGGCGGGCAGCAATCGGATTGGCGTCATGGCGTCAGCCTAACCCGGCCCGCGCCGGTGGAGAAAGACGAGGCTCACGGTGCCGCGGGCGGATCGCGACCGGTCGGCAGCGCCAGGAGATGGCGATATCAACCGTGCGGTGGCTATGTACCGCGCAGCGCTGCGGTCACAGCCAGTTCTGCCACAGGAACGAGGTCACCTCGAATAGCTCCAGCAGCCGCTGGGTGATGGGCCGGCGGCGCCAAGCCGCCCGGTCGATCGCCCTCGCCTTGGCCATGTCGGCCTCGAACGTCTTCTGAAAGTCCTGCGCCACGGCGCTACCCAATACCACAGCGTCCACCTCGTCATTGAAAACCACGCTGCGGGGATCGAAATTCGAGGAGCCTATTGCCGTCCATACGCCGTCAATGGACGCGGTCTTGGAATGCAGCACCTCATTCTGGACCTCGTAGATCTTGGCCCCGGCCTCCAGCAGATAGCCATAATGGGAGCGGCCGATGGCCAGCGCCATTTTTGAATCGCTGTCGCTGGGCAGCAGCAACCGGACGTCCAAGCCGCGGCGCGCCGCATCAATAAGGTCTTCCTCTTCCTGGTCGGTGGGCACGAAATAGGCCGCGCTGAGCCAGACATTCTTTTCGGCGTTGCGGATGGCCGACAGCAGCGTCACATAGAATCGGGGCACTTCCTTGTCGGGCGTGCTGCCGACGATGCGCACCAGATCGCCGCCCATGGCCGGTACGGCAGGGAAATATTTCTCCCGCTCAACCGGGGCGCCGCCCGTCTGGGTCCATTGCGTCAGGAACAGGGTCTGCAGCTGCGCCACGACGGGGCCCTTGATCTCCAGGTCGGTATCGCGCCAATGCTGGTCGGGCTTGCCGGGGACGCCGCCGGACTTTGCCGAGCCTCCCTCATAGGTGGCGCTGAGATTGATACCCCCGACGACGGCCGTGGCGCCATCCACCGTCAGAATCTTGCGGTGGTCGCGATTGCTGATTCGGAACGGATTGAGTGGCGTAATGGGGTTGAATTCCACCACATGGATGCCGGCATCGGTCAGGCGCTTGAAGAAATCGCGCGGCGTCGCGGCAGAGCCATAGGCATCATAGATGATGTTGATCGCCACGCCCTGCTGACGCTTGGCGATCAGCAGGTCGCCCAGATGCTGGCCGCCCGACTGAACATCCTCGAAGATGTAATATTCCAGATTGACCGTCGCCCGGGCGCTCTGGATGGCGGCGAACATGGCGGCAAAAGTCTGCTCGCCGTCCACCAGCAGACGGGTGGCATTGCCGGCGACCAGGGGCGTTTCCGCCACCGCCTCTTCGATCGCCGCATGCCGCTTCAGCGCGCCGGCGTCGCCGGGCTCCGGTGCAATCCTGTCGAGAAGCACTTTGCTCTGTTCGGCGGTCAGTGGCCCCCGGGCGCCCAGGATCGGCGCCATTGGTTGGGGCGGCGGCGTGTCGTTCACCTTGGGAACGGCCGCGCAACCGGCGAAAAGGGCGCAGACGGCCAAGGCAATAAGCACGCGCATCTTGGCTACCGGACGGAAATGAAAGTGGGGCCCAGAAAGCAAATCTACGGCCTGCTGATGAGGAGGCAATGGTCAAACCGGCGGCAGGGTGTGTCCGGCCCAAAGGACAGCCCTACGTTATCGGGCCCTGCAGCCGGAAGGCGGCTGGATCACCTGAGAAGCGCTCATCGGAAATGCCCGGGAGCAGGACAGATTACCTGCAAGCCGGACCTAAAAATGCCAGCCATTTCCGGTGGTTAGTGGTGGGTGATGTAGGGATCGAACCTACGACCCGCTGATTAAGAGTCAGCTGCTCTACCAACTGAGCTAATCACCCACACCAGAAGGTTGTTGGAATTTTGCCTTCGCGGACGCGCCTCATAACAGAGGCTTACCCCCCTGTCTACAAAGGCCAACGGAACCCTGTGGGTAGTTTCTTTTCACGACGAAAACACAGCCCCGCCTCCCCCTCTTGCGCGTCAGCGCGCCAGAGGGGGAGGTGATTTCAGCGGTCGAGGCGAGCGCCAGCGAGCCGAGAGAAGTGAGGTTGGCGGCCAAGCCAACCGAACGAAATCGGAGGGGGTGATTAAATGATTCCGCCCGAATGGCGCGGAATCTCCACCTGCCGGTGAATATGCACGCTCATCAGAAGACCGAAGCCGAACATCACCGTCAGCATGGCCGAGCCGCCATAGGACAGCAGCGGCATGGGAATGCCCACCACCGGGATCAGGCCCATCACCATCAGGCCGTTGACCATGATGTAGAAGAAGAAGTTCAGGATCACACCCATGGCCAAGAGGCGGCCGAACTGGCTGCGCGCGCTCATCGCCGTCTGCACGCCATAGAAGATCACCACCGCGAACAGCACCAGCAGCGCCAGTGCGCCGACAAAACCGAATTCCTCGCAGAAGCTGGTCCAGATGAAGTCGGTCTGGCTTTCGGGCAGGAAGTTCAGGCGGCTCTGGGTGCCCTGCAGGAAGCCTTTGCCGCCCACCCCGCCCGAGCCGATGGCGATCTTGGCCTGGGTGATGTTCCAGCCCTTGCCCAGAGCATCGGATTCCGGATTGAGGAAGGTCTCGACCCGCGCCTTCTGATAGTCGTGCAGCACAAAACGCCAGGCCAGCGGCACCGACGCGGCAACCGCGCCGAGGGTCGGCGCGATCCACCACCAGGAAAGACCCGCCAGGAACAGCATCGAGCAGCCGTCCATCACAATGATCAGCGTGGTGCCCAGATTTGGCTGCAGCACCACGAAGACGGCCGGAATGGCGATCATGGCAAGGCCGATGGCCAGCGGCACAGGCTTGGAGACTTCCTCGATGCTCTTGCCGTGAAGGAAGCGGGCCAGCGCCAGCACCAGCGAGATCTTCATCAACTCCGAAGGCTGCAGCTCCAGCGGCCCGATCGCGATCCAGCGCTGGGCGCCAAGACCCACATGCCCCACCACGTCAACCGCGATCAGCAGCAACAGGGCGAAGCCATAGGCCGGATAGGCCAGGCTCATCCAGACCCGTACGTCTATCATCGCGGCGGCCAAGAGCACGATCAGCCCCAGGGTGAAATGGGCCATCTGCTTGAGCGCCCAGGGCTGGAGATGCCCGTTCGCCACGGAATAGAGCATGGCGATGCCGGCGCAGCCGATCAGCATGATCAGCAGCATCAGGCCCCAATTCACTTCCTTCAGCTTGTCGGCGGCGGAAAGGGTGCGCTTGGCGGCGGCATACGGACGAAGCGCCATCAGTCCGCCGCCTTTGCAATCTTCTGGGGAGAAGGCGCGGCGCTGGCCTGCTTCTGTGGCGTCGTCAGTTCGGCCGAATTGACCGGCGGATAGGCAGCCGGCAGCCTGGCGGGATCGCGCTGCTGGCAGAACAGCATCACGTCGCGCGCATTGGCGACATGGGGATGGGCCACGGTCGCGCCATGCTCGATGATGCTGACGATGGCGTATTTGGGATCCTTGACGGGGGCATAACCGATGAACAAGGCGTGGTCGCGCAGCTTCCAGTCCAAGGCGCTGTTCTTGGTGATGCCGCGCGCATGCTCCTCGTTGGTGTAGGCGCGCACCTGGGCCGTACCGGTCTTGCCTGCCATTTCAAAGCCCGGCGCCGGGATGCGCCAACTGTAGGCGGTGCCGCCGCCTTCATTCATCACCCGATCCATGCCGTTGCGCACCCGCGCCAGCGCCTCATCGGTGAAATCCAGCTTGACCGGTTCGGGCCGCGGTAACACCTTGCCACCCACCGAATGCACCAGCCGCGGGCTCACCGCCTTGCCGGAGGCGATACGGGCGGCCTGCTGGCAAAGCTGCAGCGGCGTCACCGTGACATAGCCCTGGCCGATGCCGACGCTGAGGGTATCGCCCGGCTGCCAGGCCTGCTTGTAGGTCTTCTGCTTCCAGGCGCGCGATGGGATCAGGCCGGAATGCTCGCCCGGCAGTTCGATGCCGGTGACGGCGCCCAGGCCCAGCTTGCGCGCCGACTGTTCGATCGCATCGATGCCAAGTTTGCGCGCGGTTTCGTAAAAGAAAACGTCGCAGGAATTCTTGATCCCGCCTTCGACATCCAGCGAGCCATGGCCGCGATGGTAGGTGGTCCAGGCCCAGCAATTGAAAGTGTGGTTGCCCACGGTGATGCGGCCGTTGCAGGTGACGCGATAATTGGGCGTGGCCAGCCCGGCCTCGATCGCCGCCAGCGCCACCGCGGTCTTGAAAGTGGAGCCGGGCGGATAGATGCCGCTGGTGACCTTGTTCAGCAGCGGCTTGTGATCGTCGGTGGTGAGGTCGTGCCATTGCTGGCCGGAAAGCCCGACATTGAACCAGTTGGGATCGAAGCCCGGCGTCGAGGACAGCGCGATGATGTCGCCATTGTTGCAGTCCATCACCACCATGGCGCAGCTGTCGCTGCCGCACTTCTGATCGGCCAGGGCCTGCACCTGGCGGTCGATGGTGAGATAGACATCCTCGCCCGGCCCGCCAGGGTCCTTGCCCAACTCGCGGATGATGCGGCCATAGGCATTGACCTCGACGCGCGATGCGCCGGCGCGGCCGCGAATTGCCTTGTCGAACTGTTTCTCGATGCCGCGCTTGCCGATGCGCATGCCCGGCAGGCTCATCAGGGGATCGTCGTCATGCTGCAGCTCCTGTTCGGAGACCGAAGCGACATAGCCCAGAATATGCACCAGCTCTGGCCCGAAAGGATAATCGCGGGTTTCGCCCACATCGCACTGGATGCCGGGCAGATAAGGCAAATGCAGGTTGACGCGGGAGAACTCCTCCCAGGACAGGTTCTCGGCCACCGGCACCGGCACGAACTTCTTGTTCATGGCGATGTCGTGCAGCACCTTTTTCTTCTGCTGGTCGGTGAGCAGGATCACCTGGCCGATGGTATCGAGCGCGGCCTTCACGCCTTCACTGGCCTGCTCGCTCACCAGAAGGACGCGATAATTGCGCCGGCTGTTGGCCAGCTCCACGCCGAAGCGGTCCATGATGCGGCCGCGGGGCGGCGCGATCAGCCGCTCGCTGACCCGGTTGTCTTCCGCCTCGATCATATACTGATCGCCATCGCGGATCTGGAGCTGATAGAGGCGTCCTCCCAGCACCGCGAAGACCGCAGCCATGCCGCCGCCAAGCCCCAGGGAGCGGCGGGTGAAGGTGGCGTAGCGGCTCTTGTCCTTCTTGTCGAACAGCGGCATCAGATGTCGCCTCGCGAAGCGCCGACCAGTCTACGATGCACCCAGCCGACGACCAAGGCGGCGGGGATGTAGAACAACACTGTCATCGCCAGTTCGCTTACAATCGGTAAAAGTGGCGGCATATGGCCGTTGGGTGAGAGCAGCGCCAGGGCGGCCACCGTCAAATAAGCCGTGGCGCAGGTAAAAAGCGCAGCCCCGGCGAATCCCACCACGGCGGCCACGCCCGACAGGCCCGCAAAACTGTCCCGTTGCCGGGCAATCAGCGCATAGGTCAGCACAAAAGCCAGGGTCCAGACCCCGGGCGGGCCGCCGGAAAGGATGTCTTCGGCGAGGCCAATGGCCATGACCGCGATCGGGGTCATCAGGTCGGGGCGCACCAGGCACCAGAAATAAATGGGAACCAGGCCCAGCAGGGGCGAGGGAACCATGCCCGCCAGCAGGGAAATCGGTGTGTTGGCGATCAGCACCAGAAAAAGACCCGTAAACAGCGGCACCAGGCCGGCAAAGGTCTTGAAACGGGCTTGGTGGCCGGTGCGCTCCATTGTGGCCATTGGTTAACGGCCCACGTCTTCGTCGGGCGCCGGCGTACCATCCGTCGGGGCAGGCAGGACGGCTGCGGGCGGCGGAGCCACCGGCTTGGGTTTGACGGGCGCCGGCGGGGTTGGCGCAGGCGATGCGGCCTGGGCCGGAGGGGGAGGCGGCGGTGGCAGCGGTTTGAGACCGGCGGCCTGCATCGGCAATTCCGCCGAAGCCGGCGGCTTCTCCGGCGGCTTGGCGAAGTTGAGCACTTCCACATCCTGGGCGTCGGTGGCATCGGCCAGAGGCGAGACCCGCCAGCCATCGCCATCGGCGACAACAGTGCCGATGGGAAGCCCCGCCGGCAGCAGCCCGCCATCGCCGGAGCTGGTCACCTGGTCGCCGGCATGCAGCGTGACAGTGCGCGAGACCATCTCCAGCACCGGCATCTTGCTGTTGTCGCCGGTCATGATCGCCGGAACATTGGCGGCCTTGCCGGATGACGCCGTGATGATGACGGGAATGCGGCTGTTGAGGTCGGTGAGCAGGATCACCCAGCTGGTGCGCCGCCCGCTGAGATAGACGCGGCCGATCATGCCGCGCGCGTCCATCACCGCCTCGCCCGGCAAGGCGTGCTGGTCGCGGCCCGCATCCAGGATCATGGTCTGCAGGAAGGGACGGTTGGCGCGGCCGATCACCCGGGCCAGGACACCGTCCATCTTGGGGTCGGGCACGGCGTGCAGCAGTGCCTGATAGCGCCCCACCCGGCCCTGCAGCACGATGGCGACATTGCGCCATTGCCGGAGGCGCGCATTCTCCTCCTTGAGCTTCAGGTTCTGCTCATAGACAGAGAAAATCTCGAAGATCGAGCCGATCCAGCGCTCGAAAGCCGCCACCGGCGCATGCACCTTCTCGAGTACCGGCGCCATCGCATCGGTGGCGCCGGCGCGGGCCCGGTCGAACAGGCCGTTCTGCGCCTTGCCCAGCAGCACCAGCACGATCGCAAGCGCGATGACGATGACCAGGGGAAGCTGGGCATTGCTCTTGCGTGCGATCTTCCAGGCGTTGGCCATTACAGACGCGGTCCTTCGCCCGCGGTCTTAGAAAGCGGTGGAAAGGACGTGACGCATCCCCTTCGTATTTTCCAGCACCCGCCCCGTCCCCAACGCAACACATGACAAAGGATCATCGGCGATCGAGACCGGCAGGCCGGTTTCATCGCGCAGCACCTGATCCAGATTGGCTAGCAGCGAGCCCCCGCCCGTCAGCACAATGCCCTTGTCCACGATATCGGCCGCCAGTTCCGGCGGCGTGGCTTCCAGGGCCACCTTCACCGCTTCCACGATCGCGCCCACAGGCTCAGCCAGGGCTTCGGCGATGTGGCGCTGGGTGATGGTGATTTCCTTCGGCACGCCGTTCAGCAGGTCGCGTCCCTTGATCTCCATGGTCACGCCATTGCCGTCCATCGGCAGTGCCGCGGACCCGATCTCTTTCTTGATGCGCTCGGCGGAGGCTTCACCGATCAGCAGATTCTGGTGGCGGCGGATATAAGCGATGATGGCTTCGTCCATCTTGTCGCCGCCGACGCGCACGCTGCGGGAATAGACGATGCCGCCCAAGGACAGCACGGCTACTTCCGTGGTGCCGCCGCCGATATCCACCACCATCGAGCCGGTCGGTTCGGAGACAGGAAGACCGGCGCCGATCGCGGCCGCCATGGGCTCCTCGATCAGGAAGACGCGGCGCGCGCCCGCCGACAGCGCCGATTCCTGAATGGCGCGGCGTTCGACGGCGGTCGAGCCGGACGGCACGCAGACGATGATCATGGGATTGGCGAAGGAGCGCCGGTTATGCACCTTGCGGATGAAATGCTTGATCATTTCCTCCGCCACCTCGAAGTCGGCGATCACCCCGTCGCGCATGGGACGGATGGCCTCGATATTGCCGGGGGTGCGCCCCAGCATCATCTTGGCGTCGTTGCCCACCGCCCGGACGGACTTCTTGCCCCCCCGGGTGGTGATGGTCGCGACCACCGAGGGCTCGTTCAGGACGATGCCGCGGCCTTTGACATAGACCAGCGTATTCGCGGTCCCCAGGTCGATGGCCATGTCGCTCGAAAGCGCGCCAAGAAGACTACCGAACATATTGAACCGCCATCTTCATGGAAAACTTCCCTAGCCTGGAGAGCCAAAACCAAATTTGTTAAGCGCACTTCCCTGAAAAACCGGCCCCGGGGCGCCTTTCCCGGGGCCGGTGTTAAGACTTCAGATGCGCCCCTCGCCCCTTGCCACAGCCAGGGGCTCCGGTTCGCGCTTTTCCCTTTTTACCAGAAGCTTGTTTAACGCATTCACATACGCATAGGCCGCCGCCACCATTGTGTCGGTGTCCGAGGCCTTGCCGGTAACGGTTCGTCCATTTTCTTCCAGCCGGACGCTGACCTGGGCCTGGGCGTCGGTGCCCTCGGTCACGGCGCTGATCTGGAAGAGCTGGAGGGTGGCCGTATGGGGGTAGGCCTCCCGGATGGCCATGAAAATGGCGTCTACCGGCCCGTCGCCGGAGGTGGTGACGCTCTTGACCTTGCCGTCGGCCGACAGGGTCAGGGAGGCGACCGGGATGATGCCGGTGCCCGATTCCACCCTGAGGGCCTTGATGGTGATGGCGTCCTGGCCCCGCATGATCTCGTCGTCCACTAGGGCGGCGATGTCCTCATCGAAGACGTGCTTCTTCTTGTCGGCCAGGTCCTTGAAGCGCCGGAAGGCGTCCTCGAAGGCGGTCTCTTCCAGCACATAGCCCAGGCTTTCCAGCTTGTCGCGGAAGGCATGGCGGCCGGAGAGCTTGCCCAGCATCAGGGAGGTGGCGTTCACGCCCACATCCTCCGGCCGCATGATCTCATAGGTTTCGACATGCTTGAGCATGCCGTCCTGATGGATGCCGGACTCATGGCTGAAGGCGTTCTTGCCGACGATGGCCTTGTTGTACTGGACCGGAAAGCCGGTGACGTTGGAGACCAGCTTGGAGGCGCGGTTCAGGAGCGTGGTGTTGATGTTGGTGGAGAAGGGCATGATGTCCTTCCGCACTTTCAGCGCCATCACGATCTCTTCCAGCGCGGCATTGCCGGCCCGTTCGCCGATGCCGTTGATGGTGCATTCCACCTGCCGGGCGCCGGCCAGCACACCGGCCAGCGAGTTGGCCACCGCCAGCCCCAGGTCGTTGTGGCAATGGGTTGAGAAGATCACCTTGTCGGCATTGGGCACTTTGTTCCGCAGCATCGTGATGATGTCGAAGAATTCCTGCGGTGTGGAATATCCCACGGTATCAGGCACATTGATCACCGTGGCGCCGGCATTGATCGCCACATCCACGCATTTGCAGAGGAAATCCGGCACCGTACGGGTGGCGTCTTCGGCCGACCATTCCACTTCGGAGGTGTAGTTGCGCGCCCGGGTGACGGAGGCGCCGATGGCTTCCAGCACCGCATTCTCGCCCATGTTGAGCTTGTGCTTCATGTGCACCGGGCTGGTGGAAATGAAGGTATGGATGCGGGGACGATGCGCGCCCTTCACGGCCTCGCCGGCACGGTCCACATCCTTGAAGCCGGCGCGGGAGAGGCTGCACACGCTCGCGCGCTTGACGATCTTGCTGATCTCCTGAACGGCCTTGAAGTCGCCGGGCGAGGCGATGGCAAAGCCCGCCTCGATGATGTCCACGCCCATCTCGTCGAGCAGTTCGGCGATCTGGAGTTTTTCCTCATGGGTCATAGCGGCGCCCGGCGACTGCTCGCCATCGCGCAGCGTGGTGTCGAAAATCTGAATC